>Ga0209059_1001576_pt1 | contig 10462 bp, 10 predicted proteins | sample GraSoiAngelo_151_FD_186165 | JGI IMG/M metagenome (GOLD analysis project Ga0209059, IMG submission 186165) | Grasslands soil microbial communities from the Angelo Coastal Reserve, California, USA - 14_1009_12_20cm (SPAdes) (version 2) | ecosystem: Environmental > Terrestrial > Soil > Grasslands ...
CGGCTGTGGCGTGTTGGTCGGAGTCGGCGTGTTCGTCGCCGTCGGCACCGCCGTGTTCGTCGGAGTCGGCGTGTTCGTCGATGTCGGCACCGTTGTGTTCGTTGGTGTCGGTGTGTTCGTCGAGGTCGGCACGGGTGTGTTGGTCGGCGTCGGCGTGTTCGTCGCGGTTGACGTGGCCGTCGGCTGCGGCGTTGCCCGCTGCGTTATGCTTGGCGCCGGAGCCGGGCGCGAACTGGGCTGCGGTTGAGCGCCTTCTTGCTCCAATGAATGCTGCCGATTTTTCAAATCCATCGTCGGCAATTCTTTTCCCTCCTGAGTCGGTATGGGCGCGGTTCCTAACGCTGGCAATTCACTGGCCGCGATCGAATTCGCATTTGATTCGAACGTCTTCTCCTTCGGTTCTTCCTTTGTCTCTGTCTGCTCCGTCGTGTCGATAAATGGCGTGTCCTTTGGCGCGGTCGACGGAGTCGGCATCGGAGCGAGATCGACAATGGTTAACTCCACCGGCTTCTCGTCCTCGGGAAGAGAGGGTTGAAGTTTATCCCCGAAAGAAGCGATGGAAACGCCAACCACTAGATGCAGCAGGAGCGAAAGGAATATCGCCCACAAAACTTTCTGTCGTTCGGTTCTAGGCTGCATTAGTTAAACGCCATCGTGGCGGGCTCACATTAGAACTAGCATCGCATGCGCCTGTTCACTTCTCTCCGAGCCAAAGTAAGGCAGTCTCTACCCTATGTCATCCCCAGGAGCCCTGTGGCGCCGGCCGTGTCGGCCGCAAGTGGATGCACCCGTCTTCAAGCTTCTTTCGTCATTCGGATTTAGTCCTTTTGTCTCAATCAAACTGATCGAGTGCACGAGAGGGTGGTTTGCGTTTCCTCGTCATTCTGGCGTGATGAAACAAATACTGCTGCGCGTAGCCACCGTGTGGGCCGAAATAATTTGCAGCGAAATCCGCCAGCATCTGTCCAGTCACTTTGCGTTTCCTAGCAAAATATTTTTCGCGCAAGACTCGTTCGATCCAAACATCAATAGGGAATGCTGCGATTCGCTCGTAGGCGAAGAGCATAACGCAATTCGCCACTTTTATCCCGACGCCCGGGAGCTCGCACAGTTGCTCCCGCAGCTGTCGCTCAGAGAGCGCGCTCCACGAATCCAAAGCCGCCTCCCCGGACGCGACCCTCTTCGCGGTTGCCAACAGGTTTTTCGCTCGATAACCCAGCCCGCATTTTCGTAATCGGCTCTCGCTCGTTCGGGCCAGGCGGCCCGGTGATGGAAATGAAAAGACTTCGTGTCCGCAGATTTCTTTCCTTTCCCCAAATCGCTGGCGCAACGCCCGTGAAATTTGCCGGATGTGCGCCACCTGCTTCATTGAAGAACAAATAAACGCGGCCAGGCATTCCCATTTCGGCTGGCGAATAATTCGAAGGCCGCGACAAAAATCGCGTGCCGCATTCATGACCGGATCGCGCGGGAACGACGCGCAAATTTCTTCGAGCGGATGATCGAGCGCGAAGTAACGCGTGACTGTCTTGGGGAGCGCACGCGTCTCGCGTGCTGGTTTTGGCGTCTCGCCAAAACGAACTTTCAAGATATCGCCAGGCTGCTCCAAATAAATCGCGTTCTCTCCAATGGTGCCAACGAATCCGTTCCCAAATTTTTCCCAATGGAAGACCTGACCGGAGTTTAGGGTAATGGCCAGGTCGAAACCCGGCGCGTCGATTCTCGTCACGTCCATTGGTCTCTTGCTCGATGCTATCACTTAACATCGCGCGGCGGAAGGCGCGATCCGCCTTGCGCGTTTCTGAAATTCTGTCACCTAAGATCGTCATGGACGCCCGGCTGGCCATCGACACGGTTGTTTTGCTCGCGTATTTCGTCGGCATCGTCGCGCTCGGGTTGTGGGCGGGGCGCCGTAATCGCAACCTGGAAGACTTCTCGTTAGGCTCGCGCTCCATCCCATGGTGGGCCGTGCTCGCTTCCATCATCGCCGCCGAGACGAGCGCCGCAACCTTTCTCGGGACGCCGGCGGAAGGATTCAAAACGCGCGGCTACTTTTACGGACAACTCGCCATCGGCACGGTGCTCGCTCGCATCATCATCGCGTTCACGTTCATCAAACCGTACTACGATTACCGCGTGCAAAGCGTTTACGAATTTCTCACTGTTCGCTTCGGCACCAAGACAAAGAACATGGCCAGCGGCATTTTTCTTTTCACGCGCGTGCTCGGCATCGGTGTCCGACTTTATCTCGGCGGCGCCATTATGGTCGTGATCTGGCGTTATCTCTTTCCGTCGTTGCCGGTAAATCTCAACACTTACGTTTGGGGAATTATTTTCGTCACCATCATCACGACGATCTACACCGCCGTCGGCGGAATCAAAGCCGTCGTTTGGACCGACGTCATCCAAGCGGTGTTGATGTTCAGTTCAGTCATCTTCGCCATTTTTTTGCTGGTGCGACACATCCCCGGCGGCCTCGACACTGTTAAAACAAATCTCGGCGGTTGGTCGAACGTGAAACTTTTTCAAACCGGCTGGAATGCGCAATTGCCGTTTGGTCCGGCGTTGAAAGCGATGTTAGAAGAGCCGTACACGATTCTCGCTGCGTTCGTTGGATCGACATTGTTGACCATGGCTACGCATGGCACCGATCAGGACATGGTACAGCGAATGTTGACTGCGCCCGATCATCGCAAATCGCAATTGTCACTCATTCTGAGTGGTGTCATGGACTTGCCGATCGCGGGCGCATTCTTGACTGTCGGCATTTTGCTTTCGGTTTATTACGCGGTCGTTCCCGGCACGACGTTGCCCGCCGCCGATAATGAAATTTTCGGCCATTATATCGTTCACGAAATGCCGGTGGTATTTCGCGGCCTCATCATCGCCGGCGTTTTCGCAACGATGATGGGTTCCACCTCCGCCGCGCTCAACGCGCTTGCGACCAGTTTCACCAAAGATTTCTACCTGCCTTACATCCGGCCGGGCGCGACCGATCGCCAGGCCATTCGCGCCGCGCGCATCGCCACCGCGATTTTCGGCATTCTCATGATCATCGTCGCAACCATGGCTGCGAACGCCGTGTTGCAAGATGCAAAGCTGACCATCATTCCAATCGCCATCGGAATTCTCGGTTACACCTACGGCGCGCTCGTCGGCGTATTTCTTCTCGGAATGTTGACCCGCACGCGGGGACGCGATGGGCCGAACGTTGTCGGCATGATCATCGGCATCACGTCCGTGCTGGTGTTGTGCAAAGTTTCGATCCCGGCATTCGATTTCGTTGCGCTGTTACATGGCAGATTCGTCGCAGCCTCTTGGAATTTCGGATGGTTCATGCCCGAATGGTGGCCGCACATTTCCTGGCCGTGGTTCGTGTTCGTCGGTTGCACAGTCACGCTCGCAATCGCAATTCTTTTCCGAACGCCGGTCACGCAGATCGCCGCCGCTGAAGCGCACGTCGCCGCCGCTACTTCTGCTCCGCGCTGAGTTTGATTCCCAAATCGCGCAACTGGCGCGGATCGACCTCGGCAGGCGATTGCGTCATCAATTCCTGGCCGCGATTATTTTTTGGGAACGCCATCACGTCGCGGATGGATGCTTCCCCGCATATCAGCATGACGAGGCGATCGAGACCGAGCGCGATGCCTCCATGCGGTGGCGCGCCCAGGCGAAACGCGCGCAGCAAATGGCCGAACTTTGTCTGCTGCTCTTCTGCGTTCACGCCCAGGGCTTCAAACATCTTCGCCTGCAACTCCGGCTCGTGAATGCGGATGCTGCCGCCGCCGATTTCAACGCCGTTTAAGACGACGTCGTAGGCATCGGCCCGTATCTCGCCGAATTCTTTCTGCTCCAGCAACCCAAAATCTTCCGCTTTCGGTCGGGTAAAGGGATGATGCACTGCGTTCCATTTATTTTCTTCGGCGCTCCATTGCATCAACGGAAAATCTGTCACCCACAAAAAGTCCAGGTCGGTAGAGCCGGCGGTGAGCTTTTGAATTTCCGCCACGCGCAACCGTATCCGGCCAAGCACCTCGCAGGCGATCTCCCATTTCCCGGCAGCAAAGAAAATACAATCGCCTTCTGCGATTTCTAACTTGGAATGGAGTGCTTCCTTCTCCGCTTCAGAGAAAAATTTCACGATCGGCGATTTCCATTCCCCGTTTTCTACTTTGATGAAGGCGAGTCCTTTTGCTCCGAATGTTTTCGCAATCGCAGTTAGTTCAACGACCTGGCCGATGGTAATACCGGCGAAATTTTCCGCGTTGATGGCCTTGACCACTCCACCTTCCGCCAATGCGCCCTGAAAAACCTTGAACTGGCTACTTCGAAAGACCTCGCCGAGGTCGACCAGACGCATGCCAAAACGGCGATCCGGCTTGTCGCTGCCAAAGGTATTGACGGCTTCGCGGTAAGTCAGCCGCGGAAACGGTAGGGGGATTTCGATTCCACGCGCCGCCTTAAAAATCGCCGTCAGCATCCCCTCGGTCAGCGTATAAATATCGTTGGGCATGACGAAAGAGGCTTCGATGTCGATCTGGGTAAATTCCGGCTGGCGATCGGCTCGCAAATCTTCATCGCGAAACGCTTTCGCGATCTGAAAATATTTCTCTATCCCGGCCACCATGAGAAGTTGCTTGTATTGCTGTGGGGCCTGCGGCAGGGCGTAAAATTTTCCCGGCAACAGTCGGCTGGGAACTAGAAAATCGCGCGCTCCTTCCGGTGTGCTTTTACTCAGAATCGGCGTCTCGATTTCGAGAAATCCCTGCGAATCCAGATACTGGCGAGTGGCCTGAGTGACGCGGTGCCGGATTTGCAGATTGCGCGATAGCCGTGGCCGGCGCAAATCGAAATAGCGATAGGTCAGCTCGAGATCTTCATTGCTTAATTCAGCATCAATCTGAAACGGCAGGTTTTCGGCACGATTCAAAATTGTCAGCGATTGCGGAAGCACTTCGATATCGCCGGTCGGGAGCTTCGGATTTTCAGTTCCGGGGAGACGGGGCGCGACTTTCCCGTAAACCTGAATGACGTCTTCCATGCGCAAAGCGTGGGACTGCTTTGCCACCTCGGCGTTCTCTTCCGGGCGGAAAACGACCTGGGTTAGTCCCTCGCGATCGCGCAGATCGATAAAAATGACGCCGCCGTGATCGCGCCGCACCGCGACCCAGCCGGCAAGTTTTACCTCTCGACCGATATCAGTTTTTCGAAGTTCGTTACAATGGTGGGTGCGGTACATGCGAGCGTGTCATTCTGAGCAAAGGGAAGATTCGTGCAAGCAGTTAGGAAGAATGACGATCGGCATCGCGCGAGGGTTCCTGGGTAGCGCACGCGTCTCGCGTGTTGGTTTTGGCGTCACGCCAAAACAGGCTTTTCCCAAGCGTTTGACCGTCACAAGACATGCTCGCCATAGGAAAAGTCCGCGACCGCGAGGACGCGATCGCCAACACGCGAGACGCGTGCGCTACCCGGACGAGGATCCGCGAAGCGATTCGAGATGGGGGAGCAGTTCATCATGCGCAATGGACTTCTGCTGGCCGCTGCGGAGATCTTTTAATCCGACCTGCGGCCATTCGTCGCCGAAGACGATGGCGAAGCGCGCACCGGTTTGCTCAGCCAACCGGAATTGTCGCGCGATTTTTGCGGTCGCCAGCGAATAATCAACCCGATATCCGGTATCACGCAGTTGCTGAATGGCCGTCATGGCATTCCCTCGCTGTTCCTCTTTCGCGACGACGACATAAATCTCGACATCGCGCTCTCTCGTGATTGTCTTTTCCATCTGCGCCCGAGCGGTCGCGTTGCCGCGAATCATTTCACCCAGAACGACATCACCGATGGCGAAGCCCAGTGCGGGCAATGAAACGGCATCGTCACTCAGTTGCGCAACTAATTGATCATATCGGCCGCCGCCGGCGATCGCTCGGAGTTTGCCGGCGCGATCAAAAACTTCGAAAACAATCCCCGTGTAATAAGCGAGCCCGCGAACAATGCGAACATCGATTTTGGCGAAATCAGCGAGACCCCGCATCCGCAGCTTCCCCATAATATTGTTCAGCTTCACGCTTTCGCCGCCTCTCTCGAAAATTTCAAAGACCGGTTTCGCCAATTTGCCCAATCGCTCTTCTGTTTTCTCACGCGGCTCACGTTCCGATTTATCAATCGCCTGCAACATCTCTTCCCAGCGATCAGGTGGGACTTTCTCGAGCTTCAACAGTTCGGTCCAGAACTCGCGGTCGCTAATGCGGATGACGAAATCTTGCGCGGTGAATCCAAACGCGCGCACGACATCGATGGCGAGCGCGATCAACTCCGCGTCAGCTTCCGCCGCCTCTTCGCCTACAATGTCGCAGTTCAATTGAAAGTGCTCACGTAGCCGGCCGCGCTGCGGTCGCTCGTAGCGGAACACTTGAGGAATTGAGAACCATTTCAGCGGCTTTCGGAACTGCCGGTGCTGCTCCGCCACGATGCGTGCCAGCGTCGGCGTCATTTCCGGCCGGAGGGCCACCGCGCGCTCGCCTTTGTCGACAAACTCGTACAATTGCCGGACGATTTCGTCGCCGGATTTTTTTTTGTAGAGATCGAGCTCTTCCAGGACTGGTCCGTCGAATTCGACAAAGCCATAGCGCCCCGCCACTTCGCGCCATTTTGCAAAAATGTAGTTTCGTTCTGCGCAGGCGGCGGGAAGGAAATCGCGGAACCCAGTCAGCGGTTGCATCTTAGCGAAGAAAAATCAGGGACACGGAGGGCGCACCGATACGTCCGCCCTGGGATGAATTTACGAACCCCTTTTGCGGTTGAATAACACCCGCCGGGGCCCAGTCAAAATTAGTCACGACGGGGATCATCCGTTTAACAAAGCAAAGGACAAACATGAAAGACAACACATTAGCCAAAATCTTCGCGATCAGCACGGCTGGCGCGATCGTGGTCAGTGCGGCCTTAGCACAAACCACGACCACGGTGACCACGGATGCCGGGCCAGTTGCAGCCGGGTTGACGACGCGAACCGGGTCGTTTGTGACTTATACGCCGGGTGACGAATATTTCACCTTCCGTAGCACTCCGGCCGCGGAGCCAGTGCGGTACTATTACACGAAGCAGACTACCTTTATCGATCCAACCGGCCGAACGGTAGAATTGTCGGATGTCCGTCCGGATCTGCCCGCGACGGTCTATTACGTCAACGAGGGGAATCGGATGATCGTGCGCAAGGTGGTGATAAGCAGACCGGCAAGCGCGATAATCGAGAAGAAAGAAACGACGACGACAACAACAACTACGCCATAACGTTGGTTTTGAGAGGAATAACGCCCGCTGGTTCGCCCGGCGGGCGTTTTTGTTGTGTTATCATATCCTCGCTGGAGGGGGAAGCCGGGGTAGGGATGCCCCGATCTCGGCTACGGAAAGTGCCCCCTCTCAATCTTCATACCCGCGCGGGAATTTTTGGTGCCACTTCCATGCGCTCTCGACGATGGCATCCAGCGTTTGAAATTTTGGCCGCCAGCCGAGCTCGCGTTTAATTTTCTTGGACGACGCGATTAGGCGCGGCGGGTCTCCCGGTCGCCGCGGTTTTTCCACGACTGGAATTGGATGGCCGGTAATTCTGCGGCAAGTTTCGATCACCTCGCGCACACTCGAACCGCCACCAGTGCCGAGGTTATAGAATGCGCTTGCCGGCGTCGCCAGTGCAAGAATGTGTGCATCCGCCAGATCGATGATGTGAATGTAATCGCGAATGCAGGTGCCGTCGGGTGTCTCGTAATCGGTCCCGAAAATTTCGACGTGCCTTTTTTGTCCCAATGCCACTTTCAGAACCTTTGGGATTAAATGCGTTTCGCAGTGGTGATCTTCCCCGAATTTTTCCGACGCGCCGGCGGCGTTGAAATAACGAAGTGAAACGAAGCAAAGCCCGTGAATGGTATCGTACCACTTCAGAATTTTCTCGAACGCTAGTTTCGATTCGCCGTACGGATTGATGGGACGCTGCGGCGTTTCTTCATGGATCGGCACGCGCTCGGGCGGCCCGAAGATGGCGCAGGTGGAGGAAAAAACGAGGCGCTTCACCCCCGTTGCACTCATGGCATCGAGCAAATTCAAGCCGGCCGCGATGTTATTGCGAAAATACTTGGAGGGATTTTCCATCGACTCGCCCACGAGCGCATTAGCGGCGAAATGCATTACCGCATCGGGTCGCAGCTGCGCCAAGGTTGCTGCCGTCGTCTCCCGATCGGCTAGGTCGCCCTCGATAAATTCCGCTCGAGGATCCAGGGCGCGACGATGTCCCTCGCTTAAGTTATCGAGGATTGCGACCTCGTGGCCTTGATCGAGCAGCACTTCCGCACAAATGCTGCCGATGTAACCAGCGCCGCCGACGACGAGAATTTTCATCCCGGCGCGATTCTGCCAGTGCTGTCGACGGAATTAAAGTTCGCGATCCGCCAGTTGCGAGGATTTTTTCTTGCTCGCCAGCGCGAGTAGCATGCGGCGTGGGGTGCGGTGCTTGGCCCGGGGCGCCAGCACTTTGATACTCTGTTCATCCGAACCCCACTGCAAAATATCGATATCGACCTGACGCACGCCCCAGCGTTTCATTTCCAATCGTGTCGGCTTGTAAAGATCAATTGTGTTGGTGCCGACCAAAGCGGTGCCGTAATCATCGATCACATATTCCTCGGCGGTCTGCACAATCTTGAATCGAGTTCCGAGGGGAAAGCGCGACCAGTCGGATGCGGCGCTGCGAACCTCCCGCTGGGAAAGATATTCGCCAACAGCGTTGCGGCGTCCACCCCCGCCACGCTCGTGAACACAGTACGCCGTCGTGCGCACGTTCATGCGGTGCAACTTCGCAGCGTCGCGCTTCGCCGTTGGTTGGGTTGCGCAACTTGCGAGAAAGGCACCGGTGAGACATGCGAGAGCGAGTCGCAACGATGTCGCTTGTAAAACGATGCGTCGTGAATACGCATTGAAGCCACTTCTGGCAAGCCATAATTTCCGCCCCTGATCCCATGCGCGCGTTTTCACAATGCCATGTTTATATAGCAGAAAACGTGCTTCTGGATTCGCGTCTGGCCCTTTTCCACGAAGAGGAAAAGTGGCTGGCGGTGGCCGATTTACACTTCGGTTTCGAGCTGAGCCAGCGGATGGCCGGGAACCTTGTCCCCCTTTGGGGAATGCAGTCGATCGAAGCGCGATTGTGTGAGTTACTGCGCGATTACGAGCCGTCGCATGTGATTTTGGTCGGTGATCTCATCCATGATCGGAGCGGTGCGCGTGAATTCTTTTCTTTAATTACGCGGCTGCGAGACCAATCCGACCTAATTCTTATCGCCGGCAATCACGACGCCGAAATCAAACGGCGGGCATCAAAGTTCAATCACTTCGACCTCGAGCTACACGATTCCTTCGCCACGGCACGATTTGAGTTTCATCACGGTGATTGCGAAAGAAGACAAAGTGGCCGCACCCAGATCGTCGGACATTTTCATCCCGCCGCCACGCTGCGAGATGGCGCGGGACTGCGACTTAAATTTCCGGCATTCGTGCAGGAAGGAAATTGCTGGATTTTGCCGGCATTTTCGCCATGGGCCGCGGGAACGGACTGGGAAGAGCACGAACGGAGTCGCGTCTGGGCCTGCACTCCGCAGCGAATCTTGTTACTCAGTCAAGAAGGACAGGATTTACAGGATTGTGCGGGATCACAAAAGACGGGTTAATTTCCTGCATTCAATCCTATCTAGTGCGCCTCAGGCGCGAGCGCCGCTTAGGTCAGTCGTGCAATGCGGACACCGTGTCGCCTTGATCGGGATCGACATCATGCAGGCGGGACAGTCTTTTGCCACGGGCGCAGCCGTTGGTGATGGACGTTTCAGTCTGTTGATCGCTTTCACCACCAGAAAAATGCAGAATGCGACGATCAAGAAATTGATCAGAACGGTGATGAAATTGCCGTAGGCGAATACTGGCACCCCGGCTTTTCTCGCCGCATCCAGCGACATCCCGGGTTGGATCTTATCCGAGAGCGGAATGTAATAATCGGCGAAATTTAAATTGCCGAGGACTCTGCCTAACGGCGGCATGAGAAGGTCATCCACGATGGAGGTGACAATTTTTCCAAAGGCAGCGCCGATAATGACGCCCACCGCCAGATCAATGGCATTGCCTTTGACTGCAAATTCTTTGAATTCTTTCCACATAGGACCTTTAAGTACCTAATTAGTCACGACGTTGACAAGCTTGTTTGGCACGATCACGACCTTGCGAATTTCTTTTCCGGTGATCGCCTCCGCGATTTTGGGCAACGCCAGCGCTGCCGCTTTCAATGTCTCCTCACTGGCATCTGTCGCGACTTTCAAGCGAGCTCGCAATTTTCCGTTTATTTGAACAACGATTTCGACTTCGGCTTCTACCAGCAAGGCTTCGTCATGGCTCGGCCAGGGCTGCTGCGTGATCTCGGCGGGCT
>Ga0209059_1001579_pt1 | contig 10458 bp, 7 predicted proteins | sample GraSoiAngelo_151_FD_186165 | JGI IMG/M metagenome (GOLD analysis project Ga0209059, IMG submission 186165) | Grasslands soil microbial communities from the Angelo Coastal Reserve, California, USA - 14_1009_12_20cm (SPAdes) (version 2) | ecosystem: Environmental > Terrestrial > Soil > Grasslands ...
CAACCACCACCGATCGTGCCGCACATCGAACCGTCCTCTCGGACCAGCATCTTGGCAGTCTTGAACGAGGGAATCGATCCGCGCACGTTGACGATGGTGGCGACGGCGCCGCGCCGGCCCTCGCGGCGCAATTTCACGATCTCCTCGTAGATGTCCATCTGTTTTTGATTATTTAGGGTTCCGGGGGGCAAGTCAAACCGGGGGGTTGGGGCGCCGGGAGAAAAAGCTTTTCACCGCAGAGGGCGCGGAGAACAGCCGCAGAGGACGCGGAGAACACCTTTTAACCGCAAAGATCGCAAAGGTGGCGCGAAGGTCGCGAAGAAAACCTAAACCGCAAATTCGCAAGGAATTATGACGAGGGCTTCCTTCGCGGGCTTTGCGTTTTCTTGGCGAGCTCTGCGGCTAAAGGCTTTGGTCGTGGTCAAGGCAAGTTGTCTGGGTATGCTAGGTTGGACAGTCGGCTCCGACTCTTCGACTCGGGAGTGCGCTTATGAAAGCTGCCGTCATCCACGAATTTGGTGGTCCGGAAGTTCTTCGCTATGAAGATGTGCCCGACCCGCAGACACGCAAGGATCAGATCCTGGTTCGCGTAAAAGCTTGTGCGTTGAACCACCTGGATCTGTGGGTGCGCAAGGGATTGCCGGGCGTCAAGCTGCCTCACATTCTCGGCAGCGACATTGCCGGGGAAATCGTGGAAGTCGGCGAGTACGTGAGCGGCTTCAAACCGGGGCAGCGCGTGTTAATCGCGCCCATGCACTTCTGCAATCATTGCGAGCAGTGCATGGCGGGCCGCCAGAATCTGTGCCGTGAATTTACCGTGCTGGGGAATGGTGTGGACGGCGGTAATTGCGAATTGATTGCCGTGCCTGCGGCCAGTGTTATTCCTATTCCCGATAGTCTTGGGTTCAATGAAGCGGCAAGTGTCCCGCTCGTGTTTTTGACTGCTTTTCATATGTTGACCGGGCGGGCGTCGATCCGTCCGGGGCAGACCGTGCTGGTGCTGGGCGCGAACTCGGGCGTGGGAATAGCCGCCATCCAGATTGCCAAGCTGTTCAATGCGACCGTGATCGCCACGGCGGGCGATGAGCGCAAGATTCAGAAGGCGAAGGAGCTAGGCGCCGACTATGTCATCAACCACTATCAGCAAAAAATCGGGGATGAAGCGCGGAAGATTACGAACAAAGCCGGGGTCGATATTGTGATCGAGCACGTCGGGGCGGCTACCTGGAATGAAAGCATGAAGGCACTGAAGCCGGGGGGAACACTGGTCACTTGTGGGGCGACGTCGGGACCTGAGGTCAGTTTCGATCTGCGTTTCCTTTTTGCGCGCCAACTGGCGCTGCTCGGCTCCTATATGGGAACGATGGGCGAACTCCATGAGGTGCTGAAGCTCGTGTTCAGCGGCAAGTTGAAGCCGGTGGTCGACAGTACGTTTCCGCTGCGTGAAATCCGCGCGGCGCATGAGTATCTGGAGAATAGCAAGATGTTTGGCAAGGTGATCTTGAATCCTTGAAGGCTGGCGACTTTCGCGATTCTAAATTTCTGGACCGATAGGAATTATGACTACTTGCCAATTGGGAGCGGGCTGTCTCGAAGCAAGCTGCCGCCGGGCTGGCGCCCGGCCGCCCAGACGAGGGCGTCTGGGCCTACGTGTGCATGAAAGCCGAGCCCTTTCATGCCACGGATCTTTCAGAGTTGTTGTCGAGTCTGGTATTTCGAAAATCCCCACCCGGCACTCGCGCGCCGTGCTAGCGCAGATTCCTCCGCCTCGCGGCGTCGGAATGACAAGAACGCAAGAAAGAACGCAAGAACGAACGCACAAAAACGAAAGAGGCGGGGCCGAACTGGATGCCACTCTGGTTTAGAATAGCTTTATGAGCGGCGAATTGAACTTTGGCCCTTACGTCACGATTGAGAATGGCAAGAAGAAGGTCAAGGATCTGACCTATGGGAATCACACGCCGGAGGGCGTGGTGTTGACGACTCTGGATGCGGCGGCCAACTGGGTGCGTAAGAATTCTATTTGGCCTATGACTTTCGGGTTGGCCTGTTGCGCGATCGAAATGATGTCCATGGGCGCGTCGCGGTTCGACATTGCTCGTTTTGGCGCGGAAGTCTTTCGTCCTTCTCCTCGGCAATCCGATCTCATCATCATTGCGGGACGCGTTTCGAACAAGATGGCTCCGGTCATTCGCCTGCTTTGGGAGCAGATGCCAGAACCGAAGTGGGTCATTTCGATGGGGGCTTGCGCAACGTCGGGGGGAGTCTTCAATAACTACGCACTGGTGCAGAGTGTGAACCAGGTGATTCCCGTGGACGTGTATGTGCCCGGGTGCCCGCCGCGGCCTGAGCAGCTGATCTACGCGATCACGCTCTTGCAGGAAAAGATCCAGAACTCGCGGGGCACGGTTCGGGAAGTGCTTAACCTGTCCTGACGAGCTATGAGCTTCGAGCTATGAGCTACGAGCTACGAGCAACCCACGTCGTCGATTGCTCGCAGCTCAACGTTTGCAGGTCGTATGATTTGCGCTTCTGCGTGGACGGGCGGGGCGCCCGTCTCTCCACAAGAAAAACTACGGCAGCTTGAACTGAATGGTGACCTGGTTGTGGATCGCCACCGGCCTGCCGTTCAATTGAAAGGGCTGGTAACGCCATTGCCTTACGGCGCTGGCGGCCGCCTTGGCGAGCAGCGGTTGGCCGCTCGTTACTTGCACCCCGTGCACGTTGCCATCTTCTCCCACCAGAACGTCGAGCACGACTGGGCCTTCTACTCTCTGCAGACGCGCTTCGGATGGGTAAACCGGCTCTACTTTGTGTGTGAGCCGACCACCGGTGACTCCCTGCGAGACCGGAACCGCTACAAACGGGAACATCGGCTGCGGGTTTACCACCGATTGGGGGACGGGCGCCGCGCTGGCTCCAGCCATCGCTTCCGAGAGGTCGGGAGCGGGCACGTCCACGCTAGCAGTTTGTACGGTACTGTGCGCCGGTTGCGGAGAGGTCGAATTGTCTGTGGTGGGGATGTTCTTTGGCTGAGAAGATCCAGAAGATCCGCCGCGGGCGGTCACGACCGATGAGGACGCCCTCTGCACGAGGTCTTTCGCGCCCACGTCCGGGCTCGGCTTCACCGGCTTTCCTAACGTGATGTCCGTGCTTCTGCCGGTTCCAGACAGCGCGGAAGAACTCAAATGGCTCGCGTCGCTGGAGGCGCCTGCCGCGAGCAGGGCCGGAACCGCCTCGTTGCTGGCTGCGTGCACAGCCTGGCCGCGGCTGGGTCCGCCACGCGACCGGGTCAGCATCCAGCCAAAAAATACCAGCACGATCAACAGAACCGCCGCCGCGGCCAGGCGAATCGGCTGGCCTTCTTCGCCCCGCATGCGGGCGGGCAAGAAATTAAAATTAAGCAGGTCCTTGGGCAGGCGCTCACGCAGGGCCGGCGGTTCAGTCTGAACCAGAGTCTCCGTCGGCGTTGCCGGGTTGACGCCGTTTGCGCGGCCCATGACCGCGATCTTGGCCAGCTTCTTCAGCAGGCTGATATGGGCGTCGGAAAACGCATTCGGACGATCGGAAAACACCTCGAGAATGCCAATCACGCCTTGTCCACCGCGCAGGGGTACGGCCGCCAAGGCGCGGATACCCAACTCTTCGCACACTTCAGCATCGACGCGCGGATCAGTCTGGGTGTCATTGCAGCGCTGCGAGCTGCCGCTGCGCAAGCATTCCCCCGAGATGCCTGCGTCGACGTCGACTTTGGCACCCAAGGGTGGAGCGGAATCGCCCGAGCGCGCGCGGCAAATGACTACGCCTTGGCTCCAGAGAGCCAGCGCAGCACCGGTGGCATCCGTGAAATATCGCGCTGCGTGAGTGGCTTCTGAAAGAATGCTGCTCAAATCCATCCGCCCGGCGGCGGCGTCTTCGCGCAAACGATCAATCAGAAGGTAGTCATCTTCGGAAGGTGTCTTACCGGAGGGGGTTCGGGCTTCGTCTTCGGGCCGAGTGACAACTCCAGATTCCGTGGGACCTGGGGAGGGAGGCCTAACCCATGGATCTGCCATGCGCAAACTCCTAGCGAACGGCCAGAGTGATGAGTCGAACTGCAACTGCCGTATCGGAATAAAGTGCTTCTTCGGAATATCCGACAAATGCTGATCGCTGTCAACAGAAGATCAGAGGCATTGTCCTAAAGACTCGTGTGGACAGGGTTTTGACCTTAGTTTCTGGAAGAAATGGAAGAAGAAGAGCGCGCGCGCCTCTATGCAGTAACGTGATTACGCTGGTTACTCCGTGCTGCGGGCCTCGACAGAGCGTTCGGTCGCCGACCCTCCGTGATACAAACTCTGCATGGAAGCCTCCTGGACGTTGCCGAAGCAAGGCGCCATCATCGCGCAGGCGCCTTGCCGCGCGGATCTAGCCGGCGGAACGATCGACCTGTGGCCGCTTTATATGTTTCACCCCGGAGCGTTGACGCTTAACTTTGCGGTGAACATCCTGACCACTTGCCGCATTACGCCGCTGAAGGGGAAGCGCATTCAGTTGCGCTCGGTTGACACGCGGCGGGAAGAAACGTTCTCGAGCTTCGAGGAATTGCGGCGTGGGCGTCGCTTCCGCCTGCCTCTGGCCGCGCGGCTGCTGCAGTTTTTTGCACCCAAAGAAGGCTTGCTGATTGAGACGGACTCGGAGTCTCCTGCGGGCGCCGGCATTTCCGGTTCCTCGGCGCTCATGATCGCGACCACGGCGGCCCTGGCCCGATTCACCGACCACCACCTCACGCTCGAGCAGATGCGAGTCATCGCGCAGAATATTGAAGCGCAGATCATCAATGTGCCCACCGGATGCCAGGATTACTATCCGGCGCTTTATGGGGGAGTCAGCGCCATCCACCTGAACGCGGATGGAATCCACCGGGAGAGCGTTCCGGTTTCGCCCGAGGAGATCGAATCACGTTTCGTGCTGGTGTATACCGGAGCGCCGCGGCAATCGGGCATCAACAACTGGGAGGTTTTCCAGGCACATATCAACGGCGACAAGCGGGTGTTCCGCAATTTCGAGCGCATTGCTGAGATTGCACGGTTCATGTACCAATCGCTTCTGCGTGCGGACTGGAACGAAGTGGCCCGACTGCTGCGCGAGGAATGGAAATTGCGGCGAACGAACGCGCCCGGCATTACGACGCCCCTTATCGACAAGCTCATCTCGGTGGCCGCACGAAATGGCGGGCGGGCGGCGAAGGTCTGCGGCGCGGGGGGAGGGGGCTGCGTGATTTTTCTGGTCGAAAAAGGCGCTGCCAGCCGGGTGGCTACTGTCATCGGCGACAACGGCGGACGGGTTCTGCCGCTCCAGGTGGCCCGAGATGGGCTGCGCTTCGCCTCGTAGCGGCCCGTGCCAGGACATTTCGGAAAAGCGATCCCCGCGGGGCTAAACGGTTTGGTGAAAAACAGCTGCTCGGCAACGCCCATGACCGCAGCGGCTAAAGCCGCATTGAGTTTGTGGCTCTTACGGCTGGGCTGAAGCCCAGCCCTTTCAAAGCGCGGCTATGGCGGGAGTTTTTAGCAGCCTGTAGAGCTCCTTTGATTATTGTGGCTTTCCGGCACGGGCTGAGTCGTGCCCATTGAAAGCCAGACCCGGGCCACGGATTTCCAGCGCACAATCTACACAGGCTTACAAGCGGTCCTACAGATTTTTTCCATGATTTTGGCGGTCCGGAGCGGGGCTATAATCAGGAGCAACATCGGCTCTTGGGGTGCCCCATGAAGTACCTTCGCCTGGTGGCCTTTTTCTTGTTGCTTCCACTCTACTGCTTCTCTGCGTTCGCAGGCGATCCGCAGGCAGGCACACCCACCAACGGCCCGAGCGCAAACGCCCCCCACATGTCGAAGCAAACCCGAATGGAATTGGTGCGGCTGCTGAACGCTGAGCTGGTTTATGTGCGGTCGCCGTTTCCAATGGGGAGGGACGGGTTAAAACTGCACAACGGCGTTGTGACCCCCAGTGGCGCGCAGTTGGCGCAGTTGGTTGCGACGTTTGGACCGGCAGCTAAGAATGGCGACGCGGTTCGCATCACTGGGATCGTTTTCAAGGACAACTACATCCACGTAGAAATCAACGGTGGTCCCGTCAAGAAACAGAAATGGTACGAGCGCATCAGCGTAGGCGGAGCCGGGGGAGAAACTCCGGTGGCGCCTTCCGATTCCAATGCGAACGCGCGGGGCTCGTTCGTGAATGTCTACTTCGATCACTATATTCCGGAGATGACCGGCCAGGAGTTCAAACAGATTCTGCGCCCGGTGCTCGATTTCGATTCGAAATCGGTGGAGGAGGCGTATCTCGAAACGGTTCCTCCCAAGGCCAAGGCGGCGATTGAAGCCCATCAAGTGCTGGTCGGGATGAATCGCGAAATGGTGACCTACGCCAAGGGACGTCCGCCGAAGAAAATTCGCGAAAAAGAGGACGAAACCGAATTCGAGGAGTGGATTTACGGCGAGCCGCCGAAGGACGTGGAGTTTGTGCGCTTCATCGGGGATGAGGTGGTGCGGTTGGAAACCATGAAAGTCGATGGCACGAAGCTGGTTAAAACGGAGAAGGAATTGAGCCTCGACCCAGTCACCAAGGTGGCGCAGCAACATGATGAGGCGAAGCCCGCGGGCACTCCGACACTGCGACGGCCGGGAGAAGAATCGGATTCTCCCATTCCGCGCACGCAGACCTCGCCGGGCACAACGCGGCCTACCGGCGTGCCGGATCCGGGTTCCACAACCACGCCGAATATTCTTCCGTAACGAGCATATCGCCCCACCTTCTGGGGGTTCGGCGCTCCAATATCAAGATGCCCCAGGTTAGCGTCCAGAGAACGGACGCGAACCTGGGGCACCAACGCACTGCACAGACTAGGCAACCTTCGACCTGGGGCTTTAGACTGGAAGCGTGAAAATTGCCCTTGGCCAGATCAATCCCACGGTAGGGGATTTCTCAGGCAACGCAAACAAGATCATTGATTTCTCCCGGCGCGCCCGAGAGGCCGGTGCGGGGCTGATCCTGTTCCCGGAACTGTCGGTGTGCGGCTACCCGCCTCGCGATTTGGTGGAGCGGCCCACGTTTGTCGCCAAGAACCGCGAGTCGGTGGAGCGCATCGCCGCCGAGACGAAAGGCATTGCGGTGATCTGCGGGCTGGTTACCCCGGCGCAGGCGGATACGGGCAAGTCGGTGATGAACTCAGCGGCGTTGTTGCAGGATGGGAAACTGGCCTTCCTGCAATCGAAGATGCTGCTGCCCACCTACGATGTGTTCGACGAGATGCGCAACTTCGCGCCGGCCCGCCATCAGGAACTGTTCGATTTCTGCGGGAACCGGATGGCGCTGACCATCTGCGAAGACGCCTGGAACGACAAGCATTTCTGGAACAAGCGGCTGTATGGATTTGATCCGGTGGAAGCGCTGGTGCGGGCGGGAGGGAATTTCGTTCTCAACATATCGGCTTCGCCGTTCTGGCTGGGCAAGCGCGAACTCCGCCGCGACATGCTCGCCACGATCGCACGAAACGACAACGTGCCGGTCGTGATGGTCAACCAGGTGGGCGGCAACGATAGCCTGCTCTTCGACGGGTCAAGTGTTGTGTTTGACCGGGAAGGGAACATCATCGCGCAGGGAAAGTCGTTCGAGGAAGACATCGTCTACTTCGACTCGGCAACGCTGACCGGCGAGATGCATGAGCAGATTGAAGGCGAAGAGGCAAGCGCCTATGCCGCGCTGGTGCTGGGAACGCGGGATTACGTTCGCAAATGCGGCTTCAAGAAAGTCATCATCGCGCTCAGCGGCGGCATCGATTCGGCGCTTACGGCTGCCATCGCCACGGATGCGATGGGCCCGGAGAATGTGCTCGGCGTGGGCATGCCGGGCCCGTATTCTTCGAAGGGGTCCATCGACGACGCGCGCGCTCTCGCCCAGAATCTCGGCATCCGCTTCGAGTTGCTCTCCATCACGGAAATTTGCAAGAGTTACCTGCACGTGCTCAAAGACGTATTTGCCGGGCTGAAGGAAGATGTGACCGAGGAGAACATTCAAGCGCGGGCTCGGGGATCGTTGTTGATGGCGCTTTCGAACAAGTTCAACGCCATCGTGCTTTCCACCGGCAACAAGAGCGAAATCGCGGTCGGGTACTGCACGTTGTATGGGGATATGGTCGGTGGGCTGGCGGTGATTTCGGACGTTCCCAAAACGATGGTGTATCGCATCAGCCGATACGTGAATTCGCGACGGCTGGTGATCCCCGAATCCACCTTGGAGAAGCCACCCTCGGCGGAATTGCGTCCGAACCAGAAGGATAGCGACTCGTTGCCTCCGTATGATGTGCTGGACGCGATCCTGGAAGACTATGTGGAGGACATGCATTCGGCGGAGCAGATCGCGAAAGACCGTGGTTTCGACCTTGCGCTGATCGAGCGCGTGATGCGCATGGTGGATCGCGCCGAGTACAAGCGCCAGCAGGCCGCTCCTGGCATCAAGATTTCCGCGAAGGCGTTTGGATACGGACGCCGTTTCCCGATCGCCGCCAAGTCGGAGGCCTAGCCGCCTCAGCCCAGAAATTGGCATCAGAATTACAAACTCGAAAGGAACGCATGTATCTTCGATTGCTTCGCCTCTCCGTCCTTCTGTTGCTCACGCTTGTCGCGGCGGCCCAGGAAAAAACATCCGCCAATCTGCCTTCAGAAGAAACCGTGAATTCTTTTTTGCAGCAGACGTTTGGCTATGACTCGACGGTCACCTGGAAAATCACGGCGATTAAACCTTCGATTGCGGCAGGTTTGGCCGAGGTGGATGTTGTTCTGAGCAATTCCCAGGGACAGAGCGGCACGACCCTTTACGTTACGCCGGACGGCAAGCACGCATTGACGGGGGAGATCCTGCCCTTCGGGGCCAAGCCGTATCAGCCTGCGAAGGAGGCTCTGTTGAAAGGAGTCAACGGGCCGTCGCGTGGTCCGGACAAGGCCCCGGTCACGATTGTCGAGTTCAGCGATCTGCAGTGTCCGCATTGCAAAGACGCGCAGCCGATCATTGACAAGCTGCTCACCGAAGAGCCGAATGCGCGCTTCGTGTTCCAGAATTTTCCTTTGCCGTCGCATAACTGGGCTGCCAAGGCGGCCAACTATGCCGACTGCATCGGGCGTAGTTCGAAGGATGCGTTCTGGAAATTCGTTCAGGGCACGTTTGACGCTCAGTCGAGCATCACTGAAGCGAATGCGGATGAAAAGTTCACTGCGATTGCCGATACCGCTGGCGTGAAAGGCGCCGACATGGCCACCTGCGCTGCCAAGGCCGATACCAAGACGCGGGTGGAGCAGTCGGTCGCGCTCGGGCAGTCCGTGGGTGTGACGGGTACGCCGACGGTATTCGTCAATGGTCGCCGGATTGGGAACGTGGTGGGATTGCCTCCGGAAGTATTGAAGGGGTTGGTGGAGTTCGCGGCCAAGCAGTGATCGGAGCTGCCGAGAAAAAGGCGAGCTTCGCTCGCCTGGGCAGACGAGGGCGTCTGCCCCTACGGGAGATGACCTATTTCACGCCGGTCATCCAGATTTCTGAGTCCTGCGTCTCCGCCATGCTGATGATGTGGGGCGTGATCACTACCAGCATTTCGTCCTCGTCGTTCTCTTTGGTGTTGGACGCTGTCACGGTCTTGAGTATCGGAATTTGGCCGAGGCCGGGAATGCCGCTGAGGCTGCGCTGTTCTGTGCTCGTAATCTGACCCGCAACCACCGCCCCTTGATCATTCTTCACGTTGATGCTGCCGGTGTATTCCCGATTGCCGATTACCGGAACGCCGTTGGCGCTCGCGCCGGTCAAGGAGCGAACCTTGAGCTCGATGTTCATGCTCACGTCCGTATCGCCATGCACGACCGGCTTCACTTTCAGCGTAATTCCGATGTCCTCGTAGGTGAACGAGGGCACGGGCGCAATGAAGGAATTGTTGGCGATGACCTGCGAGATCGCGGCGGTGTTGAAGATGGGCGCGAAGCTGGCGTTGATGATCGGGTAACGCGAACCGAGGTTCATGGTTGCATCTTTTCCCTGGGCGGCGCGCACTGTCACGTGCTGGAGTGAGCGCAACTGGGATTCGCTTCTGGAAAGGGTTGCGCCCAACGTTCCCAGGGAGACTCCCATCAGGGTTTTGCCTCCTCCGAAAGTCGCCAGAGGCTGGCTGAAGATGGAGTTTGTGTTGCCGCCGGTTAACTGCGCTAACAGAGCGGCGATGCCGGTGGTGTTGGCCTGGTTGATGCCGCCGCCAGCGATCAGCTGATTGATAAGGTCCTGGATGCTTTGGCCGCCTGCCAGCGTCAAGCCCAAGGCGCCAATCGGGATGTTGAAGAGATTGAACTGATTCGGTATCTGCAAGCCGATGTTGTGAGTCAGCGTGTGGCTTACTTCATAAATTCGGACATCCAGCATGACCTCGGGATGAGACGATCC
>Ga0209059_1001582_pt1 | contig 10445 bp, 11 predicted proteins | sample GraSoiAngelo_151_FD_186165 | JGI IMG/M metagenome (GOLD analysis project Ga0209059, IMG submission 186165) | Grasslands soil microbial communities from the Angelo Coastal Reserve, California, USA - 14_1009_12_20cm (SPAdes) (version 2) | ecosystem: Environmental > Terrestrial > Soil > Grasslands ...
CGCTTCGCGCAACGAGCTCTACCGCGGCTCACTGTGACAACTTTGTAATCTCATTTGACAACAGCGGGCTCCCGCCCCTACCGTAGAACCCCTGTTCGCTGTCTCGACAACAGCGGACGGAGTCTCGAACCAGAACGATTAGCGAGGGTGGGAAGGCGGTCTCTCCGTGCGTCGTCTCGTGCTCGCCGCGGTCCTTACCGCGCTCATCGTCGTGCCCGCTGCCCAGGCCTGGACGTGGCCCGCAAGCGGCGCGGTGCTCGAACCGTTCCTCTTCGACCCCGCGCATCCGTTCGCCGCGGGCCAGCACCGCGGGATCGTGGTCGGCGCCGACCCTGGCGCGGCCGTCCTCGCGCCGGCCGCGGGCGTCGTCACGTTCGCCGGGACCGTTCCGTCCTCGGGCAAGAGCGTCACGATCACGACGCCCGACGGGCTCGCGGTCACCCTGACGCACCTCGGCGCGCTCACCGTCTCGAAGAACGCGACCGTCGCCGAGGGTGCGGCCGTCGCGACCGCGACGACCGCGGGCGACGCGGACTTCTCGCAGCCGTACGTGCACCTCGGCGTGCGCGTCGCCTCCGACGCGCAGGGCTACCTCGACCCGCTCACCTTCCTTCCGCCACGCGTGCCGGTCCCGCCGGCGCTCGTCCCGCCGGCACCGGTCGAGCCGGCGCCTGAGCCGGCGCCCGCCGCGCAGCCCGCACCCGCGCCCGTCGTCGAGCCGGCAGCGGCGCCCGCACCCGTCGTCACGCCGACGCCGGCGGCTGTCGAGCCGCCCGCGCGGCCCGAGCCGGCGACGACGCCGGCGCCTGCTCCTCCGGAGGCGCCTGCTGCGGCGCCCGAGCCTGTGCCGGCCGAGCCTGCAGCGGCTGAACCGGCCGCCGCTCCGTCGCCTGTTGCGCAGCCCGAGCCCGCAGCGGCCCCCGCGGAGGCCGCTCCTGTCGTCGCGGACGACGTGCCGCCGGCCGCGGACGTCGTCCTGCCCGCGACCGAGCTCGAGGCGCCTGCGCCGGTCGCCGACGATCCGCCCCCGCATGGCGCCGCCGCGCCCGCGTCCGGCCCCGCGGCCCCGCCACGCGCCGATCTCGACGCGCTCGCCTCCACGGCGCCGGATTGGCTGCCGCGGCACGGCGTCTGGCTCTCTCCGCCCGCGGCCCCGATTCGCGACCTGCCCGTGCACGCGGCGGACGCGTCGGCGCGGCTGCAGCCGCGAGGCGCGGCTGCGCCGCCGCGACCGCGGCTCAGACTTGCGGCGCGCCAGCCGGTCGCGCTGCTCGCCGCGCGAGCCACTCCCGCGGCCGCACGTCACGACCCACACGGCGGGGAGCCGTGGGTTGCGCTCGCGATCACGCTCCTCGGCGTCGGGCTGATGTGCGCCGGAAGGGCGCGAAGAAAGGCCGTCCCTACAATGGACGCCCATGCGCTTCTACGTGACCACCCCGATCTACTACGTCAACGACCGGCCGCACATCGGTCACTCGTACACGACCATCGCGGCCGACATCCTCGCGCGCCATCACCGGCAGCGCGGCGAGGAGACGTTCTTCCTGACGGGAGTCGACGAGCACGCGACGAAAGTCTGGCGTGCCGCTGAGCAGGCAGGGCTGAGCGCACAGGAGTTCGTCGACCAGATCGTCGAAGCGTGGCGTTCGCTCCCGCCGAAGCTGAACGCGGAGACCGATTACTTCCTGCGCACGACCGACGAAGGCCACAAGGCGTTCGTGCGCGAGTTCCTGCAGCGCATCTACGACAACGGCGACGTCTACGAGGACGTCTACTCCGGCCATTACTGCGTCAGCTGCGAGGAGTTCAAGACCGAGGAGGAGCTCGTCGACGGGAAGTGCCCGATCCACGGCATCGTCGCCGAGTGGATCGAGGAGAAGAACTACTTCTTCCGGCTCTCGAAGTACCAGGACAAGCTGCTCGAGCTCTACGACGGCGGCTTCGTGCTGCCCGACTTCCGGCGGAACGAGGTGCGGAGCTTCGTGGCAGGCGGCCTGCACGACTTCTCGATCAGCCGCGCCGGCCAGCCGTGGGGCATCCCGCTCCCGTGGGACGAGTCGCAGGTCGCGTACGTCTGGGCCGACGCGCTCGTCAACTACCTGAGCGCGCTCACCTACGCGCGCCCCGGCGAGGACCTGCGCGAGGAGTTCTGGCCCGTCGCGAACCACCTCGTCGGCAAGGACATCATCCGCTTCCATTGCGTGTACTGGCCGGCGATGCTGCTCTCGGCCGGCTACGACCCACCACAGCAGGTGTTCGCACACGGCTGGTTGCTGCTGGACGACGTGAAGATCTCGAAGTCGCTCGGCAACGCGCTCGACCCGTTCGAGCTGATCGAGCTCTACGGCGCCGACGCCGTGCGCTACTGGTGCGCGCGCGCGGTCCCGTTCGGGCAGGACGGCAGCGCGTCGTTCGCCGGCATCGCCGAGCGCTACGAGCGCGAGCTCGGGAACGACCTCGGCAACCTCGTCTCGCGCACGACCGCGATGATCGCGAAATACCGCGACGGCGTCATCCCGGCCGTGCCGACGTCGCCTGCGATCGCGCAGGCGATCGCCGCCGTCCACGACGCCGTTCCCGCACAGATCGACGCCTTCGACATCACGGGCGCGATCGACCAAGCCTGGTTGCTCGTCCGCGAGCTCAACCGCTACGTCACCGAGCACGCGCCGTGGACGCTCGCGAAGGACGAGGCCAACGCGGCCGCGCTCGACCAGGTCTTGCACGACCTCGCCGACGGCCTTCGCGCGGCGGCCGTCGCGCTCTGGGCCTACCTGCCCGAGACCGCGCCGCTGATCCTCGAGGCGCTCGGACAGCCCGACCGAGTCGACTGGGAGCTCGTCGCCGCCGACCGTCTCGAGCCGGGCGCGAAGATCGAGCAGGCGGCGCAGCTGTTCCCGCGCATCGAGACCGCCGACGCGGCGTGATCGACACCCACGCGCACCTCGGCGACGACGCGCCGGAGGTGCTCGAGCGCGCGCGTGGTGCCGGCGTGACGCGCGTGATCGACGTCGCCACGAGCGTCGAGCGAGCACGGGCGACCGTCGAGCGGACCGAGCAGTTCGACGGCGTCTACGCCTGTCTCGGCGTGCACCCGCACGAGGCGGCCGAGCCGGGCGACCTTGACGAGCTGCGCGCGCTCCTCTCGCACCCGCGCGTGGTCGCCGTCGGCGAGACGGGGCTCGACTACTTCCGCGACTACGCGCCGCACGACGCGCAGCAGCGTCTCTTCGAGCGCGAGCTCGCCCTCGCGCGCGAAGTCGGGAAACCGGTCGTGATCCACACACGAGCCGCCGACGACGACACGCGCGACCGCCTGCTCGCCTACGACGGGCCAGTCGTGCTCCACTGCTTCTCGTCGCCGGCGCTCCTCGAGCCGGCGCTCGAACGAGGGTGGTACGTCTCGCTCGCCGGCAACGTGACCTACAAGAACGCGTACGACCTGCGCGCCGCTGCGCGCCGCGTGCCGCACGACAGGCTGCTCGCGGAGACCGACAGCCCGTACCTCGCGCCGCAGGCGGTGCGCGGCAAGCGCAACGAGCCCGCGTACGTCGTGCACACCTACGACCTGCTCGCCCAGCTGCACGGGGACGCGATCAAGGAGCAGATCGTCGCGAACGCGGAACGGGTCTTTTCGTTGTGAGCGTCCGGCCGCGCAAGTCGCTCGGGCAGCACTTCCTGGTCGACGACAACATCCTGCGCGTGATCGAGCGGCTCGCCGAGCTCGGCGAGGACGATGTCGTGCTCGAGGTCGGCCCAGGGCTCGGCGTGCTCACGCGTCACCTGGCCGAGCGCGTGCGGTTCGTGCACGCGGCCGAGGTCGACCGCCGGCTCGAGAGCGAGCTCGCCGGGATCGAGCGCGTTGAGGTGCACTGGGGCGACGCGCTCCGGCTCGACATCGCCGCGCTCGACCCCGCGCCGACGAAGCTCGTGGCGAACCTGCCGTACAACGTCGCGACGCCGATCGTCGCCGAGAGCCTGACCGTCGAGCAGCTCGAGCACTGGACGGTGATGGTGCAGCGGGAGGTCGCCGACCGCTTCTTCGCGGAGCCGTCGACGAAGGCATACGGCTCGGTCTCCGTGCTCGTACAGCTCGCGACCGAACGCACCGGCTTCCATCCCGTCTCACGCGAGGTCTTTCGCCCGCGGCCGAACGTCGACTCTGCGCTCGTCGCGTTCCGCCGCAGAGCGCCCGGTGCGACGCCTCGCGTGAAGCAGGTCGTCGAAGCCGCGTTCGGGCACCGGCGCAAGACGCTGGCGAACTCCGTCGCGCTCGCCGGCCTCGCGTCGCGGCAGGAAGCCGTCGACGCCCTCGCGGCAATCGGCCGCGAGGCGAACGTGCGCGCCGAAGCGCTCGCTCCGGTTGAGTTCGTCGCGCTCACGGACGCACTCGACAGATGACAGGTCCCGCGCCGGCGAAGATCAACCTGGCGCTGGTCGTCGGCCCGCGGCGCGCCGACGGCAAGCACGAGCTCCTGACCGTGTACCAGCGCCTCGACCTGGGCGACCGCATCAGCGTCGAGCCCGCGCCCGAGACGACGGTCGCCGGCTTCAGCGAGGACACGATCGTCCGCGCCGCCCTCGACGCGCTCGAGGCCCCGCACGGCTGGCGCGTGCGGATCGACAAGCAGATCCCGGTCGCCGCGGGCCTCGCCGGTGGCAGCTCCGACGCCGCGACCGCGCTCCGGCTCGCGAACGCGCAACTGGACGAGCCGCGCGCGCTGCACGAGATCGCCGCGCGCGTCGGCGCGGACGTGCCGTTCTTCCTGCAGGACGGGCCGCAGCTCGGTGCGGGCGACGGCAGCGAGCTGGAGCCGCTCGATCTGCCGCAGGACTTCGTCGTGCTGCTCCTCCTGCCGAAGGGCGCGCGCAAGCTGTCGACCGCCGACGTGTACGCCGCGTTCGACGCGCGCGGGGGAGAGGCGGGCTACGAAGATCGCGCGTCCGCGCTCCGCGACGCGCTTGCGAACGTGCGTCGTCCACGCGACCTCGCCGCGCTGCCGCCGAACGACCTCGCGGCGTCGCCGCACGCCGACGAGCTGCGCGCGCACGGCGCGTTCCGCGCCGACGTGAGCGGCGCCGGACCGGCCGTCTACGGGCTCTTTCACCGGACGGCCGATGCGAAGAACGCACGGCGGGCGCTGCGCCGCCTGGGCCGCTTCTGGATCACGATTCCGGCGTGGTACGGTTGAAACGAGATGGGCACGCACGCGATCGAACACGGCACCAGCCGCAGCGGTCGCTGGCTGCGGGAGAAGCGGCTCCGCGTCACGCTCTGGATCGCTGCGGTCGAAGGACTGCTCTATCTCTTCCACGCGCTGCACTGGTGGGCGGCCGCGGCGCTCGCGGTGATTGCGGTGGCCTTCTGGTGGTTCGCGGGCCGAACGAGTCGCTCGTACACGGTGCGGCAAGCGGCCTGGATCTTCGCGGCGTCGCAGCTGCTCGTGCTGTGTGTCCCGGTGGCGCTCGCGCTCCTCAAGGCGGTGGCGATCGCCGTGATCGCGATCCTCGCGGTGGTCGGGCTGTTCCTGCTCTTCAGCGAACGCTCCTAAGATCTAGTCGCCGGTGGGGCGTAGCCAAGCGGTAAGGCAGCGGGTTTTGGTCCCGCGATCCCAGGTTCGAATCCTGGCGCCCCAGTTCTCTAGGCTCTGCGCGTGAGCGACAACCACCTCTCAGCCGTCGTGATGGCGGGCGGGCTCGGCACGCGGATGCGCTCCGCGGTGCCGAAGCACTTCCACGCGATCCTCGGTCGCCGCATGGTCGACTGGATCATCGAGGTCGGCCGCGAGACCGGTGCCGACCCGATCGTCGTCGTTGCGTCGCCGGCGACGCGCGAGCAGTTCGCCGATAGCGGCGTGGAGGTCGCGGTGCAGGAGACGCCGCTCGGCACCGGTGACGCGGTGCGCGCCGCACGCAGTGCGCTCGAAGCGCGCGGCGGCGACGTGCTCGTCCTCTCCGGCGACACGCCGCTCCTCACGGCTGAGCTGTTGCGCGAGCTGGTCGAGACGCATCACCGCGAACGCGCCGAGGCGACGATCCTCAGCGCCGAACCACCCGACCCTCGTCTCTATGGCCGCGTCGTGCGCGCCGCCGACGGGTCGGTGCTGAAGGTCGTCGAAGGGACGGACGCGACGCCGGAGGAGCAGGCGATCCGCGAGATCAACTCGTCGATCTACGTCTTCAAGGCCGAAGCGCTGTGGCCCGCGCTCGACAAGCTCGAGCCGAAGAACGTGCAGGGCGAGCTCTACCTCACCGACACGATCGCGATCATTGCCGCCGGCGGCGGCAAGGTCGCTGCGCACATTGCGGCCGACTCGCGGCAGACCGACGGCGTGAACACGCGTGCCGAGCTCGCGCACGCGGCCGCCGTCCTGCGCGACCGGATCAACGAGGCGCACATGCTCGCCGGCGTCACGATCCTCGATCCGCAGACCACGTGGATCGAGCCGACGGTCGAGCTCGAGGCGGACGCGACGATCCAGCCGTTCACCTATCTGCGCGGCGCGACGCGGGTCGCGAGCGGGGCGGAGATCGGCGCGAACACCGTCGCGATCGACGCCCACATCGGCGCCAACGCGACGATCGGGCCCTTCTGTTACCTTCGCCCTGGAACGGTCCTTGGTGAGTCCTCGAAGGCGGGCACCTACGTGGAGATCAAGAACTCACGGATCGGAGACCGCACGAAAGTGCCCCACCTCTCGTACATCGGCGACGCGGACATCGGCCCGGACACGAACATCGGCGCCGGCGCGATCACGGCGAATTTCCCGCACAAGCCGGGGCGGCCGAAGGGCCGGACGACGATCGGCGGCAACGTCAGGACCGGGATCCACAATGGCTTCGTGGCGCCGGTCGAGATCGGGGACGGGGCATGGATTGCAGCCGGTTCGGTGATAACGAAAAACGTCCCCGCGGATGCGCTGGGGATTGCGCGCCCGCGCCAGGAGAACAAGGAGGGCTATGCAGCCCGGCAGCGCGACGACTGAGCTCACGCTCCCCGGCCTCGAGTCGGGTGACGTGACGAAGCCGAGCACGGGCCACTGGCTCGAGCACGGGCCGAAGAAGCGCCTGATGGTGTTCTCCGGGCGCTCGCACCCGGAGCTCGCGATGCGCATCGCGGAGCACCTCGGGGTCGAGCTCGGCGAGGCGGAGCTCTCCACCTTCCCGAACGGCGAGACCTACGTCCGCTACGGCGAGTCGATCCGCGGCGCCGACGTCTTCATCGTCCAGACCGGCTGCGAGCCGACCGACCGCAACGTGATGGAGCTGCTGTTCATGATCCAGGCGGCGAAGCTGGCCTCGGCGAAGCGCATCACCGCCGTCGTCCCGCTCTTCCCGTACGCGCGCCAAGACCGCAAGGCGAAGCCGCGCGAGCCGATCTCGGCGCGCCTCGTCGCGGACATGCTCCAGCTCGCGGGCGCCGACCGCGTGCTCACGATGGACCTGCACGCCGGCCAGATCCAGGGCTTCTTCACGATCCCCGTCGACCACATGACGGCGATGCCGCTCTTCGCGCGGCACTTCCGCGACCTCGGCCTCGTCGGCGACGGTGTCGTCTCGGTCTCGCCCGACGCGGGGCGCGCGAAGCAGGCCGTCCGCTTTGCCGAGATGCTCGAGGCGGACTTCGCGCTCATGCACAAGACGCGCCACTCGGCGGAGGTCGTGTCGGTGACCGAGATCACGGGCCGCGTGCGCGGGAAGCGCGCCATCCTCGGCGACGACGTGATCATGACCGGCGGGACGATCCTGGCGAACGTCAAGGCGCTGAAGGAGCACGGCGTCGAAGAGGTGTGGGTCTTCGCGACACACGGTCTCTTCTGCGGCAACGCGATCGAGCGCTTCGACGACTCCGACATCACGGGGATCGTCGTCACCGACACGGTCCCGATCGATCCGCTCACGAAGCCGGACAACATGACCGTCCTGCCGGTGGCACCCCTGCTCGCCGAGACGATCATGAACGTCTTCGCCGACGACTCCGTCTCGGCGATCTTCGGCGGCGAGAACCAGCTCTTCTAGAAACGGCCCTGAACGCTCTCGGGCCTGGCGCCGCAACGCCAGGCCCGAGAGTGGAGTGGGGAGAGCACGAGTGTGCTCGCATCGGTTGTGCCGAGTAGACCCGCCCCGGGGTTCAACCTTGCGCTCTACCGGGCACTGATCTGCGCATGTTCCGGAGCCGCCTGATCGGGCTGATCTGGGTGATCGTCGGCGTGGCCCTCGCCGCGCAGCGGCACTACCTCCAGCACTTCGGCGGCTGGCGCCCCGTGGTGAGCGCGATCCTCGCGATCCTGCTCTGGCCGTTGCTCCTCCTCGGGATCAACCTCCACATCCACCGATAATTGAACCTGGTTCGCTCCGCGAATCAGCTTCATTGCAGCGGCTCCCACCGAGGGAGCCGCTACAATCGCCGACCGTGGCTGGCGAGCGCGTCAAACTTATGGTCCAGAACCGGGCGATCCTCGGGTCTGCCGAGTCGCGCCGCCTGCGCCGGCAGGGGCTGATCCCGGGCGTCCTCTACGGCCGCGAGAGGCCGGTTGCGATCTCGATTCCGGAGCGCGACCTGCGCCACGCGCTGACGTCGCGCGGCGGCCTGAACGCCGTGCTCGACGTCGTCGTCGAAGGCGGCAAGGAGCACAGCTCGGTGCTCAAGGAGTATCAGCAGCATCCGGTGAAGGGCCACATCACGCACGTCGACCTTCAGGAAGTCCGCCTCGACCAGCCGATTCACGCGACGGTGCCGCTGCAGCTGCACGGCGAGGCCGCGGGCGTGAAGGAAGGCGGCGTCCTCTCGCAGGTCACCTCGGAGATCAACGTCGAGGCCCTGCCGATGGAGGTGCCTGAGCACGTCGAGATCGACATCGAGTCGATGGGGATGGGCGACACGCTCCGGCTCGAGTCGCTCCAGCTCCCGCAGGGCGTGACGCTGCTCGACGACCCGGAGACGGTCGTCGCGACGGTCACCCAGCCGATGCGCGAAGAGGAGCCCGAGGCCGTCGAGGGCGCCGAAGGCGCAGAGACGCCTGCGGGCGAGGCTGCCGCCGAAGAGGCTGCCTCCGAGGGCGCAGCGGACGCCGGCTCCGGCGAGTCCGGCGAGCCGGGCACCGTCGAAGGCTGATCATGCGCCTGTGGCCTAGGCGCCACGGCACTTCGCTCGACCTGCTCGTCGCAGGGCTCGGCAACCCGGGTCGCGAGTACGCGCGCAACCGCCACAACGTGGGGTGGATGGTCGTCGACGAGCTCGCGCGCCGGCACGACGGGACGTGGCGCGGCAAGTTCAACGGCCAGCTCGCCGAGGTGCGGATCGACGGGCACAAGGTCGCGCTCCTGAAGCCCGAGACGTTCATGAACGACTCGGGCCGCTCGATCAAGGCGGCCATGCAGTTCTTCAAGCTCGAGCCGGACACCGTGCTCGTCGTGCACGACGAAGGCGACTTCGACCGGGGCCGGCTCCAGGCCCGCCTTGGCGGCGGCCTGGCCGGTCACAACGGCCTGCGCTCGATCGCCCAGCATCTCGGCACACCCGACTTCCTGCGCCTCCGCGTGGGCGTCGGCCGGCCCGAGCGTGGCGAGCAGAAGCCGCTCGGCGACTTCCTCTTGTCCGACTTCCGTCCGGAAGACGACGCCGAGACGCTCGTCGCGCGCGCGGCAGACGCGGTCGAGACGCTCGACGCCGAAGGGCTCGAAGCGGCCCAGCGCCGCTTCAACGAACGGCGCTGACGTCGCGCTCGACCCGATTTCGTAACAGTCGCCACACGGCTCGCGAAAAACGCCACATGCAGCGGAAACGCGCATGAGCCGGGCGCTCGGCCCGCCTGGCCCGTTGCCGTAGCACCCCTCTGGCCTACCCCTTTTGGGGGAGAGGAGACCCCCGTTTCGGGGGGTGCCTGCTCGCGCCGGGCGCTGCTGACATGCGCCAAGCCAACGACAGCGCGGCGCCCACCTCTGAGCGCGCCGCCTCTGCCGAAGGGAGCCTTTCCTTGCCCGATCGCATTCGCTTTGCGCTGCTCATACTCGTCGTGCTCGTCAGCCTGACCGCTCGCGCGGAAGGGGCGCTCGGCGCCGTCGACCACGCGGACCGCGTGGCCCACATCTCCCGTGCGACCGCCGTCGCCGAGCAGCAGGAGAAGGTCGTCCGCTACGCACGCCACTTCCTCGGCGTCCGGTACGTCTACGGCGGCACGTCGCCCCGGAGCGGCTTCGACTGCTCCGGCTTCACCCGCTACGTGTACCGGCATTTCGGGATCGACCTGCCGCACTCCAGCACGGTCATTCAGACCCGGACTGTCATCGTGGCGCTCGTACTGGGCGTCGGGGTGACCCTCATCGCCAGCCTCTCGCCCGCTCGCCGTGCGACCCGGATCCCGCCGGTCGCCGCCCTGCGCGAGGGCGCCACCCTCCCGCCGCGGCTCGGCGTGCGCAGGCCCTCCGTCCCGGTGGCGATCCTC
>Ga0209059_1001584_pt1 | contig 10439 bp, 10 predicted proteins | sample GraSoiAngelo_151_FD_186165 | JGI IMG/M metagenome (GOLD analysis project Ga0209059, IMG submission 186165) | Grasslands soil microbial communities from the Angelo Coastal Reserve, California, USA - 14_1009_12_20cm (SPAdes) (version 2) | ecosystem: Environmental > Terrestrial > Soil > Grasslands ...
TGCGGACTGATGCGCCGGTGCGCTCTGCGCGAAGCCGGAGCGACGTCTCAGTCGAATAGTGGTCGTGAGTGGTTGTCAAGATTTCCTGGTGCGGACCTAACGTTAGCCCGCCGTAAAGCAAGCCGAGACCCATAGTGGTGCTGTCGGTTAGCGCGATATCGCCAGGATCGACAGCAAGATAATGTGCTGCTGCTGCGAGGACAGCGGCTTCGGCCTTCTCTACGTTTGCAAAAAAATATTCGATGGGGTTCTCATCAAAACGTCGCCGGTGTTCCTCAATCGCGTCACGGACCGGTTTGGGATGAGAGGCCAGGAAAAATCCGGACATGTGGATCAAATCAGGAGCCAGGTTGAAGCTGGCGCGGAACTGCTCCCAGCTCATAGACGTTGGTTCCAACTGCGCAGGGGCAAACGCGTGAGCTTCTCCGAGCGCGCTTGCCAGAGCGGCCGCTCCAACCAGATGCCCAGTGCGCACCAGGAAATCCCTGCGGTACACAACGCCTCCTAGAACTAGAGTGGTAATTCTACAGCCCGGGCGGTCGTTGGTTCGCGAGGGGGGAATCGCTTGCAATGGAGGACGGACGTCCTCTCCCGTCTATCGTGTCGGGCACTCAGGCACTCCTCTCGGCAAGAGAGCCAACGCTCATCGCCCCGCGGCGAACCGGTCACAACATCGTCAAGAATTTGCGCATCCGCTCCAATCCGCGGTCCAATTCCGCGATCGTCGTCGCGTAGGAAACGCGGATGTGGTCGCGGGTACCGAAACCTTCTCCCGGAACGGTGGCCACGTGGGACTCGCGCAAGAGTTTCCCAGCCAGATCGGAGGCCGATTTCACCCCACTGCGTCCAAAGAATGCAGAGACATTTGGATATGCGTAGAACGCCCCTTCCGGCAGCGTGCATTTAATTCCGGGAATGGAACGCAAGCCTTTTACAACATGATCGCGCAGCCGAATGTACTCCTGGCGCATTTCTTCGACGCACTGCTGCGGACCGTTCAGGGCTGCGACCGCTGCCTTCTGCACGATGGAAGTAGGGTTCGACGTCGATTGGCTTTGCAGCTTCTGCATCGCGTTCACGATCGGCGCGGGCGCGAGCGCGTATCCCAATCGCCAGCCGGTCATCGCGTAGGTTTTCGAGAGCGAGCCGACGATCACCATACGCTCGCGATATTCGCGTAGCGAGCCAATGGAGAAACGTTTGCCTGTGTAGCTCAAGTACACGTAGCACTCGTCAGAAATTACCCAAATGCCGCGCTCTGCTGCCAGCCTAACAACTTCCTTCAAGTCGTCAGGCGATATTACTGCGCCTGATGGATTCGATGGCGAATTCAGAATGATGAGCCTGGTTCGGGGAGTGATCAGGCGCTCGATCATTTCAGCAGTTACGCGAAAACCTTGTTCTTCATCGGTTTCGAGTAACACACAGTTCCCGCCGGCATAGCGCACAATGTCTTTGAATGAAACCCAGTAGGGCACGGGCAGGATGACTTCGTCTCCGTGATCGACCAGCACCTGAATGGCATTAAAGAGCGCGTGTTTCCCGCCGACCGAGGCAATCGTCTCTTCACGCCGATAATCCGAGTCAAAATCCACCGCGTGGCGATGCACAATAGCATCCCGCAGTTCGGTCGTCCCGCCCACCGCCGTGTACTTGCTGAAATTGCTCTGGATGGCATTAATGGCGGCATCTTTTATGTGTTGCGGAGTCGCGAAGTGTGGCTCGCCAGCGCCGAAGTCCACAACATCTATTCCTTGCTGGCGCAGCTTGTCGGCTTCGGCGACAACAGCCATGGTGGCGGAAGGCTCGATTCGGTTGATTCGCTCGGTAAGTTTGAATTCGGCGGGCGCTGCTGCAACTGGAGTCATGCTCGTTTCCTTGTCTTTGATTTTCTGGTGTTCTCTAACTTTACCGCTGGTTCCAGCTTTTCTCGTAATCTTTGTTCGACCATCTCTGGGACCAGGTCTGCAATCGATCCGCCAAGCTTTGCGACCTCGCGCACTAGCCGGGAGCTCAGATAAGAATATTGCTCGGCAGGCATCATGAAAACCGTCTCCAGGTTTGGCTGGAGCTTGCGGTTCATCAATGCCATTTGTAATTCATATTCATAATCGCTTAGCGCGCGAATTCCGCGCAGCACCGCGCTGGCCTTCATTTTGGCGGCGTAGTCGACAGTCAGGCCGTCAAATACGTCGACGCGAACATTGTGGAATTCCGCGGTGAGGGCTTCCAACATTCTGCGCCGTTCCCCGAGGCTGAATAGGGGATCTTTATCAGGGTTGCGCAGAATGGCGACGACCAATTCGTCAAAAATTTTGCTGCCGCGCTCGATCAAATCCAGATGCCCGTTGGTCGGCGGATCAAACGAGCCGGGATAAATAGCGGTGACTTTCTTCAATTGGCCTCGGGAACGGCTTGAACGAAAGAAGATTTTATGCGGCGGGGTACAGAATGGCAATGTGCGGCAATGCTCTGCGCCCTTTGTGTTCCCTGTTGTCGATCAGAGAAACAATGACCACTGAGGGCACCGAGGAACACAGAGGAAATTCATAGACGAGCATTACCGCCTCGCGGCTGGCACCTTCCCCTCCGTTCCCGTTGGCATGGTCGTCACGCGCGCGGTTGTGCCCTGGCCATTCGTCTGACCCGCTGCCGCTTGAGCGACCGCCGGAGCCAATCCCAGTTCTTTCCGGACCTCGGTCTCCAGTTTGGCATACACTTCTTTGTTGTCTTTCAGGAACTGGCGCGCATTCTCACGGCCCTGGCCGATGCGCTCGCCCTTGTAGCTGAACCAGGCGCCGGATTTTTCCAGCAGATTGTGATTGACGGCCAAATCGAGCAGGTCGCCTTCTTTGGAAATCCCTTCGCCGTACATGATGTCGAATTCCGATTCGCGAAACGGGGCTGCAACTTTGTTTTTGACTATTTTCACCTTGGTGCGCGAGCCAGTGACCACATCGCCTTCTTTGATGGCAGCGATGCGGCGGATATCGACACGCACAGAAGCGTAAAACTTGAGCGCGCGACCGCCGGTGGTAGTTTCCGGATTGCCAAACATCACGCCAATCTTTTCGCGAATCTGGTTGATAAAGATAAGGCAGGTGCGCGACTTAGAAACAATTCCCGTCAGCTTGCGCAGGGCCTGCGACATGAGCCGTGCCTGCAGGCCCATGTGACTGTCGCCCATCTCGCCATCCAATTCGGCCTTGGGGACCAGCGCCGCTACTGAATCCACGACCAGCACATCAATTGCGCCGGAGCGAACCAGAGCCTCAGCAATTTCCAGCGCTTGCTCGCCGTAGTCAGGCTGCGAGACCAGCAGGTTGTCTACATCTACGCCCAGTTTCTTCGCGTAAATCGGATCTAGGGCGTGCTCCGCATCGACGAAGGCAGCCATGCCTCCCGCCTTTTGAGCTTGCGCGATCACCTGCAATGCAATGGTAGTCTTTCCGGAAGACTCCGGCCCGAAGATTTCAACCACGCGCCCGCGCGGGAAGCCCCCTACGCCGAGCGCGGCGTCAAACGAGATCGCACCGGTTGGGATCACTGAGATTGGGACGATGGCTTCCTTTGATCCTAGCCGCATGATGGAACCTTTGCCAAACTGCTTTTCGATTTGCGCAAATGCCAGGTCAATTGCTTTGGTGCGTTCGTCGGCCATTGAGCACTGCTCCTTATTTTATGAAGACGTTTGGTGTTGACGGCGGATTATAGGCATACTATACAGCGAATAAAAAGCGAATTGCACGTACAAATAGTGGAAATCTCCCGAAAAGAAACTCTTATGTAAGCTGCTCGTATAGTCTACCAATGGTGCGGCGAAGAACACCCTGTTTTTATTCCGCGCACCCGCACCCCTCCCATCATTTTGTGCTTGGGCAGAGTACTGGTTTGGACTACAATGCAGACCCACCGGGACAATCCTGCTCGCAATCAACGCAGCCGTGCGTCCTGGGTCACGGATTTACCATCCGAATTACAAGGAGAGTTTGGAAAATATGAAGAAGCTACTCACGCTGTTGTTTGCTGCGGCCCTGACCCTCTCTCTGTCCTCCGCTGCGTTTGCTCAGGACACATCGAGCAGCGCCCCGGCTGACAAGAAGGAAGCCAAGGCCGAGAAGAAGGCTGCCAAGAAGGAAAAGAAGGCTGCCAAAAAGGAAAAAAAGGCCGAGAAGAAAGACGAGATGAAGAAGGACGAGCCGAAGTAAACCAAGCGCTCAATCTAGTATCTTCAACAGCCCCGGCGTCAGAGCCGGGGCGTTTTTCTGCTTCCAACGTAAAGTAATTTTTGCTGCTCTGAACGCGGCAGATCATAGTAAAATTCGCCCCATTGGAGCTGTCTGTCAGCAACTCACGTGACGCATGTTGCGCCGCGACCTTTCCAATCTTTAGGAGGTCTTAATGGAAGATCAGGCCCTTGGGACATCTGCAACATCCGGGAAATCTGAAGCTCACGCAACTCGAAAGGAAGATCGCAACGTTTGGGTTCTAACTGCGTATGGCATTTCAGGCTTGGCATTGCTTGGGGTGCTGCTTTACTACTTCTCCAGCTACATAACGCAGTAGCGACGGTCGCGGTGTATGCCGATGAAGCGGATGCTGGCGCACCGCCTCTGAGTGACTCAGTGCTGACTTTCGAATGCTGTTCTGCCGAACGTGCTACAATGACCACCGCTTAACCGTTTCTTCCAGTTAACGGATATCCAGCGGCTTCCCCTAGAACAGTGATGGATTGAGCTCCGTGGCCCACGACCCCTCCGAGAATACCCCTGTCACCTACGCCGATGCCGGGGTGAACATCGAGCGCGCCAACAAGACCAAGAAACGCATCAGATACCTCGCGCATAAAACTTTCACTCGCAATGTGGTCAGCGAGATTGGCGGCTTTGGCGGGATGTTCTCCGTCGATAAGGCGAAGTGGATCGATCCCGTGCTTGTCTCCAGCGTCGATGGGGTCGGCACCAAACTTAAGATCGCTTTCGAGATGAAGACGCATCACACCATCGGCGCTGACCTGGTGAATCATTGTGTCAACGACATCGCGGTGCAGGGCGCCACGCCGTTGTTCTTCATGGATTACTTGGCCACGGGAAAGCTCGAGCCTGAGGTCGCTGAAAAAGTCGTAGAAGGCTTGGCTGAGGCCTGCAAGCACAATGGATGCGCGCTGATCGGTGGCGAGACCGCTGAGATGCCGGGTTTTTATCCCGATGGAGAATACGATCTTGCCGGATTCATTGTTGGCGCAGTGGAGCGCGAACGCATCATCAACGGAAAAACAGTAGAAGTTGGAGATGTAATTCTTGGCCTGCCTTCGAACGGCCTGCACACCAACGGCTACTCGCTAGCCCGCAAGCTGCTGTTTGAGGTCGCCGGCTACACCCCAGAGACCTACGTCAACGAACTGAAGGGCAAAGTCGGCAACGAACTGATGCGTACCCACAAGAGCTACTGGCCGGTGATCAAAAAGTTGCTGGCCGGAGAGTGCGTGGCGGCGATGGCGCACATCACCGGAGGAGGCATCACGGAAAACTTGCCTCGCGTTCTACCGCGCGGAGTGGCCGCGGTGATCGAACTCGGCTCCTGGCCGCCGCCGCCCATCTTCGAGCACATGCAGAAGCTGGGCAATGTCCCCAAAGACGAAATGCTGCGGACGTTCAACATGGGAATAGGAATGCTACTGGTGGTCCCCTCGAAGAAATTCAAGAAAGCCCAAAGCGTGCTGGAGCGCATTGGAGAGAAGGCTTATACGGTGGGAAGGATTGTGAAAGGTGAGCGGAAAGTGATGTACACGTAGCATGCGTGGCGTGGGCGTCCTCGCCCGCGATAGTGGTTTATCTCACCGCTTCAGCAAATCCACTGCTTCGCGCATATCATGCACTCTCAGATACCTCGCCAGGGCGGGATATTTGCATGCAACGGCCTCATACATCGCATACGCAACGTTGCGATAGGAAATGTGCCCGGCCGGGCTCGTCCGCAATTCGGAGATATACACGACCTCCGCAAAATCCATCTTGAATAACGTCCGCTTGCGGAAAGCTAGTGGGATTGCGTACTGCGAATCCTGGTCGGCTTCCGGTCCCGCACCGGCGCTCAGCTGCTTCACGGTCTCGACCGTACGCCGCATGACAGCATGGTAGCTGTCCGAAACTCCTGCCGCATTTACTTCCTCCGGTGTGTCGTATCCGTGCTTCGTCGTAAAGTCCTGCCCGATCTGAATGCATCGGCGGTGGCGGTGCATGTCGCGGAAGCCACCGATGTCCATGAGAATGTCGAAGCGGAACTGATGCCCGGCGCAGAAGGGCCGAAGCATTTCATCGTGCTTGCCGCGATGGCGGAGGCCGAGATCTATGATCTCGCGGCGGATAACTTCGCCTGCGGCCGCAATGGACTGGCGAATCTGGCGATACGGATAATGACAGTGTTCGTAGACGAGAGTCGTTGCCAGCTCGAGTTCCAGCGGCTCTTCATCGAGTAAATCGACCAGTGGCGCCGATGCAATTGGCAGATTGCCCATCAGTTCGCGCGCCACCTGCTTTAGCTCGCCCCGGGTTTCGATCTCATACGAATTCGGGTCAGCGTACTTCACCAGCGTGGGCGCGACACGCACTTCACGCAGCAGTTCCTGTTCCGCTTTTGCTGCGAGATTGGGCGACACCGCGCGAATCTGCTCGACCAGCTGCCGCAGCGAATCCTGATTCACGTTGTATGCAGGCGACGTTGCCGCCTGCTTCAAGAGGTTTCCCAAATGCCGGACTTCTTTGTGCGTGTGCGAGAGCAGATGCGCGATCTGGTTTTCAAGCGTTCGCGCATTGACGATTTCGCCCAGCGAAGTGTTCGTTGCCAGCGGCAGCAAATATCGCGAGATATCAAACGCCCGCGCCCGCAGAGTGCGGTCGTAGGTTTCCTGCTTCATCTCCGCAGGCTTAGGCGTGATGCTTGCAAGATAGCGGAATGTCTGCTCGGAGAGAGATTCGTATTCGGCAAACAAACTGTCGATTGCTTCGCGATACAGCGTCCTGGCTTGATCGTCTCCCCCGAAATCCGGGGTGTAGTATCCGCTTTTCTTGAAATCCTGGTAGCGCGTCGAGCGCTCCTGACCATCCCAGCGCTGCTCGTCGGCCACGGCAATGGCTGCGAGGATGGAAAGCTTTTCGATCGCCAGAGCGATGTGCGCCAAATCGGCAATTGAGCGATGTCCGTACTGAAAATAGAACGTATTTAAAAATCTCTCGGCTTTTTGCTGGCTGATTTCCTTAAGCGACTCCTTCATCGAAAGGGCTGAGCGCGAGTACTTCGCCATGGCGTAGGCCTGAATCTCCGGTTCCACGCCATAGACGGCATAGACCTCGACTGCGGGAGTCTTCTCAGAGGAATCGTCGTGCTGTGCGGAGCTCACGGCTTCTGCGACCTCATGCATTCGACTTCGTGACCTCGGGTTCGGAAGATTCGGCAATCTTACATCAGCGGAGAATCAGCGGCCCGTCCAAAAAACAGCTCTGCAACCTTCAGCGCGAGATCCTTCGGAACAACATCGGCGCGATTGCAAAGAATGATGACGGTCAGATTGTCATCTGGGAAACGCTGGATCGTAGTGCGAAACCCGACTGTCTCGCCATAGTGCCACATTCGGTTGTGGCCTTTGTAAGGATTGAGAAACCATCCAAAGCCGTATGCGGCGGGCTTGCCGTCAGGCTCCTGCACTCCGGGCGCCTGGACCGGCGTAAGCGCAGGTTGCATTTCTGTTTCGCTCAGCAACGTATGATGGCGCAGGGCGGTGTCCCACATGGCCAAATCCGTGAGCGAGGAGTAGATCCCGCCATCCCCCAGTGTTGCTGAGGTCGGGCTTTGATCGGTTTCTTGCCACGCGCCATTCTCTTTGGTGTGGCCGTAGGCTCGGTTGGCGACCTCGTTCTTGCCTCGTTGGTAGGCAATTGTGTGATTCATCCCTAGGGAGACGAAGATGCGGTCGTGCTGGAAGTCGCCGAACGAGCGGCCCGAAACCTTCTCCACAACCTGGCCGAGAACAACGTAACCAGAGTTGCTGTAATCCCACCGGGAACCTGGAACAAACTTCGTGCTCTTCTGTTTCCTTAGGAGATCGAGCACCTCTGAATCCTGAATTTGCGTGATATCGCCCCGCGTCGGGCTGCCGTACGGCTGCGGCATCAAGTCCTCGTAGTCGAGAAGGCCAGAAGTATGGTTCAGAAGACTGCGGATGGTGATCGAATTTCCATACGGCGGGAAATCAGGGAAGATTTGTGTCAGCCGGTCTTCATAGCGCAGCTTGCCATCGTGCACGAGCAGCATCACTGCCATCGCGGTGAACTGCTTGCTAACCGACGCCAAGCGGAAATTCGTATGTTCATCAATTTTGTTGTTTGTGCGTAGGTCGGTGACACCGTAACCGTGTTGGTATACCGCTTTGTCATCTTTTATGACAAGGACGGCAGCTCCAGGGGCATTGTCCGACTTGAGTCCAGCCAAAAGTTCATCGATCTTCTGTGCCGAAACTGATTCTGCTCCCAAGCCCAACTGCGCCACGGCAATGCACCATAGTAGAAGCGCTGGCAAGCGTGTCACGAATGTCTCCGCCTCCTCGTTTTGGTTGCCGGAGCACGAATCGCAACAGCGGCCATCGATCTGCCAGTAATTCCGCGCTCGGCCCGGTGCGAGAACAGCAAATCAGTTCGGCACGCCGTGCAGAGCGGTGACGCGCTGATATTCTTCGCCAAGACTCCTGCCGCGATGAGCTGCTGGCGATTCGCTTCCACTAAATCCAAAAAAATCTTCTTTGGTAGTTCACTATGGCCTGGCGCGCGGGCGCTTAAGAACAGTAACGGATACTTCTCGCGAATCGGATCTGACTCTTTCGCCTCGCGAAACAGTTCCGCTGCATATTCGAACTGCGATTCAAACCGTTCCCGTACTTCCGCACCGACCTCATAACAGCAACTGCGAATTCCGGGTCCAATTGCAGCTTTAATATCTCGCGCTTGCGTGCCGAAGCAACGGCGCATCTCGCCAACCCCTTTCTCAACGATACGTTTCAGAGTGCCTCGCCATCCGGCATGAAACACGCCAATTGCCGGCCGCTTCGTGTCGGCCAGAATCAATGGCAGACAATCCGCGGTGAGTATGGCGAGCACGATGCCGGGCGTCCGGGTGATCAGGCCATCTCCGGCGAGAGTTTGCTGGGACGGGGCCGTCATGCAGTGAATGATGTCTGAATGAATCTGGCGCAGCGTGACCAGGGGCCACGGGCGGCCATTGTGGGTCGCTCCAAGCTTGTTCAGAAACGCCCGGCGGTTGCGCTCGACTGTGAGGCGTGAGTCTTGCTTGGTGAATCCGAGGTTGAGCGCGCCGCCGTATATTTTCGAGGCCCCGCTCAGGCGCGTGCTGAAGCCGTGCAGCAGCCAGGGAATTCGAGCCAGCGATTCGGATTGCAGGATGGTGAGGGGCTTGACGCGAATCCTGGTCGGCACAGAAACATCTTAGCAAGATGCGCCTAGCGATATTTCGCCTGCCGATACACCCTGTCGAACGCCACCCAAACGAGGGCAATGACCAGGAATAGAAGCACGCTTCCTTCCGGGCCGACCGAGCCTCCGGTGAGCCAGGGTGAGCCATGAAACGATGAAGAGAGCAGGTGGCCAGGCGCTTTTTCGCCGCTGTCGGGCACCGAGTAGAGAAAACTCTCGCCCCAATCCCAGGCGGCGTGAAATCCCACCGCAAACCAGAGGTTGCCCGTGCGCCGCAGAGTCAAGCAGAAGAACAGGCCGATCAAGGCGGCGCCGCTGAGGCCGATCCAGTTCTCTCCGGGATTCCAGAAATGAATTCCGCCGAAAGCCATCGAACCCAGAACAGCCGCGGGCCAGAAGCCGACACCCTCGGTCAGCACCGATTGCGGATATCCGCGAAAGAGCAATTCCTCTTGCAGCCCCACCAGCAGGAATACGCATCCCCAGAATGCGGCAAACTTTACCAGACGTCCGCCATGCAGAACGACTGAGCCGAAATCAAAGACTCCTGCCCAATGCATGCACAGCATCAGAACGGTGAGCGCGGCAATTCCCCAGACCGCGCCGGCCCAGAAGAGCTTGCCAAACCCGCCGCGCCGAGGCAGACCGTAAGAGCCGAATGGCCTGCCTTCGATTCGCGCCATCAGCAGAGTTGGTATTGCCGCGACGAAAACGAGGCGTCCCAGTTCGGCGATGAGATCGATTCTTACGCCTCGGATTCCCAAGTCCGGCAGGTAGTAAAGCGCCGCGCCCAGCAGCATATACATTGTTGCGACTACGGCTGCGTATAGAAACAGCCGCCATCCAACGCGTAATCCCTCTGGCCCAAGAAAGAACTTGTGAAGTGGGTGCACAGGAATCGGCGAGAAAGGCGGAGTCTCCGGCGCCGGGCGCGAAGGTTCATCCGGTGCAGGAGGC
>Ga0209059_1001586_pt1 | contig 10434 bp, 13 predicted proteins | sample GraSoiAngelo_151_FD_186165 | JGI IMG/M metagenome (GOLD analysis project Ga0209059, IMG submission 186165) | Grasslands soil microbial communities from the Angelo Coastal Reserve, California, USA - 14_1009_12_20cm (SPAdes) (version 2) | ecosystem: Environmental > Terrestrial > Soil > Grasslands ...
AGGGGTTGGAAATGGCGCCGGCGTCCACCCCGCTGCCGACCTGCAGTCCGGCCAGGTGCATCAGCGCCTGGTCGAGCCTCGAGCGCCAGGTCTGGTCGGCCTGCTCGTTGGCCGCGATGATCGCCTGGATCGCCAGCTCATCCGAGTTTCCGTCCGGACTGGACCCCGGCGTGTCCGCAAAGCCGCCCTGCCCGAACACCGATTGCAGGTAGAGAAATCCGTTGGTGATCGCGGCATCGTCGGATGCCACGCCGTCGCTACGCAGAGCCTGGATGACCAGCGCGGTCGTGTTGGAGTCGGTGAACTGGTCGCCACCGAATCCCCATCCACCGTCCGCCTGCTGATGGTCCTTCAGAAATGTCACCGCGTCCTGGCCCACGGCCTGCTGGGCGGCGCGCAGGCCAAGCATCGCCAGCGCGTCACTGAAGAGGTCGCTGCCGTACTCGCCGTTGCTACCCTTGGCGGCCTGCAGCTGCGCGATGACCGTGATGGTTGGTCCAGCCTGCGGCTGTGACGCGCGGGCGATCAGGAGCTCGCCGTTGGTTCCGACATCGGTGCTGACGGCGGTCTTCAGGTAGTCCGCCAGCGACACCGCGCCGGCCTTCATCGCCGAGGCATCCTGACCGGCGGCCGCCAGGCCGACGGCGACCTCCGACGAGCGGGCGATCGGATTGCCGCCGCTGCCGATCTGCCCGTTGGCCTGCTGCTGGGTGCATTGGAGCCATTGCAGGGCGCGCTGGGCATTGGCAGTGAGGGGACTCTGGGCGCTGGCCGTGGTGGGGGCCAGCAAGAGCAGCGCGAGCACAACGCTATTCGCGGTCGCCAGTCGTTTCATGTGAACCTCCAGAGCAGGAATGCGCAGCTGGAGGCCGATCGGGTGAAGATGCCTGGCATCTCCCTCTCAGCCTCGAAGAGGGTCGTGATCCCCGACAGGCAGGTCTCCTGGCTCCGGATCGTTGCCGCTGGACTCCTTCCCAAGGCGACGGCCTCAGTGGATCTCGTCCACAGCTCCCCGGTTACAGTGACGGGTTCGCGCCGGATTCGCACCGGCTTGTCTTTTCAGCTCTCTCGAGCCACCTGTCGGCGTCTTTACTTGTCGAGGCGCCTGGCCGGCATCACCTCCCCCAAAAGGTGACCGAATTATAGGATGACCGCGGAGAAAACAAAACGCCGCCCGAACGCGGGCGGCGTTGCATTAGCAGCTTCGGCGATCAGGCGACGCGGGATTGCTCGAAGTAGGCTTCCAGCTCTTCAATGGTTGGGACCCGGTTGATCTCCTCCGGCTCGACGTTCATGAACTGTTCCTGTGCCGTGAAGACCAGCTCGATCAGGTCGGGAATGCGCAGGTCAGACGTGTAGGGCACGCCGAACGCCCGAAGTTGACCGACGACGTCGCGCGGCACGATGGTCCGCTCGGCCAGGTTCATCTCCTCCAGGGTCCAGAGGATACGGTCGAGCGCGTAGAGGCTGAGCTTGCGCTTGGCCTCCTCGGCACGGGTCGCCATCACGCGCAGCGTCGTGCGTTGGGTCTCGGTTTGAATCGCTTCGTAGATTCTTATAGGTGGTTCCTCCGACGCTTGCAGTTGTTGCGGCCAGCGCCCACGGTACGAGCCTCTTCGGGGGCGCAGCAAATAACTTTCGTTAAAAGATGTAAATAGGCGACCCCATGTCACCGGCAGGCTTTCGAAAACCCGCGGGATAATACCCACAATGGCGTACAACGACCTTGGGGACGATCGTGGACCGGGCCGTGACGCGGTCGAGCTCTATACCCGGACTTACGGGACGCTGCTGCGCAGCTCCGGGGAAACCAAGCTCAAGGTGCTGGAGCAATCGCACATCGGGATGCGGTCCAGCCTGCACCCGAAGGCAGGGTCGGCGGAGCCCGATACCGGGGCACTGATCTACGCGCTGCGCCGGCTGCCGCCGTCCATTACCGCGGTCCGGCGGATCGTGCTCGGTCAATCGGCCGAGGTTTTCAAACGGATGCTCAACGTCGACGTCGAGCGCTGGGAGATGCAAAGCGCGCCCGGCCGCCGCCGCCGGTACTACTTCGACGGCAACGAGACCCTCGCGGTCTACATCGCCAGCCCCTCCGACATCGATGATGTGATTCCGCAACTGGTTGCCTTGCAGATCGAGTGGAACAAGCTGCATGCCTTGCTGAGTGTCGAGGACCTGAGCCATAACCCAGCCGTGGCGCAGCAATTCCAGGTACTGGAACGGCTGGGGATCTCCGAGGACGACGCGCTGCGGCTGGTGGAAATCTGGGGCGACTTGCTCGGCCCCCTGCGTCGCATCCAGGCTGAGGAAAAAGACTTTCGCGTTCGCATGCTGGGCGGCACGCAGGTCGGCTACATCAAAGCCACGCTTCGCTGGTGGGAACCCATCGAATCCTTGATGCAGCGCGAAGGCGTGAGCGACCGGCCAGTGTATTTCATCTCGAGCAATACCCATAGCCTGGTCAACCTGCTGAGCGGCTCGGCGCGCCGCCATCAACAGGAGATCGTCGACTACATCGAGCGCAGCAACAACCTCGAGCTGGTCCCCGAGCTGCGCAAACTGCGGCAAGGCCAATCGCGTGGCAACTGGGACAACTTCCTCTACTACGCGGCTCGATCCTATTACGGCCAGTCAGCGGAAGCCGAGCAGCGACGGTCCCAGCGCACCCGCGAGGAGGAGGAGCGTGGCATCTTCTTCCTCCCCAGCCAGGCCGGTCTCGACGTGGCCGCGCAGGTCATCATCCTCGACCGCCTCGTCTGTGGGGACCTCGATGCGCGACTCGGGAATCCGGCCGCCGATCGGTTGAAGCGCAGCCCCGCGGTCTTGATCAATGTCAACTACCCGCTCGGGCTCGGAGCCTATAACGTGCTTCGCGAGGTCGCGGTGAGCGTGGGAACATTGCGGGGCGTCTACGTGCTGGGGAAAGCGGCCACGCTGAATGGCAGCATCGGCGACATCATGATCTCCAACGTCGTGTACGAAGAACACTCCGAGAACACCTACTGGCTGGACAACTGCTTCAGCTTCAACAGCGTCGCGCCTTTCCTGGTGTACGGCTCGGCCCTCGATAACCAGCGCGCGGTGACCGTTCGGGGAACATTCCTGCAGAATCGCGGCTACCTCGACTTCTACCACCGCGAGAGCTTCACGGTGGTGGAAATGGAAGCTGGGCCGTACCTCGACGCGCTCTACGAGGCCGCCGAATCGTCGCGTTATCCGGTGCGCGAGAACATCAACTTCACCAAGCTCCCCTTCGACCTGGGCGTGTTGCATTACGCCTCAGATACCCCGTACACGCAGGCCCGCACCCTGGGTGCCCGCGGCCTGTCCTACTACGGCATGGACTCGACCTATGCCTCCTCGGTCGCCATCCTGCGACGGATCCTGGCGCAGGAGCAGGTGCTTACGACAGACGTTGCGACGCCCCGCTGGGCCGACGCGGAAGCGCCGCAAGGCGCGTGATATCCCTCCCCGGCTCGCCGGGGGCAGGGCCAGGGCAGCCGCAGTTAGCGGCGCCGTAATGCGCGGTTGCTAGGCTGCGTTCAGGTTCGATCCACCAGCGTCCCCCTCCTCCCCAACAAGAGGCCGCCTTCATCAGCGGCCTTTTGTTTTTCCCCTTCACGCGGCTCGCCGCTGCTTTCGACGCTCGCCCTTGCGGACGGCCAATTCTGCCAGGCTCATGTCGATCCGCCGATCCGACGGATCCAGGTGCTTGGCGCCGGTCAGCCACCGTTGCGCGGCGCTGAGGTCGCCACGCTCGAGCTCGGCGAGCCCCAGCTGCAGCGCCAGCCCCGGATCGACGGGGCACATCCTGGCGGCGTGTTCGAGGAGCGGATAGGCGTCGTCGTGCCGACCCATTTCCCGTAGGAGCGTTCCCATCTCGGCCAGCACCTCGGGCTCGTCGGGCGCCGCCTCGAGCGCGCGACGGTAGGCGAGTCGCGCCACCTCGGCGTGGCCCAGCTGGCGGTGGTCACGGCCGATCAGGTACCAGGTACGCCAGGAGGTCGGCGCCAGCATCATCGTGCGGGCATAGGCCGCTCGCGCCAGTTCCCGGTCGCCGAGCGCATCGCAGGTCAGGCCGAGCCTGAAGGCGACATCGGCATCATCGGGGTCGATCCGGCTGGCTTCCTCGAGCGCCTCGCGAGCGCGCGCGTAGTCGCGGATCCGGTGGCAGAGTGTCCCCAGGCGGAGCCGGGGCCGCGCATCGTTCGCCGCCAGCTTGACCGCGGCTTCGTACCGGACGACGGCCTCGCGCACGTTTCCTTCCGATTCGGCCAGCCGGCCACTCTGCAGCACTCGCTCCATCTCCGCCGACATCGCGCAGAAGTAACGCACCGCGGCGACGGCTCCTACGCCCGGCCGCTGGTCTCCAGGAAGCGCAGCAGGTCAGGCTCGTCCATCTCCTGGGCGGGGAGGACAGGGGTGTACTTCAGGCGGGTGGCCAGCTTCATCGCCAGCTCGATTTTGAAGTCGACCGGGGTGAATCCCTTGTCAGTGAAGATGCCGAGGGTGCGGTCGCGGATCACGAGCGCCGCGCCTTGCTTGCGGGCCAGCACCCGGATCATGGGCGGGCGGGTGTTGCCGCTGGTGCCAGCTGGGCAACCAGCCGGGCGAGCTGGGTCGGCTTGAAGGGCTTCTCGACCGTCGCGACGGCGCCACCCGCTCGAGCCCGGTCCGGTGTCGTCGCATCACGAAATTCGGTCATCATCACGACCGGGCCACGCGTCGTCAGCAGACTCAGCAGCGAAAACGAATCGCCGTCCGGCAGGCTGGAATCCAAGAGCACGAGCTCGGGCATGAAGGCCTCGGCCGTCCCGGCCACCTCAACGGCGCGGGATTCCCAGTGCACCTCGTGCCCTTCGCGCTCCAGCTTGAAAACGATGATGGAGGCGATGTTGGACTCGTCTTCGACGAGCAGGACGCGTGCCATGAGTCGCGGCACTAATGTTAGCGGGTGGCGCCGTCATCATCCAACGTTCCATCGATTTTTCTCGCGCACGGGGCGTCCGGGGACGCGACCAGCATGCGCCCCTACGTGAAAGCGCTGCAGGCGCGAGGGCTTCCCGCGGTGGCGATCGACCTGCCCCGCTCGGGCCGTTCGGTCGTCAAGGCCGAGAAGGCTATTCCCACGTTCGTCGCGAAGGTACCGGCGGGATCGATCGCCGGCGGACACTCGTATGGCGGCCGGGTTGCCAGCATGGCTGCGACCGAAGCGCGCTATTCGGCCCTGCTGCTCTTGAGCTATCCGTTGCACCGGCCGGGACATCCCGAAGAACTGCGCACCGAACACTGGCCGCGAATCATGTGTCCAGTGCTGCTGTTATCTGGAGAATCCGACCCGTTTGCGCGGGTCGATCTGCTTCGGACGGCGGTGCGGCAGTTGCGGCGGGCTGAGCTCGTCACCTTCCCCGGGGTCGGACACGGTCTGCTCCCGGTGATCGACGCGGCGATGGATCGGGTGGCGGCGTTCGTTCGCGAACGGGCTGGCTAGACTGGCCGGATGTGCACCGCGCCGGACGATGACAATGGGGCGCGGACCACGGCCGCGTTCAAGGAAGAGGAGCGGCGGTTGGCTGCGGGCGACGGCGCCGCGTTGCGGGAATTCATCGCCCAGCCGGCGACCGGCTTCCGGCGCGGCGCGGTGCTGATGATTCACGACATCTGGGGCTACACCGAGTTCTACAAAGACCTGGCGCGCCGGATCACCGAGCACGGCTACGCGGCTGCGCTTGTGGATTTCTTCGGTCGCCAGGGCGACCTGCCCGAGTCGATGCGCGCGCCCGAGCGCACCGGAACCAGGCCCGAGGCGATGGCCCGCGCCATGAAGCGAGCTGAACAGTTATCCGATGAGCGGTTCATCGCCGACATGCAGACCGCGGTCGATGACCTGCGGGCGCGCGGCGCCAGGCGGGTCGCCTGCTGGGGATTTTGCATGGGTGGACGGCTGGCGTACGTAGCGGCGGCTCGGGGGAGCGGCCTGGCCGCCGTGGTCGGCTACTACGGCCATCTCCAGGCGCCGCCCGGGCGGCTGGCGCCGCTCGAACTGGCGGAGGAGATCCGGATTCCGATCCTCGCCATCTTTGGCGGCGCCGACCCCGGGATTCCTGCGGATCAGATCTCGGCGTTTCGCGACGCGCTGCGCACCGACAAGGAGGTCGTCACCTACCCGGGTGCGCCGCACGGCTTCCTGCGCTACGGCGCGACTGAGCACAAAGCCGCCATCGACGACGCCCTGCAGCGGACTTACGGATTTTTCAGTCGGGTGTTGACGCCAGCGGGCTGAGCGCGCTCATCCGCTGAAACCTTCGGGAAGTAGCACCTCGCCGTTCGTGGTCTGGACGTAGACCTGCCAGTTGTAGTAGCCGAGGTAGGCGCGAGAATCGGCGAACATCTGCTTCGCGTAGAGCATGACCGCTCGGACGTAGAGCCAGCTCGGGTTATAGGCGTAGACCGCCCGATTCATGTCACCGGGCGCCCCGTGCGTGTGCAGGTAGCGACCGGCGGCGAGGATCGCGTCACGGGGATTGTTCACGTCCCCACGTCCATAGGAGGCCCAGGTGGCCGGCATGAACTGCATCGGACCCTGCGCCCCGGCGGAACTGAGTCCCTGGATGCGCCCCATGTTGGTCTCGATCAGGTTGATGGCGGCGAGGTATTGCCAGGGCGCCCCGGAGGCCTGCTGCGCCTCGTTGTAGTACCCCATCAAGACCTCAGCCGACGGCGGCGCGACGATTCGCCAGTGGGGCAGCGCGCTGCGGGAGCCGTTGAGGGTGTCGATCTGTTGCGCGGCCGACAGGTTGTCCTGCACGGCCGATCGAACCGAGGCCGGAATGTCCGCCAGCACGGCCGGCACCCAGTCCGGGTGGCCGGCCAGCAGGTGGTAGGCGCGCTGCTGGCGGTCACCAAGCGCAGCAAATTCGACGGCCTCGGTATCGCCCGATCGGATGGTCGTCTCGACATAATCGAGCTCGCCGGCGACGTATTCGGCATCCACGACGATGACCCGGGCCCTTGGGGTCGTGGCGGGTGACAGAGTCGCGGTGGGCCGGGCAGCTCCCGAGGGCGCCGTCTGATGCGAGGCAACGTTGGCACTGGACAGGGTCGTTTGCGCGGTACCACCACAGGCGCAAAGGCCGACCGTGATCAGCGGGGCAATGATCCGACGAGATAGACGCATCAGCGCTGGGGAAGTCTAGGTGCGCCGAAGCCCCGAATCAATCGGCCGGATACTCACGTTTCGACGAGACCTGGGCTTGCTCGACGAGAAGGTCAGGGAGCGGCCAGCGTTGCAGCATCGATGGCTAATCCATTGACCCGCGTTCCCGACGGCACGCCGCCACTCGATCGCTGGCAGCGGCGGCTGCTGCCGGTGGCCGACCTCTTCATGGGGTTGATGTGGTCACGGCCCGGGGGCCTGTCGTTGCGATCGACGTGGGTGACGCCGGCGACGATCTGGCTCGGGATCGCTGCTATCGGGCTGGTCGGCCTTCCCGGCGTGGGCGGGATCGTATATGGACTGGCTACGCGGCAGGGCCTGCTCGCCGGTGGCGGGCTGATCGCGGTCGCCCTGGCTGCCGGCGCAGGGATCGTGGCGCTCTACGGGATTCGCCAGCGGGTTCTGGCCGGGACCCGCCGCGTGTAATATCTGGCGTCTCGAGTGCCGTTCGACCTAAATTGGTCTTGAGCCTAGCTTCTCAACGGAGGTGGCGAATCATGGCCAAGACCAACAGCAGCCGCTGGTCGCAGCGAGTGACCCAGACCAGCAACGCCCTCGATCTGGAGCCCGAGGTCTTTACCAACCCGAACCCGCGGGCTATCGCTCGCTCGCTCCAGCGGTCGGCCGAGCACAGCCGGCGGCGCAAGAGTGATGCCTATCGGTCAGCGATGTCGATGCTGACCTTCTACCTCAATCGAGCCGGCAAGACGCTTCCCAAGACGCGGCGCGAGAAATTGGAGAAGGCGAAGGACGAATTACGCCGCCTGTACGGCAAACCCGCGCCCTAGGCGTTGAATCCATCATGGCGGGCGGTCAGCGACCATTCGGTGCCTGATGGGGTGTCGCGGACCTCGACCTGCAGCTCGGCCAGCGCCTCGCGCACCAGGTCGGCATCCAGGTACCGTTGCTCGCGGCGGGCCTCGTCGCGTACCCGAAGAGCGAGCTCGACGAATGGCGCCACGACCTGATTCGGGTCGGCCAGGCCGCGGCGCGAAGATTCGACCAGCCGGACAAGCATCCCTCGATAGATCGAACGTGCTCGTTCAAAGGCGTCACTGCTCAGCGTGTCGGCGGTCCAGCTCATCAGCTGGTCATCGAGCGCCAGCAGGGCAGCCAGCGCCGCGTCGGCGTCAGACCGTTCGAGGGCGCGTTCAAATGCGCGGCGTTGGTGCTCCGCCGCCTCAAAGGGGGTGATGGCGGTCGATGACTGGCGATGACGGTCCGCGGCCTGGATGGGACCGGGTCCGGGTCGGACCTCGATGCCTCCAGCGCCGCGGTGCAGCTGGTCGAGATGGATTGGGGGACCGGGCTCAAAGTGGTGCTCGATCCCGTGGCGCCGTAGCGCGACGAATCCCCGCCCTCGCACCTCGAGCGTCTGGGCCTCGAGGTCGATGATGGCGGCCGTGTGCTCGGCCACCCCGAGGATGGCGATCCTATCGGGAAGCTGCTGCTCGAGCTGACGGATGCGACGTTCACCCATGTAGCAGTAGCGGGTGTCGTGGGTTCCACCCTCGGTGTTGTCGTAATGAGGAATGACGACGACGTCGAGGCCCAGCGGCGCGAGCAGATCGAGTCCGTCGATCCAGTGGGCGGGCTCGCCAACCTTATATATCTCGTAGACGGGTAGGGCGAATCTGCCCAGGACGATCGCGGCCGCGCTGGCGAAGGTGCTGCAGCCGCCGCGAGTGAGCTGCGCTGCGATCAGCTCCGGGACGCGCAAGCCGCGCCACTGGCGGAGCGTGTAGGACGGGCTTCCGGGGCCGGCGAAGATGTAGCGCGCGTCGCGGAGCTGGTTGTACAGTCGCTCGACGGAAACCGGGTCCGCGGTGTCCCGGTCGCGGAGCGAGCCGATCTCCAGCGGGTGGCCCACGCTCACCCGGAAGTAGGACCGTGCTCGAGCCGAAATCTCGTCGGCGTTCTCCTGGAATCCGTAGGGGGTGTCGAGCATCAGGGCGAGGCCCGGTGGGGAATCGACGCGGCGCATCAGGTCGGCATGAACAGCCGCCAACGGCGGCGCGGTCTCACCCGAGCCCATCAGACACAGCAGGCGCGTGCTCGACGACATCTGATGAAGAGCCTAGCCGAGCCTGGTCTAGTGGGAGCTGGACCGAGTGCCGGCCACGGCCCGGCGGCGCGCTCGGTAGGCTCGACCCTTGGCGTCGTTTCCGCAGTCCGCCATTTCGCACCACCGCCCCGAACGGTTTTTCGACGCGTCGTAAAAAGCCCACTGGCAGGAATCGTTGCCGCAGCTCTTGAGCCGTGACCAGCGGCCCGTCAGCATCGCCACGAAAACAGCCGCGATAATGCGTGCCAGCCCGGCGTCAGGGCCCGTGGCGGAGGGGTCGAGGCGGGCCGCTCGGCCGTCAACGAAGGCGACGACCAGTCGAGCCTTAAGCGCCAGTTGGTTCAACTCTCGTATGGTTCGACCGTCGATGGTCGAGTCGCTGTTGGCCCGCGTGGCTCGTCGAAGCGCCTCGCGGAGTTTGATCGCCTGGCTTCGGTCCTTATCGCCCACAGACGCGGTTCTCGAGATCAGACGATGGTCGAGGAACCAGGCGCGGAGGGATTGGGGGGTGGCGAGCACGTCGGATCCGGTTTCCCGGTCGGCTGTATTGATGAAGGCCTGCACCAGATCGAGTGGCGCCGGGGCCGGCGGCCGTTTGTCGCTTAGCTCAGCCATGGCGTTCATGGTAGCACACCACCAAAGCGATTTGACAGGTTACGCGCACCGGTGTAACCTATAAGCAGGTTATGGCTGATTTATCGAAATGGTTCGAAGCTCTGGCGTCTGAGTCCGCCAGCGACGCGCGCCTGGCGCAGTGGCGCGTCAACTATGACGAGGCCCGGGTGATCGCTCGCTACTTTCAGTGGATCGCCGAACGCAAGAGCATCCCCCGGCGATCCCAACCGCCACGGCGAGAGGAGGAGAGATGACACCCGAACGATCGCAAAGGGTGGACGGCACGATCGTCCTTCCCGAACCGTTGCGGGTAGAACTGGCGCAGCTCGCGCAGAAGGCGAACACCTCTGAGGGCGCGCTGATCCAGCGGGCCGTCGAGGCCCTGCTCCAGGCGCAGCCTGGCCGGGGAATCCCGCGCTACGCGCGCCGCCTCGGCCCACTCGCCAACCGCTGACGGGCCCTCGGTGGCCTGACGCTCGGCCAGCAGCCGGAAGTTACGCGTGATAAGTAAACCGACCGTCGGTATGCTAAACTG
>Ga0209059_1001587_pt1 | contig 10429 bp, 10 predicted proteins | sample GraSoiAngelo_151_FD_186165 | JGI IMG/M metagenome (GOLD analysis project Ga0209059, IMG submission 186165) | Grasslands soil microbial communities from the Angelo Coastal Reserve, California, USA - 14_1009_12_20cm (SPAdes) (version 2) | ecosystem: Environmental > Terrestrial > Soil > Grasslands ...
GCAGGACCGTGACCGGCCGCGGAAGCTGTCCATACCAGGCCTGAAGTCCCTGGATGGCGTGCAGCATGAGGGCGATGCCGGACTTCATGTCGAGGACGCCCGGCCCCCGAAGGCGTCCATTGCCCTTGCGGCAAGGCATCGTGGCGAGCGTCCCAAGCGGGTAGACAGTATCGTAATGGCCCAGCAGTAACACAGGTTTCTGTTGGGTCTCGCCGCTGAAATCCACCTGCAGGTGGTTGCCGAAATCATTCACGCGGTGAAAATGGGCGTGTCCGCCAAGCGCGGCGAATTCTTCCGCCGCGAAGGCGCTGCAACGGTCGACGGCCTGCTTGTTATCGCTCGGTGATTCAAGCTCAACGAGGCGGACAATTGTGTCGACGATCTGATCGCGATGCTGCTCGAAATAACGAAGCCGGCTTTGTGCCTGTTGGCGGGTGGATTTGAAGGGACTGTTACCGTCGTCTTTTGTCATTGGTTGCGATTGCTTCAGCCCTGCAGTTGACGACCCAATGCCTCGCTTGGTTCGCGTCGCGTTGAGCCGTGCTGCAGATCTTCGGTTCTTAAGGCGCGGTACAGTATAATCTCGGGGCTGTCCGATTCCACGAATGACTGACACGACTCACCCTGAAACCGAAACTCCGAAGGCTGTGCCGACCACGTTGGACATCAACGAAATCCAGCGGATTCTGCCTCATCGCTACCCATTTCTGCTGATCGACCGGGTCATTGATCTTACGCCGCGCGAGCGCATTGTAGCCATCAAGAACGTCACCATTAACGAGCCCTTCTTCCAGGGCCATTTCCCCAATCTCCCCATCATGCCGGGCGTGCTGGTCGTGGAAGCAATTGCGCAAGCCGGGGGTGCGCTCCTGCTGACGGAAGTCGAAGACCGCGATCAGAAACTGATGGTATTCACGGGAATCGAGCGCGCTCGCTTCCGCCGCCCGATCATTCCCGGCGATCAGGTGCGCATTGAGGTTGAGGTGAAGTCCTGGCGCATGAACGCGGTCCGCATGGAAGGCAAAGCGTTCGTTGGTGACAAGCGGGTTGCGGAAGCGACCGTCACGTGCCAGTTGATTGCCCGCGCGGGCACGCAAAAGACCGAGCCTGAGGCCAACGGCTCCGCTCCGGAGGCATAGCGCCTGGCATACGTCTCCTTGGAAACTCCAGCCACAATCCGCTGCTCGCCACCTGATTCTTTGTGCCGATGAGCATTCATCCGACGGCCATTGTTGATCCCGGCGCAAAAATTCATTCCGGCTGCGAAATTGGTCCTTATTGCACGGTGGGCGCGAATGTCGAACTGGGGGAGGGTTGCGAACTAGTGTCGCATGTGGTGATCGAGGGCCCGACAAAAATCGGCGCTGATAATGCCTTCTTTCCCTTCTGCTCGGTAGGGATGGCGCCGCAGGATTTGACCTACTCCGGAGAACCCACCCGCCTTGAAATTGGCGATCACAACAAGATCCGCGAATTCGTCACCATCAATCGCGGAACCGTGAAGGGCGGCGGCTTAACGCGGGTCGGCAGTCATGTGCTGGTCATGGCCTATACCCACATCGCGCACGACTGCCAGGTCGGCAATCATGTGATCCTGGCGAATGCAGCGACGCTCGGTGGACATGTGATCGTCGAGGATTGGGCGCAGGTGGGCGCGCTCTGTCCGGTGCACCATTTTGTCCGCATCGGTACGCACGCGTTCGTCGGCGGCGGTACTACCATCACGCAGGACGTGCTCCCTTTCTCGAAGACGTCCGCAGAACGCAATACCCACGCTTTTGGGATGAACTCGGTTGGGCTTGAACGCAGAGGTTTCAGCAAAGAGCGGCTCGCCAGGATTCATCGCGCCTATAGAGTGCTGCTCGCATCCAAACTGAATACAACACAGGCTCTTGAGAAGCTGAAAGCGGAGGGTGATCTGGGAGAAGATGTAGCTCTGCTCATCCGATTTATCGAGTCCTCAGAGAGGGGAGTCATTAAGTAGCTGATACCGTTTCTCATTGACCACTGACCGTTATGCCCGCAAAGGACAAACTCGGACTCATTGCCGGGAACGGAAAATTTCCTTTCTTGATTCTCGATGCTGCTCGCGCGCAGGGCTTCGAAGTTGTCGTGGCAGCCATTAAAGAGGAAACGTTCCCGGAGATCGCGTCCAGCGGCGCCGCCTCCGTTCATTGGCTGTCTCTGGGCGAACTTTCCAAGTTAATCGAGACCTTCAAGCGAGAAGGCGTACATCGCGCGATTATGGCAGGGCAGGTGAAACACAAGCAGATATTCTCCAGCATCAAGCCGGACTGGCGCCTGGCCAAACTGCTGCTGTCGCTGCGCACGCGCAATACCGATGCTTTGCTGGGTGCGGTAGCCAAGGTTCTGGGCGATGAGGGCATCACGGTGGAAAATTCCACCTCTTTTCTGGAACCACTTCTCGCCAAGCCTGGGGTGTTTACGGAGCGCCCGCCCTCGGAGGAAGAAAGAAGGAACGTCAACTATGGCCGCGCCGTTGCCCGCCATGTCGCGCAGTACGACATTGGACAGACGGTGGTGGTCGCCGAGGCTGCCTGCGTAGCTGTGGAAGCTATGGAAGGCACCGATGCGACCATCGAACGCGCTGGACAACTCATGCAATCGCTGGAAGGCGCCGCCTCCACCCTGAGCCGCTCGCTCACGGTTGTCAAGATTGCCAAGCCAAACCAGGACATGCGCTTCGATGTTCCTGTGATTGGCATCGGTACGATTGAAGCCATGAAAAAAGCCCGGGCAACCTGCCTCGCCATCGACGCCGGGAAATGCTTGTTGTTAGATGGCGACGGAGTACGAAATGCCGCGAACGAAGCCAACATCACCATCGTCGCCGACTAGCGCAACCAATGAACCTGCTCTCCTGGCTGACCAGCTTCGCCGTGCCTTCGAGGGTGACGCCTGGCACGGCCCTGCTCTCCTCGAGTTGCTAACTGACATCGATGCACCCACGGCGGCGATGCATCCCATCAAGGACGTTCATAGCATCTGGGAGCTCTTTCTGCACATCGCCGCCTGGGATGATGCCGTAAACCGCCGAATCGTGCTGGGGAAGGCTCTCGAACTCCAGGATGAAGAGAATTTTCCGCCGGTGAAGGACAAAAGTGCGGCGGAATGGAAGAAGGCCGTCGATCATGTGAAGAAAGCTCATAAGCAATTGCTGATGACCGTCGAGGGGTTGCCCGACCAGCGGCTCACCGAACAAGTTCCGGGCAAGACCTACAACATCCGTTTTATGCTCGAGGGCGTCGCCCAGCACGAGCTTTACCACGCCGGACAAATTGCAATCCTGAAAAAGGCGCGCACTTGAAGAGGTAACCGGGGGAGAACCCCCGATGTACGCCTCCACTGTTCGTGACTACAATCGGCAAGGCGGCAACCGGCCGCATGAGAATCTCTCCTGCATCCTGGGGACCTCGTCAACGTTGCGGTGATCGGTGTGGGTGCGTTCGGACGCAACCACGCTCGCGTTTACAAGGAACTCGAGCAACAGGGTGAGCCGTTGCGCTTGCTCGGAATTGTGGACCAGGATGTGCGCCGAGCGGATGCGGTTGGACGGGAATTTGGCTGCCGTTCCTTCGGATCGCTCGATCAACTCCTCACCACTCATAGCGAGGTGCAGGCGGCGTCGGTCACGGTTCCTACGCTGCATCATCTGTCGGTAGCCAGGAAGTTAATCGAAGCTGGAGTGGATGTGCTTATCGAAAAACCACTGGCATCGACACTCGCCGAGGCCGACGAACTCTTAGGCATGGCAAAGAAGCACCAGCGCGTCGCCCAGGTTGGGCACCTCGAGCGTTTCAATCCCGCCGTGCGAGCAACCATCCCGTTCATCACTCAACCCATGTTCTTCGAGGTACACCGGCTCAGCGTCTTCAGTCCCCGTGCTCTCGATGTCGATGTAGTACTGGACTTGATGATCCATGATCTGGATATCGTGTTGTCGTTTGTGAATTCGCCCGTGCAGGAAGTGCGGGCGGTTGGACTGCCCATTCTTTCGGGCAAAACCGACATCGCCAATGTGCGCCTGGAATTTGCCTCAGGGTGCGTGGCCAATCTTACCGCCAGCCGGGTGTCTACCGAACGCATCCGCAAGCTGCGCTTCTTTCAGCCGAGGCAATACATTTCGATCGACTACGGCCGGCAGGACGTGCTTGTGTTTACAGTGGGAGATAGTGATGCCACGCCCTCGGTGAATCCGCAGATCGGCGTGGTGAAGCCGCCCATCAAGTCCGAAGAGCCCCTGCGTGCCGAACTGCGCTCGTTTCTGGATGCAGTTCGGCAGAGATCGATCCCCACGGTCACTCTGGAAGACGGCCGTCGCGCGCTCGCCCTGGCGCTTCAGATCGTCGACGATATTCATAGGCACGGCAGCCGGATCAATCTTGAGAAACTCGCGAGTTTGTAATTTTCAAGGCCATCGGGTCTGGGCGTAAAGATGCCATCAGACCCCGCGTGGGTGCCCATCCCCGCCAAAAATGCTACATTGAAAGATTCATGTCTGCTCCTAACTCCCGCTTCGTGAGGGCGTGCAAAGCGCAGCCCGTCGACCGCACGCCTGTGTGGTTCATGCGCCAAGCCGGCCGCTACATGGCTGAGTATCGCGCCGTCCGTAAGAAACACTCGCTGATCGAAATTTGCAAGAAGCCGGCACTCGCTGCCGAAGTCACTATCACTGCGGCGGAAGCGCTGGGCGTGGACGCGGCCATTATTTTTGCTGACCTGCTTCTTCCGTTAGAAGTGATGGGACTCCCTTTCCACTTCGAAGCTGGCGAAGGTCCGGTAATCGACAAGCCGGTCCGTAATCAGCAGGACGTAGCACAGTTGCGCACGGACCAGGCCGCCGAACTCGGCTATGTCTCGGAAGCGATTGCGCTGGTATGCAAGCATTTTGGCGATCGACTGCCCATGATCGGCTTCTGCGGCGCTCCCTTCACCCTGGCGAGCTACATGATTGAGGGAGGGGGTTCCAGGAACTACGTCCATACTAAGAAAATGATGTATTCCTCCCCGAAGGCATGGGATGAGCTTATGCGCAAGCTGGTGGCGGTAACCAGCGAATACGCGGCCGAGCAAGTGCGCGCAGGCGCGGACACTATCCAGATATTTGATAGCTGGGTGGGCTGTCTGAGCGTGGAAGACTATCGGCGCTACGTTCTGGCGCATGTTAGCGATCTGGTGAAAAGATTGCAAAAAACGGGCGCACCTGTCATTTACTTCGGTACCGACAGTTCCACCCTTCTACCGTCGATGAAGGAAACTGGTGCCGAAGTCGTTGGTCTTGACTGGCGCGTTCCTTTGGACCAAGGCTGGGGCATGATGAAGTTTGCGGGCGCGGTGCAGGGAAATCTGGATCCCGTACTCCTGTTTGCCGACTGGAGTGAGATTCAAGCGCGCGCCGAGAATATCTTGCGGCAGGCTGCCGGCCGCCCCGGACATATTTTCAATCTGGGTCACGGCATCCTGCCTGAAACTCCCGTCGACAACGTCAAGCGCCTATGTGAGTTTGTGCAGCAACACTCCTCGAGATAGTCAAAGGGCAATAGCTACCAGCGTGCCGGCCGCGAACAAATCCGAGACATCTGCGGTTCTTCTGCTTGCTCACGGCACCGCCGACTCGATCGAAGACATTCCGGAATTTCTTCGTAACGTCACCGGAGGTCGCCCCGTTCCTCCGCATGTCATCGAAGAAGTGAAGCACCGTTACTCGCTGATTGGACATTCGCCTATGAACGAGATCACGGCGTGTCAAGGCGAACTACTGGCGCGCGAGCTGGGCATTCCTGTCTACATCGGTATGCGCAATTGGAAGCCTTTGATTGCCGACGTCGTGAACAAGATGCACGCGGACGGTGTAACGCGCGCGGTCGCCATCTGCCTGGCTCCGCAAAACTCACGCACGAGCGTGGGTCTTTACCGTAAGGCGGCTGAAGGCGAGAACGGTGCGGCATTTGCGCTTGATTTTGTGGAGTCATGGCACGATCATCGGTTGCTGATTCAGGCATTCGTCGACAAATTGCGCGCCGGCTGGGTCCCAGCCTGTGCCGAAGCTGGGACGGCGCTTCCGATCGTGTTTACGGCCCACAGCGTTCCCGCGCGCACCATCGCGGAAGGCGACCCCTATGAGGCGCAAGCTCGCGAAACAGCCACTTTGGTCGCCAAGTCCGTCGGCCTGAAAGACGAAAACTGGTGCTTTGCGTTTCAGAGTCAGGGCATGTCTGGCGGCGCCTGGCTAGCTCCCACCGTCGAAGACACGATTACAGGTCTTAGGACCAAGGGTCACAAAGGCCTCTTCGTTCAGCCGATCGGATTTTTATGTGATCACGTGGAAGTGCTTTACGATATTGATGTGGGCTTCCGGGAGTTTGCCGCGAGACAGGGGATGCGGCTTTGGCGCGCCGAATCGCTCAACGAGTCTCCTGCATTGATCGCAGCCCTGGCTGACATTGCCCGCACTCGATTGGCGAGGTGAACGAGATTCCTCGCTACGCTCGGAATGAAAATTTTGCGGATGACAATTTTGCTTACGACTCGGAATTACACGGAATGAAAAATTTGCTCACCCAGGTCATTTGCAAGCTAAAAGCTAACAGCTAAGAGCCAATAGCTGTTTTCATGAAACGGATCGCAATTATCGGCGGCGGCATCTCCGGACTCTCGGCTGCGTATGCGCTCGAGGAAAAGCGCAGAGCGGGTCTGGAGGTGCAGTACGTGTTGTACGAGGCAAGTGCCCGTTTCGGCGGTGTGCTGGTCACCGATCGCGTGGACGGCTGCATCCTCGAGGCTGGGCCGGATTCCTTTCTCACCGAGAAGCCATGGGCCACCGATTTGTGCGCCAAGCTTGGACTCGCAGGTCAACTGATCGGTTCGAATGATGCCGGCCGCAAGACATACATCCTGTTGCGTGGCAAGCTGGTCGAAATGCCCGACGGCCTGATGTTCATGGTGCCCACCAAGCTGGCACCTACGATCTTCTCGCCGTTGTTCTCCACGCAAACCAAGCTGCGCATGGCGCAGGAGTGGTTTCATCCGCCGCACAAAGCGAATGGCGACGAGACGGTCGCTGCATTCGTCGAGCGTCATTACGGGCCAGAGATGGTTGATCGTCTCGCCGACCCGCTCTTGTCAGGTGTCTATGGCGGAGAAGCTTCGCAGCTCAGCGTACGTGCCGTGCTGCCTCGTTTCGCGGAGATGGAGGCCAAGTACGGCAGTCTGGGCCGCGCCATGTTGGCGGCGCGCTCCGCCGCTCGCAATGCAAAAACGCCGCCGCGACCGCTGTTCACCTCGCTCGAAAATGGCATGCAACAGATGGTTGATGCCCTTGTGGCGGTGCTCGACGCCGATGCGCTCAACGCCGGAGCAACCGTGCAGGCCGTCGCTCCCGAGGCTGGAAGCTGGGTGGTTTCTGCAGGCTTGCAATCCGATGAGTTTGATGCGGTCATTCTCGCGCTTCCTACGAAAGCAGCCGCCAGCCTGTTGCAACGCTGCGGTCCGCAATTGGCAGCAGAGCTTGGCGCAATCGAGTACAGTTCGTCAGTGACCGTTGCGCTAGGCTACGACAAGCAGGTGCGCGATTCGCTGCCTCCTGGCTTTGGATTCCTGGTGCCGCGCAGCGAAGGCAAGCGCATGCTGGCCGCGACTTTCGTCCACAACAAATTTCCACATCGCGCTCCGGAGGACCGTGCAATTCTCCGTTGTTTCCTGGGTGGCGCTCGCGGAGAACAGATGCTGGCGCTTTCCGAAGAAGAGATCCTCAGCATTGTCCGGGAGGAACTCGACCAGATCCTTCAGTTGAGAGCTGAGCCGCTGTTTACCCGTGTCTTCAAATGGAGAGGCGCCATGGCGCAGTACGGTGTGGGACATCTCGAGCGCCTCGAGCGCATCGAAGCGCTTCGTCAGAAGCTTCCCGGTCTCGCGTTGGCGGGAAACGGCTACAGTGGGATCGGTGTGCCTGATTGCGTGCGGTCGGGAACTGCGGCGGTTGACACTACTCTACACGCCCTGGGCCTGACCCCGATTGGGTCATCGGTTTAGTCTTCCGTCGTTACCACCGTAACCATGCGTCCTCAATTGCGCAACAATCTCGCGTCCACCGTGTTTGTAATATCAGGCAAGGTGTGGAACGAACCTATGCATAAGCAAATCTCAGCCGTTGTTGCCGTTGTGCTCTTGAGCGCCTATTTGATGTCCGCGCAGAGTTCGCAATCTATGCCCGGCATGGATATGTCGGGCCACGATATGTCTGGGCACACAATGTCGAACCCACCCTCGGATTCGTCGGGCATGAAAGACATGCCCGGCATGGATCCCGAAGCGAGCGTGCCTGCCATGCACTCTATGGAAGGCCATCATATGGACATGGGTCCGCACATGAAGATGACCACTCTGCGCGAACCCAAGCCGGCTGACGAAGAGCGGGCGCGAAAGGTTGTTGAAGCAGCGCGCGGAGTTGCTGAGAAGTAAAAGGATTACCACACGGCTTTGGCCGGCGGTTACAAGATTTTCCTTCCCAACGTTCCACAGAAGATGTACCACTTCACAAACTACAAGTACGCGTTTGAAGCGGCCTTCAACTTCAATCCCGATCATCCGACGTCGCTTCTTTACGAAAAGCATGGGGAAGATTACAAACTCGTGGGCGTGATGTACACGGCGCCCAAGCGTTACCACGAAGACGATCTTGACCAGCGTATCCCGCTCTCAATTGCCCAGTGGCACGAGCACGTGAACCTGTGCACGCCGCCCGCCGACCGGAAGAACGAAGCAATGGGCCCGAAGTTCGGTCTGCACGGCTCGATTGCAACCAGGGAAGAGTGTGACTCGAACGGTGGGACCTTTCATCCGCTAGTTTTCAACTGGATGGTTCACCTGTATCCGCTGGAGAAAACCCAGGCCGAGATCTGGGATGTCAATCACGGGCACGATCACGACCACGCATATTGAGATTTCTGTAACGCCGAAGTGTGAGGCGTCAATCTGTCACGCGCCTGCTTGGAGTAAAGCGAAGAGTGTTACTGCTTTTGGAGGAGATCTCTCCGGCTGGCGATCCACCAGAATTTTTGGATCTTAACCCTCCGATACCGCAGGGACCAGGCTCGGTCTTCCCAGCCGGTTACTGATCGCGACCAGGATGACCGCAATAACTCCGACCTGCAGCGCCATCCCTCCATACAAACTTGCGTAGTAATGTCCCCACTCTGTTGTCGGCTGGAAGATGCCTACAGGCGTCAGGATGTGCATGGCGGCGGTAGCTGCCGCGTCCCCTGAAATGCTGGCGATCGCAATGATGACGGCTGCGGTTCCGTAGTACAGACAGAGAAACAAGAACCCTTTTACCACTGGCTGACGAAACCGAGTCAGCGTGCACCACTGGATGAACATGATGTCGCGCATAACGAAGATCAGCACGATCAAGAACTGTAAAGCGGCCATGCGTAGCGAACCGGGCTGAAAGTCGAGCGAGAGCCGCCAGGAGAGGAGTCCCCACACCATCAGAGCGTAGGCTACCACTCCCGACAACACCAGCCATGGCCACGGCAATCCATCGTCGGAGAACAGGCTGCTCGTTCCTTCTGCGCGCCCGCGCCACCAAACCTTGAGACGCTCGTGAGGCGTCAACGATGCCAGGCCCACCACAAACAAGAGCGCACCGTTGAGGCTTAGCATGAATGTTGCCAATACATCAGACCTGATCAAAATACTTGGGCTGAACAATGCATAAAAAACGAAATTCACAAAGGCAACGCATCCCACCACTTGCCAACGTGAGAGTGGTCGGATCTCGCTGTAGTCGCGCTTCAAGTTCCGAACCAGCATAATCCACACCCAGGCGCCGAAGGACGCATAGAGCAGCAGGCTCATCAGCAACCATGGCACAACGTGTCCAAACAGCACCGGATATATTTCGCGATTACCTTCGAATTTCAACTCGAGGACCGTGTGCAATCCGGTCAGGGGGCTAAAGGCGGCCAAGCCGGGGAACCAGGACATGGCGAGTCCGTAGGCGCCCACTACAAATCCGTAAAGGCCCAGGACGCCGACCAGGCCGATGCCTCGGCTGCGCGTCTCGAGCAGAGTGGAAAGCCAAAGTCCGCACACTCCTAGAAACAGCGCCGATGCGATCACGCTTATGTACGCTGACAGTAGGGCTCGGAAGGAAATTCCTCCGGCCAGCCCCGCCCAAAAGGTGATCGGCAGCACGCACACGGCTGCGAAATAGGCGAGAACCGGTTCGCCCAGCAGTTTGCCGATGGTGATCTCGCCCGAGGTGAGGCTGGTGGTACGCTGGAAGTCCCACGTTTTTGAATCGCGCTCGCCCGACACCGATTGCGCGCACATGAACATCGACCAGAATGTGATCACGCCGGCCTGCAATCCCATTAACCACCGGAACAGAAGCAAGCAGGTTTCG
>Ga0209059_1001590_pt1 | contig 10424 bp, 10 predicted proteins | sample GraSoiAngelo_151_FD_186165 | JGI IMG/M metagenome (GOLD analysis project Ga0209059, IMG submission 186165) | Grasslands soil microbial communities from the Angelo Coastal Reserve, California, USA - 14_1009_12_20cm (SPAdes) (version 2) | ecosystem: Environmental > Terrestrial > Soil > Grasslands ...
AATACTTTATCTTTCTCAGCCTGATTGAAACCAAGCATTACGTGCTGGCATCGCTGGGCGTGCTGTATTCGGTATTCGGGCTTTATTACTACCTGAAGATCGCGAATGCGATGTTTATGCGGCACGCGGAAAAGGGTGAAGAGACTTTGCCCATCAGCTATGCCATGCGTGCGGCTCTGGCCGTGACCGGGATCGCGACCGTGTACATCGGCATCATGCCGAACCGGTTCATCGAGTTGGTGAATTGGTCTTTGGGGATTGCGCAGAGTCCGAACGTGGCCAAGCTCGTGCATTAGCCCCGCAGCTATATCCAGGAAGACTTCAGGCGTTTTATGATGAGTTGCTCTTCGCGGCGATTCGCTTCCGCTTCCATCCATGCCCGACCATCCTGATCCCGACAACCTTCCCGATGACCCCGCTCGGCAGAAGAAACAAAGTCCGTGGGTTCAAGTTGGACGCTACAGCCAACTTGCATTCATGTTGCCGGCCGGGACGGTCGCAGGTTACCTGATCGGAGCACTGCTGGATCGTTGGCTGCACACCACCTGGATCAGCATTGTGGGATTGCTGCTGGGTACCGTCGGCGCATTGGTCGAACTGATTCGGACCATATCCCGCGACACCCAATAACGTCGAGTGACCAACGACATTTCCCAACCTGAGTCGGACCGGTTCTACGCGGGAGCGCTCGACCGCATCCGCATCTTGATGATTGTCCTCGGAGGCGCGCTCTCGCTTGCTGCATGGCTCATTTTTGGGATGCGCCCTGCTTTGGGATTTCTGTTGGGATGCGTGATTGCTTATCTCAATTTTCAGTGGCTCAAAAGCGGAGTTTCCGGGTTGGCGGACCGCGCCACCAACAGCGGCAAAGCACAGTCTGGCAAGGGGATCATTGCGCGGTTCCTGCTGCGCTACGTGTTGTTGGGGGTAGCTGCGTATGTTATATTAACCAGTTTCCCCGCGAGCTTGAGAGGCCTGTTCGCGGGCTTGTTTTTGCCCGTGGGAGCGATCGCCTGCGAAGCGGTATACGAAGTATTCACAGGAATCACACGGAAAAGTTGAGGGTTTCCGCCAGTCCATATGCCTGAACAACTCTGGTTTACCGAAATCCTGAACCATTTGTTTGCCGGGCCGGTCACCGCCTTTCTGCGGGTGCTGCATATCGAACCGAAATATCCGGCAGCTCCCATCAGCAATGCTTTCTCCATGGAAGTGCTGGTCTTCATGTTTCTGCTGATCGTGTTCGTGCTGGTGCGATCACGACTTTCCGTGGAATCTCCCGGGGCTTTGCAGCATAGCTTCGAAGGCATTGAAGGATTCGTCCTGGGCCAGAGCCATGAAATTATCGGACACCACGTCGAGCCCTACGTTCCCTTTTTCGCGATTCTCTTTATCTTCATCCTGGTCTGCAATCTGATCGGGCTGATCCCGGGCTTTGACTCGCCCACAGGAGTTCCGGTGGTGCCGTTGGGATGCGCCATCTGCGCATTCATCTATTACCACACGCAGGGTTTCAAGCACGCCGGGCTCAAGTATCTTCTGCATTTTTTCGGCCCGCCTATGGAAGGAATGCCACTGGTCGCGCGGATTGCGTTGGCCGGGCTGATGCTGCCCATTGAACTGGTCAGTCACTTCGCTCGGCTCCTCTCGCTTACGGTTCGTCTTTGGGCGAATATTTTCGCGGGCGATCTGATCACTCTGGTTTTCTTTTCCATGATTCCGATTGGGGTCCCGATCATCTTCAGCGGACTTCATATCGTCGTGGCCGTGCTGCAGGCTTACGTCTTCATGTTGCTGTCGATTATTTACGTCTCGGGAGCGGTGGCGGAAGAGCACTAGAATCACTTGTCAGTTGTCAGTTCTCAATTTCTAAATACCAGCGGTCAATACTCAGTACGCGGTCAGAAACAGTCATGCTAGTTCCGAGTTGTCGGCGCTTGGTCTTCAGTCGGCAGGTTTGCTGAGAACTAAGTACTGAGAACTGAGAACTGGCCTTCAGCGTGAGGGCGCCTGCACGGTATGGCGTCAACCACCTCCTGGAAGCAAATTCATTAAGGAGCATCACCAATGCGTCAACTCAGCCGTATTTTCATGACAGTCTCGGCGCTGTGCTTTGCGGTACCTGCGTTCGCGCAGGGCGGCACAGGCGGCGAAACCAACTGGGTGGCGATCACCGCCGGATTTTCTATGGCGATCGCATCCGCGGTATGCGGATTAGCCCAGGGTAAAGCGGTCGCGTCCGCGACGGAATCGCTTGCCCGCAACCCCGCTGCGCGGCCTGGAATCCAGTTTGCCCTGATTCTCGGTCTGGTGCTGATCGAGTCCCTGGCGCTTTACACGCTGGCGATCATCTTCCTGAAGGTGAAGTAACTGGTTTACCCTGTGCCCTCTGTGTCCCCCGTGGTGAGTCTTTCTACCACGGGGATACAGAGGAGCACAGAGAATCGGCACTAAAAAAGCCTCTGCTTCGGCAGAGGCTTTTTCATCACAGAATGGACTTAGATTTTTCTCTCGCCGCCCCAATCATGGCTGCGGCCTTGCGGAGCACGATTCAGAGCCTCTACCAGCAGACGACGCAGGCGATAGCGGCTTTCCAGATCGGTATTGACGATTTCGAACCCCACTTCATTCACCCGGGCTCGCCGCAGCAGGACGTGGGCCCTGATTTTGGAGCGCATGCCAACATGAATTTCCAGATCGGCTTCGCTGCCGATGCGAAGTCCGTCTTCCTTGGTTCCCATACCACCGCCAAGGCTCAACTCGCGTATCAGAATTTTCGATTTGCCCCACGAACTGCCGATGGTGCCGGTTACGGTTTTGGCAAGCACAAGCCGCTCGTACCGGCGCTGGCGGACCCAGGGACACGCGGGAGCCATATCCAGTGGCGCAATCGCCAACTCCCCGGGATCCAGGCCGCTATCCGACATCACCTGAGAGCTGTAGCGAGGATCGGTCTTGGCTAGAGCTTGCGCCGCAGCGACTCGCAACTCGCGGTGATGCACATGGCCAAAGGTCTTTTTGCTTTCAAGAATCTCACGCAAGGTGGAGACCGCTTCAGGATCGCGCAAACGCCCAAGCGACTCAATCGCCTTCAGCTGCACGTAAGGAGAGCGCGATGCGGCTTCTCCGGGGCGAGCCATGGCGATGAGCGGGGGAGCCGCGGTCAAATCGCCGCTCATGCCGATTTCGTCCACCGCCTCGGGCAGGATCAGGGGGTCAAGAACCTCGGCGAGTTCCAGCAAGCTGCGCCCGCGATCGGGGGCGGCGCCGTACGCAATCTGCCGCACGACAATGTCGTGATAAAAGCGGTTCCACTCGGGCATACGCGCCGGCAGCAACTCTAGCAGGGTTCCCACGTCAAAGCGGCTCATCAGCCCGACACAGGCGGAAGCCTGTCGGGGTTGGCCGGTGCGCAGGATTTCGCGCAATTGCTGCAGGATCGCTGATCCCACGTCGCGCACCAATTCCATCATGCGCTCGCATTCGTCCCGGCGCATGCAGCGGAAAAAGCGATCAGCCAGATGCTCCGCGCCAGCCTGACTGGTGCGGCGCAGAACCGCAAGCAGATCATCCGGAATGGGGTCCATCTGGAGCGCTTCCTCGATGTATTCGGGTAAGCGATTCTCCACGCCAACGCGGGGACGCAACTCCGCAATCAGCACGGGCCGGCGAACCGTGATCAGTTCCATCCCGGCACAGACTTCATTGACGGCCGCATAATTCCTGGCCGCGCTGGCTTCCTGACTCAACCGCACGAAAGCGGCGCTCAGCAGGCTCTGCAGTTCAGGATCTTTTTCGACAATCAGCTGTTCGCTCAGTTTATGAACTGCCTGCCCCAAGGGTTGGCCGCCAACTCGGGCGTACAGGTCGGCGACCTGGCTGATTCCAAGAGCAGTCTTTCGGCGCGACTCAGCTTCCTTCGCGGCCAGGCAGCTCGAATAATTGTTGAGGATCTCGCTGGCAGTAGTTTTGTCTTCCCGCTCCAGCAATACTTCCACGAACTGCCGCAAATTGCGTGCCGGCACGCAGGGCGCCTCGTGCGACATGAGCACGCTTTTCTTACCGGCTTCCGGCACTTCGGCCCAGAACATGCGATCGAGAATGTCGGCATGCGACTCCACCAGGATGCCGGCCTTGTTCATCTTCTCTTCCTGGATGCGCAGAATCTGACGGAGCGAGTCCATCTGCCGGCTCATGTGCTCCATCATCTGGTGCACGGCGTTTACTTTGACCTCGCCTTTCTGGTAACGCTCGAGAGCAAAGCGAATCGCCATGTGCTCAGCCGCTTTCATCAGCAGAGGCTGATCATCCTGATCCGCGGAACTGGCCTGCGCTGACAGGCTGCCAAGCAGCTGCGCCAGGTTGAGCCGGGTATTGGGGTCAACCTCGGTCAATTCCTTATGCAGGTCCTCTTCTTTCAGGGAGGGATCGTGTTGCGCCTGCCCGAATCGCGTCAGCAGCCGGATGGCCTGAATGACCTCGGCTTCCTGCAAAGGAACCACTGATGCCCCCCAGCTGACCGCTGCCAAAGCCGCTCCCGCGGCTGCGCCGGAAGATCCGCCTGTGCCTGAACCCACGCCGCCCCCACCCCCGCCGCCACCTGAAGGCGAACCCGCCTTTCCCAGGGGGATATTCGGCACGCTTCCCAGGGGAACCATAGTCCCGCCCTTTGCCGATTCCGTGTCTCCGCTGTGCGCGCCTTCCGCGGCCGCGATTAATTGCAACAGCTTCTGCGGGTCATTGAGCCACGCTTTGAATTCGGGACCGAGTGTCTGTGCGGCGATCTGGGCGGCGATGCTGACGTCGCCGGTCAAAGGATCAGCGGCGACGAATTTCACTTCATTGATCTTGATCGTGCTTCCCGGACGGCCAACGCCCAGGGCGTCTTTGATTTGCTTGGCAACGTCTTGCGCTTTGGAACCGGCAATAGTGAATGCGCGAACCAGCCGCACAAAGTCTTCTTTGGTGACGTCTTTGGAGAAGTGCAGGCTGGCGAGTCCGGCGGCGCTCAGCAGAGTCGCGAAACTTTTTTCGGCTTGCCCTGAATCGAGAGGGATTCCGTCGAGCAGCAACTTGTTGTCGGTCACTCCCAGTAAAAATCCAGCATCTCCGCCCGCGGGCAGCGCGGTTTGCAACTCGTTCCACGTGGTTTCAAATTGCCCTTCGGTACGCTTGTGATCAAAACCATACATGCGCGCGTACTTGATCAGAATGTTGAGGCTGTGCACAAAGGCTTGCGCCGAAGCCGCCCGTGCTCCCTGTGATGTACTGGTGCCAGAGATAACTGCCCCCTAAACCTGCCGGTTTGTACAACTCAGGTTAAGACGAAACGGTAAGGCCTTAAACGTTACGGAGGTAATCGTCCTGGCGTGCCGCTAGCGACACTGCGCCCATGGCGGCGAAGGAAGCCCCGCGTCTTTCGAAATCAATTGGTCAACGATTCTCAGCAAGAGGGCATCTTATTCATGCCATTGCGCCGCTGCATGACGATCGCGCTCACTATTATCGGGATTGTTTTGATCCTGGCGGCCGTGCGCGACATCTTTCACACCCTGTTCAATCCCTCTAAGCAGGGAGACCTGAGCGAGTGGATTGCGCGTGGCATTTGGCGAACTACTAAGCGCACAATTCCACGAGCGCTCAATTATGCCGGCCCGATCGCATTCGTTGCGGTTGTGCTGTACTGGACACTGTCGATGGTTTTTGGCTTCGCACTGATCTACTTCCCGCGAATGTCCCAGTCGTTCGCCTTTTCTGCCGGCCTCGAACCCACGCAATACCAAACCCTGCTAGGCTCCCTCGACGTTTCCATCGGAAGTCTCATTACCTTGTCGACGGGGATTTATTCAAAGGAACCTTGGATCCAAATGGTGATGGGAATTGAGTCGATTTTCGGATTCGGCCTTCTGACCGCCAGTGTGTCGTGGATACTGTCCATCTACCCCGTTCTGGAACACCGGAAATCGCTGGCGCATCAGGCGAGCCTGATGCATTTTGCCGAGATGCAGGGAATCCGGCGGCTACGCGAGGTTGGTGAGTCTGATCTTCATGACATTCTGCTGGGATTCGCAAGCCAGATGACGACCAGCCGGAACGAGTTGATTCAGTTTCCCATTACTTATTATTTTCACGAAAACGAAGGGAAAACGTCGCTGGCGGCAATTCTGCCCTATCTGGCGGATATCGCCGCACAAAACGTGCGCGGCGAAGGGGCGGTGGCGCTGGCAGCCACGGCTCTGGGCGGAGCCATCGATGACTACCTGAAATTTGTCGGTCGCTTCTTCCTCGACCGTCCGTTCACGAACCGCTATGAAATGCTCGGGGCGTTCGCCGCCGATCACCTCAGAAATGCGGTGCGCTCGCCCGCGGTAATCCCAAGAGCGGCCTAGGAAGTACCAGTTCGCAGGTCTACCGTCCCCTTCAGGATGCTGGAACAGATCTTTCTGACATAGCAATCCTCGTGAATGGCCCGTCCGTTCTCATCCGTCTTGCATCGCTCCAGAGACACGGGCTGCTTGCAAATGGGACAGGCTGCCGGCTTTTTTGCGGGGTAAAAGCGAATTCTATGCATCGCACACATAGCAGCTCCACACGGAACACGCTAGCTGGTGTTCATCGTCGCTCTCCTAATATTATATCGTAGAGCGATACATTATGGTAATCTGAGGATGAATCCGCGCGTGCGCGATGCGCATCTGTTTTATTAAAGGCCAAGGAGAACAAGGGATGTTGGGGATGAAGCTGGTGCGTTTGATCGAGAAGCACTCGGGCGAGCTGTCGCGAGAGCTGATGGAACAAGTTTTGAACTCGGAACATGCTTCCGACTTTCAGAAGATCCCGCCGGAGGACCTCCGTCTCGCGGCCACCGATCTTTACCGCAATCTTGGAGAATGGCTGCTGCAGAAACGGGAAGGCGATATCACCAGTCGCTTCCAGGCGGTAGCAACCCGGCGCGTGGAGGAAGGCATCCGGCCCCATCACATGGTGTGGGCGCTGATGCTGACCCGCGATTGTCTGTGGCGCTTTCTGCGAAAAGAGGCGTTTCTCGATAGCATCATGGAACTGCACGCCGAGCTTGAACTGCAGCAACTGCTAAATCAGTTCTTTGATCGCGCAATCTACCATGCTATCGAAGGTTACGAGCGTGCCGAGGAGCAGCGAAAACGTAGAAGCGATTGGACCAAAGCGCAGGAATTGGCGGTATCGATTGGGCTCATGTCGGCACCCCGAGAGACGTAGCGAAACGCCGGGAAAGAATTTTGCGCGGCCGCTCCCGGCACTCAATCGCATCGAAATGGGTACTGAAGTGGGGCAGATTGGCCTGCCCTGAATCCCTCGCCGCCTCAGCTTCTTCAGTTCTGGTTTTCCATCCACCGCATTCTCGCAGCTCTCGATCCTTCCAAGTCACATTTCCGTAACGCGCGCATTACAAAAGCCGTTAGAATGAAAGCTCCAGCTCTGATTCCCCCTCACATCGGCGCGCGGCATCTAAGAATAAGGCGGCAATTCCGAGTTGACATCCCTGACATCCAGCGTGATTGCGTTGCTTTTATCGATGGCTGCGGCATCGGCCCAAGGCGCCGATGTGAAGGCGATCGCCACCGCCGTGGACGCCCATTACAACCATTTGCGCACCTTGGAAGCCGAGTTTACCGAACTGTATCGCGGGTCGGGCATGGAGCGAACCGAGTCGGGAACCCTCTGGCTTAAAAAACCTGGCAAGATGCGCTGGGAGTATCGTTCTCCGAAAGAGAAGCTGTTTGTAAGCGACGGCAAGACTGCGTGGTTTTACGTTCCCGAGGACCGGCAGGCGCGAAAGTCCTCCGCAAAGAAGCTGGAAGATCTGCGCTCCCCACTGGCTTTCTTGCTAGGCAAGACCAAATTGGAGAAAGAGTTACGCGGATTATCTCTAGCTCCAGATGTAGAGCCGCTCGAAAGCGGTGACGTAGTTTTGAGGGGTGTTCCGAAGGGGCTCGAAGATCAGATTAGCGAGATTGTGTTGGAAGTCACGCCCGACAAGCGGATTGCGCGGCTGATCATGCAGGAAGTAGACGGAGCCTCCACCGAGTATCGTTTTTCGGATCAGAAAGAGGACGTGGCCATCCCGGACGCAAGGTTCGGGTTCAAGCCTCCGGCGGAAACTGAGATCGTGGAAAACGAGGTTGAGCAGTGAGCCGGAGTGCCCGCAAGGATGTTACTTGCGTGTTAAATGCGAGGGCGCTGGGCCGGATCGTCGTCTTAGAATAGTAAGTAGGAATGTTAGACTGAGCGGTACGTCGCAGAATTTTCAAGAGATAACCAGCAATGGCTGAATTTGTTGTCAAAGTCGCGGACGACCGCGGGCGGGTACACCAGCAGATCGAGCAGGGGTACTCCGAGACGGAGGTACGAGACCGGTTTTCGCAGCAGGGATACCTTGTCTACTGGGTAAAGCCCCAAGGGATGCTGGCCGGCGGCGTGTCCATGCGGCGCCGGCGGAAGCTGAAACAAGCGACGTTCCTGGTGTTCAATCAACAGTTTCTGACCCTGATCCGCGCCGGGTTGCCGATTCTGAACTCGCTGGAACTTCTGATCAAGCGGCAGAAAGATGCCACGCTCAAGCAAATTCTGGAGAATGTCCGCGACCGCGTGAAGGGCGGCGAGTTACTGTCGGACTCCTTCGCAGCCCAAGGGATCGTCCCGAAGATCTATACCACCACATTGATGGCGGGAGAAAAAAGCGGAAACATGGATGAGGTGCTGACCCGGTACATCAATTTTCAGCGTCTGGCCATGACCTTCCGCAAAAAGCTCTTTGTCTCGCTGATTTATCCTACGCTGCTGGTGACAGTGGTCATGATCATGGTGACCTTCCTGTTCACGTATGTGGTGCCGAAGTTTGCCGACTTGTTTAGCAGCCTGGATGCCAAACTGCCCGCCATTACGGTGTTCATGTTGGGCGTGGGCGTTAACGCACAAAAATATGCTCCCTTTGTAGTTGTCGGACTGATTGTGCTGGGATTTGTGCTCTGGCGTTGGAAGGATACCGATGGAGGGGCCGACCGCATTGACCGGGCGATCTTAAGCCTTCCGCTTCTCGGGGAGATCCGGCTGAAGCACCAGGTGGCAAGCTTTTCGCGCATGCTTGCGACATTGCTTCAAGGCGGGTTGCCGCTGGTTCCCGCTATGGAAACGGCCGGTACCTCGATGACCAGCCGACGCATCTTAAAAGGAATCATGCGGGCTGGAACCCGCGTCCGGGAAGGACAAGGTTTGGCTCCCAGCCTGGAAGAGCAGGAGATTTTCCCGGGACTTGCGGTGGAAATGATCGAGGTCGGCGAGTCCACCGGGGCGTTACCGCAGATGTTGAACTCAGTGGCGGAATTTTACGAGGAAGACGTACAAACGGCGCTTGGCGCGACTATGGCGCTGATCGAGCCCATCATCCTTATGGTAATGGCAGTTTTCGTAGGCGGCGTGTTGATTTCCCTGTATCTGCCGATCTTCACCTTGGGAGTGCACTAACAGCGGACAAAGAACGTCTCGCCTTCAAGACAACGGGCAGGAAGCAAGTAGTGAGGTAACAATGGCGACAGCGGATAAGAAATCATTGTTTGTGGGTGGCGGGAATGGCGGGCCGATCAGTCCGACCGGGAATCCTGTCACCGATCTCGAGCGCGCGCAGGATATAGCGCGACGTTACCGCTGCGAATTCATCGATCTCACCAACTTCGAGTTGCATCACGAGCTCTTCAAGAAGATTCCCGTCGAGTTGATGTTCCGCTACAACTTCGTCCCCTTGGAAGAGACTGCGGATGGGCGGCTGGCGATTGCCATTGCCGACCCCAGCCAGTTGATGATGATTGACGAGATCAGCCTGCTGCTCAAGCAGCGAATCGTCACCAAGGTTTCCACGCTCAAGCAGATCTCCGACATCCTGAAGAAGACCGAGCAGTCGCAGCGCGTTTTGGAGGAAGCCAGCGAAGGCTTCCAGATCATTCGCGAAGACGAGAATACCGGCGCCGAAGAAACGCTGAGCATTGACAAGCTCACGGCCACGGGCGACACCAGCCCGATTATCCGGCTGGTTGATACCACGATTTTCACCGCTCTGCAGCGCCGTGCTTCCGATATCCATATAGAGACTCGCGACGATTCCGTGGTCATCAAGTTCCGCATTGACGGCGTGCTGACCCAGGCCATGCCCCCCATCGGCAAAGAGCATCACTCGACCGTGATCTCGCGTATCAAGGTCATGAGCGAGCTCGATATTTCCGAGCGCCGCGTCCCGCAGGACGGGCGTTTCCGGGTGAAGTACAACGGGCGCGCGATCGACTTCCGCGTCTCCATCATGCCGTCGATTCACGGCGAAGACGCCGTGCTCCGCGTGCTCGATAAAGAGTCGATGAGCGAGAAGTTCCGCACCCTGACTCTGGACGTGGTTG
>Ga0209059_1001591_pt1 | contig 10423 bp, 11 predicted proteins | sample GraSoiAngelo_151_FD_186165 | JGI IMG/M metagenome (GOLD analysis project Ga0209059, IMG submission 186165) | Grasslands soil microbial communities from the Angelo Coastal Reserve, California, USA - 14_1009_12_20cm (SPAdes) (version 2) | ecosystem: Environmental > Terrestrial > Soil > Grasslands ...
GATGTTACGCCACCAACCGATGAAGACGTCTCGCTCCAAGGTCTTCCAGAAAGCTCAAGGCGGCCCGAATCGCGGCTTCTTCATTCCTTTCGCCGACCCACGGGAAGTTGGACACGCATTTCCAAGCATTGTGACTTTCGGAATAGGCTTGGGCACTCCACGGAGATTTCGGGTTCGAGTAGCAGTACAGAACTTCGACGCGGTAAGTGGTTTTACCAATCATGAATTCCAGCGTTCGACGAAGCTCACACTGTGTATTGATCCTCTTGAAATCGGCAAAGACCTTTGACATTTTCATGTTGCTTCATCCCATTCTTTCTTGTTGTGTTTGATTTCTTCCCACTCGCCTATTTGCCATTCTAAGGCCACGATGCAGCAGACATCAAACTCTCACAACCGTAACGGTCAACTATCGCAATCAGGCGTTTTCACGCATTGACCACCTGTCGACGCCTCCCAACCAAAGTCGGGGTCTGAGTGAGTGCCCTCACCCCGCCGCCAAGGTAGAGTCGAATGGACCGCCGCTGGGGTGGCTTAGCGCACTTCTCAGCAGACAAGCCAAGACGGTGTGTCAGACACTCCGGCTCGAATAGGATCGGGCCGTTCCGAAAGTGCCTAGCCCACGGTTGCGGCCGTCGGCTCTTCCACGCCCGCTTCGCGCAAGAATCGTGCCGCTTCTTCGGGTGGCGTGGGATTGATATAGAAACCTGTTCCCCACTCAAATCCTGCAGTCTTGGTCAGCTTGGGCATGAACTCGATGTGCCAATGGTAGTGGTCGTTGGTCGAGTCCTGCACCGGGGAACTGTGAATTACAAGATTGTAGGGCGGATTGTCGAGGACACGATCCGCTTTTAGCAGCAAAGTCTTCAGCGCCTTGGCCAGATTCTGGAACATGTGCGAGGACGAGTTCTCAAAGGCGGATTCGTGCTGCCTGGGCAGAATCCAGGTTTCAAACGGAAAGCGTGGAGCGTAAGGCGCCAGCGTAATAAAGTCGTCGTTTTCCGAGACCACGCGGCTGGCAGTCTCCGATTCCTGCCGAATCAGGTCACAAAAGACGCAACGCTCTTTGTAGATGTAATACTGCTTCGCGCCCTCGATTTCCTCGAGGACGTAAATCGGAAGAATGGGCAGCGCAATCAACTGACAATGCCCGTGTTCCAGCGAGGCGCCCGCCGGCTCACCGTGGTTCTTGAAAATCAGAATGTATTTAAAGCGCCGATCTTTCTTGAGATCAAGGATGCGGTCGCGAAAAGTCCACAGCATGTCTTCAATGCGCTTCGGAGGCATGGTGGCGAGGGTAGCGTCATGATCGGGGGTCTCAATGATGACCTCGTGCGCGCCGATACCATTCATCTTGTCGAACATGCCCTCGGCCTGGCGATTCAGATTGCCTTCAATCCCCAGGGCAGGAAACTTGTTGGGGACGACGCGCACGGTCCAGCCCGGAGTATCGCGCAGGGGCGGCGGACCGCCATTCGGATTCGGCCGGTAGGCCTGAATCTCGGGTGGAGTTTTAGTCTCGTTCCCAGGGCAGAAGGGGCAGAAGCCGCCTTTAATGCGCACACCTTCGCGTACAAAATCTGTGGGACGCTTGGCGCGATCGGTGGAAATGATCACCCACCGGCCCACGATTGGATCTTTTCTTAGTTCGGGCAATTATTAAATCCTTTCACTATGAACCGCGATGAAACTGCAGAATCGTTTATTCTACGACATTATGAAGGCATTTTTGAACAGTTCAATACACGCCGACGCCGGCGGGGGTTCATAGTAAACGGTGACCACGTCGAAACGCCATGGCACTTCCGGGAGGCGGCGAAGGTAAGCGCGCGCCATTCCTGCCAACTCGCGCCGTTTTTCATGGTCGACGGCAGCCTCGGCAGGCTTCACATCATGGGAAGTCCGGGTTTTCACTTCAATGAAACAAAGAACCTCGCCGTCCCAGCCGATGAGATCGATCTCCCCACGACGGCGAGGAGAACGATAATTGCGGGCGACCATCACATAGCCTTGCTTTCGGAGGTAGAAGTAGGCATCTTCTTCACCCTGGCGGCCGATTTGCTGATGCAAAGGCAACTTGTTCTGTGGGCGACGCTTTGCAAAACGATCGATGACACGAAGAGTGGTTTGCGTCAGTGGGGCAAGGACATCCAAAGCGCGAGGTGAATCTTAAACGATCATAGTCTGACATGTGGGCACTGAAAGTGACGACGGGCACAAACGCACGTTCAGAGGATTACTGACGACCAGCGCGGCCGTTGCCGTGAAGCCCAATACTGTAAGATTGCACGAACCGCTCAGAAACCGAAGCACCAAGGTTTTCGCTGAGAACTGCCCAAGGGCTTGCTTCTCTGGCGGGACACTGGCGACAGCATGGATATCGCTGACTGGCGCAAGAAAATCGACGAGATCGACCAGCAACTGGTCGAGATCCTGAACCAGCGCGCGCAGGCCGCTCAAGAAATCGGCCGCCTCAAGCGCCAGACCAGCATGCCCATCTACGAACCCGACCGGGAGCGCATCGTGCTCGAACAGGTGCAGCAGCAAAATCGCGGCCCCTTGCAACATCGACACCTGGTCCAGATCTACGAGCGCATCATGGACGTGATGCGGAATGTTCAGAAGGACGAAATTGTCGAGGAAACGCCTGGAAGTAGTGAAACCGAATTCGACCGTGACCTGAAAGACTAGGGCGCGTGACAACTTGTACATCAAATTCAGCCATAATTGGGCTTCGAATTATTCCTGAGCCCAGGTTAGCGTCCAAAGAATGGATGCGAACCTGGGGCACCCACGAGCGCCGAAGAACTGCTTTCCTATGATCGTAGCGATGCAAGATATAGCCACGGAAGACCAGATCCAGGCGGTCATCGATCACCTGGTCCAGCTGGGCTTCGAGGTCCACCGGTCCACCGGAGCCCGCCAGACTGTGCTGGGGGCGGTCGGGGCTCGCCCCGAGGTGGACATCGCCATTTTCGAAGTTCTGCCCGGGGTGCAGGAGGTGCACCGCATCTCGTCGCCCTACAAGCTTGCCGGCAAGTCATTCCGTCCGGAAGGCACGATCGTGCGGCTCGCCAACGGCGTCGAGATCGGCGGCAAGGAAGTCATTGTAATGGCCGGGCCGTGCTCCATTGAATCGCACGATCAGATTTTTCTGATTGCCGAACAAGTAGCCGATGCTGGGGCGCGTGTTCTGCGCGGCGGTGCGTTCAAGCCGCGTTCCTCTCCCTATTCTTTCCAAGGTATGGGCGAAGAAGGCCTCAAGCTCATGCGCGAAGCCGCCGATAAGCATGGCTTGCTGGTCATCAGCGAAGTCATGGAAATCTCGCAGATCCCGCTCATACTCCCCTACGTTGACATTTTGCAGGTCGGCGCTCGCAATATGCAGAATTTCAATCTGCTGCGTGAACTGGGCAAGGCCCGGAAACCCGTGCTGCTGAAACGCGGCATTGCCGCGACTATTGAAGAACTTCTCCTTTCGGCTGAGTACATCATGAGCGGCGGCAACTATGAGGTCATCCTGTGCGAGCGTGGCATCCGGACATTTGAAACGTACACGCGCAACACCATGGACATCTCGGCTATCCCGATCGTGCACAAGCTGTCGCACCTGCCTATGACGGCAGACCCATCCCACGGTACCGGCCGCCGCGACAAGGTGCCACCCATGGCGCGCGCGTCCGTCGCGGCGGGGGCTGACGCGCTTTTGATTGAAGTCCACAGTAATCCCGACAAGGCCCTCTCTGACGGCGCCCAATCGCTCTTCCCTGCTCAATTCACGACTCTGATGAACGAGCTCCGGGTCATCGCTCCAGCGGTAGGAAGAACCATTCGATAGTTGCGCGATGGCGCGAGCCCGATCGGCCGGCGGGTGTATGATGTACAACCTTCAAGATCCCCGAAATAGACGTGTTTGTCTTTAGAGGAGGAATCATGGCGTGCATACTGGTGACCGGTTGCAGTTCAGGAATTGGCCTGGAGACAGCGCTCGTGCTTGCGCGAGCCGGCCACACGGTATATGCCACGCTTCGGAATCCTGATCGCGGGAATTCATTGCGCCAGCGAGCGGAGAAAGAGAGATTGCCGGTTTCTATTGTGCAGCTGGATGTCGACTCGGATGAGTCCGTGGCAGGCGCGATAGCGGCGATTCGTTCCGAAGCGGGTTTCATCGATGTATTGGTGAACAATGCCGGGATTGAACGGACGGGATCGATCGAAGAGCTCCCGTGGGAAGCCTTTCGCGCCACCATGGAAACCAACTACTTCGGCTCTTTGCGCTGCATTCGCGCCTGCGTGCCCGAGATGCGGAAACGGCGCAGCGGCTGCATCATCAATGTAAGCTCGGTTTCCGGACGGATTGCCTGCTCGCCGATGTCTCCATATACAGCTTCGAAGTTCGCCCTGGAAGCGGTTAGCGAGGCATTGGCTCAAGAGCTAAAGCCGCTCAACATCCGAGTTGCTATCGTGGAACCGGGCATCATTACGACTCCGATGGCGGAACGCATTGCGGAATCAGAAAATGAATCCGCGTATCCGCACGTGCGGCGCTTCAGCCGAATGTTTGACGCAGCCCTGGCCCAGCCAAGACCGCCTTCGGTGGTGGCCGAAATCATTCGGAATATAGTCGAAAGCGGCACGTGGCAACTGCGGCATACCGCGGGGCCCGATGCGGAGCCCTTCCTCGCTTGGCGCAAATCAATGACCGATGAACAGTGGGTCGAATGGGGAGCCTTGGACGATGATGCCTGGCATGAACGCGTGCTCGCCGACTTTGGCCTGGATACCCGGCCGAAGGCAGAGGAAAAAGTTTAGCGCTCACGAAGGTGACATCGTACTAGCGATAACGTCCGACGGCTGCGATGCGATCGAGAAAATCATATTTCAGATTGCAGATTTACGATTTCAGATTTGAGGACGGAATAGGCGTTGCCATTCCGGACGCTCGTGGCACTATGAGTCGTCAATCTGCAATCTTAAATCTGAAATCTGCAATGCCCTCCTAATGTCGATTCGGCAAATCACCATCATTGGCAACGGGCTCATCGGCGGCTCGCTGGGGCTCGCGCTGAAGCAGCGGAAGTTTAGTGGGCGCATCATCGGATGCGACCGCGCGCCGGTGTTGGAGCGTGCACACGAAAAGGGCGTGATTGACGCCGCAGTGACCAATCCCGCCGATGCGGTGCAGGGTAGTTCGGTGGTGGTCCTCGCGACGCCGGTCGTCGCCATCATCGACCTGATTGAGCGCCTGGGTCCGGCACTCTCGGCCAAGACTTTGCTCACCGATGTCGGCAGCACCAAGAGCGAAGTCGTCGCGCGCGCGCAAAAAGTCTTCGGCAAAGCCGCATCCCAGCGCTTTCTCGCCGGACACCCCATGGCGGGCAAGGAGCAGTCCGGTGTGGAGTTCGCCGACGCTGACCTGTTTCAAGGTGCCGCGTGGTTCGTCACGCCCTTGCCCGGACAAGACATCGACAGCGGGCTGAGCGGGGAATTCCTCGAATGGGTGGAGAAGATTGGCGCGCGCATCGCGAACGTCGGGCCCAAGGAGCACGACCAACTCTGCGCGTGGATCAGCCACCTGCCGCAGATGATCTCGACCGCGCTCGCAGCCTCGCTGGTCGACGAGTTCGGCGACGCGCCACTGCTCGAAGCTGGTGGCCGCGCGCTGCGCGAGATGACTCGCATTTCCTCCAGCCCCTACTCGATGTGGCGCGACATTGCCATTACCAATAAGAAAAACATCGCGGATGCGCTCCTGAAACTCGAACAGCGGCTTGCCCACATTCGGGAGAACCTCGACTCGCGAGAGTTGGCGGCCGAATTCGAGCGCGCCCATGCATTGAGGAAGGAGAAACAATCGATTTCACCACAGAGACTCAGAGGCACAGAGAAAGACAAGGCATGAGCACAATATGAAGCTAACACTCAGTCCCACGTCACCCCAGGGAAGGTTCGCTCGAAGCTCAAGGCTCGAAGCTCGAAGCTCTCAAACTTGAAACTTGATCTACAATTCTGCCTATGAACAAGGTCGTCGCCAGCGCCGAGCAGGCCATTCAGGACGTCTTCGACGGGGCCACCATCATGGTAGGAGGGTTTGGGCTGTGTGGGATGCCCGAGAACCTGATCCGCGCGCTGGCTCACAAAGGCGTGAAGAATCTGACCACCATCAGCAATAATGCCGGCGTCGATGGCTACGGCATGGGACTGTTGCTCGCCAATGGGCAGATCCAGCGGCACATTGGAACTTACGTCGGCGAGAACAAGCTCCTTGAAGAGATGGTCCTGAAGGGCAAGGTGCAACTTGACCTGGTGCCGCAGGGAACGTTTTCCGAGCGCATTCGGGCCGGGGGCGCGGGAATCCCTGCGTTTTTCACTCCTACGGGCGTCGGCACGATTGTGGCCGAAGGCAAGGAGACTCGCGACTTCGACGGGCGCACCTACGTGATGGAGCGGGCGCTCAGGGCCGACTTCGCCTTCATCAAGGCGTGGAAGGGAGATCGCTGGGGCAATCTCGTCTATCGGAAGACCGCGCGGAACTTCAATCCACTGATGGCAACGGCTGCCAAGGTTACCATCGTTGAAGTCGAGCACCTGGTCGAAGTGGGCGAACTTGACCCTGACAAGGTGCATACCCCCAGCGTCTTCGTGAAGCGGATTTTTCAGGGAGCGCTGTATGAAAGGCGCATTGAGCGACGGACGGTGAGGAAGGGGAATGCTTAGTCATCGGTCGTCAGTCGTCGGTCGTCGGCGAAAGCAGGAGCTTCGAGCTACGCGCCACGAGCTACGAGGAAAATCCACAACCAACGATGTCGGCTAATGACCAGCGACCAAGTGCCGACGAGCGAAGACCGAAGGCCACATGCCAACGACTAATGAGCAACGAACTACGACCAAAGCTCCGAAAGATACGGAAAAACGTGATCGCATCGTGAAGCGCATCGCACGTGAATTGCGCGACGGCTTCTACGTGAACCTGGGGATCGGGATGCCCACCCTGGTGGCGAACTGCGTGCCCCCGGCCATGCACGTGGTGCTGCAGAGCGAGAATGGCATGCTCGGCATCGGACCCTATCCCATCGAGGGCCAGGAAGACGCTGACCTGATCAATGCCGGGAAAGAAACGGTCAGCGAGATTCCCGGCACGGCGTACTTCTCGAGCGCCGACTCGTTCGGCATGATACGCGGCGGCCATATTGATCTCAGCGTGCTTGGCGCGATGGAAGTCGACGAGCAAGGCAACCTGGCGAACTGGATGATCCCGGGGAAAATGGTCAAAGGCATGGGGGGCGCGATGGACTTGGTCGCCGGAGCGCGGCGCGTGATCATCGCCATGGAGCACACGACGCGGGAAGGCCAGCCGAAGATTCTGCGGCGCTGCACGCTGCCGCTCACCGGCGTGAAGGTTGTCAATACCATCGTGACCGAGATGGCGTATATCGAGGTCACGGCGGAAGGCTTGCTCCTCGCAGAAGTTGCTCCTGGTCTGACGGCCGAGGACGTTCAGCGCGCCACGGAAGCGAGGCTCATCGTGAGTCCCACGCTTCGGACGATGGACGTGAATTGTTAGAAGTTGAACGGTTCAAGGTTGCAAAGTTTCAAAGTCTCAAAATTTAAAAATTTCAAGGTTGCAAAGTTTCGAGGTTTCAGCCTCAGAGTGGCGGATTCTCGCGTGAGATTCCAAGTCATCAAGTTCCTATCCTGCCTTCTCCGTGCGTCCATGTCTTTGTGTTGGAGTTGCCTCGCACCCGCAGGGTAATTCCGAAAATCTTAGAGATTTCACCTGATATGCGGAAATGTGCACGGTCCCTAGACTCGTGTAGGCATTAACGCTAATTCAGGAGAACAACGTGAAACAATGGATCGCGGGGACGGGCTTGTCGCTGGCTCTGCTGCTGGGAGTCGGCTGGGCGCAGGAGACTGCCAAGCAGGAAATGAAAGACGCGGGTCACGAGACCAAGCAAGCCGCCAAGGACACCGGGCACGCCACCAAGAAGACAGCCCACAAGGCCGGCCACAAGGTGAAGAAAGGCACGAACAAGGCCGCGCAGAAGACCGAACATGGCGCACAGAAAGTGGAAGACAAGACCAGCCCGCAGTAGACTCGGGAATGAAGAGAAAAGGGCGCCGTCAGGCGCCTTTTTTGATTTCTGTTGTGACCAAGATTGGATCGTTCGAGCACGGACTCGAGAAGCTAAGAATTAGCCCTTCTTCTTGATCAACTCCAGATCAATCTGGATCTTGACGTTGTCGCCGACCACGGCTTCGCCGGTCTTGAGGGCGTGGTTGTAGGTCAAGCCGAAATCTTTGCGGTTTAGGGTGGTGGAGGCGGAGAAGCCTCGGCGCACGTTTCCCCACGGATCGTTCAGCTCGGGCGTGGGCCCGTCTACGTCGAGCGTGACCTCGCGGGTGGTTCCGTGCATGGTCAGGTCGCCGATGACTTGCAGTTTGCCTCCGCTGTTCACGATGCGCTTTGACTTGAACTCGATTGTCGGGTATTTCTCGACGTCGAAGAAGTTGGGGCTGCGCAGGTCCTTGTCGCGATCGGAGACGCGCGTATCGACCGAACTCACGTCGATGACGGCGCTTACCTGCGATTGGGTAATGTCTTTTTCATTGAGATCGATGGTGCCGGTAACGTTCGTGAAGTTGCCGCTGACGTTCGAAATGGCCAAGTGCCGCACCGTGAACTGGGCAGTGGAGTGCTTCGGGTCGATGGTCCAGGTGGATGTTTGGGCGGCGGCCGAAAGCGCTGGGAAAAGCGCGAGGGCGAGCAGAAAAGCTTGAGAACGGAATCGTGTCATTTTCACCATTCCCGATATTTTTGTCATTCGCGATATTGGTCTTTACAGTTTGAGAGCGCGATAACGCAGTTGCTTTCGCCCGCTGAATCGGGATCGCGTCTTCTTTTCGCTTGCACCCAGCGCTTACGCGCTGGGCTAATGAATTCCGCCGCTGGGCGGCTGCGTTGGTGCCGATGCAACGGTCAGTGTACTTCCATATGTCTGACCTGTGCACTTCACAGGTCTGACGTGTGCACTTGGAAGGCCGGGTAGCGCCGGCGTCCCGCCGGCAACCACCATGGCCGGCAGGATGCCGGCGCTACAACGCGTGCACTTCGGCAGGTCTGACCTGGTTACTTCGACGGGTCTGACGCGGGCGCTTGCTCCTTGTAGACCGGATGTGGGTCTGGCTCGCGTTTGATCTACGGCGATTCGAATTTAAGTTGGATGAAATCCCCTGATTTCAGGATGCATAAAGTCGAGCGTTTCGCTAGGGATTGTTCGACCCCTGGGTCGGCCCGGAGTCACTAGCCCCCGAGTAGTTATTTCAGTATCATGAATGGACCGGGGTCATCCAAAGGGTATTGGTGCGCGGGGCCGCAATTTCGGCAAGTTCTTTATTTCGGTTTCGCACAAGTTCTTTAGTTTAGAGAGGATAAGCGCAAAGCATGGGCGTACCTGTGTCGCAGATGTGGACGGTCGCGAGCTACGTCATCGGGCAAAAACTGCGGGGTCGTAAGCAGTATCCGGTGGTGCTGATGCTGGAACCACTGCTGCGCTGCAACCTGGCCTGCGCGGGTTGCGGGAAGATCCAGTACCCGGCCCACATCCTGAAGACCGACCTGACTCCGGAGCAGTGCTTTGCGGCAGTTGAGGAGTGTGGCGCTCCCCTCGTAAGCATCCCGGGCGGCGAGCCGCTGATGCATCCGCAGATCGCGGAGATCGTGGAAGGGCTGGTCGCGAGGAAGAAGTACGTTTACCTCTGCACGAACGGCCTGCTGCTGCGGGAAAAGATTGATCAGTTCAAGCCCAGCAAGTACTTTTCGTTTGTCGTGCACATGGACGGGCAGCGCGAGCATCACGATTTTGCGGTGTGCCGCGAAGGCACGTACGACAAAGCGGTCGAGGGCATACGCGAAGCTCTGAAGCGCGGCTTCCGCCTGACCACGAATACGACGCTGTTTGACGGCGCCGATGCGAAGAGCACGCGCGCGTTTTTCGACGAGATGATGGAGTTGGGCATCGAGGGCATGATGCTCTCGCCCGGATACACCTATGACAAGGCGCCTGACCAGGATCACTTTCTGAGCAAGAAGAAGACGCGGCAGCTGTTTCGCCGCATTTTGAGCAACCGCCGCAAGAACTGGCGGTTCAACATGAGTCCGCTGTTCCTTGAGTATTTGATGGGGCGGCGCGAGTACCGCTGCACTCCCTGGGGCATGCCGACTTACAACATCTTCGGGTGGCAGAAGCCGTGTTATCTGCTGCAAGACGGCTACGCGGATACCTTCCAGGAATTGCTGCAGGAGACGAAGTGGGAGCAGTATGGCACCGAGAGCGGCAATCCCAAGTGCGCAAATTGCATGGTGCACAGCGGGTACGAAGCCAGCGCGGTGAATGATACGTTCGGCTCCTTGCGCGGGTTC
>Ga0209059_1001592_pt1 | contig 10419 bp, 12 predicted proteins | sample GraSoiAngelo_151_FD_186165 | JGI IMG/M metagenome (GOLD analysis project Ga0209059, IMG submission 186165) | Grasslands soil microbial communities from the Angelo Coastal Reserve, California, USA - 14_1009_12_20cm (SPAdes) (version 2) | ecosystem: Environmental > Terrestrial > Soil > Grasslands ...
GGACGCCCGCGTTCCAATCAGTAATTGGAGATTTCGACGAGGTTGTGGTCGGGATCGCGGATGTAGACGGACTGGATCGTTCCGATCGCGCCGGCGCGCGGCCCGGGACCGGCGATGATCGGCACGCCGCAATGCCCGAGATGCGCAACGACCTCGGCGAGCGGCGTCTCGGTGATAAAGCAGAGATCGCCCGAGCCCGGGGTCGGCCTATCCGCGACGAGGCCGGGGATGTTGTCGGCCGGGTGCAGATTGATCTTCTGCTGGCCGAAGCGCAGCGCCGTGCGGCCCTCGCCGAAGGTGACGACCTCCATACCGAGAACTCGTGCGTAGAACTCGCAGGTCTTGGAGATATCGGCGACGGTCAGGACGAGGTGATCGAGACGCGCGATCTGCATGGCCGGCCTCGCTGCGGGGTCGAGGGCGGGAGCTTGCCATGCCCAACACGCCACGGCCAAGCCATGGAGGACGAAAAACGCTGATGAAAGAGGCGGCCGGGCACTTCTGCGCGCCAAGCGGTCAGTTGAACAGGGACGACAGCCTCAGCAGGCCGAATCCCATCCCCATCAACAGGTAAAACCCGCCGAGCAGCACGAAGAAAATGCCGCGCACACTGCTCGGGATCGGCAGCATGATGGCTGCGATCAGCAGCGCGGCGGCCGCCAGAAGCATTTGCGAGTCGGTCATTAGCGTAAGAACCTAGCGGGACATGCCACCATACCCCGGCAATCGTTAACCATATCTAAAGCGCTCGAAACGACCGGTTTTGCCGTTGCCTAAGACACGCGCTGCTCACAATGAAAGCTCTATTTTAGAGCAGACAGCCGCTCCGCCGCCTCGGGCTCCTCCTCGATCCGCAGCGCGTCATTGAACTTGTTGAAGAACCCGCAAAGCGTGATGCGCAGCGTCAGTTCGACGATCTGCGCCTCGTTGAAATGCTGCCGCAGCCGGTCAAACAGACTGTCGGGAATGCGGCCGGGGTGCTCCCACGCGGCGATGGCGTATTCCACGACGAGCTTGTCCACCTCGTCGAGCTCAGGATGGTCGCGGTAATCGAGCAGCCGGTCAGCGCCGGCGGCAGAGACGCCCTCCACCGCAAGAAACGGCTTGTGATGCGCAACGCAGTAATGGCACGCATTGAGCTGCGACACCGTGACGATCGCGAGTTCAAGCGCGCGCTTCGGCAATGTCGCGGCGGCGCGCAGCTCCATCAGCAGCGGCATCAAATGCCGCAAGGCCGCCGGCACATGCGCAAAAACCGCCACTTGGTTGGCGAAGGGCCCATAGCCGCCCGCAAACTCCCGATAGATCGCCGCCAAATCGGCGGGCAACTCATCGGCCGCGATGTTACGTACCCGCGCCATGGGCGGTCCCTTTTCGTCTTATCGAGACGGCTGCAGCGGTATCACTAAATTCCCGAGGTAATGCCCCGGCTTTTTGCAAAACGGCTTGCCGGCATTCCGCGATGGGGTATCGGGAACAAAGCAATGACGCAGCGTCTGATCCTCGGTCCACCAAAGACCCGATCTGACGTGCTGTGTGTGACCGGCGCTGCCGGTCACGATGACATCATATCGGCCATTGGCGTGGTAAATGACGGTAGCCGGCTTGCCGTTCGTCACGAGGCGAAGGGCTGTTTCCAGCGGAGGGTCCCCGGGCTGCGCGGCATCGGCAACGCCCGTGGACAATCCGGATACGATCACTAGTGATGCTGCCAGGACCCGCATCGCATTATCCCGGGCTTTTCGGACCGAAGAGCTGCTGCGCCTCGGGATGGGTGATCGTCGGTTTCAGGGCGTCGAAGCGGCCGGTCTCGTACAGCTCTCCGGCCATCGAGCGGATCGCATCGACCACCATCAAGGTAACGGCGGTCGCCGTGCTGGCGCGGCGAACGCCGAGTGCCTCCAGCTCGGCAACATTCGGGAAGCCAGCGCGCACCCCGCCGATATTGACCGGCGCATTTACGGCGCTCACGAGCCGGCCGATGGTGTCCGCATCACGCAATGTGATCGGGTAGAAGCAGTCGGCGCCGGCCGCGAGATAAGCGCGGGCGCGCGCCACCGCCTCGTGAAAGCGGCTCTGCTCGTCGCCGATATTCTTCAGATAAAGATCGGTGCGGGCATTGATGACGATCGGGACGCCGGCGGCGCGCGCCGCCTCGCGCGCGGCGCGGATGCGCGCGACCATGTCCTCGACCGAGCGGAGTGGCGCCGGGCCGCCGCGCATCCCGTCCTCGAGGTTCACGCCGACCGCGCCGGCGCCGATGATGTCGCCGATCGAGCGCGCGACCGCCTCCGGCGTGTCGCCATAGCCGGTCTCGATATCGGCGGTGACCGGCACCGAGACGGTTCGGGCGATGCGGGCGGTCGCCGCGACGACCTCGTCCCACGGCGCGGCTTCGCCATCGGGATAACCGAGCGCCCAGGCAAGACCGCCGCTCGTCGTCGCGATAGCCGGGAAGCCCTCCGAGGCGACAATGCGCGCGCTCATCGCGTCCCAGGCATTCGGGAGCAACAGGAGGCGCGGGCCGCGATGGAGCGCGCGGAATGCCTCGGCCTTGGATGCCTGCTCGGCCTGGTTCATGATCGCCCTCGCCGGATTGAATAATGCCGCATCGCAAGCCTCGGATGCGGAACCCGAGCGGTCAAGCCTGCTCGCCAAAGAACGAATCCCGGGAGGTCAGGTGAGGCAATTCTCGCTCGCGAGGCTGGTGCTGTCGCTAATACTGGGCGCGGCCGTTTGTGCGTCGGCAGTGAGCGAACCGGGCGCGGCCGAGAGCAGCGAACTCGCCCGGCTTGCCGAGGCGCTCGCCGCGACCGAGACGAAAGAGGGCCCCACCAGCCCCTATCTGTTGCCGCTGATCGAGGAGATTGCGCGGTTTCGGCTGCGGCAGGGCGACTTGGCCGAGGCGGCGGCGTTGCGCCGGCGCGCGCTCGACATCGCAATCGCCCGCTTCGGCTGCGACTCCGCGAGCGCGGCCGAGGCGATGGTCGCGCTGGCGCTCGTCGCGATCGACCGCCGCCGCTATCTCGATGCCGAGCCGCTGCTGACCGCGGCACAAATCACGTTGGAGGAGCGGGTCGCGCCGGATCATCCGGCAATGGCGGCCAGCTTGGCCTCGCTGGCCCGCGTCACGCTGGCGCGCGGAGACGCCGCGGAAGCGGAAAAGGCGGCACGGCGCGCGGTCGATATCGTGAGCCGAAATCCGCATCGGCGATCGACCGAGCCGCTGCGCGCGCTCGGCGCGGCGTTGGCCGCCGAGGAGCGCTTCGCCGAAGCCGCAGAGGTCTTGCACGAAGCGCTTGCCGAGGACCGACAGCATCACGGGTCCGACGGGGCCGACACGGCGCGCAGCCTGGCGCAGCTTGCCAATGCGGAATTGCGATCGCACCGCTTTGCCGAGGCGCTGCCGCTGATCCAGCAGGCGGTGGCAATCGACCAGGAGCGGCTCGGCCCGGCGCACCCGTTTATCGCCGACGATCTTTTCGATCTCGGACTTGTCTATGACGGGCTGAAACGGACGGCGGAGGCGCGCCGCGCCTTCGCGGCGGCGCTCGCTGTCCTGGAGCGCGGCGCGGGCCGCGACACCCCGCGCGCCGCCTATGTCGAGTTGGAACTCGCCCGCATCGACCGGCAGGACGGCAAGGAAGCGGAGGCCGAAGCGGCCTCTCGCGATGCAAAGCGCATCCTCTACAAGGCCGAAGACGAAGAGCGCCGCCGCGAGCGCCGGCTGTGATCCGGTTAGTAGAGGCGGGTGCGGTAGCTCTCGGCGGTCAGGCGCTCGCCCTCGACGGGATCGGTGCCGATCTGCTCGGCGATGATGCGGCCGAGCGCCGGCCACTGGCCCTTTGGCAGGTGCTTTTCCGGGTTCCACAGATCGGAGCGGATCAAGGCCTTGCCGCAGTGGAAATAGACCTCTTCGGCGGCAATCAGGATGCCGCTGCGCGGCACCTTGCCGTTGACGGCGAGCGGCTCCAGCAAAGCCGGATCCGTCGTGATGCTGGCCGTGCCATTGACCCGCAAGGTCTCGTTGATCCCCGGCACGAAAAAGATCAGCCCAACGCCGGGACGGGCGAGAAGATTACCGATCGTGTCGACCCGGTTGTTGCCGAGCCGGTCGGGGATCAGGAGGGTCTGGTCGTCGATGACCTTGACGAAGCCGGGCGCATCGCCCTTTGGCGAGGCGTCGCAGCGCCCCGACGGGTCGCTCGAGGCAATGACGAGGAAAGGCGACAGCGCGATAAAGGCGCGCGAATGCTTTTCGAGCCGCGGCAGCTGCTTCTTGACCGTGCGCTCCATCGGCTCGCCATAGATTTCGCGGATATCGGCGATGTCCTCGATAATGTCCACCCTCGCCTCCTTTAGCCTCGCGTCCCTTGGCAGGCCGCGGCTACTATGCACAAAGAAAGCGGCAATCTCCAGGCGGAGAAACGCGCAATGGGCGTGAGGGTTGCCCGCGAGGACCGGCCCGAGGGCGGCTATCTGGCGCGGTTCGTCATCGACAATGCCAGTAAGCTCAACGCGCTCAACCGCGAGCTGATGGTCGAGATCGTCGAAGCGGTAAAGGCGCTCGAAGTCGATCCGGAGCTGCGGCTCGTGATCGTCACCGGGGCCGGCGAGCGCGCCTTCGTCGGCGGGGCTGACATCAACGAGCTCGCGGCGCTCGATACCGACAGCGCGCGTGAATTCATCACCCTCGTGCATCGCTGCTGCGACGGATTCCATCGGCTGCCGGTGCCCGTCATCGCGCGGATCGACGGTTACGCGCTCGGCGCCGGGCTGGAACTCGCCGCCGCCTGCGATCTGCGCGTCGCCAGCAACCGCGCGGTGTTTGGGATGCCCGAGGTCCGGGTCGGCATCCCCTCAGTCGTCGAGGCGGCACTGCTGCCGCAGCTGATCGGCTATGGCCGCGCGCGTCGTTTGCTGCTGACGGGTGTGTCGATCGACGCGGACGAAGCGCTCGCCTGGGCATTGGTCGATGCCGTCGTCCCGCCCGACCGGCTCGATCCCGTCGTGGAGCGCTTTGCCGCCGCGATCCTCGCCGGCGGACCGCATGCGATCCGATTGCAGAAAAAACTCATCCTCGATTGGGAGGAACTGCCGACCGGAGCTGCGGTGGCGCGCGGCATCGAGATTTTCGCCGAGGCTTATGCGACCGACGAGCCGCGACGCATGGCCGAGGCCCAGCTCGCGACGATGCGGGCTCGCCGGTCACCGAATAATCGGAGACGGCGCTAATGTCGCGGAAAAGTGGGCCGCATCGCGAACTCGCGGATGCGATCGGCTTCAAGCCGCATTATCTCGAGCACCGCTCGCGTTTGCAGGACCGCCTGCTGAAGGGCGGAGCCGAAAACCTGCCGGATTACGAAATCCTCGAAATCCTGCTCGCCGCCAGCAATCCGCGCGGCGATACGAAGCCGTTGGCAAAAGCCCTGATCGACCATTTCGGCGGGTTGGCCGCAGTGCTCAGCGCGCAGCCGGAGGCGCTCCAAGAGGTCAAGGTCGAAATCGACGGGAAGCGGCGCGGGCTGGGCGTGGCGGGCGTCGCGATGTTGAAGGCCGTACGCGACGCGGCGCTGCGCCTCTCAGAATCGCAACTCCGCCAATCCGACGTCATCGGCTCGTGGGACAAGCTGATCGATTACTGCAAGGCCAATATCGCACATGGCACGGTCGAGGAATTCCATCTGTTGTTTCTCAACCGCAAAAACGAGCTGATCAAGCATGAGCGGCAGCAGCGCGGCACGATCGACCACACGCCGGTCTATCCGCGCGAGGTCGTCAAGCGGGCGCTCGAATTGGATGCCTCAGCCTTGATCCTCGTGCACAACCACCCCTCGGGCGACCCGACGCCGTCGAAGGCGGACATCGCGGTGACGCGCGATATCATCAATGCCGCGAAGCCCCTCGGCGTCACGGTGCACGACCATTTGATCATCGGACGTGGCCGCCACACCAGTCTCCGCGATCTCGGCCTGTTGTAACGCCACGTTAACATGGCGATGCCCCGGTCGGCGGCCGCTCGGGGGCCGATTCGCGCGCGCCGATCGGCGTGCTTGTGCACAACTCGGTGGATCGTTTTCAGGCGAGCGAGAGTAACTGTCGTTTTCCGTGGATAGCGCAGGCCGCGACTCGTTTTCGGATTGCGCCGTCGAGGCCGTCCGCTACTGTCGCCAGGTTCACTGAAATTACTCATGCGCCCCGATCGAAATGCGGTGAGCAGCGCTTCCATAAATGCGACCGATGTCGAAATAGCGGCGAGCCGATTGCGGGTCGTCTCCTGTAAGACCGCACTCGCCTGTTTGGATCGCGTTCGCGGGGCCGACGGTAAGCGAATGACGGCAGCAGCGATTGGGCTCGTCGACGACACGGATAACAGCGAGCTGCCGCTCGACCGGCTGATAGCCGGCGCGAGAAAAGGTGGGCTTCGCCTGCGCTCGACCAGCTTTAATTGGCGCGGACTCCTGATCGCGACAGCCAGCAAGACAATTCTGCTGCTCCTGAAGAACGGCAATGTTGTCGTCGTGCTGGGAACCGGGCGTGAGGGCGTCGAGGAGATCGTCGTCTCCGATCCGCTCTATCAGGATGGTGAGCCTTTCTTTCTTCCGCGTATCGCGCTGGAACATGCCTGGGGCGGCGAAGCGCTGATCGTCAAGCCGAACCGCAGCAAGGGAGAGCGCGCTCTCGCCTGGTATTTTTCCATCTTGTCGGTTTTGGGGCTGGCCGCGGGCGTTTTGCTGCTGTCGGAAGCCGCTATCGACGTGACGGTCGCCGGCTCCCACTCGCCGCCCAGCGAAAACACGCTCGGAACCTCGGTAGGCGAGGCCGCCGGCGGCTTCGTCTCGAACACTGACCAAACAGCCGCCGTCTTCGCAGAGGGTGAAACCCCAAAGCCGGTCAACGCTGCACCGGGCAGCGACAGGGCAACGGAACCGGTTGACATCAGAACAGGAGAAAATTCGCCGGGGGATATCGCGGCGGCGTCAGCCGGCGAGGTGCGAAATCCTGAACCGGGCGCTTCGGACAGCTCGAAAGCATCGGCGCCGATACCCAGCGAGCCCACCGCACAGCAGATGGCGGCGCGGATTGACGACAATAGCAAGAGAATCCCCGAGCCGCTTGCCGGGGAGAGAGCGCAACGGGTACCGCCGCCAGCCGGCGTCCCCGCGGCGCCAGCCCGCAACCCTACAACCAAAGCATCACCGAGCGGCTTATCCGGGGCTGAAGTCGAGGCCCTTCTCGCGCGGGGCGACGCTCTCGTTGCCAAGGGTGATATCGCTTCGGCGCGGCTCTTCTACGAACGCGCCGCCGAAGCCGGGGACGGCCAGGCAGCGCTGCGTCTTGGTGAATCGTATGACCCGGCGTTCTTGGCGCAGGCCCATTTGAGCGGTGTGCGCGGCGATGCCGTGGCGGCGGCACATTGGTATCAGCGGGCTCGTGAACTGGGCATCACCGAAGCCGAAACCCTGTTGCAAACCATCCTGCCCGAGAAAGATCAGCGACGGCCATGATCCGAATTCTGCGCACCTTCATCTTGACCGCCTTTCCCGTCGTGACCGCGCTCGCGCCGGCGATCGCACAGCAATCGGTTGTAACCAACCGCGGCGTCGTCGAGCTTGAAACCGCCGGCATATCGGTGCGTATCGGGGAAGAACTTGCCAATTTGATCGACGATGGCGCGACGCGGCGGCTCGTGCCCGTCGTCGGAAAAGGCGCGTTGCAAAACCTGATCGACCTTAAATATCTGCGCGGCATCGATATCGCGATTCTGCCGGTCGACGTGCTCGACTACGCCAGGGAGCAGAAACTGATCTCCGCGACGGATCCCGGCGCTTATTACATCACCAAACTTTACAACGAAGAATTTCACCTGCTGGCACGAGGCGAGATCAAGACTGTCACGGATCTCGCGAACCGCAAGCTGAATGTCGGCCCGCATGGCAGCGGAACGGCAATAACCGCGGCCCGCCTCTTCGAGCAATTGAAAATCCCTGTCACCTTGACGAACGAACCGCAGGAGGTTGCGCTCGAGGCGCTCCGGAAGGGGCAAATCGCCGCCGTGGCATTGGTCGCTGGCAAGCCGGCACCTCTCGTCCAGAGCATCAAGGAGCCGGACCTGCATCTGGTCGACATCCCTTTTAATAATGCGGCGGGCGAGATCTATGTGCCGACCCGGCTCACGGCAGCGGACTACCCGGAACTGGTGCCCGCGAACCAACCGATCAAAACGATTGCGGTCGGCGCCGTGCTCGCGGTTGCGGAGCTCCGTTTCGTTCCCGAGCGGAACCGCAATGTGATGAACTTCGTCGAGACATTCTTTACCGGTTTTCCATCGCTGCTGGAACCCGGGCACCATCAAAAATGGCACGATGTCAACCTTGCCGCCGATCTGCCGGGCTGGCGGCGCTACCCGCCGGCCGAACAATGGCTGCAGAAAAATATGCAGATCGCCAAATCGCCGAGCGCCGACGAGATGCGGCTGATGTTTTCCCGGTTTCTCGATGAGCGCCGGCAGGCTAATGGCGAGGCGCCGCTGCCGGTGCAGGAAAAGAGTGCGCTCTTCCAACAGTTCCGCGATTGGCAGACAGGTCAGCCGCAATGAATTGCGCAGTGCTTCGCGCTGCTCCCGTCCGGGAGTTCATCAGGGCTGCCGGAGAGACCGCCGCGCGGATGATCGCGCGTGTCGCAGGAGCGGCGTTGGCCATCGCGTTTTTTGCGCCGCAACCGGCGCAGGCCGCGGACGTACCGAAGCGCGGCGGGATTTTGGAATTCGCCTCGACGGTGGAGCCCGGCAATTACGATTGCCACGGCAACACCTCGTTCGCCTTTCTGCATCCGGTGGCGCCGCATTATTCGACATTGCTCAAATTCGACGCCGCCAACTACCCGCAGATCGTCGGTGATCTGGCGCAGTCCTGGGAGGTGTCGGCGGACCGTCAGACCTACACGTTCAAATTGCGGCCGAATGTGTTGTTTCATGATGGGGCACGGTTGACCTCGGCAGACATTAAGGCGAGTTATCAGCGCATCATTCATCCGCCGCAGGGCGTTACCTCATCGCGTCAAGTCGATTTCGGCGCCATCGCGGCGATCGACACGCCCGACCCGCTGACCGTCGTCTTCCGTCTGCAATGGCCGGATGCGGCGATGCTGGCGAATTTCGCCTCGCCCTGGAACTGCATCTACAGTGCAGTGAAGTTGGCCGAGGACCCACAATTCCCGAAAACGCATGTGCTCGGCACCGGCCCTTTTGTATTTGTCGAGCACAAGAAGAGCGAGCGCTGGCAGGCGAGGCGTTGGGAGAAGTATTTTCAGCCCGGCAAACCTTATCTCGATGGCTACGAGGCCCAGTTCATGGCGCCGGCGGCGGTCATGAAGGCATTGGAGAGCGGCCGCATCATGGCCGAGTTCCGCGGCGTGACGCCAAGCCAGCGCGACCAGCTGGCCGAGATCGCGGGCGACCGCATCGCGACAACCGAGAGCGCGTGGCTCTCCAACCTGCTTGTCGTCTTCAACACACAGAAGAAGCCGTTCGACGATGCGCGCGTCAGGCGTGCGCTGTCCCTGGCGATCGACCGTTGGGGAGCGGCCGAGCGGCTGCAAGGCACCACTTTTTTGAAATATGTCGGCGGCCTTATGCGTCCAGGCGCCAATCTGGCGATGTCGGAGGCGGAACTCACGGCGTTGCCGGGTTTCTCGCGCGATATTGTCTCGGCGCGCGCCAAGGCGAAACAGCTCCTCGCCGACGCGGGCGTCGACAAGCTCTCGCTGACCGTGCTGGTGCGCGATATCCCGGTTCCGCATTACGCCGGCGCCGGGCTGCTCGTTGAGAGCTGGAAAGAGCTCGGCATTACCGTAGCCCAGGACCGCCGCAACATCTGGGATTGGCAGAAGATCGTCGACGCGCGCGATTTCGACATTGCGCTCGATTTTTCGGGCGACTTCTACGACGACCCGACATTCCAGCTGACCAAATACGTGTCGCACGACCTCTCGCCGGTCAATTTTTCGGGCTCCACCGATCGCTTTCTCGATGCGATGTTCGTCGCCCAGGCCATGACGACCGACCCGCGTCAGCGCGCGAAGATGGTGCGCGATTTCGAGCGGCACGCGCTCAACGAAGCGTACACAGTGCCGCTCCTGTGGTGGAACCGCATCGTCGCGCACTCCTCAAAGCTGATGGGCTGGAACATCACGCCTAGCCATTTCATCGGCCAGGATCTTGCCGATGTTTGGATTGCCGGGGACACGGCGACCATGTCGGCCCATGATCATGTGTCTCGTTGACGCCCGCGCGAGCGCTCCCGAAATCCGCAGCGACAGCATAGGACGGCAGTACCATGGCTAGGCCGCACCCCGACGCCGGCTCTCGCGGCAACCAGTATCCCATTCCGGCTAGCATGAAGGCTTGGGTCCTGGGCG
>Ga0209059_1001594_pt1 | contig 10416 bp, 9 predicted proteins | sample GraSoiAngelo_151_FD_186165 | JGI IMG/M metagenome (GOLD analysis project Ga0209059, IMG submission 186165) | Grasslands soil microbial communities from the Angelo Coastal Reserve, California, USA - 14_1009_12_20cm (SPAdes) (version 2) | ecosystem: Environmental > Terrestrial > Soil > Grasslands ...
GCGGCGCGCGCCTCGGCCGAGATCCGGCCATGCGTGGTGGTGGCCGGGTGCGTGATGGTGGTCTTGACGTCGCCCAGGTTGGCAGTAATCGAGATCAGGCGGATCGCGTCGATCAGCTTCCACGCCGCGGCGCGTCCGCCCTTCACTTCGAACGAAACCACGGCGCCCCCCGCACGCTGCTGGCGCTGCGCGAGCGCGTGCTGCGGGTGGGACGCTAGCCCGGGGTAATGCACGCGCGCCACGGCGCGATGCCCTTCCAGCCAGCGAGCCATCTCCATTGCGGCGGCCGACTGGGCGCGCATGCGCAGCTCGAGCGTCTCGAGCCCCTTCAGGATCACCCAGGCATTGAACGGCGAAAGCGACGGGCCCGCGGTGCGCAGGAACGGAAACACCTGCTCCATCACCAGCTTGGCAGGACCGAGCACTGCGCCGCCGAGCACCCTGCCCTGGCCGTCGAGATGCTTGGTCGCGGAGTGGATCACGAGGTCGGCGCCGAGCTCGAGCGGGCGCTGCAGCGCCGGGGTGCAGAAGACATTATCGACGGCAAGCAGCGCGCCGGCGCGCCGCGCCAGCGCCGCAAGCGCGGCGATGTCCGAAATCTCGGTAAGCGGGTTCGAGGGCGTCTCGAGAAACAGCAATTTTGTATTTTTCTTGACCGCGCGCTCCCATTCTTCCACGCGTGTCGGCGAGACGAAGGTAGTCTCGACGCCGAAGCGGGAGAAAATCCCCCCGAGGAGCTGCACCGTGGCGCCGAACACCGCGTTGGAGCACAGAATGTGGTCGCCGCTCTTGAGCAGCGCCATGGCGGTGGCGAGAATCGCCGACATGCCGGAGGCCGTGGCGATGCAGGATTCGGCGCCCTCGAGCGCGGCGAGGCGCTCCTGGAACATCGACACCGTGGGGTTGCTGAAGCGCGAGTAGACGAAGCCGTCCTCGGCGCCGGTGAAGCGCGCAGCCGCCTGCTCGGCGTTGTCGAAAACGAAGCTCGAGGTGAGGAACAGCGCCTCGGCGTGCTCGTTGAACTCGGTGCGCGCCTGCCCGGCGCGCACGCCCAGAGTTGCCAGATCCGGCTTTTTATCCATAAAAAAACCCGGCCGCAGCGGACCGGGTTTTTCGGCACGCTTTAGCGGCATTTATTACGCGCCCGCAAGCTGTGGCTCAAATCGGCGCGACAAGGTGAGTATATCAGGCCGCGAGGTTCAAATCGAGCTGTGCGCTTTCGGCGTCGTCCCCCGAGTCGCGCGTGGCATCGCGCCGGATCTCGATGTCGCGCAGGTAGTCGCTGGTGATATCCCCCGTGATGTAGTGCCCGTCGAAGCACGATGTCTCGAAGTTCTTCAGCTTCGGATTGGCGCGGCGCACCACGTCCTTCAGCGCGTCGAGGTCCTGGTAGATGAGCGCATCGGCGCCGATCTCTCGCGCCACCTCCTCCTCGCTGCGATGCGCGGCGATCAGCTCGGCGCGGGTCGGCATGTCGATGCCGTAGACGTTGGGAAAGCGCACCGGCGGCGCCGCCGAGGCGAAGAACACCTTGCGCGCGCCCGATTCGCGCGCCATCTGCACGATCTCGCGGCTGGTCGTGCCGCGGACGATCGAGTCGTCCACCAGCAGCACGTTCTTGCCCGCGAACTCCATCGACATCGGGTTCAGCTTCTGGCGCACCGAGCGCTTGCGCACCGCCTGCCCGGGCATGATGAAGGTGCGGCCGATGTAGCGGTTCTTGACGAAGCCCTCGCGGTAGGGCGCGCCCAGGCCGGCCGCGAGCTGCAGCGCCGAGGGGCGGCTGGAGTCCGGAATCGGGATCACCACGTTGACCTCGAGGCTGCGGTACTGGCGGCGGATCTTCTCGGCCAGCTTCTCGCCCATGTTGAGCCGCGTCTCGTAGACCGAGGCGCCGTCGATCAGGGAGTCGGGACGCGCGAGGTAGACATACTCGAAGATGCAGGGATTCAGGCTCGCGTTCGGCGCGCACTGCTGGCTATGGAAGTTGCCGCGCTCGTCGATGAACACCGCTTCGCCGGGGCCGATATCGCGCAGCACACGGAAGCCGAGCGCGTCCACGGCGACCGACTCCGACGCGACCATGTATTCCGTCCCCGCCAGCGTATCGTTGTAGCCGATCACCGCCGGCCGGATGCCGTACGGATCGCGGAATGCGAGCACGCCATTGCCGGCAATCATCGCCACGACGGCGTAGGCGCCCTTGACGCGGCGGTGCACATTCGCGATCGCCGTGAAAATGGTCTGCGGCTCCAGCCGCAGCTTGACCGACGCCTTCTCCAGCTCGTGCGCCAGCACGTTGACGAGGACTTCAGAGTCCGAGCCGGTGTTGATGTGCCGCAGGTCGGTGCGGAACATCTCCTCCTTCAGCTGATCGGAATTGGTCAGGTTGCCGTTGTGCCCGAGGACGATGCCGAACGGCGAGTTGACGTAGAAGGGCTGCGCCTCGGCCGAACTGAACGCCGAGCCAGCGGTCGGATAGCGGCAATGCGCGATGCCCATGTTTCCAGGCAGCGAGCGCATGTTGCGCGTGCGGAACACGTCGCGCACCATGCCTGGCGCCTTGTGCATGTGGAAGGAATTGCGCTCGCTCGTGACGATGCCCGCGGCGTCCTGGCCGCGGTGCTGCAGCAGGAGCAGCCCGTCGTACAGCAGCTGGTTGACGGGCGAGCGCGCGACGATGCCGAGAATCCCGCACATCGGATCTAGCCGTCCCCGGTGTGGTTAAGGGTCAATGATATCGCAAGCGCTCGGTGAACGCGGGCGGCAGCCAGGGTTTGAGCGCCATCACCGCCTGCTCGAGCTGCGATCCGCTCGCCGAATCGGTCCAGATGCGCTGCCGCGGCAGCGCCGTCAGCCCGGCCAGGAGCGCAAACGCCAGGGCGATGACCAGGCCCCGCACGAGCCCGAACAGCGCGCCGAGCGATCGATCGAGGTTGCCAAGACCGGTGGCCTGCACGATTTTGTCGAGCAGGAAGGTCGTCAACGTCGTCACCACCAGCGTGCCGATGAACAGGGCCATGAAGGCGACCAGGACGCGGATCTCGGGCCGTGCGATCGACTGCGGCAGGGTCTCGCTGAGCGGCGCCGAGAACAGATTCGCAGCGAGAAACGCGATCACCCAGCCGGCGAGCGACATCACCTCGTGCACCAGGCCGCGGTAGACGCCCCAGCCGATCGAAATCGCCAGCACGACGAGCACGGCGTAATCGAGCCAGGTCATCCGGACTTGGTGGTCACCGTGCCGGGCTGCAGGCCGAGCCCCTTGAGCTGCTCGAGCGCTTTCTGCGCCGCGTCTTTCGTCGGGAACGGACCGGCGCGCACGCGAGTGAGGTTGCCTCTCAAGGCTTCCGTGTAGTACGGAATCTTGGCGGCGGCAAGTTTTGCGACCACGCCGTCCGCATTCTCAAAGGCGCCGACCTGCACGACGAATTCCTTTTCGCTCGCCTGCTTCTTGGCGGCGGCGGGCTTCGGCTTGGGGGTGAAAGCGGTTTCGTTCTCGCCGGGGATGCGCACGCTGACCGGCGGGGGGGTCTCGCGCGGCTCCCGGTCGAACACCATCGGCAGCACGATCACGGCGAGCAGCACCAGCGCCACCGCGCCGACCAGCCGCCTGCGGCCGCGGCGCTTCAGCGTGTCGACGTCCTGAGCTTCAGCCACGCGATGACTTCACCAACGGTTAGGAATGAGCCAAAGACGACGATTTTATCATTCTCACTCGCGCGCTCTTTCGCCGCCGCAAATGCTTTTTGCGGAGAGTCGTGCAACTCGAACGGCGCACTTGCTCCCGTCTGCAGGAAGGCTTTGCCCAGTTCTTCCGCAGTCGCTGCGCGCGGGCCGGGCAACGAGGCGAAGTGCCAGCGCGTGATGCGCGGCGCCACTTCGCGCAGCACGCCTGCGATGTCCTTGTCGCGCAGCATGCCGCAGACCGCGATCGTCTCCGGCGCAAACCCCGAAGCGGCGAGATTCTGCTCCAGGTTCTTTGCGGCCTGCGGATTGTGCGCGACGTCGAGGATCACCTGCGGGCGCCCGGGAAGGACCTGAAAGCGCCCCGCCAGGGCCACTTCGGCAAGCCCGCGCCGGATCTCCTGCATCGTGATGGACAGCCCCAGGGCGTCCAACGCGCACAGGGCCGCCGAGGCATTGTTCAGCTGCACTTTGCCACGCAAGGCCGGATAAGCGAGACCCGCGCGACGTCCGCCCGGACCCCAATAGGTCCATTGGTTGGCCTGCGCGACATAGCCGAAATCCTGTCCGAGAAACAGCTTTTCCCCCGCTGCCTGCGTGACCGAACGCGGCGGATCCGCCGCGGCAATCACGGCGGGTCGGCCCGGCCGGAAGATGCCCGCCTTTTCGCGCCCGATCGATTCGCGGTCGGCGCCGAGATACTCGACGTGGTCGATGCCGACGCTCGTCAGCACCGCGCAATCGGCATCGACTGCGTTGACCGCATCGAGCCTTCCGCCCAGCCCCACCTCGAGCACCACGGCGTCGAGGTTCTCGCGGGCGAACAGCCACAGGGCCGCGAGCGTGCCGAACTCGAAATACGTCAGTGGGGTTTGACCCCGCACCTTCTCGACTTGCGCGAACGCCTCACACAAAGGACTGTCTTGCACTTCAAGACCTGCAATACGCACCCGCTCGTTGTAGCGCACGAGATGCGGGGACGTGTACAGCCCGGTGCGACAGCCCGCCGCGCGCAGGGTCGATTCGAGCATGGCGCAGGTCGAACCCTTGCCGTTGGTGCCGCCCACCGTGATGACCGGGCACGCGAGCGCGGCGTAAAGGCGGCCAAGAACTTCGCTCACTCGCTCGAGGCCGAGCGCGATGGCGGCCGGATGCTGCGCCTCGATATAGCGCAGCCAGTCGTCGAGCGACCTCAGGACAGGCTCTCCTCGTAGATGCGGCGCACGGTCCCGATCGTATCCGCCTCGCCAGGGCTCTTGTCCGGCCGGTAGCCTTTGACGCGCGCAAAGCGCAGCGCCAGCCCGCCCGGATAGTGCGGGCTCTCCTGGACGTCGTTGAACGCGATCTCCACCACCAGCTCGGGCCGCACCTGCACCGTCCAGTCGTCGCGCCGCACCTCGCGCGCCAGCAGTTCGCGCGTCTGCCATTCGAGCAACTCGTCGGTGAGCCCCTTGAAGGTCTTGCCCAGCATGACGAAGCCGCCGCCGGAGGGGTCGCGCGCGCCCAGATGCAGGTTCGACAGCCAGCCGCGCCGGCGCCCATGGCCCCATTCCGCGGCGAGCACCACCAGGTCAAGCGTATGCGCGCGCTTCACCTTAAGCCAGCCCGCGCCGCGCCGGCCCGCTTCGTAGAGCGCATCGAGCGCCTTCGCCATGACGCCCTCGTGGCCGCGTGCGAGTGCGTCGGCATAGAACGCCGCCGCCCGCGCCTTGTCGGCGGTCACGATGCAAGGGACGAGGTTTTTCTGCAGAACCGCAGCCTCAAGGGCCTTACGCCGGTCGATGCCTGCCTTGTCGACGAGCGGCTCGCCCTCGCGCAACAGGCAGTCGAAGAAAAACACCGACAAGGGCAACTCGCCGCGCACTTCCCCCACGTCCAGCTTGCGGCCGAAGCGCCGCATCGTCACCTGGAAGGGATGCGGCTTGCCGTCAGGGCGCAAGGCGATCGCCTCGCCGTCGAGGATCAGCGAGCCCACCGGAACTCCGCGCACCGTCGCAACGACCTCGGGAACCGCGGCAGTGACGTCGTTCAGGTTGCGCGTGAAGACGCGCACCTCGCCGCCGGATTTATGCACTTGCACACGCGCGCCGTCGAGCTTCCATTCGAGGATCGCGGTGCCAAGCGCAGCCAGCGCCGCCTCCATGTCCTGAGCGGGTTGCGCGAGCATCGGCAGCACCGGCTGCATCAGCCGGATCGAAAAACGTTCGAGCGCGGTCGCGCCGCCAGTGAGCGCGGCCTCGGCGACCTGCGCGATGCCACCGGCGAAGGTCGCCGCGCGCCGCACCTGCGCCGCGGGCAGCCCGGCCGCAGCCGCGAGCGCCTCGACCATGACGCCTTCCAGCGCGCCCTGGCGGAGCTCGCCGACGAGCAGGCGCGCGAGGAAATCCTGCTCCTGCGCAGTCGAGCGTTCGAACTATTCGGCGAGCCGCTTTTCGCGCCGTGCCGCGGCGCCCTTGCCCTTGATGGCTCTCAACTCGTCGAAGGCCCGATCGACCTCGAGCAGCGTCACGCTAGGAGCCGACGCCGGCGCGGCGCGCCCCGACTGCAAGCTCGCATAGCCGAGAGACAGCTTCCCCTGCCGGATCTCGCCGCTCAGGTACGGGATCGCGATGCGGATTTCGTCCGGCTCGAGACGCCCGAGGCAATCGGCCAGCTCGCGCACCTTGGCGAGCCGGCCGGGCGTGCCGGAGACCTGGGTCGACGTGCGCACCACGTCGGAAAGCAGCGTCACGCCACGTTGTCGGCGGGCTGCCCTTGCAGGAGGGAGAGGATGCCGTGGAGCTTGTCGCGCAGCTGCCGGCGGTCGACGATCATGTCGATCGCCCCCTTCTCCAACAGGAACTCGGCGCGCTGGAAGCCCTCGGGCAGCTTCTGCCGCACGGTCTGCTCGATCACGCGCGGACCGGCAAAGCCGATCAGCGCCTTGGGTTCCGCGATCACCACGTCGCCGATCATCGCGAAGCTCGCAGAGACGCCGCCCATCGTCGGATCCGTCAGCACCGATATGAACGGCAGCCTGCGCTCCGCGAGGTCGGTGAGGGCGGCGGTGGTCTTGGCCATCTGCACCAGCGAAAGCAGCCCTTCCTGCATGCGGGCGCCGCCGGAGGCGGTGACGCAGACGAACGGCAGCTTCTGCTCGATCGCGACCCGCACGCCGCGCACGAAGCGCTCCCCGACCGCCGATCCCATCGAGCCGCCCATGAAATCGAACTCGAAAGCGGCGCACACCACCCCCAGCGCCTTGATCGAGCCCTGCATGACCACCAGCGCGTCGCTCTCCGCGGTCTGCTCCTGCGCTTCGGCAAGCCTCTCGGTGTAGCGGCGCGAGTCCTTGAACTTGAGCGGGTCGACCGGAAGCACCTCGGCGCCGATCTCGAAGCGCCCGTCGGCGTCGAGCAGCGCATCAAGACGCGGCCGCGCGCCGAGGCGCTCGTGGTGCCCGCACTTCGGACACACGTTGAGGTTCTTCTCCAGATCGGTGCTGTAGAGCACGGCATCGCAGGCAGCGCACTTGGTCCACAGGCCCTCGGGGACCGTTTTGCGCATGCCGGGACCCGTGCGCTGGATCTTGGGGGGAAGGAGTTTCTGGAGCCAGCTCATGCGTCCAGCGCCTGCCGTATGGGTTTCAGCAGAGCTTTCACCCTGGAGGTCGAATCGTGGCGCCCGGCTGATTCTATTTCCTCGATGATGCGGCTGCCGATCACCACCGCGTCGGCGGTCTCGGCGACGCGGCGCGCCGACTCGGCATCGCGGATGCCGAAGCCGACGCCGATCGGCAGGCGCGTGGCGGCGCGGATCTTCGGGATGCGCGCCGCGACATCCAGCAGGTCGATGTGCGAAGCGCCGGTCACGCCACGCAGCGAAACGTAGTACAGGTAACCGCTGCCGATCTGCGCCACTTCCTCGATCCGCCTTTCGGTGGATGTCGGCGCGAGAAGAAAAACCGGGTCGATGCCGTTCTTCTTCGCCAGAGCCGAGAATTCCACGCACTCCTCCGGCGGGTAGTCGACGACGATGACGCCATCGACCTCGGCGGCCTTCGCCTTTTCAAGAAAGCGTGCGCCGCCCATCGCTTCAATCGGATTGGCGTAACCCATGAGCACGATCGGCGTTGTGCTGTCGTGCTTTCTGAAATCGCGCACCATGCCCAGCACGTCGGCAAGCCCGACGCCGTGCTTCAGCGCTCGCTCGCCCGAGCGCTGGATCACCGGGCCGTCGGCCATCGGGTCCGAGAACGGCACGCCGAGCTCGAGAATGTCGGCGCCCGCCTCGACCAGGGTGCGCAGCAGCGCAACCGTGAGCGAGGGGTGCGGGTCGCCTGCCGTGATGTAGGGGATCAACGCCTTGCGCCTAGCACTGGCCAGGGATGCGAAGCGCGCTTGGATGCGCGACATCTCAAAACTGCAGGCCTGAGCGCTGGGCAACGGTATGCATGTCCTTGTCGCCGCGGCCCGAGAGGTTGACGAGCAGGATCGCCTCCTTCGGCAGGGTGCGCGACAGCTTGGCGGCATGCGCGAGCGCATGCGCGGATTCAAGAGCTGGGATGATGCCTTCGCAACGGCACAGTTCGTGAAATGCGTCGAGCGCTTCGTCGTCGGTCACGGCGACATATTCGGCGCGCCGGCTGTCCTTGAGCCACGCGTGCTCAGGGCCGACGCCGGGGTAGTCGAGCCCGGCCGAGATCGAATGCGTTTCCCTGATCTGCCCGTTCGCGTCCTGAAGAAGGTAAGTACGGTTGCCGTGCAGCACCCCGGGTTTGCCGGCGCACAGCGACGCCGCGTGCTTGCCGCTCGCCAGGCCTTCGCCCGCAGCCTCGACCCCAATCAGTCTTACCTTCAGATTTTTGATGTACGGGTAAAAAATCCCCATCGCGTTCGAGCCGCCGCCGACGCAGGCGATCACCGCATCCGGCTGCCGCCCGGCGAGCTCCTGCATCTGCGCGATACATTCCTCGCCGATCACCGACTGGAAGTCGCGCACCATCATCGGGTACGGATGCGGGCCGGCGACCGTGCCGATGATGTAGAAGGTGCGATCGACATTCGTGACCCAGTCGCGCATCGCCTCGTTGAGCGCGTCCTTCAGCGTGCGCGATCCCGATTCGACCGGCACCACCGTCGCGCCAAGCAGCTTCATGCGATAGACGTTCTGCACCTGGCGCTCGACGTCTTCGGTGCCCATGTAAACCACGCATTCCATGCCATAACGCGCCGCCACGGTGGCGGCGGCGACGCCGTGCATGCCGGCGCCGGTCTCGGCGATCACGCGCGGCTTGCCCATGCGGCGCGCGAGCAGCCCCTGGCCGATGGTGTTGTTGATCTTGTGCGCGCCGGTGTGGTTCAGGTCCTCGCGCTTGATGTAGATCTGCGCGCCGCCGCAGCGCTCCGAGAGCCGCCTGGCGTGGTAGATCGGGCTCGGCCGTCCCACATAGTGCTTGAGCTCGTCGTGAAACTCGGCCTGGAACGCGGCATCGGCGCGCGCGCTCTCGTAGGCATGGCGCAGCTCTTCGAGCGCGTGCGTCAGCGTTTCGGCGACGAAGACGCCGCCGTAGGGACCGAAATGCCCGCGCGCGTCGGGCAAGTCATACATCCGCATTCCTGACCTCTGCGATGAAGGCGGCGATTTTCGCGGCGTCCTTGATTCCCTTCGCCGACTCGACGCCGCTCGAGACATCGACGCCCCAGGGCCGCACCCGGCGGATCGCCTCGGCGACATTGTCCCGCGCCAGCCCGCCCGAAAGGATCAGAGGCCGGTCGCGCGCGGCGGGCACCAGCGACCAGTCGAAGCTCTCGCCCGCTCCGCCATACTCCTCGACGTGGCTGTCGAGCAGCCAGGCAGCGGCAGCGGAAAACGGGCGCAGGTATTTTAGCAAATCGTCCCCCCGCCTCACGCGGCAGGCCTTGACCCAGGGCACGCCGAACTGCGCGCAGAACTGCGGCTGCTCCTCGCCGTGGAATTGCAGCATCGCGGGCCGTACCCGGCCGATGACCTGCGCCACCTGTGCCGCGTCCGGGTTGACGAACAGCGCAACCGTCTGCACGAAGGGGGGCAGCGCATCGCGCACCTCGAGCGCGCGCTCGACGCTCACAAAGCGCGGGCTCGGCGGATAGAACACCAGCCCGATGGCATCGGCGCCCTCTTGGGCCGCCGTGCGCGCGTCGTGCCGCCGAGTGATACCGCAGATCTTGACGCGGGTTCTCATCGGGGCAGTCCCCATTTGGCGTCATACTCCACGGCCTCCAGGCAAAGTCCTTCCGGCGCGAAGGTCGGCGCCGCGCGCGCACGATCGCGCGACTCGAGCACGTCCCTCACCCAGAGCGCCGGATGCTTGCCCTTGCCGACATAAACGAGCGTGCCGACGATGTTGCGCACCATGTGGTGCAGGAATGCGTTCGCCCGCAGCACGAAGTCGATACGCTCGCCGCGGCGCTCGATGTCGAGCGAATGCAGCGTGCGCACCGGCGACTTGGCCTGGCACTGCGCCGAGCGGAACGCCGAAAAATCCCGCTCGCCGACGAGCAGCGCGGCCGCCGCGCGCATCGCGTCGAGGTCGAGCGGCAGGGGAATCCAGCCGACGTGGCTCGCGGCGAGCGCCGGCCGCACCGGGCGATTGAGAAGCGCGTAGCGGTAAGTACGGCTCACGGCGCTGTAGCGTGCATGGAAGGACGGGTCGACCTGCTGCGACCATAACACCGCGACGCCCTGGGGCAGGAGCGCGTTCACCCCGCG
>Ga0209059_1001595_pt1 | contig 10414 bp, 9 predicted proteins | sample GraSoiAngelo_151_FD_186165 | JGI IMG/M metagenome (GOLD analysis project Ga0209059, IMG submission 186165) | Grasslands soil microbial communities from the Angelo Coastal Reserve, California, USA - 14_1009_12_20cm (SPAdes) (version 2) | ecosystem: Environmental > Terrestrial > Soil > Grasslands ...
GTTCTACATACCGTGCGATGAGGTCCACTTCGAGGTTCACCTTCGCGCCCGGTGAGAGCCGCGAGAGCGTGGTGACCTGCAGGGTGTGCGGAATGAGATTCACCTCGAAAACGTCGCTCTCCGCCCGGTTAACAGTGAGGCTGACGCCATCGACGCAGATGGAGCCCTTGCGGGCGATGTAGCGTCTCAGGTCCGGCGGGGCACGAACCTGAAGCAGTCCGTTCGCGAACTGCAGAACCTCGCCTACGCCGTCGACATGGCCGGTCACGAGGTGGCCGCCAATGCGCTCGCCCATGGCGAGCGACTTTTCCAGGTTCACGTCGCCGGGTCGGTCCAGCCCCCAGGTGACGCGTAGTGTTTCTCCCGACACGTCGGCCTTAAATCCAAGTGGCGTGATAGCCGTGACGGTGAGGCACACGCCCTGCACGCAAATCGAACCGCCCACCGCGACGTCGGCGAGATCGAACGCCGGGCATTCCACTTCGAGCGGCTGAACGCGCACGATCCTCCCCACCGCCTGCACGATGCCCGTGAACATGGCAGCGAAGGGTACCCCAAAAGAAAAAAGGCCACTGCGTGCGGTGGCCTCTTTTACAGGAAACGTGGTCCGAGCGCTGCCCGGGGGCGCGTTTTTCAAGCAATTTGCCTAGCTCCTTGTCCAGCGACAGCGCGCGAGCGGCAAGCGTGGCGGTGAGGATGCCGACGGCGATCGAATCTCCTTGACGTGCATTTGCAACCCGCTACACGATTCGACACGCAGCGATGCAACGACAGGTCGAATTGATCGGCGCGGCTTGGGGCCTTGGAGGCGTGGATCCCGGGTGCGCCGACGCGCCCGCGGTGCTCGCGCCGCTTCTGCTTTCGCGCCTGCGCGAGTGCGGCGTTCCGACCCTGCCCGGGCCAATTCTGCGGCCGTCGCCGACCGAGCGGCGCAAGCAGGTGGCCGTGAGCAAGCTGTGCGCACTGCTTGCTTCCGCGGTCGCCGACTCGCTGCGCCGCGGCACGTTGCCCTGCGTGCTCGGCGGCGATCACACCTGCGCGGGGGGAACATGGACCGGGGTGGCGCGCACTCTGCGCGGCGACCTGGGCTTGGTGTGGGTGGATGCGCACATGGACAGCCACACCCCCGCCACCAGCCACACCGGGCGCCTGCACGGCATGCCGCTCGCCTGGCTCCTCGGGCAGGACGACGACCCGCTCTACGGCCTGGCGTCGGGCGTACTGGATCCGCGCCACGTCTGCCTCGTCGGCGTGCGCAGCTATGAGCCCGAGGAGTCCGAGCGACTAGCGCGCCTGGGCGTGCGCGTGTACCTGATGGAAGAAGTCCGGCAGCGCGGCCTGCAGAGGGCGCTCGATGATGCGCTGCGCATTGCATCGAAAGATACCGCGGGATTCGGTATCAGCATCGATCTCGACGTGGTAACTCCGGAAGACGCGCCGGGCGTAGCGGTGCCGGCAGAGGGCGGGCTGGGTGGCGCCGAGCTCGCGCAGGCGCTGCTGGGCATCGGCGGCAGGCCTGGTCTGGCCGCAGTCGAGCTGGTCGAATATTGCCCGCGGCTCGACGCGGGCGGACGCAGCGCACAGGTCGCGGTGGACCTGCTCGTCGCGGCGCTATGCGGGTCGCGCGACGATGCGAAGGTCCTCGCCGAGGTGCGTGACCGATAGCAGCCTCAGCCTGCGCCGCTCCTCGAGCGCGGCGACAGCGGGAAGATCGAGCATCCCCTGAGCCGCGTCGCCGAGGAAGCTCGGGTTCAGATACACCAGAAACTCGTCGACGCAGCCCTCGCGTACGAGCGATCCGTTGAGCCGGAAGCCGGCCTCGACGTGCAATTCATTGATGCCGCGCCGAGCGAGCTCCTCGAGCATGCGTGGCAGGTCGACCTTCCGATTGGGATTCGGCAGCTGGACCACCTCGGCGCCGCGCGGCCCCTTTGCGGCACTGGCGGTAAAGATCAGTACGTTGCCGCCCTCAAGAATCCGCGCCGTGCTGGGCGTCTCGAGCCGGCTATCCACGATCACGCGCAGCGGCTGGCGCGGCGTCTCGACCTCGCGCACCGTGAGACGGGGATCGTCGGCGGTGACCGTGCCGATCCCCGTCAGTACGGCGCAGGCGCGAGCCCGCCAGCGATGCCCGTCGCGCCGCGCCTCCGGTCCCGTGATCCATTGCGATTTCCCGTCGGCAAGCGCGGTGCCGCCATCGAGCGTGGCGGCCACCTTGAGCCGCACCCACGGCCGTGCGCGCGTCATGCGCGAGACGAAGCCGATGTTCAGCTCGCGAGCCTCGTCCTCGAGCAAGCCGTGCTCGAACGCGATGCCGGCGCCGGCGAGCGCTTCGCCGCCGTGTGCGGCGACCGGATTGGGGTCGCGCATGGCCGCCACGACGCGCCCGACTTTCGACCTGACTAACGCCTCGACACAAGGCGGCGTGCGCCCTTGGTGATTGCACGGCTCGAGGTTGACGTAGACGGTGGCATCGGCCGCACGTTCGCCCGCGGCGCGAAGCGCGAGCACTTCGGCGTGCGGCTCGCCCGGCTTGTCGTGCCAGCCCTCGCCGACGATTTCTTCGTTGCGGGTGATGACGCAGCCGACGCGCGGATTCGGCGTGGCGCTGTACAAGCCCTTTTCAGCGAGCGAAAGTGCCCGCCCCATCATGGCGTGATCGAACGACGAGAAGCGGGTCACCTGCGCCGTTTACGCGGGGACTTCACTTCCTGCACCGCCTCGCGGAAATCGTCCGGCGTCTCGAAGCTGCGGTACACCGAGGCAAAGCGGATGTAGGCAATCTTGTCGAGCTTGGCGAGCTCGCGGATCACGAAGTCGCCGACCCGGCTGGTCGGCACTTCGCGCTCGCCCAGCGAGCGCAGCCGCTCGATCACTCGGTCCACGGCGGCCTCGACCTCGTCGGTGGCCACCGGGCGCTTGCGCAGCGCGAGCATCATGCTGCCCATCAGCTTGTCGCGGTCGAAGTCGGTGCGGCTGCCGTCCTTCTTCACCAGGCGCGGCATCTTCAGGTCCACGCGCTCGTAGGTGGTAAAGCGCTTCTCGCAACGGACGCACTTTCTGCGGCGGCGGATCGTGTTGGTCTCGAGGTTCGCCCGGGTGTCGACCACCTGGGTGTCGGCCGAGCCGCAGAACGGGCATTTCATGCGTAGACGGGAAACCTCGCGCAGAGCGCCCTGACCTCTTCGGCGACGCGCTCGAGCTTCGCTTCGTCGGCGGGCGTTTCGAGCACGTCGCAGATGAGGTGGGCGAGCTTTTCGGCCTCCGGCTTGCGAAAGCCGCGCGTCGTTATCGCCGGGGTGCCGACGCGCAAGCCGCTTGTCACCGTCGGTTTCTGCGGATCGTTCGGGATGGCGTTCTTGTTGAGCGTAATGTGCGCCCGGCCGAGCGCCGCCTCGGCGTCCCTGCCGGTGATGCCGAGCCTGCGCAGGTCGAGCAGGAACATGTGGCAGTCGGTGCGGCCGGACACGACGCGTACGCCCCGCTCAGTGAACACCTTCAGCATGGCGCGCGCGTTTTCGAGCACGCGTCCCTGGTAGGACTTGAACTCCGGCTTCAGCGCCTCGCCCAGCGCCACCGCCTTGGCAGCGATGACGTGCATCAGCGGCCCACCCTGGATGCCGGGAAATACTGCCGCGTTGATCGCCTTCTCCTGCTCCGGCTCGCCGAAGATCAGGCCCCCGCGTGGCCCGCGCAGCGTCTTGTGCGTGGTGGTGGTGACGAAGTCGGCAATGCCGATGGGGGACGGATAAAGTCCGGCGGCAATGAGTCCGGCGTAATGCGCCATATCAGCCATTAATAGCGCGCCCGCCTTGTCGGCGATGGCGCGAAAGCGCTTCCAGTCGATGGCAGGCGCGTACGCCGACGCGCCGGTCACGATCAAGCGCGGCCGGTGCTCCATTGCGAGGCGCTCGGCCTGCGCGTAATCGATCTCCTCCTTCTCGGTGAGGCCATAGGAGATGACCTTATAGAGCTTGCCCGAGAAGTTGACCGGCGAGCCGTGGGTGAGGTGGCCGCCGTGCGCGAGCGACATGCCGAGCAGCGTGTCGCCCGGCCGCAGCGCAGCGGCGTAAACCGCCTGGTTGGCCTGCGAGCCCGAATGCGGCTGCACGTTCGCCCAGGGCGCGCCGAACAGCTTCGTGGCGCGCTCGATGGCGATGGTCTCGACCATGTCGACGTACTCGCAGCCGCCGTAGTAGCGCTTGCCGGGGTAGCCCTCGGCGTACTTGTTGGTGAGCTGGGTGCCATGAGCGATCAGCACGGCCGGGCTGACATAATTCTCGGACGCGATCAGCTCGACGTGGTCGTCCTGCCGGCGGTGCTCAAGGTGGACCGCATTCCAGACTTCGGGGTCGGCCTGCGCGAGGAGGTTCGGGGCGAACATGGCATGGGCGCAAAAGCGCCTATGTTACTAACTCTTCTGGCGATCGAGGCGAAAGCGCAGCACGTGATCGCCGTGCGCGGCCGCCGACTTGCCGAGGCCGATCCAGCCGCGCTCGCCGAGCACCGCTTCCTCACGCCGCAGCACGATCTCCCGGCTGTTGCCGTCGATCAGGACAAAGGTACCGTTCGAGGACTGGTCGGCGATCACGAAGTTGCCGTGGCGCCCGAAGATGCGCGCGTGCACGCGCGAGGCGCGGGCGCTCGCGATGACCACGTCGTTCCCCTTGTCGCGGCCGAGGCGCACCGAGCCCGCCGGCTCGACCGTGAACGTGCTGCCGCCGTAAGCGAGCTTCAGGTTCCAAGGACTCGCGACGTCGCCACCGCGCATCAGGGTCTCGGTGAGGTCTTCGTCGAGGCGCCACACGACGTCGCAAACCATGACCTCGTCGGATTTGCCGCGGATTTTCATCGGGTACAACGGCCGGCAGCGCGCCTGCAGCTCCGGGGCGAGCGAATCGACCGTCTGCTGCGTGGTGAGGACCTGCTCGGGATTGGCCAGGGCGACCAGGCGCGCGGCCACGTTCACCGTGTCGCCGAACACATCGGCGTCCTCCAGGATGACCGGGCCATAGGTGAACACCACCTTGATGGCGAGCTTCGGAGGGTTGCCCAGAGCGAGATTGAATGCGACCATCTGCATCTCGCAGGCCGCGCGCAGCGCCGCGTCGGGCGCGGAAAACTGGCACACCATGCCGTCACCGAGCCGCTTTACGACGGCGCCGCCGCACTCGGTGATCTTCTTGTCCAGGTGTCCCAGAAGCCGGTTGATGAGTGCGAGTGCTTTCGTGTCACCGAGCGATTCGTAAATCGCGGTGCTGTCGCAGACGTCGGCAAAAAGCACTGCACGCCGCGGGTCCTGTGCCACGCTTTGCCTACCCTCCCGCGGCGATCATACGTCAGATTCTCCGCGGTGGCGCGAGATCGTCCGGCGTGTCGATGTCGCGCACCACGCCCGGATCGCCGACCGGAATTTTCACGAGGCGATCCTCGTGCGCGCAGAGCAGGCGTTTGGCGCCCTCGTCGCCGCGCAGCCTCAGCAGCTCCATGTAAAAGCTTCCCGCCATGCCGATCGGGTGGCCGCGCCGGGCACGGAAATAGGGCGCGGCCAGCGCTGCGCCGTTGGTGAGAGCCGCGCGCACCGCAGCAATCGACGTGCGGCGCACGAACGGCATATCGCCCAGCGCCACCAGGTAGCCGTCGGCTTCACCCGCAGCGCGCGCCGCGCAGGCGAGGCTTGCTCCCATGCCCTCGGCGGCGTTTTCGCACACCGTCACCTCGCAGCCTTCTATCTTGAGCTGCGCGGTAAGCTCGTCGGCGCCAGGCTTGGTGACGGCAACAACCCTGTCGAGTTCGGACTTCAAATGGCGCGCCGCCTGCACGACGATAGATACGCCGTGCGGCAGCGAGTGTTGAAGCTTGTCGGAACCAAAGCGCTTCGCGGATCCCGCGGCAAGCAGGAGCCCGACGATGTTCTTCAAGTCGTCGTCTTGACTTCGCAGGCGGAAGGATCGAAGCGCCGCTCGGGCTTGGCGGCCCAGCTCGGCTCGCTCACGCCGTGGCGCACCGCGGTCATTTCGGCGAGGATCGCCACCGCGATCTCGGGCGGCGTCTTCGAACCGATGTAGAGACCGACCGGGCCGCGCAGCCGTGTGATCTCCTCGTCGGACACGTCGAACTCGCGCAGGCGCTCGCGTCGCGCATCGTTGTTCTTCTTCGAACCGATGGCGCCGACATAGAACGCAGCCGACTTGAGCGCTTCCATCAGCGCGAGATCATCCAGTTTCGGATCATGTGTAAGTGCGACGATGGCGCTGTGGCCATCCAGGTTCAGCTCGCGCACCACGTCGTCGGGCATGCCGCGGTTAAGTGGCACGCCGGCCAGGTCCCAGCCGTTCGCGTATTCCTCGCGCGGATCGATCACGGTGACGTGGTAGTCGAGCATGTGCGCCATCTCGGCGAGATAGCGCGTGAGCTGACCGGCGCCGATCAGCACCAGCCGCCAGCGGGGGCCGTGCACCGCGCTCAGCAGCTTGCCGTCAAACTCGAGCACATCCTGCCAGCGCCCCGGCTCGAGCGCGGCGCGACCGCTGTCCATATCCAAGCGCCGTTTCACCAGCTGCTGTTGCGAGATTCGATCGAGCAATTCCGCAATGCGGCTATGGTCAGCCAGGGGTTCCAGGACAAGTTGCAGCGTTCCGCCGCAGGGCAGTCCCCAGCGCGTCGCCTCCTCGTTGGTGACGCCATAGGTGACCAGCTCGGGCTTGTTTGCGGCGACCACGCGGGCCTTGACCTTGTCGATCAGGTCGTCCTCGACGCAGCCGCCCGACACCGAGCCAACCACTTGACCGTCGTCGCGAATCGCCACCATCGCGCCCACTGGACGGGGGGCGGAGCCCCAGGTCCTGACAATGGTGCCCAGCGCAACCCGCCGGCCTTGCCTGCGCCACGCCTCGGCGGTGCGCAGGACCTCGATATCGACGCTATCCATGGGGAAATGTTATCGCAACTCGGCAGCCGTGGCCGCCCATGCCGTGGCTGATTTCGAGCGCCGCGCCGTGGCCGGCCGCGATCTCGCGCACGATGGCGAGGCCCAGCCCGCTGCCGGTGCCCGCGGTGCCGGGCATGCGGTAGAAGCGTTCCAGAACGCGCTCGCGCTCCTGGGGCGGGATGCCCGAGCCGTCATCCTCGATCTCCATGAACGGCCGCCCGTTGCGCGCCCCGGTGCGCACGGTAATGTGGCCGCCGCGCGGCGCGTATTCGATCGAGTTGTGGACCAGGTTGCCGAGCGCCTCGCGCAGGAGGAGCGCGTCTCCGCTGACGCTCGCCGGCGCGAGTTCGAAGCCGAGGTCGAGGTCGCGCGCGAGCGCGCTGTGCACCCATTCGTCGGCCGCGCCTTCCGCCAGCCCCTTCAAGTCCACCGCCGAATGCGGCTCGACATGCCCACCGCTCTCGGCGCGCGCCAGGGCAAGCAGCTGGTTCGCCAGCCGCGCGATGCGTACGGTGGCGCTGTGCACCTGCTCGATCTCGGCTCGGCTCTCATCCGAGAGCGGCTGCGCGAGCGCGAGCTCGGCGTGCGCGCGCAGCCCCGCGAGCGGCGTACGCAGCTGGTGCGCCGCGTTGGCGAGAAAGCGTTGCTGGTTGCGGTTCGATTCCTCGACCTGCACCAGCAGCTGGTTCAGCGCCTCGATCAGCGGGCGCGTCTCCGCCGGCGCCTGCGCCGGCTCGATCGGGCGCAGGTCGTGCGGAGAAAGCTTGCGGATCTCGCCGGAGAGCCGCTCGAGCGGCGCCAGGCCGCGCGCCACGCCGAACCACACCAGCGCGAGCGTCAGCACCGCGAGCAGCGCCTGGGGCATGACGCTGCCGAGCAGGATCTCGCGCACCAGGCGGTCGCGCTTGCGCGTCGTCTCGGCGACCGTGACGGTGCAGATCCGGCCGCCGCAGGGCGCCAGCAGCGCCGCGGCACGAACCCTGGTGTCGCGGTAGGTTGCGTCATAAAAAACCGAGCGGTCTCGCGGGCGCTGCGCGACGGGGGGTGGCGGGATTCCCGCGTCGCCTGCGATCAGCTTGCCCGATGGGTCGCGCACCAGGTAGTAAATCGTGTCGAACTGGTCGGTGCGCAGGATCTGCTCGGCGGCGCTCGGCAGGTCGACCGCCAACGTGCCGTCGCGCACGTGGATGCGATCGGCAAGTGCGATCCCGGCGTCGATGAGCGCGCCGTCGTAGGCATCGGTGGCGGGTTCGCGGGCCAGGTAGTACGCCGCGACCGAGCTCACTGCGAGGATGCAGGCGACCGGGAGAAGCAAAAGACGCAGCAGCTGTTCGCGTAGGCTCGAGTCGGCCATCTATCGTATTTTGAACTCCTCCAGCATGTAGCCGAAGCCCCGCACGGTGCGAATGTGCACCCCGGCGCGCTCCAGCTTGGTCCTCAGGCGCGAAATGTAGACCTCGATGGCGTTGGGGGAAAGGTCCTCGTCCCAGCCGGCGACCGCCTGGATGATGCTCTCCTTCGACACGATCTTTTCGACCTTGCCGAGCAGCACCTCCAGCACGGCCCACTCCCGCGCCGCGAGCTCGAGCGGCTCCCCTGCGAGGTAGGCGCGCCGCGCCACGGTATCGAGGGTGAGCGGTCCGTGCAGGATCTTCGGCCCGGTCTGCGCCTGCGAACGTCGGATGAGGGCGCGCACGCGCGCCGCCAGCTCGGGCATTGCGAAGGGCTTGGCCATGTAATCGTCGGCGCCCAGGTCAAGCCCATGCACGCGGTCGCTCACCGTATCGCGCGCCGTCAGCACCAGCACCGGGACGCGATGCTCGGCGCCGCGCAGCCGGCGCAGCACCTCGAAGCCGTCCATGCCGGGCAAGCCGATGTCGAGGATGACGAGGTCGAAGCGCTCCCCGCGCGCGGCACCCACCGCCTCCTCGCCGCGCCCGGCGACGTCCACCGCGTAGCCCTCGGCTTCCAGGATGCGAGTGAGACCGGAAGCGAGCGATGGATCGTCCTCAACGATCAGAATGCGCATCGGAAACCATCCGATTCATCATACCGTGATCCTTTCTTCTCGACGGTAGAGCATCACGTAAATTACTGGCAGGACAAAAAGAACGAGCAGCGTCGCCGAAACCAGTCCGCCGATCACCACCACGGCGAGGGGTTTCTGCGTTTCGGCGCCGATCCCGGTGGAAAGCGCCATCGGCAGCAGGCCGAGCGAGGCGAGCAGCGCGGTCATCAGCACGGTGCGCAGCCGCGTGATCGCGCCGCTGACCACCGCCTTCTCCGACGCCATGCCGCCCTCGCGCAGCTCGTTGAACAGCGCCACCATTACCACGCCATTCAGCACCGACTGCCCGAACAGGGCGATGAAGCCGATTGCCGCCGACACCGAAAGATAGATGCCGGTGATCCACAGCGCAACAATGCCGCCGATCACCGAAAAAGGGATGTTGGCGACGATCAGCAGCGAGGAGCGGAATGACTTGAAGGCGTCGAACAGCAGCAGGAAAATCACCAGGATCGAGATCGGCACGATCACCGCGAGCCGCGCCATCGCCCGCTCCTGGTTCTCGAACTCGCCCGACCAGGTGATCGAATAGCCTTGCGGCAGCTTGAGGTGCTGAGCGACGCGCGCCTTCATATCGGCGACCACGCCGCCCATGTCGCGGCCGCGAATGAACACGCCGATGGCGAATACGCGCTTGCCATTCTCGCGCGCGATGTTCATCAGGCCGCCGACGGTGCGGAAGCTCGCCACCCCGGAGAGCGGCACGTAGGCGCCGGCCGAGGTCGCCACCAGCAGGCTTTGCATGCGCACCAGCGTGCGCTCGGGCTCGTCGAGACGCACGGCAACGCCGAAGTGCCGCTCGCCCTCCCACATCTGCGTCACCTGCTTGCCGCCGAGCACGGTCTCGATCACGTCCTGGATGTCAGAGACGTTGAGGCCGTAGCGCGCAGCGCGGGCGCGGTCGACGCGCACCTGGATCTGCGGCAGCTCCCCCAGCCGGTCGACGAACGCGCGCGCCACGCCCGGCACCGTCTCGACCTGCTTTAGCACCGCGAGCGACTGGTCGCGCAGCACCTCGAGATCGTCGCCGAACACCTTGATCACGATCTGGCCGTCGATCTGCGAGATCGACTCGAGCACGTTGTCGCGGATGGGCTGCGAGAAGCTCGGCGTGATGCCGGGAATCTTGTTGACCTCGGCGTCCATCTCGCGCAGCAGCTTGGGCTTGTCGACGCCGCGCTGCCATTCGGCCTCGGGCTTCAGGTCGACGAGGAACTCCGCCATGTTGATCAGCTTAGGGTCGGTGCCGTCCTCGGGCCGTCCGGCCTTCGAGGTGACGCTTACCACCTCGGGAAACTTGCGGATCGCGTTGCGCACCCGCTTGGAGAGCTCCTGCGCTTCCGACACCGAGACGCTGCTCGGATAATTCACGTTCACCCACAACGCCCCCTCGTTCAGCTCGGGCAGGAACTCGG
>Ga0209059_1001596_pt1 | contig 10410 bp, 9 predicted proteins | sample GraSoiAngelo_151_FD_186165 | JGI IMG/M metagenome (GOLD analysis project Ga0209059, IMG submission 186165) | Grasslands soil microbial communities from the Angelo Coastal Reserve, California, USA - 14_1009_12_20cm (SPAdes) (version 2) | ecosystem: Environmental > Terrestrial > Soil > Grasslands ...
GTGAGGGCGCGGGCCGCGCTCGAGATGCCGGCGGCGCAGCGGAGGCTGACGTCCAGCCTGCTCTGGCGGCGTGGCGATCGGGGACTCCTGCTCGCGGTCGGGACCCTCACCGCCTTCGGGCTGGTCATGGTGTTCTCCGCCTCGGAGGTGCAGGGCTGGCTGTGGTTTCACAACGCGGCCTACTACTTCGAGCGCCAGCTCATCTGGCTCGCGCTGGGCGTTGTCCTGCTCTGGGCGAGCGCCCACATCGACTATCACCGATTGCGGCCGCTTGCGTGGCCGCTTGGATTGGTGGCCGTCGGTCTGCTGATCCTGGTCTTGCTGCCGCACTTCGGGGTGGAGGTCAATGGGGCTCGACGCTGGCTGCGGCTCGGCCCGTTGCAGATGCAACCCGCGGAGCTGGCCAAAATCGCCGCCATCGTTTTCATGGCGCTCTGGTTGGAGCGGCACCGTGAGCGGCTCGGTTCGCTCGAGAACGGCGTGGTGCCGTTTCTCGCCCTGATGGGGCTGCTGACGCTGCTCGTCATCCTGGAGCGTGACCTCGGCACCACCCTGATCATGGCCGGCATCCTGCTCGCCCAGTTCCTGGTAGCGGGCGGCCGCAAGCGTCATGTGCTCTTGCTGGCGCTGATCATCGGGCTGTGCGTCTACATGTTCATTCGGATGGAGCCCTACCGCCTGCACCGCATCCTGGCCTTCTTCGATCCCTGGTCCGACCCCCTCAACACCGGCTTTCAAGCGATCCAGTCGGTGGTGGCGCTCGGCTCCGGTGGCTTCGCCGGCGTTGGACTTGGGCAAAGCATTCAGAAGTACCAATGGTTACCGTTCGCCCACACCGATTTCATCTTCGCGATCGTCGGCGAGGAGACGGGCTTGATCGGCACCTCCGCGGTTTTGGGACTCTTTGCCCTCTTCACCTATCGCGGCTACCGGGTTGCGTTGAAGGCGCCGGATGCGTTTGGCTCGTTGCTGGCCTGCGGGGTGACGACCTGGATCGCCTTCCAGGCGCTGATCAACATCGCGGCGGTCACGGTCACGCTGCCGACCACCGGCATTCCGCTGCCCTTCATCAGTTATGGTGGCTCGTCGCTGGCGATCACGCTGCTCGCGGTCGGCATACTGGTGAACGTCTCGACTCAGAGCGAGAAGGTGGGATGGATACGGCATGCGAGTGTTGATCTCGGGCGGCGGTACGGGCGGACACTTGTTCCCGGCGATCGCCGTCGCGCAGGCGCTGTCGCGGAACGCGTCTGACACCAACCTTCTCTATGTGGGGCGGCGCGGGGGCATCGAGGATCAGGTGGTGCCTGGATATGGCATCCCCCTGGCAACCATCGTCGCCCCAAAGCTCGACATGGAGCAGGTCTGGCGCAACTGGTCTTTCCCATTCATCGCGCCCCGCGCCCTCTACCAGGCCGTTAGGATCGTCCGGCGCTTTCGGCCGGACGTCGTGCTGGGCACCGGTGGCTATGTGAGCGCGCCGGTCATCATGGCGGCCGCCGCCATGCGCGTCCCGATCGTCCTCCAGGAGCAAAACGCCCGGCCAGGTCGCACCACGCGGTGGCTCTCTCGTGTCGCCCGTCTGGTGGCGACGGCTTATCCCGAGACCGGCCGCCATCTGCATGCGAAGTCGGTCGTCACGGGCACGCCGGTTCGATCGGCGTTCTGGCAGGCTCGGTCGGATTTTCCGGTGCGTCCCCGCACCCTGCTCGTCCTCGGCGGCAGCCAGGGCGCGCACCGCATCAACGAGGCCGTCCTCTCAGCGGTTGGCGAGCTGAACCTCATCACCAGGACCGAGCTCGAGGTCTGGCATCAGACGGGGGAAAAGGACTATGGCTGGATCGAATCCGAGCGCGATGCGCTCGAGGCGCCCGACCGCGAACGGTATCACCCGTTCGCCTTTTCGAACGACCTTCCGGATCGGATCTATCGGGCCGACCTGGTGCTGAGCCGCGCGGGAGCGGGGACCATCAGTGAGGTCAGCGCGACCGGCGTGCCGATGCTGCTCGTTCCCGGTCCATTCGCCGGCGGGCATCAACGGCTCAACGCGGAGCCCTTCGAACGGGCGGGCGCCGCCGTCGTCATCCCCAATGAGGCATGCGACGGTGCTCGTCTGCTCCACGAGATCTCGGCCATCGTTCACGACGAAGCCCGGTATAGCAAGATGGTGAGCGCCATGCGATCGCTGGGCCGTCCGGGCGCCGCCGCGCAGGTGGCGGGTCTTCTCGAGGGCGTCACGCGCCACTGATGCGGATTCACTTCATCGGCATCTGCGGTTATGCCGTCTCCGGGCTGGCGCTGGTGGCCAAGCAGCTTGGCAACGACGTCACCGGCTCGGACGAGGACGCGTATCCACCGACGACGGACATCCTGACGAATGCTGGGATCAAGTGGGTCGACGGCCACGCCGCGGGCAACGTGACCCGATGGGGAAAACCGGACCTGGTGGTTCAGGGCAACCAGGTGCGGGAAGGCAATCCCGAAACCGACGCGGCCCGGCGGTTGCACATCCGGTTGGTCAGCGAGGCGGAATACTGGGGTGAGCTGACGGCCGACCGCTTTCGGATCGTGGTGGCGGGATCTGCCGGTAAGACGACGACCGCCAGCCTCATCGCCTGGATCCTGCGCAGCGCCGGTCGAAATCCCGGGTTTCGGCTGGGCATGGCCGCGAAAGATCTGGGATCGGCCGCCGCCTGGGGCAGCGGGCGTGAATTCGTCTTCGAAGGCGATGAGTACACCTCGGCGGTCTTCGATCGTCGACCGAAGTTTTTGCACTTCGCACCGCAATTGGCCGTGCTCACGAACATCGACTGGGATCACCCCGACGTCTTTCCCGATCCGGCGGCGTATGAGGCGGTGTTCCGGCAATTCCTCGAGGATCTCGGAGCCGAAGATCGACTGATCGCCAGCGCCGACGATCCCACGGTTCGCCGCCTGCTCTCGCGGACGCGCGCCCATGTGGAGACCTACGGCTTGCGTGGTGGCGCGGACTGGCACGGCCGGGACGTCCAGCTGGAGGGCGAGGGGATGCGGTTTACGGCCTGGCACGAGGGCAAGGTGCTCGCGGTGGTGACGACCCGGTTGCCCGGCGAGCACAACGCCAGCAACGCGCTGGCGGCGCTGGCCGCCGCCGTCCGGCTCGGGGTGCCCGTGGCGTCAGCGGTGGACGCGATCGGCCGGTTTCAAGGGGTTTCCCGACGCTTTGAGATCCGCGGACAGGTTCGCGGCGTCACCCTCGTCGACGATTACGCGCATCACCCGGCCAAAGTGCGAGCCACGCTGCAGGCTGCGCAGGAACGCTTTCACCCAGGGCGCGTGCTCGCCTGCTTCGTCCCGCATACCTTCTCTCGGACGCTCAGCCTGATGGACGGCTACGCGGACGCGTTCCAGGGTTGTGCCCTGGTCGTGATCGGCCCGATCGAGCCGGCGCGGGAGCGGCACCTCGCCCACACGGTCACGGCGCAGGACCTGGCGAACCGGATTCGCGGGGTTGACGAGGTCTTCACCGCCGATTCCGCACGGTCAGCCGCGTACCGGCTGGCATCCGCCGCGCGGCCCGGCGACGCCATCGTGTTCATGTCGGTGCGCGACTTCGACGGCGTGATCGGCAAGACCGCCGAGGTGTTGGAGCGCTCGCCGGTTGCCTGACACGCGGGCGACCCCGCGACCCCCGTCAATCGATTGGCTGGCCTCGTTTCCCGGCATTCGCGAGCACGAGCCGCTGGCGCCCCAGAGCTGGTATGGCATCGGTGGCCGCGCTCGTTACTTCCTCGAGCTGAGCGATCCGGCGCCGCTGCCAGAGTTGGTCGCCCGCCTCAATATCGACAGCGTGCCCTATCTCGTGATCGGCGCCGCGACCAACATCCTCTTCGCGGCGGCGGAGCAACCCGGCCTGACGATCAAGTTGTCGAGCGCCACGCTGTCGATGAACGGTAACGCTGTATCGGTCGCAGCGGGGACCTTGATGCCGCGCCTTGCGGCGGAGACCGCGAAGGCCGGAATGGCCGGCCTCGAATTCGGGGCCGGCGTGCCGGGCAGCGTCGGCGGATCGATCGTCGGCAATGCGGGCGCCTTCGGCGGCGAGGTCAAGGATCGCCTGGTGAGCGCTGAGGTGATCGATGAAGCGGGTCAGTCCCACACGGTGCCCGCGGCCGAGTGCGCCTTCGGCTATCGCGAGTCGATCTTCAAGCGGGCACGGCAGCACTGGATCATCCTCGCGGCAACCTTCCGCACGACGCCCGAGCCGGGACCCGCGGTACGCGCTCGCCTGCTGGACGTTCAGAAACATCGGCGGGCCACGCAGCCGATCGAGCAGCGCAGCCTCGGCAGCACTTTCAAGAACCCTCCGGGCGATTCCGCCGGTCGCCTGATCGATGCTGCCGGCCTCAAGGGAATGCGCGTCGGCGGCGCGCAGATCTCGCCGAAGCATGCCAATTTCATCGTGAATCTGGGTGGAGCAACCGCCGATGACGTGCTAGCCTTAATGGCCGAGATGCGGGATCGCGTCTTCGAACGATTCGGCATCGAGCTCGAACCCGAGGTCCGGATCATCGGCCAGGCGCCGCGCGGATGAAGCGGCTGCGGATCGGAGTCCTGTTCGGAGGGCGCTCAACCGAACACGAGGTTTCCATCCTGTCGGCGCAATCGATCATCTCGGCGATGGATCCCGATCGCTTCGAAGCGGTGCCCCTGTATATCGACAAGAATGGTCGCTGGCTGGTGGGCGGATCCCTGAAGCGGCTGGTGAGCGACGACGCGACTCGGAACTACGTGTACCTCCCGCCCGATCCGACGCAACACTCGCTGGTCGCTGCCAACAATGGACCTTCGCAAGAATTACGCTCCCCCGCTCGCGGGGGAGGGCAGGGTGGGGGCCTGCCGCCGCTCGACGTCATCTTTCCGGTCTTTCATGGGCTCAACGGTGAGGATGGAACCATCCAGGGCGTCCTGGAGCTCGCGAACATTCCGTACGTCGGGGCCGGCATCCTCGGCTCAGCCCTGGGCCTCGACAAGATCCACATGAAGCAGGCCTTTGCGGCCGCGGGGTTGCCGATCGTCGACTACCTGTCGATTACCCGACGGAAGTACGAGCAGGATCCCGACGCCTTCATCGCGCTCGTCGAGCAGCGGATCGGCTATCCATGCTTCTCCAAGTTCGCGAACTCCGGCTCGAGTGTTGGCACGACCAAAGCGCACGATCGCGCCGAGCTGGCCGCGGGTCTCCGGCTCGCCGCCTCGTTCGATCGGAAGTTGGTGGTCGAGCGCGCGGTTGACGCGCGCGAGCTCGAGGTCAGCGTCCTGGGCAACGACGAACCGCAGGCCTCCGTAGTGGGCGAGGTGGTTCCCGCGCACGAGTTCTACGACTACGAGGCCAAATACCTGGATGAGGGTTCGCGGTTGCTTATCCCCGCGCCGATCGAGTCCGGCGTGGCCGAGGACGTGCGGGTGATGGCGCTGCAGGCATTCCAGGCGGTCGATGCCGCCGGCATGGCGCGCGTGGACTTCTTCATGGAGCGCACCACCGGGCGCATCCTCGTCAATGAGCTCAACACGATCCCGGGTTTCACGAGGATCAGCATGTATCCGAAGCTCTGGGAAGCCTCCGGGCTGGCCTACCCGAAGCTGATCGAGCGGCTGGTCGAGCTGGCGATCGAGCGCTTCAACGACAAGCAGCGCTCGCAGACCGCGATCGATTCGAGGCTCCTCGACCCGAGGAGCCTCGAATGACGGTCGGGACCGTTGCCAAGCGCCGCCGGCGGATCGTCCCGCCGCCGGCCCGGCCGGTGGCGTCCTCACGTGGCTGGCTGTGGGCCATGGTCCAGATCGCGCTACTGGCCGTCGAGAGCTTCGCCGCCCTGTTCTTGCTGGCCCAGCCGGCATTTCGACCGCAGCACGTCACCGTCAGCGGTACCCATCATCTGACGCCGACCCAGGTGACGGCGACGCTCGATCTGCGATCCGACCGCAACGTCTTTTTCCTGAACCATCGAGAGCTGGAACAGCGGCTGCAAGCCCTCCCCTGGGTGCGCTCCGCCTCGGTCAGCCTCGCCCTGCCCAACCGGGTGTCCGTGGTGGTCACCGAGTGGCAGCCCTCCGCGGTGCTCCAGGTGGGGGAGGCTACCTATTACGTGAATGATCTTGGGAAGGTGCTCGATCCGGCGGCCGAGGCGGGCGGCCTGGCCGTGATCAGCCGGCCTGACTTCGGCTCCGTGCGGAGCGGCCAGCGCGTGGTCGCAAGCGAGCTGCTGGCCATGCTGCGGCAGATTCGGTCGGGCTTCTCTGTGGCCTTCAAGATCTCATTGATGTCGTTTCAGATCGATAGCCGTGAGATCTTGACCGCGCAAACCGACCGCGGATGGACCATCATCTTCGGGCAGATGGTGACGAGCGACGATCGCGCCAGCCTCGAAGTCAAGCTTGCCGCCTTACACGCGCTTAGCGCGCGGATCGACCTCACGTCGGCATCGATCCAGTACATCAACCTCGAGAATCCGGGCGCGCCCGCGGTGCAGATGCGAGGCCGGAAGTGAGATTGCCCGCGAGCGGGTCGCGCGAAGCGCTCTGGCTGGTGGGTGCTGCGCTCATCTTCGGCATCCTCGGCATCGTGCTTGGGCTCAACTCGCCAGTCCAGATCCCGCCCGGCTACTCACGCTATACGGCCGTCATGATCCTCGCGGCGCTCGACTCCGTCCTCGGCGCCGTGAAGGCCTGGCTGAACGGCAATTTCGAGAACAAGGTGTTCATCTCCGGTCTGCTGGTGAACTCGATCGTGGCGGGAGGGCTCACCTACCTCGGTGACAAGCTTGGTGTCGAGCTGTACTTCGCGGCCATCGTGGCCTTTGGGGTTCGGATCTTTGACAACCTCGCCGTGATTCGTCGCCACCTGCTTTAAGCGGGCGGCCCTGTGGATAACTGGTCAGCTTGTGTTGTGCTTCGGTCGAGAGCACACTATAATGTGCCGAACCAGCCGTTTTGCCTAACGTTCTAGGAAAGGTTTTTGCCCCGTTCTAAATACGTCACAGCATTAGATATCGGCACAACCAAGATCTGCTGCGTGGTCGGTGAGCCGACCGAGCGCGGTCTCAACATCGTCGGGGTTGGCGAGGCTCCATCCGAAGGCTTGCGTCGCGGCGTGGTCGTGAACATGGAGAAGACCGTCCGCGGCATCAGCCACGCGGTCGATGCGGCGCAGCGGATGTGCGGCCACAAGCTGGAATCGGTCTTCGTGGGGATGGCCGGCACCCACGTCCTGAGTCAGAACAGCCGCGGTGTGATCGCGGTCGCGCGGTCCGACCGGGAGATCGCGCACGAGGACGTCACCCGGGTCATCGACGCCGCGCGGGCCGTCTCCGTCCCCAACGACCGCGAGATCATCCACGTCGTTCCTCGCGGCTACATCGTGGATGGCCAGGAAGGCGTCAAGGACGCAGTCGGGATGTCGGGCGCCCGGCTCGAGGTCGAGACCCACATCATCACCGGCTCCCTGACCGCGGTGCAAAACGTCGTCAAGTGTGTCCACCAATCCGGCATGAGCGTCGAGGACCTCGTGGTCCAGGTGTTGGCGTCGGCCGAGGCGGTGCTCAATGACAACGAGTTGGATCTCGGCGTGGCGCTGGTCGACGTGGGCGGTGGGACGACCGACGTCGCCCTCTTCACTGATGGCAGCGTCGTGCACACCGCGGTACTGCCGGTGGGCGCTACCCACGTGACAAACGACGTCGCGATCGGCCTGCGCACCACGCTCACCGAAGCCGAGATGCTGAAGGTCAACTACGGCCACGCGATTCCGGCCAACATTCCGCGCGAGGAGATGGTCGAGCTGCACCAGATCGGGCAGGATCGGGTGCAGGTGGTACCGCGCCGCCACCTCGCCGAGATCATCGCGCCGCGCGCCCGCGAGATCCTCGAGATGGTTCGCCTCGAGATGCGCCGTGGCGGCCACGATGGCTTCCTGCCCGGTGGCGTCGTCTTTACCGGCGGGGGTTGCCGCCTGCTCGGCTTCACCGAAGCCGCCCAGTCATTGCTCGACCTACCGGTCCGGATCGGTCAGCCGGCCCAGACCATAGGCATGAGCGACCAGGTCACCGGCCCCGCCTACGCGACCGCGGTCGGGCTGCTCCGCTGGGGCACGAAACTTCGCCACCAGGGCAACGGCCACGCGCCGGTGGGCCCTGGTGTTTCGGCGGCGTACGAGCGGACCGTCCGTTGGATCAAGGATTTCTTCTAGAGGAAGGAGGCCGATATGAACATCGACGATCAGCTTCGAATGAAGGGCCTCGCCTCGCGGCCCGTGATCCCCGGCGATTACGGCGGAGGCCAGGGACCGCGGGTATCAGCCGATCGGTTCGTAAGGGCGCGCCTGGAGCGCGACAAGGAGGAAGCCATGCGCGATGTCGACCGGACGCTGGAAGGAAACGCTCGTATCAAAGTGGTCGGCATCGGCGGTGGTGGCAGCAACGCGGTGAACCGGATGATCCGGTCGAAACTCCGCGGCGTGGAGTTCATCGCGATCAACACCGACCTGCAGGCGCTGGCCCACTCCGAAGCGCAGACAAAAATGAACATCGGCAAGAAGCTGACCCGCGGTCTTGGTGCGGGCGGCAATCCGACGATCGGCCGAGAGGCGGCCGAAGAGAGCCAGCAAGAGCTCTCCGAACTCCTGAGCGGCGCCGACATGGTGTTCCTGACCGCCGGAATGGGCGGCGGAACCGGCTCGGGAGCGGCGCCGGTCGTGGCGGAGATCGCGCGCAACAACGGTGCCCTGACGATCGGCGTCGTGACGAAGCCCTTCACCTTCGAGGGGACCCGTCGGCGCGCGATCGCGGAAGAAGCCGCGACCACCCTCAAGGAGAAGGTCGACACCCTGATCATCATTCCGAACCAGCGGCTGCTGGACGTCACCGACAAGAAGGTGCCGTTCACCGAGGCATTGAAAATCGCGGACGACGTCCTGCGCCAGGGCGTGCAGGGCATCTCCGACCTGATCGTCCAGCCGGGGCTGATCAACCTCGACTTCGCCGATGTCAAGGCGGTCATGTCGGGCCAGGGCGCCGCGTTGATGGGGATCGGGTTCGGCAGTGGCGACCAGCGTGCCTCCGACGCGGCGCGCGATGCGGTGGCCAGCCCGCTGCTCGAGACTTCAATCGACGGGGCCCGCGGCATCCTGTTCAACATCACCGGTGGCACTGACCTGACGTTGCACGAGGTCAACGAGGCGGCCGAGATCGTGCGCAGCTCCGCCGACAAGGACGCCAACATCATCTTCGGGACGGTCATCGACGAAAAGATGTCGGGCGAGGTCAAGATCACCGTGGTCGCCACCGGCTTCGTCTCGATCGAGCCCGGCCGAGAGATGGAGGAGCAGTACAGCCGCCCGGTACCGGTCGAAGAGGTCCCGGCCTACCGCGGGTTCGACCCGTCGAACCTCGATATTCCCGCGTTCCTGCGGGGTCGCCGCTAACCTGGAGAGGGGCGCCCCCTTCCCGCCCCTCTCCCTCGCTTCCAACCACAATATCTGGGATACTGGCTTGAGATGAAGTGTCCCTATTGTGGTCACATCGACCTCAAGGTGGTCGACTCGCGCGACTCGGATACGGGCGAGTCGATTCGCCGGCGGCGCGAGTGCCTCCAGTGCACCAAGCGGTTCACGACCTATGAGCGGATCGAGGCCGTGCCACTCTACGTCATCAAGAAGGACGGGCGGCGGGAGGACTTCGACCGGCAGAAGCTGTTCAGCGGCCTGATGAAGGCCACCACCAAGCGCGAGATCTCACCCAGCACGATCGAGCGGGTCGTCGACGAGATCGAGGCCGAGCTGCGCACCAAGGGCAAGGTCGAGATTCCGTCCCGCGAAGTCGGCGAGTTGGTGATGGACAAGCTCCGCGGCCTCGATGAAGTCGCCTATATCCGGTTCGCGTCGGTCTACCGCTCGTTCATGGACCTCCAGGAGGTCAAGCACGAGATCGATCAGCTGCTGAGCCGAGAAAAGCGAGGCTGACAAATCGCCGCGCTCGAGCTCGCCTCCGTCGTCAGCGTCGCCGAGTTTCCAGCCCGAAACGGCTTCAGCACGACGGCCCTCGGCTCGATGGGGCTGACCGACGCCGACGATCCCGAGGCCGTCATGCGCCGGCGCCGACAATTTGCCGAGCAGGTTGGTTTCGACCTCGACCGCACGTTGATGACGGTCCAGGAGCACGGGGCGAACGTCGTCACCTTCCATCGCCGGCGGCCGGAAGGGGGACAGTGCGTGTTCTCGACCGACGCGCTGGCGACGGACGTCCCCGGCCAGGCGATCGTGACCTATCACGCCGACTGTTTTCCGCTGCTCCTTGCGGATCGAGACCGGGGCGTCGTCGCGGCGGCACACGCCGGTTGGCGCGGCGCCCTGGTGGGTGGGGCGACCCAGACGGT
>Ga0209059_1001600_pt1 | contig 10382 bp, 9 predicted proteins | sample GraSoiAngelo_151_FD_186165 | JGI IMG/M metagenome (GOLD analysis project Ga0209059, IMG submission 186165) | Grasslands soil microbial communities from the Angelo Coastal Reserve, California, USA - 14_1009_12_20cm (SPAdes) (version 2) | ecosystem: Environmental > Terrestrial > Soil > Grasslands ...
GCCATGGTTGGCGGCATCTGTTTTCTGCTACTCGTGTCGCTCACATTGGAAAGCGTGCTAAGAGGCTTCAGCCATTGGGTGCAGTCAGTCATGCCAGGAGGCATCGTTGTTGCCTTGGTTGTCTACTGGATCTTCGACCTGGCGATGGTGATTCTGCTCTTCGCAATCATTTTCAAATATCTTCCAGCTGCAGAAATCCAGTGGTATCTAGCCAGCGGTAGCGCCGCCTCAGCCTACGGCGCAGCCAGCTCCTTAATTACGCTGCTGCTCTGGGTTTACTATTCGGCGCAAATTCTTCTCTTCGGCGCCGAGTTCACCCAAGTATACGCCTCCGAGGCCGGCCGCGGGGTTAAGCCGGACAAATACGCGGTGCGGACAACGAACAAATCGTAGTTATCGGGCTTTCTCAAATCCATAAGCCGCGATCTTGCCCGCGAACCGCATTGCAGACGCACGACTGTTTTTCACAGTTCGCGCAGGCAGAGTTATTTTTTGCTTGTCATCGTTTGGATCAGTTGGACCCGCTCGAATGTTTGCGACGGTACTTTACCACCACCGGATACGCAAACCAAAGGCCGTAAAAAATGACCAAGAAGACTATAGCGATAAGTATGGAGAACTTCGGCCGCATGAGAGTCTTCCAAAGGACGACATAAAAATCTAACGCCACGCCAGCAGCGAGGAATGCCATCGCCGCAACCAGAAACCTACTGGTTAAAATTTGAAAGCCCTCCGACTCCTCGCCGTCCTCCGCAATCCGATGATAGGCTGGAGGCGTCATAAGCAGAATCGCGCTTGCCCCGACGCATCCGAGGGCCCCCAAATGCAACAGTTGCGAGGACTTCGGTAGCTGGTCGAACGAGTGCGAGAGGAAAATAATTAGCTGGAATCCCAATAGAGCTTGAGTGCCTGGTAGCACAACCCGCGCTTCCGTTAGGGTTTGCTTGATCTTGTCTGAGAGCGTGACTGCTTGCTTTTTTTCCATAGTCTTGTGGCCATTCCGCCTTCGCATTAGCATTGGAAAGCCGTGCCAAAAGAAGTACGCGAAGAGCGCTACTGTTGTCGGCAGGACAACTGATCCAATGGACCCGAATGCCTTAAGGCCGGGGATGGCAAATTCCGCGCCAAAAGAAAAAGCGAATGGAAAAAGCGCTATCGCCATTAATCTCTTGATGACGCGACAGAAGTGAGCGCTGTTTTCTCCTTGTTCGGCAATGCGGTGATAGGAAGGTATTGCCAACAGAAGCATTAGGGTAATGAGCTGCGCTGCTAGCGAAAAGAGCTTTAAATATTGGAGGAGGACCGGTAATTCAACGAACTTTGCCTCAAATACTGCTTTGTAATCGAAACCGATTAAGACCTGGACGACGAGAACTAGCATCCGATCCTCATCGAGACCGATTCTAATCTTGTCCTTAAGTTCCACGATCCTGCGTGCTTACTAGATACGAGCATTCCAGTTGATTTCGGAATTTCCGTGACCTTGGTTAACGCAGAGCAGCATGTCGTGCTTGGATTGCGTCTCGCAGTTACGCGAGTCCTTATACGGGTTTAGCGCTTAAGGATGAAAGCGAGCACGAAACCAATCCCGAGCGCCGCAAAGACCGACTTCGTCGGGTTCTCGCGGACGTATTGCTCGCCGTCGTCCTGAAAACTGCGGACGCGATGGCGCGCGTCATGCCATACTCCTTCCGCACGGCCCAGATCTTCATCGGCCGACGCGCCCGCGGCTGAGCGGAGATCTTCCGCCGCTTCCCGGGGATGCGTCACGCCACTCGTTGGTTTTTCTTCCGCTTGCGGCGAAACCGCAGGGCCTTGATCCATTTGGTTTTCGTCAGCCATAGATTCCCCTTCTCCATGATTTTGTTTAAACTTTCGGTGCCGATGCTTCGCTGACCGTGCTGATATCCTCAGCGCCGGCAGTTTTGAAAACGCGCTTCGCCCGATCAACGTCTTCGCTTTCATCGGTGTGCACGGCGATCAGGTAGTTCCCATTTTTCAACTTCTCCTCGTAGCGCTTTGCCTCGATTTCCGGAATGCCGAGACCTATCAAACCGCCGACGACACCTCCAGTCACGCCTCCGACTGCCGCGCCACTAAGCGCCGCCATAATCGGACCGGCGGCGATAAACGGACCGACCCCGGGAATTGCCAACGCGCCAATTCCTGCCAGCAATCCGATCACGCCGCCGGTGGCGCCGCCGGTGGCTGCACCGGTCGTTGCGCCCTCCGGCGCCTTCGTCGCTTTAACGTGACCAACGTCTCGCGTGCCACCTGTGTCAGGCATGAGCACCGAAATTTCCGAGACTGCAAAGCCTCCAGCTTGGAGCTGCTCGACAATTCGTTCAGCTTGGCCGTGTGTAGTTGCAATACCGAATACTGATTTAGACATAATGATTTTCTTTCGTTTGTTTGAGATTGTTTGTTAGTTCGATCCTTTAACCTCGAGTTGGTCGTCAATCTGGGCGCCGCCAGCCGCTGATTTTGCAAGCTGATCGATTTTCGCTTTTTCTTGTGCATTTTTGACGGCTCCGCGAAGCGTAACTTGGCCGTTGGTGGTAATGACTTTGATGTTCTTCGCAGTCGTTGAAAGCTCGCGGTCTTTCACTAGCGCCCGCCGGATAGACTGCGTGATTTTTAAATCGGCAGAACTGTTTGACTGGTCGCCAGATGTTTTGGTTTCACTGGAGCGATCGCGCTCGTTTTTTGCTGTGTTATCAGGTTTCACCTTCTCATTGTCGGCGGCAAAAGCCGCTAGGCTAAGTGCGCTGAGACAACCTAATGCTAGTAAAGTTCGTTTCATGGGTCCTTTCGTTTAAGTTTGTTGGTGCGTCGTCGGTGTTGATCGCAACCGGTACGTCCAGAGGTTTGATTTATTTAGCCGCGACGTTGATCATGGATTTGGCTAACTTGGTTAACTTTTTGTCGGTATCTGATTCCTCCGTCAAGGTAGTCTGAAGTAGCTGCACACCGTGCCGGTCCCCTAGCAACTCAGCGTACGTCCGAGCGCAGCCGTAACTGGCGATCTCATAGTGCTCAACGCGCTGCGCTGCAGCAATTAGTCCGGCATCGCGCACTTCGTCTTCAGCATCTTCTTCGATCATCTCTTCTCCTTCTTTAATCACACCCTCCATGCCCTCACATTTCGGGCCGCGGGTTGACTCGTCGTGGCTCGTCAAAATCTTTTCGAGACGCGCTGCATGCTCTTTCGTCTGCTCGAAATGTTCTGCGAACCCCGCCGCAAGCTGTTTGTTAGTAGCGGCTTTAACCATTTTCGGTAGCGCTTTTATGATCTGCTTCTCCGCACTGTAGAGGTCTTTCAGTTCGTGAATGTATAGATCTTTTAGTGTTTCTAGTTCCATATGCGTAGATTTAATATCGTTGGTTCTGCTCGGACCTGAGTCTTCGATGAAGCGAGTTCGCTCCCAAAATCTTTATGTGCAACCTCGCAGTAGAAAGATCAGGAGCAAAATCGGAATCGGAATTCCGAGGAGCCAAAGTAAAATGTATCCAGTCGCTCCCGCTTGTTTGATTCTATTCGTTAAACGCATCTCAGATATCCTTTCTTGACGGTATTGATTCGGAACTCTTCGTTGTGCGCACGAACTTGCTTTGATTGCTGAAACACACAATCGGGGCAACGAATGATTGTCTAATCGGGAAAAATCCGATACTACATAAGCCGATTTAGGGATGGCTCCGGCCATCGGTAGTAAGAGATTAAGAGCGGGCCACTAGAGGATATATTCCCATCTGCTACTAGATGTTCCAATCCTCATTTGCTTGTAATTTTTCCCCTGCGCGGTTGTACGTAGCTGCTCGGCTCAATACTTAACGCGCAAAATACGGCGCCAGGCGGATCACGCCTGGAAAACGATGTTCCTTTCAAGCTACCTGGAACGTGGCGTCGGCAGCGATCTCTAGTCGCTTTGGAGCACGCGCAGATCGACGATTATTGCTTGTAAGGATCCCGCCGCTACTACTTCACGATAACAGAACCGCACGCGATCGGAAATGCGAATCAACATTTATGGACTCAAGCACACACGATAAAGCACAAGGTACGGCGAAAGAGGCTGTCGGCAAAGTCAAAGAGAAAACCGGCAAAGCGATCGGGAACCAAGACTTGGAGGACCGCGGCACCGCGGAAAAGGTCGGCGGTAAAGTGAAGCGGAAAGTTGGCGACGTGAAAAAGGTCGTTGGAAAATGATTAAACGCACGCACTCTTGCTAATTGCGCCCCTCGTACGAAAGACGCGGGGCCCTTCTGCTGCACAGCCGATGCGCTCGAGAATCGCGTCTTCAAGGGGGAATTAGCCACGCACCGGACTTAAAGCCCAGCGAGAACAAGATCAATCGCTCTCGCGAGAACGAACTTTATCCTGGCCCGGCAGTTGGTGAAAGATGCGATTTGATAGGAGGGAAATCGGCGGCAAGGCCCCGCGCCGCAGACGGAGTAGCGCCCGAAGAAACTATTCTTCCGGCGCTATTGTTTGTTGTATGGACGGAACGCCCCGAAGATCTCCTGATTTATTTCAACAGTGGCGAGCTATTATTTCTCTGATTGCATACGAAACCGCTGAGCCCGTCTCATGCGATTACCCAAGACGAAGGTTAAGAAGGGCTAGGTGATCTTCCTGACATCAAAAATTAGCGATGACTCCCATGCTCGCACCTCTTATGAAGAACGAAGTTGCTACAAACCCAGCGTATAGAAAAGTGGTAGCTGCGTTAGACGACTGCGAAAAGCGTTACGACAGTTTAATTAAATGGACTGGCGCCACCAACGATTTACGCCTCGCCTCCACCGTTGCAGTATTGAAGGGCGAAGTAGAGCAGCGTAGACGCTTGGAGGTCGAGTTGCTACGCGCGGTGGAAACCGAACGTCAACGGATCGGGCAAGATTTGCACGACGACCTTTGCCAGCGCCTCGGCGCAATTGCACTCCTAATCGGATCTGTAGCGAAGGAAGTAAGCGTGTTAGACCAGAAATTGGGCGGAAAAGTGGAAAAAATACCCCCTCTAGTAACCGAGACCATCGAAAGCTGCCGCAATCTCGCGAGAGGGCTGCACCCAGTAACGCTTGCATCAGCCGGTTTGCCTGCAGCCCTGGCAGAACTTGCTGCCAGAGTACCAGTCGATGTGAAATTTGAGTGGCCTCGCTCGGAAAGGATCGACTTTGAGCCCATGCTTGCTCTTCACCTGTATCGGATAGCGGAAGAGGCGGTCGCAAACGCGGTGAAACATGCAGGAGCAAAGAGGATCACGATCGGGCTAGCAATCCTCGCCGGACGGCCGGTTCTGGAAATAGCAGATGATGGCAAGGGAATCGGTCGAAAGCTTAAAAACGAGGGAATGGGCCTAAGAAACATGCAATACAGAGCAAACGTGATTGGGGGAAACCTCACACTCGAGGAACGCGAGGGCGGAGGAACTTGTGTTCGCTGTACTTTGCCTCTTCGCAAATCAAAGTCGTAGTTGTTTTCCCGAGCTATCTCTTCGATTACCGGACTTTAACGAGGAAAAAATCGTGATGGCTAAAGGCGGCTCATTTTTCGGCACTTCACTGGGTCTGCTTAAACAAACCTTTTCGGAATGGCTTGAGGACAAAGCGCCGCAACTCGGCGCTGCTCTTGCCTATTACACGGTCTTCTCTCTAGCTCCCCTAATTTTAGTTCTGCTCGCAATTGTAGGCGTGATTTTCCAACACGACCCAGCCGGCGCCTGGAAAAAGATTACCGAGCAGATGAGCTACTTCCTTGATAAAAGCGCGGTTGAAGTAGTTCAAAACATCGCGCAGAAAGCCGCACAGCCCGGCAAAGGTTTGCTGGCTACGATTATCGGGATAGCCCTGGCGCTGTTTGGTGCCAGCGGGGTTTTTGGACAACTCCAAGATGCACTCAACACGATCTGGGGTGTCAAAGCCAAACCCGGTGGTGGCGTTTGGGGATTTCTTCGGGTCCGCTTTCTGTCCTTTGCAATGGTGGGTGGCGTCTGCTTTCTGCTGCTCGTGTCGCTCACTCTGGAGAGCGTGTTGAAAGGTTTCAGTCATTATGTACAAGCCACGCTGCCGGGGGGCATCATTCTGGCGACGGCTGTTTATTGGCTGTTCGATCTGGCCGTTGTGATTCTGCTCTTCGCGATCATCTTTAAATTCCTGCCGGACGCAAAAATCCAGTGGCGCGATGTCTGGATCGGCGCGGCCCTGACCGCAATATTTTTCGCGATCGGTAAATGGGCGCTCGGTCTCTACCTCGGGAGCGGGAGCGCCGCCTCTGCTTACGGAGCCGCCAGTTCTTTGATTACACTCCTGCTATGGGTTTATTATTCTTCGCAGATACTACTCTTCGGCGCTGAATTTACCCAAGTTTACGCCTGCCAGGCGGGGCGGGGTGTTGCGCCCGATGAACACGCGATTCGTGTGGAGACGAAAGAAGTAAGGTCTCGCGGTTAAGATTCGTGCGCCAAAAATACGGAACTACGTCCCCCGTTGCTAAACTTGACGCGTAACTATTTCGTAGGTTAATCGCTCCAGTAGTTGGACCGCGGTATGCTGGAACGGTTCGCGGAATGCGCACTCGAATGGCTTTGCCTCGTCCTGAATATCCAAGGCCAGATCGTCAGCGCGGCTTCCTCCAAGGCGTTGATTGGCTGAATCTCAACGGGCCGTGGGACTTTCGGTTTGATCCGGATCGCCGCGGGATCGATGAGCAATGGTTCGCTTCTCCGGTTGAGCGCTGGCCCGATCAAATCGTAGTGCCCTTCTGTTGGGAATCTCTTGCCGCCTGGGGTGAAGCCGATGCTGCCGGTAATGACAATTATTTTTCAACGCGCGTCTATCAAAACCCTTTGGAGGTGACTCGGTTCAATTACCGAAGCGCGCCGCGGCACGAGGTCGGTTGGTATCGCCGAGAGATTGTCGTGCCTGCTGGAGATGCGTGGTCCGGCAAGCGCATAGTTCTGACTGTTGGCGCAGCCGATTTTTTTACCGCGGCGTGGTGCAACGGGCGACAGCTAGGTGTGCATGAAGGCGGGTTCGAACCGTTTGAATTCGATTTGACCGATGCCTTGGAGCGGGCGGGGAATGGGAAACTACGCGGCACGATTGTCATGAGGGTGGAGGACCCGATGAACAATTATGATCAACCCGTTGGCAAGCAGTGGGGCTGGTACAGCAGTGCCAGCGGGATCTGGCAAACAGTCTTCATTGAGCCGCGCACCAGCAGTTTCATCCGACGCTTTGAAATCACAACCGACATTCTGAAAGCACAGGCTCACTTTAAAATTTTCGTCTTGGGCGGAAGCAATCTCTCGCTTGAGATTACAAGTCCCTCCGGAGACTGCTCCAGCCATAGTGTCGAAGTTACCGACAGCATAGTGGATTGCACAGCCGCCTTGCATTCGGCCCAACTATGGGACCCGAATTCACCCCAGCTTTACCGGGTAAAGATGATCCTGCAGAACGGTTTCGAACGCGACGTCGTGCACAGTTATTTTGGCTTGCGTAGTCTGTCCGCCGAAAAAATCGAAGAATCGACCGCGCCGGCAAGCCTTTGTTTGAATGGCGAACCGATTTATCTGCGCGGCGCACTTTACCAGTCGTACCATCCGGAGGGCGTCTACACGGCCGGTGACGTGGAATCGATCCGCGACGACATCGTCTGCGCCAAGCGCGCGGGATTCGATCTCTTGCGAATTCACATCAAGGTCGATGACCCGCTGGTTTTGTATTACGCCGATACGATCGGCATCCTGTTAATGGCGGATTTTCCGAATTTCGGTGAAGGTGGCGATACCGAGGTCGGGCGCCTTCGATATGAGACGATGATGCGTCGAACAATTGAGCGCGATTTCAACCATCCTTCGCTAGTGGCGTGGTGTTTATTCAACGAAACGTGGGGTTTCGGAGGTCAGACTGAGTTCGTAAAGCTGATTAATCCCGCACCATCCGCTTCTGGACCCGCCGGGGCCAAGAAGGCGGACGAAAAAAAGTTAAGCAACGGCGAATCCTATTCATGGGTACAAAGAATGTGGCAGCTGGCGAAAACGCTCGATCCTACCCGCATGATCGAAGACATGAGCGTGGTAGCGTGGGATCACTTGCAATACTACGGACATGGTGAGACCGACGTAAATTCATGGCATTTTTATAGTGACGATTACCCGAAGGCGCGCGCGCTCATTGAAGAGGTCGTAGAAAAGACCTATACCGGCTCGACGTTCAATTACATCCCTGGATTTCAGCAACAGTCGCAACCTTTGATCAACAGCGAATTCGGCGGCGTCGGCGCACTTGATGGAGATATCGATACCAGCTGGAGTTTCAAGTTCCTGACCAATGAGTTGAGACGCCACGGCAAGCTTTCGGCTTACATCTACACCGAGCTGCACGACGTGGAATGGGAGCGGAACGGCTTTCTCAACTATGATCGGACGCCGAAGAACTTCGGGTACGATCCGACCATTGTTAACCATGGGGATGTGCTGCCGATCGACAGCGCACCGATCCGCCGCTGCGTTCCAGGTAGCGAATTAACGATCGACGTTTTTTCATCTCATTTTTCCCGGCGCAAACGGCAGGACGTCACTTTGCACTGGCAGTTTAGCGGGATTGATTCCCTCGGCTGGATGCATAACGACATCGCTTTCGGGAGCGAACCGATTGATTTTCCACATTTGAGAGTGGAATTGGCCAAACGGCTGCGGTTAACCATGCCTAACGAAAGGATGCTTTGTACTTTATGGGTGCGCGCTTACGTTCCCGAAGGCACCCTGGTGGCGAGAAATTACGTGCAGTTCCTTGTCGATGCTCATTGTCCAGCGCGCGAACAAGTCGGTGACCGAGTCATATTCCGTCTCGAACCACACGACTGGAGCGCGGCCGAATGGAAAGACGGATTCAGGAGCCGTGACCAGGCGCGACTTGCTGGGTTGTGCTCGGGGAGCGGGCGCGGTTTCTTCGAATGGAAGTTTCCACTCGGCTCGAGTGAGTTGCGCGATTGTACTCGTCTGAGACTTCTTTGCGAGGCGTCCGCATTCCGCCAAGGCACACCGCAAACGGATTCATTCGCGCAGCCGACCGCTTTTCGTATGACCTTAAACGGTGTACCGGTCTACCAGACCATCCTGCCGAACCATCCGCACGATTCACGCGGCGCGCTTAGTTATTTGCGCGCGAGTCGCGGAGCCTATGGTTATCTGAGTCATGCAACGATAGAAGGAGCCTTGCTCGAGCGCGTGAAAAGCGAAATGAAAGCAAACAGAATTCGTTTACGCTGCCTCGTTCCCAAGGAAGAGCAGCCGCACGGCGGTCTTACGGTTTACGGCGCGGAATGCGGCCGCTATCCGATCGGACCGACTCTGATCGTTGAATAGTAGGACCGCGACATTTTCAGCTTATGCACCCGGCCGGGTCGAGTTGCTCGGCAATCATACCGACTACAACGAAGGCGTTGTCCTGGCCGCGGCAATCGATCGCGGTGTAACTGTGAAAGGATCTTCTCGGCGCGACGGGCTCATATCGCTCCGCTCAAAGATCGGACGCCGGGTTGAAGTTCCCGTGGCGCACCTGCGGCCGCAGAACAATGAAAGCTGGAGCAACTACCCACTTGGAGTCGTCAGTGAGCTCATTGCGCAGGGGATTCCCATAACCGGATTTTCGGCAAACGTTGACGGCAATGTGCCTGCTGGTCGCGGTCTTTCCAGTTCCGCCGCCTTCGAAGTGGCAACCGCTCTCTTTCTGCTCAAGCTTTTCCAAGCCGAACTGCCCGCGCTTGAAATCGCGAAGCTGTGCCAGCGCGCCGAACATCGCTTCGTTCACGTCCAATCTGGTCTGCTGGATCAAGTCACTTCCATCTTCGGCCGGGCCGATCATGCTGTGTTATTCGATGCCCGGACAGAGGACGTCCGACAGATCGCTTTTCCCGCGGGTTTGGCCTTAGTGATTAGCGACTCGGGTAAACGCGAGTTAGCGGCGGGCAAGTACAACGAGCGCCAGGCGGAAACCGGTGCCGCTGCCGAAAAACTTGGCATGGCCGCGCTTCGGGACATTTCCTCCGCTGAACTTGCCGCCCGACACGATCTCGATCCGCTCCTGCGAAAGAGGGCCCTGCATGTCGTTGGCGAGATCGAGCGCGTTGTACGCGCGGTGGATTTGCTGGCCTTGGGAGACGGTGCTGGTTTCGGCGCCTTGATGAACGAATCGCATGAGAGTTCACGCATTAATTTCGAGAACAGCACGGCTGAGCTCGACTTGTTGGTAGAGCTCGCGCGAAAAATTCCCGGCGTCCTCGGTGCTCGTCTGACTGGTGGCGGATTTGGCGGGGCGACCGTAACTCTGTGTCAGCGCACTCATGTAAATTCTATTGCCGAAAAGTTGAGTCG
>Ga0209059_1001602_pt1 | contig 10374 bp, 8 predicted proteins | sample GraSoiAngelo_151_FD_186165 | JGI IMG/M metagenome (GOLD analysis project Ga0209059, IMG submission 186165) | Grasslands soil microbial communities from the Angelo Coastal Reserve, California, USA - 14_1009_12_20cm (SPAdes) (version 2) | ecosystem: Environmental > Terrestrial > Soil > Grasslands ...
CAATTACGCCTTCGCGACCCGAGTGCAGCGTTGGCGACGTGATCCGTGGGTCAGGCTGACGATTCCCGGCAGCAAACAGTCGGTTGAGGGGACGGTGCACGTGATCGATCCCGCGACCGAACTGGGTCCCGAAGTCACCGACCTGGTCGTGGAACGCTGGGGACAATGGGGTGCGACCACCCCCCAGGGATTACGCCAAATGCTTGAAGTTGGCTCTCACGTCCTGGTTCGAGTCGAGCTGCCTGAAACGCGATGACGGGCGTAGCGACGCGTCACCAGGAGCGAAAGCCCGAGGAGCACGAGCACCACACCAATCGGTAGCACGGGACCGCCGCCGCTCGGAGCCAGCGACCGAGCTGGGGGACTCGTGGCGGCCGGGCTGGCACTGGCCGCGGAGACGATGACGGTTCCGGTCATGCCGCTGTGGAAGCTGCAGTGATAGGCGAACGTTCCCGGAGTCTTGAACGTAATGGCGGCACTGGTCTGGCCGCTCGCGATGCTGCCCGTGTCCCACGCGCCGGTGTTGGAGGTCGCCGTGTGTGTGGGCGCTGTCGTATTGGTCCAGGTCACCGTCGATCCGACCGTGATGCGGATCGGGTTCGGGCTGAAACACCATGGCGTCGTCGCCGTGCAGTTCACGATTTGTGCGGCTGAATTCGACGCGCTGACGCTGATGCCGGTCGCCAGCGATACCGGGAGCAGTGCCGCAACGGCGAGCAGGATTTTGCGCATTCCCAACCTCCGCTTAACGATGTTGCATGCGACTACGTGCCTGGGTTACGCGTGGAGGCGTTGAAGGATCAGTTCGTGCAAGACGCCGTTCGTGGCGACCGCGTTGCCGCCGGCGTAGGTTGGACGGCCGGTCAGGTCGGTCAGGCGCCCGCCTGCCTCCTGCACGATGATCAGCGGGGCAGCCAGGTCCCAGGAGTAGAGTTCCGGCTCGATCATCGCTTCGCCCGCGCCTTCCGCGACCAGCATGTATCCCCAGAAGTCACCGAACCCACGGTCGCGCCAGGTGGCGTCGACGACGGCGTCGAAGCCGCGCTCTCTGCCGACGGCCTTGAAGGCGGTACGCGAGGCATAGAAAATCTGCGCATCTTCGAGTCGCGCGACCTCCGATACGCGGAGCCGCCGCTTGCCTGACCAGGCGCCCCCGCCGCGGACGGCGTGCCAGCGTTCGTGCATCGCCGGCGCCGAGATGACGCCAAGCTCCATCACTCCGCCGCGTTCCAGCGCGAGGAGGGTGGCGAACACCGGAATGCCACGCATGTAGCTATGCGTCGCATCGATCGGATCGATGATCCAGCGGGTGTCCTGGTTCGCCGTCCGGTCGCCGAATTCTTCGGCGAGCACGCCGTGGCCCGGATAGCGGCGCTGGATCGCGTCGCGCACCATCTTTTCAATCTCCGTGTCCGCCTGCGTCACATACGTGCGATCGGGCTTGCGGTCGATCCGAAGGTCGCGCCGAAAGTGGCGCATCGCGATCCGGTCCGCCTGGTCAGCCAGCTCCATCGCGAAGGCGAGGAGGTCTTCGCGCTCGCTCAGGCGCGGATCCTCTCGCCGGTCGGGTCATAGAGCGGCTCGCTGGCAACCGCGGCCGGCACCCAGCGGTTGAAGACCTGGACCTCGACCGAGCTGCCGGGTTTGCAGGCCGGGGGCAGATACGCGTAGGCGATGCTTCGCTCGATGGTGTAGCCATAGCCCCCGCTCGTCACGCGGCCAGCCACCCGGCCATCGACCCTCACCGGCTCGCCGCCGAACACGATCGCCTCCCCGTCCTCGAGCAGCAGCGGGCGAAGCCGGCGGCGGATGCCGTCGTTCTTTGCGCTCACCAGCGCGGGTTTGCCGATGAAATCCACGGACTTGTTCAGGCGCACGGCGAACCCGAGGCCGGCTTCGTAGGGGTTGTCTTCGGGCGTGATGTCGCTGCTCCACACCCGATAGCCTTTTTCCAGGCGCATCGATTCGATGGCCCGGTATCCGGCCGCCACCATTCCGAATGGGCTGCCAGCATTCCAGAGCGTGTCCCAGAGCTGCAGGCCGTATTCAGTGGGGCAGTACAACTCCCATCCGAGCTCGCCCACATACGTCACGCGTAATCCCAAGCAGGGCACCATCCCGACGGCGAGTGACCGCGCGCTCAGGTAGGGGAAGCCAGCCGTCGACAGGTTCGTTTCAGTGAGCGGTTGCACGATGTCGCGGACGCGAGGACCCCAGATCCCAAGGCAGGCGCGCGAGGAGGTGACATCTTCGATCAAGACCGAACCGTCGGTTGGCTGGTGTCGGCGCATCCAGGCCAGGTCATGATTGCCGAACGCGGTGCCGGTCACGATGAAAAAGCTATCTTCATCGACACGCGTCACCGTGAAGTCGCACTCGATCCCCCCGCGCTGGTTCAGCATCTGCGTGTACGTAATGCGGCCGACCGGCTGGTCGATGTCGTTATCACAGAGCCGCTGCAGGAAGCCCAGCGCGCCCGGCCCCCTGATCTCGATTTTGGCGAACGAGGTTTCGTCGAACAATCCGGCGCGTTCGCGGGTGGCGCGATGCTCGCTCGCGATCGCAGGTGACCAGTGCTGCGCCGCCCACCCAGTTGGGCGCTGTCCGTCTGGCTCGACGGCATTAGTACTGAACCAGTTGGGTCGTTCCCAGCCCGATTTTTCGCCGAAACAGGCGCCCAGCTCTTTCAGCCTGGCGTAGGTGGGGGAGAGGCGGAGGGGACGGCCAGCCTCGCGTTCCTCATTCGGGTAGTGGATGTCGTAGTAGGTCGAGTAGACCTCGGTGGTTCGCGCCAGGGTGTAGGTCTGGCTTCGGTACTGGCTGCCGAAGCGCCGCAGGTCCATCTTCCACAGGTCGAGGCCGGGCTCGCCGTCGATGATCCAGTCCGCCATCGCCCGACCCATCCCGCCGGCGCCCGCGATACCATGCGCGCAGAAGCCGGCCGCCAGGTAGAAGCCGCGGACGGCCGACTCACCCAGCAGGAACTCGTTGTCGGGCGTGAACGCCTCGGGCCCGTTGATCAGCTTCACCACCTGGCCATGCTCCAGCGCCGGCACCCGGGAGATGGCGTTTTGCGAGAGCGGCTCGAACCGCGGCCAGTCCTCCGGCAGGAGCCGGTTATTGAAATCGGGTGCGATCCCCGACAGTCCCCAGGGCGCCGGGTTGCGCTCATAGCCGCCCATCACCAGCCCGTTCGCATCGCGGCGGAAATAGACGAGCAGGTCGGGGTCGCGCATGGTGGGCAGATCCTCAGGAATCGGATCGGCGATCCGCGCGACCAGGTACTGATGCGCCATCGGGATGATCGGCACGGACACGCCCGCCATGGCACCAATCTCGGGGGCGTAGATTCCCCCGGCATTGACGACCACCTCGGTCTCGATGGCGCCGTGGTCGGTGGCAACGCCACGGATACGGCCATGTGCCAGATTCAAACCGGTGACCCTGACGCCCTCGCAGATCCGGGCCCCGCCGCGTCGCGCGCCCTCGGCCAGAGCAAGGGCCAGTCCGCTGGGATCGAGGTAACCATCGGTCGGAAGGAAGGCCGCGCCGATGAGGCCATCGCTCGCCATCAGAGGAAAGCGCCGCTGCGCTTCCGCGGCGCTCACCAGCTCGAGCGGCAGACCGAAGCTGGTTCCCCATCCAGCCTGGCGTTCGAGTTCCTCCATCCGCTCGGTTGAGGAGGCGAGCCGGAGGCTCCCCACCGGGCGCCAGCCCACATCGATGCCGGTTTCGTCCTTGAGCCGGCCGTATAGGGTGACGCTGTCCATCATCAGGCGCGTCAGCGGCATGGTCGAGCGAAGCTGGCCGACCAGCCCTGCGGAGTGGAAGGTTGATCCGCTGGTGAGCTGGGATCGTTCCAGCAGGACCACGTCGCGCCAGCCGCGCTGGGTGAGGTGGTAGGCGATGCTCGTACCGCCGACGCCGCCGCCGATGATGACGACCCGAGCCCGATCCGGCAGCGTCACGCCGCGGCCTGATCGAGCCAGGCGTCGAAGCGCGGATCGGCGGCGCCATCGAGAAGCCGGTTAAAGTGCTTGAGCGAATAGGCCGAAAAATCGAAGTCGAGCTCGGAGATCGCCTGCTGGAGCACGCCCCACATCGCTTCGCGGAAATCCGACATGACACGCATCAATCGGAGCCGGGCGTGCTGACCCGGCGTCACCCGCCCGAAATACGCGGCCAGCAGAACGGCCTCGTCCTCTTCGGAAAGCTGGTGATTGACGGCGAAATTGCCGAAGTCGAAGAAGCGATCGCCCATGCCCGCGTACTCCCAGTCGACGATGCGAATCTGGCCGTCATCGAGGAAGTTCGCGTTCAGGAGGTCGTTGTGGCACGGCACACCTGGAGTCACGCCCCGTGCGGTGCGGATCCTCTCCGCGATCGCGCGTGCCCTGCGGAATTCGCTTGGCATCTCGACCCCGTGCGCTTCGGCAGTTGCGCGATAGGCATCGACCACCGCCCACGCATTGAAACGTCCTGGTATCGGGGGTCCGTCGTGGAAGGCCCGCATAGCGAATGCAACTCTCGTCAGCATTGATGGGCTGCGCATCTCAGCCGGCGTGATTGGCCGGCCTTCGATGAACCGCGCAACCAGCCAGCCTTCTTCGGGCACGAACGCCACCACCTCCGGGCCGATGCCGACCTCGAAGGCGCGCCTCCCTGCCTCGTACTCGACTTCGCGGTCGATGCCGAGCAGCTCGGTCTTGGCGCCGCCCATCCGGAGCACAAAAACGCCGTCTCCAACGTCGACCTTGAAGTTGTGATTGGTGATCCCGCCGCCCAGCTCCGTGATCCTGGCCGGCCGGTCGGGCCAGAGGCGATCCACTGCTGCGCGAGCCGCGTCCACGGGCCCGGATCGTATCTGCTTGAATGGCCGCGTGACCGTTCGGCATTCCTCGACTGAGGCCGAGCTGGCGGAGCTTCGCTCCCGGTACGTGCCGCGCGGCATCACGAGCGCCCACCCGGTCACGGTCGACCGCGCCAGGGGTTCCGAGCTCTGGGATGTGAGCGGCAAGCGCTACGTCGACTTCGCAGGTGGCATCGGAGTGATGAACGTCGGACATGCCCATCCGCGTGTGATGCAGGCGGTGCAGGAGCAGCTCGAGCGCGCGACCCACACCTCTTTCCAGGTCGTGCATTACGAGTCGTACCTCAGGCTCGCCGAGCGCCTGTGCGAGGTCGCCCCGATCGACGGCGCGAAGAAGGCGATCTTCTTTTCCACCGGTGCGGAAGCGATCGAGAACGCGGTCAAGATCGCGCGCGCAGCGACGGGCCGGCCTGCCGTGATCAGCTTCCGGGGCGGCTTCCATGGCCGGACCCTGCTCGCCCTCAGCCTGACCGGCAGCGTCCAGCCCTACAAGCAGGATTTCGGCCCCTACGCGGCCGAGATCTTCCAGACGCCGTTCCCCTACGCCTACCGCGGATGGACGACCGAAGCCGCGCTCGCCGATCTGAACAATCTCCTCGAATCGGAGGTGAGCCCAGATCGAGTCGCCGCGATCGTCATCGAGCCCGTCCTGGGCGAGGGCGGATTCGTGCCCGCGCCCCTGGACTTCCTGCGCAAGCTGCGTGAGCTCACCGAGCGCCACGGCATCCTCCTCATCGCGGATGAGATTCAGACCGGGTTCGGCCGCACGGGCAAGTTCTTCGCCATCGAGCACTCCGGCGTGCAGCCCGACCTCATCACGGTGGCGAAGAGCCTCGCCGCGGGCTTCCCACTTTCCGGCGTCGTCGGCCGCGCGCAGGTGATGGACGCGCCCGGTCCCGGCGGACTCGGCGGCACCTACGGCGGCAACCCGGTCGCCTGCGCCGCCGGCCTCGCTGTGATGGACATCATGCGCGACGAGAAGCTGCCCGAGCGCGCAGCGCGCATCGGCTCGGTCGTCGAGGAGCGTATGCAGAGCTGGGCCGCCGAGCACAGCCTGGTCGGCGACGTCCGCGTGATGGGCGCAATGGCCGGCATGGAGCTCGTGCGCGACCGCAAGACGAAAGAGCCGGCCGACAAAGAGACGGCGAAGGTTCTGGCCGTCGCGCGCGAGAAGGGTCTGATCATCCTGCGCGCCGGCACCCATCACAACGTCATTCGCACACTGATGCCGCTCACCATTCCTGATGAGCAGTTGGAAGAAGGGCTGGACATTCTCGGCGCGGCGCTGGGAGAAGTCGCTGGATAGCGAGGGAGGCAAGGACCCAATGAGCACGACGCTGCGACGCCATGACATTTTCATCGGTGGCGAGTGGACGCCGGGCACGGGCGACGGCGTCCAGGAGATCATCAATCCCGCGACCGGCAAGGTCATCGCGCACGTGCCGAAGGGGACTGAGAAAGACGTCGACCGCGCGGTGACCGCAGCGCGCAAGGCGTTCGACGACGTCTGGTCGGACAGCACGCCCCGCGACCGCAGCGAGCGGTTGCTGAAGCTCGCCGAAGCGATCGAAGCCGGTGGCGACGAGCTCGCGCGGATCGAGTCGGAGAACGTCGGCAAGCCGCTGGCGCCGACCAGGTCCGAGGAGATCCCGCCGATCGTCGATTGCTTTCGCTTCTTCGCGGGCGCCGCGAGGCTCCTCGAAGGCAGGGCCACCGGCGAGTACATGCAGGGCTTCACGAGCATGCTGCGGCGCGAGCCGATCGGCGTCGTCGGCTCGATCGCACCCTGGAACTACCCGCTCATGATGGCCGCCTGGAAGATCGCGCCCGCCCTTGCCGCCGGCAACAGCGTGGTGCTCAAGCCCTCCGAGTGGACACCCCTCACGGCGCTCAAGCTCGCCGAGCTGGCCGCGGATATATTTCCGCCGGGGGTTTTCAACGTCATCACCGGCGACGGTGAGCCTGTCGGCGCCGGAATCGTCCGCCACCCTGGCGTGTCGATGGTCTCGCTCACCGGCGATGTGGCCACCGGCAAGGAGGTCGCGCGCGCGGCCGCGTCGACCCTGAAGCGCGTTCACCTCGAGCTCGGCGGCAAGGCACCTGTCGTCGTGTTCGACGACGCCGACCTGGAGAAAGTCGTGGAGTGGATCAAGATCGCCGGCTACTTCAATGCCGGCCAGGACTGCACCGCGGCGACGCGCATCATCGCCGGGCCGAAGATCCACGAGAGGCTGCTCGGCGACCTGGTACCTGCCGTGAGCGGTCTGAAGGTGGGAGACCCGATGTCCGCAGACACGGAGATGGGACCGCTCGTTTCAGAGGAGCAGCTCACGCGAGTGTCGGGTTTCGTCGACCGCGCGCGCAAGTCCGGCGCCGAGGTGCTGACCGGCGGCGCCCGGATCAAGAAACCTGGCTCCTGGTACGAGCCGACGGTGGTGGTGCCGGCCGGACCCGATGCAGAGATCGTGACCAGGGAGGTCTTCGGCCCGGTCGTCACCGTGCAGCGGTTCACCGATGAGGAGCAGGCGCTGGCATGGGCGAACGGGGTCGACTACGGCCTCGCCGCGTCGGTCTGGACGCGGGACGTCGGTCGCGCTCTGCGCATGGCGCGCAAGCTGCAGTTCGGCACCGTCTGGATCAACACGCACATCCCACTCGTCAATGAGATGCCTCACGGCGGGTACAAAAAGAGTGGCTACGGCAAGGACATGTCGATCTACTCGCTCGAGGAGTACACGCAGATCAAGCATGTGATGGCGTCGCTTGACTGAGGCGGAGCCAAAGAAAGCAGCACTCAAGCTCCAAGGCGTACGCAAGAACTACGGCCAGGTCGTCGCGGTCGCGGGTATCGATCTCGTCGTCAACGAGGGCGAGTTTTTCACCCTGCTCGGCCCCTCGGGCTCGGGGAAGACGACCCTGCTGCGCCTCATCGCGGGATTCGAGCGCCCAGACGCCGGCCGGATCGAGCTCGGCGGCCGCGACATCACATCGGTGCCTCCGCACCTGCGGGACACCAACACCGTGTTCCAGGACTACGCCCTCTTCCCCCACATGTCGGTGGCGGAGAACATCGGCTACGGCCTGAAGGTAAAGGGGGTGCCGAGGTCGGCCAGGCAGAAGCGAGTGGAGAGGGCTCTCGCCATGGTGCGTCTGACCGCCCTCGGCAACCGGCGGCCAAACCAGCTGTCCGGCGGCCAGCGCCAACGGGTCGCTCTGGCCCGGGCGGTGGTCAACGAGCCCGAGGTGCTGCTCCTCGACGAACCGCTCGGCGCGCTCGACCTCAAGCTCCGGCAGGAGATGCAGATCGAGCTGAAGCAGATCCAGCAGGAGGTCGGCATCACGTTCGTCTACGTCACGCACGACCAGGAGGAGGCATTGACCATGAGTGATCGTATGGCGGTCATGGCCAACGGCCAGATCGAGCAGGTCGGCTCACCCGTCGAGGTGTACGAGCGGCCGGCGACCGAGTTCGTGGCGGGATTCATCGGAATCTCGAACGTCCTGCTCCGCGACGGCGTGCGCTTCGTCGTGCGCCCGGAGAAGATCCGCATGCTGGCCGAGGGCGAAGTGCCGGAGCCCGGGATGACAGTGGAACCGGGCCAGGTCGAGGACGTCGTCTATGTCGGCATGACAACCCGCTATATCGTTCGCCTCGATCGCGGAGAACAGCTGGTAGCTGTGCGTCAGAATATGGACGCCGTGGGCGACGCCCACAAATTCCAGGGCCGGCCCGTTCGGCTGGCATGGACGGCGAACCACACATTCGTGCTCGACAATGGGAGGTAGGAAGTTCATGAAGTTCGGAGCAGTGGCAGCGCTTGCCATGCTGTTGGTGGCCGCGTGCGGATCGACCAAACCCAACACGGGAAACACGCTTGCACCGCCGCCGACGGCCAACCTGAAACCGCCCGACAAGATCGGCGCCGGTGAGGGACAGCTCAACCTGATCGCGTGGGAAGGCTACGTCGACGACTCGTGGGCCAAGGCCTTCACGCAGCAGACCGGCTGCGTCGTCAACGCCAAGTACGCAGGCTCGTCCGATGAGATGACGAGCCTGATGAAGGACGGCGGTGGCGGCCAGTACGACATGGTCTCGGCCTCGGGTGACGCCGACCTGCGGCTCATCTACGGCGGCGACGTCAAGCCTATGAACGAGAAGCTGATCCCCGACTACACCAACTTCCAGACGTACTTCAAGACCCCGCCCTACAACACGATCAACGGGATCCACTACGGCATCTCGCTCCAGTGGGGCCCGAACGTGCTGCTCTACAACACTACCAAGTTCAAGATCGCGCCGACCAGCTGGAGCGCGGTCTATGACTCGTCCAACAAGGGCATCGTCACCGCCTACGACTACGCGATCACGATCGCCGATGCGGCCCTCTACCTGAGCAAGTCGCAGCCGAGCCTTGGCATCAAGGACCCCTACGAGCTGACCAAGAAGCAGTTCGACGCGACCGTGGCACTCCTGACGCAGCAGAGGCAGCTGATCAAGAAGTACTGGGGACTGGCCTCAGACGAGATCTCGCAGTTTCAGAATGGGGACGCCTACATCGGCGCGGCATGGCCGTATCAAACGATCCAGCTCAAGGCGGCCGGCGCTCCGGTGGCCGACACCATCCCGAGCGAAGGCGCCACCGGATGGGGCGACACCTGGATGCTGGCGACGAAGGCGCCGCACCCGAACTGCGCGTACCTGTGGACGGCATACGTCAGCACGCCGCAGGTCCAGGCCGCGCAGGCGCTGTTCTTTGGCGAGACTCCGGTCAACACGAAAGCGTGCGCGCAGATGGACGCCTCGTCGCCCGGTTCGTGCGCGCAATACCACGCTGACGCTCCCGGATCCTACTTCGACACCATCAAGTTCTGGAAGACGCCTGTGACCACCTGCGCCGACGGCAGCCAGAGCTGCATTCCTTACGACCAATGGGTATCGGCCTGGACCGCAATCAAGGGCTGATTTGTCCGTAGAAGCTGCCAGACGGCCTCGCCCTAAGGGGGGCGGGGCCGTCCGCTTTTCGGGGTTCTTCTGGCGCTTCCCCTGGTTGCGCCCGTTGCTGCTCCTGACGCCGCCGCTGGCCTGGTTCGTCGTCGTCTACTTCGCCTCGCTTGTCCTGCTGCTGGTCACGGCCTTTTGGACCACCAACCCGTTCACAACGCAGATCGTGCAGTTCTGGAACACCGACAACTTCCAGAGACTCATCAACGAACCGACGTATCACGCAATCATCGGCCGGACCGTGCTCATCGCCTCGCTGGTGACGATCACTGATGCCGTGCTCGCCTTCCCCTTTGCGTATTTCATGGCTCGCGTCGCATCCCGCCGTATCCAGACGCTTCTGTTCGCGGCGGTTCTGCTCCCCTTGTGGGCCAGCTATCTGGCCCGCGTTTACGCGTGGATCCTGATCCTCAACCACAGCGGCGTGCTCAACTGGAGCATGCAGCTCGTTGGTCTGCCTCCGGCGAACATCGGCTACACGAACATCGCGATGTGGATCGTG
>Ga0209059_1001603_pt1 | contig 10374 bp, 10 predicted proteins | sample GraSoiAngelo_151_FD_186165 | JGI IMG/M metagenome (GOLD analysis project Ga0209059, IMG submission 186165) | Grasslands soil microbial communities from the Angelo Coastal Reserve, California, USA - 14_1009_12_20cm (SPAdes) (version 2) | ecosystem: Environmental > Terrestrial > Soil > Grasslands ...
CGAGTCCTGCTCCAGCAGGGGTACCAGGTCACGCAGGTGATGAACCTGACCGATGTCGAGGATCGCATCATCAAGAAGGCGGCCGAGCGTGGACAGACGATCGACGAGTTCACCGAGCAATACATCGACGCGTTTTTCCAGGATCTCGATACGCTGCGGATCGAACGGGCCGAGCATTACCCGCGCGCTACGCGGCACATCTTCGAGATGGTGTCGCTGATCGAACGGCTCACCGAAAATGGGCACACCTACGTTGCGGACGGCTCGACCTACTATCGGATATCGAGCTTTCCTCGCTATGGGGCGCTGGCCCACCTCGATGTCAGCGGCCTGAAGGCGGGCGCGAGGGTCGATGTCGATGAATACGGCAAGGACGATCCCAGAGACTTCGCTCTCTGGAAGGCGCGCAAAGCCGGGGAGCAGTCCTGGGAAACGCCGCTGGGCCCGGGACGGCCCGGCTGGCACATCGAGTGCTCGGCGATGAGCATGCAGTACCTGGGGGAGACGCTCGACATTCACGCCGGCGGCGTTGATTTGATCTTTCCTCACCACGAAGACGAGATCGCGCAGAGTGAGGGCGCCACGGGAAAACCGTTCGTTCGCTATTGGCTGCACGCGCAACACCTACAGGACGCGACGGGCGAAAAGATGTCAAAGCGGCTGCGGAACTTTTCCACGGTCCGCGATCTGCTCGCCGAGGGATACACGCCGCGGGCGATCCGGTACGCCCTCCTCACGGGCGCGCACTACCGCAGCCCACTGGCGTTTTCTCCGGAGCTTCTCCGGGCGGCGGACAGTGCCGTCAAGCGCCTCGATGAGTTTGCGGTCCGCCTGGGAGGCGTAACAGTGGACGCAGAGCCGCCTGCCGAAATTCGGCAGCGCTGGGACGACGCCCTCCGTGACGACCTCAACCTGCCGGCTGCGGTCGGGTTTCTGTTCGAGTTCGTCAAGACCTTCAACACCCGTCTCGAATCGGGGCAGGCGACGCCCGAGGAGCGCGCCGGCGCGATGGCGATGCTCCGGCACGCCAACCGGATCCTGGATGTCATCGAGTTTCCCGAGGCCCTCGACACCGAGGTCGAAAAGCTGATCGCCGAACGCCAGGCCGCCCGCGACCGCCGCGACTTTGCCGCGGCGGATGAGATCCGCCAGCGGCTGCTGGCGATGGGCATCCAGCTGGACGACACGAAAGACGGCACTCGATGGAAGCGGCTTCGATAGCGGACCATCATGCCGCGTCCCCCTGACATCATCTACGGGCGCAACCCCATCCTCGAGGCGTTTCGCGCCGGGAGACCGGTCAAGCGGCTGTTGCTCGCCGACGGTCTGCGCGATGAGCCGCGATTGAAAGAGCTCCGCCAGCTGGCCGCGGCGCGCAAGATCGCGATCGAGCCGACCGACCGACGCAAGCTCGACGATATCGCCCACTCGGAGGCGCACCAGGGCGTCGTCGCCTACGTCGGCCCACGCAAATACTGGGAGCTCGAGCCGATGGCACGAGCGGCGCTGGCCGATCGCGCCGATGCCGTCCTGCTGATGCTGGACAGCCTTCAGGATCCGCAGAATCTGGGGACGATCAGCCGCACAGCGGAGGCAACCGGCGTCGGCGGCATCGTAACCTCCCACAACCGTTCGCCTGAGGTGACGCCGTCGGTGGTCAAAGCCTCGGCGGGCGCCGCCGAACACCTGCGCTTCGCGCGCGTTGCCAACCTGGCCCAGGCGACGGATACGCTCAAAGACCTCGGATTCTGGATTGTTGGCTTGACCGGGGATGCCTCCACGCTCTACACGGAGTTCGACTACCGCCGTCCCCTCGTCATCGTCATCGGTGCCGAGGGCGAGGGTTTGCATGAGCTACTTCGCAAGAAGTCCGATGCGCTGGTCCGTCTTCCCATGCTGGGTAAGGTGAGCTCGTTGAACGCCGCGGTGGCTGGCTCGATCGTTCTCTACGAGGTCGTCCGGCAGCGCCGCTAGTGCTCGCCGGGCCAGAACGCCCAGGCGGACGTCGCCGCCAGCAGGCTCAGCCCAATGAGAAGTGCCGCTCCCACGAAGCGGCCGGTAATCATGAACGTCACGCCGAGGACCGCCAGCACCCCGCCTTCGGCGGCCAGGATCCGTCCTCTCATTCTTGACCGGGAGAGCGCTCCCGGTGTTCCTGGAGGGCGGCGTCGTATTCCTCGAGCGATTGAAACTCCTCGGCTTCGAGGAGCACCCGTCTGGTCGCTGTCACCCAATCGCGAGGCAACGTCTTGAAGATGGGCAAGCCTCGCTTGCGCCGGTACATGGCGAACAGCCCGATGGCCGCCAGGACCCAGAGCGGGCCGACGATGCGCGCGTACTGGTGGGTGAGCACCACCATCACGAGGAAGAAGAGCACGCCCAGGAACCCAAGGACCCCCAGGACCGGGAACCAGACCTGGTTGCCCTTGTAAGTGATCCGGATGTTGAGCGGCATCTTGTACGGCCGGGGCGTGAACGGGTCTTTGAAGCGCAACACGAACAATGAGATGAAGACCAGCAGGTAGCCGGTGGTGGCGCCGAAGGCATAAAGATCGGCAAGGACGTCGATCGCGGCGGTCTTGCCCGCCGGCCCAGGCGTGAAGAAGGCGAAGACCGTCTGCAGGAGCGCCACGCCGCCGAAGACGATCACCGCGCGTGCCGGGGTCTGGAACTTCCGGCTGACTTTTGCGAACCAGGTCGGCAGGAGGTCGAACTGCGCCATCGAGTAGCTGAGTCGTGAGGAGCTCACCACGCCCGAATTGGCGGAGATGAAGACGATCAGCGCTCCGATGGCGGCAGTCAGCGGGGCGGCCACGATCCCAATGATTGGGATCCGGCTCGCGATCAGGGCCACCGGGTCGCCCTCATGGCCCCGAAACTCGGTGGGGTGGACCAGACCGATGGCCAGCACCGAAAACGCCATGGCGAAGAGAAGGACCGAGAGGACCAGCCCAATAGAGGTTCGCGGGATGATCGTCGCGGGTCGACGGGTCTCCTGGGCGACCTGCGAGATGGTCTCCAGGCCTACGAACGCGATGATCGCCAGGGAGGAGCCGAAGGCGAAGTCGCTGAGTGACGGACGATCGAAGAGAAATTCGTGCGAAACGATCTCCGGCTTCCAGACCAGGGCAAAGCCGGCCAGAACGATCACGGTTTGGGCCACGATCGCGATCGTCCCGATGACCTCGTTGAAGTTCGTCGACACTTTGATGCCACGGACGTTCAGCCAGATCAGGAGAAGGATGCCGGCCACGGATTCGAGCAACCACAGCCAGGCCAGATGAATCTGGCCCAGGTTGAGGGTGAAATCGATTGCGTGATGTCCGAACGTGAACCATGGCAAAAAGTAGTTGAAATACCCGAACGCCACCACGGTGAAGAGCGAGATGTCGATGGTGTAATCGAGGACTAGGGCCGCCCCGGCGATCAGCCCAGAAAAGTCCCCCAGTCCGCGCAAGGTGAAATACTGGCCGCCACCGGCCAGCGGATAGGACGACGCCAGCTCCGCGTAGCAGAGGCCGACGAGGGCGAAGACGACGCCGGCGGCCAGGAACGCCAGCGGTGCCAGTCCGAGAGCGGCCAGCGTGATGATTCCCAGGGCGGTGTAAATGTCGGCGCCGACCGCGGCGTAGCCCCACATGTAGGAGCCCCAAACGGTGACGTCTCGACGAAGCTCGCTGCCGGCGACGATCTCTCCCGGACGGTGGCCGTCGGGCGGGATTTGCATCTCATGCCCAAGCTAGGTCCTCGGCTTCAAATGGCTCACCGTACCGAGTACGGATTAATGTACGGAGAAACCCAATTCCGTACTTCGCGACGCTCCGGACTCGATACGGGCCGGGGCGTAGGATGACAATCGGGAGGTCCATGCGCAGCAACCTTGGAGCGAACGGTGCCAAACGGTCTCGCTCGCTGCCCGGCCCCTATGGACTCGCCGGCAGACCCGAGGAGATCGCTGCCGCGGCCGGCTGCATCGGGTTGCTGCTGCTGGTCTTTCTTGGCGATCTCGTGACGCCCGTCCAGGTCGCATTGGGGGCGCTGGGCTTGATCCCCCTGCTGGCCGGTGCCTGGCTGCTGTCCGACCGGCTGGCCCTCGCGGTTGCCCTCGTGGCCGTTGGCCAGTTGGTGCTCACGGCGGCGCTTGGCGCGCTGAGTATTCCCACCGTCGTCGCTGAGGCGACGACCTATGTCGTCCTGGGCCTCGTCGTCCGTCTTTACGCCGGCACGCTGTCAGAGATGCTGCGTCGTCAGATATCGATCAAGCGAGCCGCGATCACGGCGCGCACCGGTGTCGAGATGCTGACCAGGCGCGAGCGCGAAGTCGCGCAGCTGGCCGCCCAGGGCTACACTGCCCGCGAGATCGGCGAACAGCTCCATATTGGCGAGCGCACCGTAGAAACGCATGTCGCGAACGTGTGCAGCAAGCTGGGACTGAAGGCCAAAGTCGAGCTGGTCCGCTCCGCGGCCCGCCTCGGACTCTAGGGAACGTGGAACGCCTGATCGTCGACGGCTACAACATCATCTTCGCCTGGCCGGAGTTGTCGGCGCTCAAAGACGTGAAGCTTGAAGATGCTCGCGATCTGCTCGTCGCCATCCTCGCCGACTACGCCGCCATGACTCGCCAGCAGGTGACCGTCGTCTTCGACTCGCATCGACGTCCCGACGCTGAGGCATCCCAGCAAACGGTTAGCGGCGTCCAGGTCGTTTACTCAGGCCGGAAAACGTCCGCGGATCACGTCATCGAGAAGCTGCTCTTCGAGGCGCGACCCAACGACGAGGTCACGGTCGCGACCTCCGATGCCCTGCAACGAGACCTCGCGCTGGGCCGCCAGATCAAGACCGTGTCAGCGCTCACGCTGAAAAGCCAGGTGGATGCCATGCTCGCCCGCCGCGACCGGCAAATGGGTGACAGCCAGGCGCGATCTGACATCGCGCGACGGCTCGAGGACCGGTTGGACGCCAAAACGCGAGAGCACCTGGACCGGATGCGGCGCGGCGAATCGCCGCCCAAATGAAAAGAGGGCCGCGCGATGCGGCCCCCCATCTGCAGAACCTAGCAGCGCGACAGACCGGGGCTGAACGTGTTGAACGCCGGCGTCGTCGTGTAGTAGTCGGTCACGTAGGAGCCGTCGCTGAGGCGGTCCCAGATGCCCGTCCCCCGAATCACGCTGCCCGACCGCACCTGGCAGACGATCATGATCCGCTGGCCGGCGGGAAGCACCCCCAGGCTGCGAAATCCCGTACCCGGGCCGGAGCGTTCCCGGACGAAGTCGGTCGTGCGATACGGATGTCCTGCGGGTTGTGCGGGCGCCGGGCCCGGATGCGAAACCGGGATGACCGAGGCGCCGACGAAGTGGATGTAGCGGTGCGCTTGCGTGGTCCGCTGCCCGTAGCGCAGGTAGTTCGACCAGTTGTACTCTTCCACGGTCGCGTTGCCCGCGCGGTCGACGGCCATCACGTAAGCGACATGTCCGCCCGACCAGGCACCGTCCTCACCGCCGTGCCAGACGGCCACCGAACCGACCGTTGGACGGGTGTCGACGACGTAGCCTATCGCCGCCGCCGCCGCGTCCCATGTGCCGCCGTTGCCGAAGAAGGCCGTCTTGCCATTAGGCCCTTTGAGGGAGGCCCCGTGGAAAACGACGCCCTCCTGACTGAGGCGAAACGCGGCGAATGACGTGCAATATCCGGTGTAAAAGCCCCAGGGGTCCAGCTTGTTGGCCGTCCCTCGATAGGGATAGTCGTCGACCCCCGCCGCCGAGACGGTCACCGCCGGGATTCCGATCAGAAGAACGGTAGCGGCCATCGCCGCCGTGAACGCCTTGCGCCAGCTGAATATGTCGCGATCCATTGGGCAGCAGCCCCCTCACCTTCGCGCGCGTCGCGCGGAATTTGCCTCCCCGTCCGCTGCCGGTACAACGGGCACCCCTGCCGGATGGCATCGCCCCGCCGGCAATCGTTGTCAAGTGGTGGCAGCGCTGTTGGCGACCGTCACCGCTTTACCAACGGATCGTGACGCTCGGCGGAGGGCCCGGGCGGGGGCTGGATCTCCGCCAGCTTTGGTCGCGCCCAATGAAACACGAATAGCGCCCAACTCCACCCCAGGAGCAACCCGGCGATCACGTCGGTCGGGAAATGGACGCCCAGGTAGACGCGCGACCAGGCGACGGCGAGCGCGATGAGGACGGCAAGCACGACCACCAGTTCACGCCAGCCGCGGTTCAGATCCCTCGATAGCAGGATCGCGATCGTCAGGTAGATCGCGGCGGCCTGGGTAGTGTGCTCGGAGGGGAAGCTCAGAGACGTTAGGTGGCTGAGATGCTCGATGGTGGGGCGCGGTCGCGCGACGATCAGCTTGACCACGGATGGCAGGGCGGCGCTGCCCGCCGCGACGACTACCAGTGCGATGTCGTCGGCCGGGCGCTTCCAGCGCCGGAGAAGCACGAACGCGATGGAGAGCGGTGCCAGCAAGGCGAATGACCCGGCGTCACTGACGATTTGGGCGACCGAGGTCAAGGAGCTGCTTCGATGCAACGCGATCGCCTGCAGGACCTGAACATCGACTCCCGGAGCCCATGCCCGCACCCCGATTCCGATCAGGGCGGTGATGACCGCAAGCCCAAAAAAAGTGCCGAGGACTCGCAGGAAGAAGGCAACGAGCGCCGACCGCCTATCGATGGTCGTCCTCGAAGCTCGCCGGTGTGATGACCCGGAGACCCGAGGGTACCACCTCGAATCTCCCCGGAATTCTTCCGGCGATCTCGCCGTCGAGCGTCACGTCGATCGGCTCGCCCGACAGGACCGTCAGGCCGGGCACCCGGAGCAGACGAAAACCGCGGATCGACCGATGCACGCCCAGGGCGGGGTACAGGGCGGAGCGCAGCAACCGCCGCATGGGCAGGTGCTCAACGATCATCACGTCCAGCATCCGATCGTCGGGGGCGGCATTGGGAAGTTTCAGGCCCAGGAAGCCGCCGAAGATGGGCGCGTTGATCACCGAAAGGTGCACCAGATCCAGCGACTCGGTCCCGCCTTCGTGTTCGATCCGGCAGCGGAGCACCGGGCGTTCCCGGAGGGCAAAAGCGGCGGCAACGGCATACGTCAAACGTCCGAGACGGGCTCGTAGATCGGCCCGCGTCGCGAAACGGGCAAACTCCACGTTGAGACCCGCCGCGGCGGCATGGACGAAATGCCGGGGCGCTTCCCCATCACGTGTCAGCTTTCCGGCATCCACGCTGGACACGCGCCCGCGTGAGAGGAGGCGGACGGCACGTTCGACGCGCATCGGGATCCTGAGCGATCGCGCGAAGTCGTTCGAGGTTCCCAGCGGAAGAATGCCAAGCACCGCCGGGGTGCCGATCAGGGCATGGGCCACCGCGCCCACGGTCCCGTCGCCGCCGGCCGCGACCACGATTGGTGGCTGGGAGTCGGTCCGCTCGAGCAGTTCGGGCAGACGCGGAAGGTCATCCACCGCGATTTCAGCCATGACGTTGAGCCCGGTTGCGGTCATGGCGGTTCGGGCCTTCGCGAGCTTGAATCCGTGACCGGCGTGCGGGTTGACGACCAGGACCAACTGGTTGGTCGGCGGGCGCTGGACCTCGGGTACGGGAGCCAACCCAACCAACCATCGGCGGACGGAGCGAAGCACCGGCCCGCTGACGAGCCCCATCCCGGTGCCGATTGCCGCCCCGGCCAGCACGTCGAAGGGATAGTGGACGCGAAGGTGGATCCGCGAATAGGCGACGCCGGCTGCCAACGGCAGAATGGGCAGCAGCATCCGCGGCTCCTCCATGGCCACGCCCGTCACGAAGGCGAATGCCGAGGCCGAGTGTCCCGATGGAAACGAGAAACTGCCCGGCATGCTGATCGGGAGCGGGCGGTCGCTGCGCCGCGTGGGGGGTCGGTCACGCCGGGCCAGGTATTTCAGGGGCAGGTTGACGAGCGTCGACGTAAGCGCGATGGCGACCACGCCACGAAGGGCCGCCCGGCGCTGGCTCGAGCCGCCGGTCAGCGCGAGCACTGCGGCGATGGCGAGCCAGAGCAGCGAGCGGTTCGCGCTGTTGCTGAGACGCCTCAAGGTCAGGTCGGCGACGCGGCGTTCCTGCCGCGTCAGCCGATCAAACAGGCGTTGATCGAAGGCATTCAGTCGGTCAAGGGCGCGCAACTAGCGGCAGATCCAGGCGCGACCGCTGGGTCGCGTTAGCCATCCGCACCAGCGAGGCGCGGGGGTTGGAATTCGCCGGGCAACGAGGGGTAGAGGCGTCGGCGGCGGAGTCGGTGGCGGCTGGTAGTACTCGACTACCTCCCGAGGATCGGCCGGTTGGACCGCCGGGCCCGCGGCAAGCAGTTCCGAGACGGTGACGAATCGATAGCCGCGTCGCTGCAGGTCCGGGACGATGAGCCGCAGCGCGACCGCGGTACCCGGAGCGTTGGCGCCACCCTGTAGATGCATCAGAACGATCGAGCCGGGCTTGACCCCCGCCAGCACGATGGACGCGATCTGCTGCGGATACGGATTGAAGGCATCGATCGAATTTACATTCCACTCGATCGGGATCAAGCCTGCCGCATGCACGAGGTCGAGGGCCGGCCGGTCGTAGCACCCGCCCGGGAACCGAAAGTAGCGTGGCGTGATGCCGGTCACCCGTTGGATCGCTTGCTGGGCGAAGCTGATCTGCTGTGCTTGCGCGGCTCGGCCGACCCAGCTCAGGCGGTAACACGGCGCGTGAAAGGCTGGATGCGAGTAACTGTGGTTGCCGATCTCGAAGTTCGGATCTGTGGCGAGCCGGCGCGCGACGGCCGGGTACCTCTCGGCCCACATGCCGGTCATGAACAGGGTCGCGTGCACCTTGTTGGCCTGCAAATAGTCGATCGCATCGCTGTTGATCCAGATGGCAGCGCTGGCGGCCATTTGCGGGGTCATATCCAGGTCGAATGTGAGTGCGACCAGCGGCTGTGATGTCCGCGCAGCCAGCACTACTCGCGGCGCGGCCGGCGTGCTGGCGACCGCCCGCCGCGCCGGCGGCTGGATGACATCGGGAACCACGCCGAGATGGACCACGAGCCTTGGAGTCGGTGGATGGGTGATGGCGGTGCGGGCGGGCTGCGCATCTGCTGCCAACCCGGCCAGCATCAACCCCGGAATGACCAGGAGGAGTCCTCGCCGCATGTCCTTAGATCAGCCTAGAGTAGCCAAGCGCGAAAGCGGAACGGACTGGTTCGCTATTCAGCGCTCGACGGCGCAATCGCCGCGACCAGAGCGAGGTCGCCCGGTCTGATCGACTTCGGGTCGAATTTTCGGACGTTTGCCGCCATCTTCGTCAGCGCCTCGGCCATCGACATCGGGGGTGCCGCGTCCTTCTTCCGCGTTGGCGGCGTAAAGCGGACCGGGTTGATCCGGGCGACAACCACCGCCCGCAGATACGGACTCTTCATGCCCATGGCCTGCATCGTCTTGACAAGGGCGGCGACCCGGTCGTCGATGTCCATGATCCGAACCGCCCACTGCTCTCGCTGGCGCAGCGCCGCCGGCAGCGTGCTGTCGAGAAAGCGATCGACCTTATTGAGTACGGATTGGTAGGAGGAGCCGGCGAAGCGGGAGCGCTGCTCGTACGCGCAGCCGAGCGTGAGGAAAGCTGGCGATTCGAAGGTCACCGCGTGCTCCGCCTCCTTGGAGCGAGGCTGCTCTTTAGCCAGCTGGCGGGCCATCCGGATCACCTCGAGCGAGCGATCGCGCAGGTTGTGGGCTTTTTCGGTGTTGAGCGCGAGGATGCGAAATGCCAGCTTCTCATCGGGCACCAGCAAGGCCGTCACGGTTCGCATCCCGAGGCGGCGCGCGGCTTCCAGGCGATGCCGGCCGTTCGGTGACCAGAAGCCGTCCTTTGTTGGAACTGCAATCACGGGGTCGAGGAACAGTCCGGCCGCCCCGATCGCATCTACCAGACGGGTGGCGTGAGTCCGGGACAGGTCGCGCTGGAATGGGGTGGCCACCACCTTCTTGATGGGGAGCGATGCCAGCACCAGCGCCTGGCCGGCGAAGGGGTCCCGGTAAGCGCCGACCACCGCGCCGCCCTGCTTCTCGACCTGCGAGGCAAGCCCGGAGATATCGTCGCCGTTGGGGTCGAGGACGCTCTCTCGCGGCTCCGGCCCGCGAGCGGTGGCGGGCTTCCGCGATCTGGTCGCTTTCGTCGGGACTTTCTTCGTCGACTTCTTCGCTGCGGCCATATCCGAAAGACTACGGTTTCAGGCAGCCGACCCACCACCCAGGGAGCTTGAAATTGGAGCCCACATCCAGATTTGAACTGGAGACCTTCGCCTTACCAAGGCGACGCTCTACCACCTGAGCTATGTGGGCTCTGGTATTGGGCAGAGGAG
>Ga0209059_1001604_pt1 | contig 10374 bp, 8 predicted proteins | sample GraSoiAngelo_151_FD_186165 | JGI IMG/M metagenome (GOLD analysis project Ga0209059, IMG submission 186165) | Grasslands soil microbial communities from the Angelo Coastal Reserve, California, USA - 14_1009_12_20cm (SPAdes) (version 2) | ecosystem: Environmental > Terrestrial > Soil > Grasslands ...
CCAGAAATTCATCGACCTCCAGTCCTTCATCTCATGCGAGCGGGATAGAATCGTTTTCCCCTGTTCCGCCGCGTTTTGCAACTCAACCCCCGCTTGAGCCCCGCTATAGCGACATTCATACTACAGCGCGAGCGGAGACGAACAGGCGTCGTTGGATTCTGGTCGTCTTAGCACTGCTAGTACTCCTGCTGGTGACCGGTGCTGGTGCATTATTCTTCCTCACACAGACGAATCCCAGGAGTAGTAGTTCACCTCCTGCTACTGCCACCCACTTGCAAAAGACGCCAGTTGTAGGTACCTCTCCAACAGCGACGCCTACCGCCACACCAAACCTTACAGCTACTGCGCAGGCTATTGCCGCCGCTACTGCAACGGCACAGGTGCAGGCCACAGCCACGGCCATTGCCCACGTCACTGCAACGGCCCAGGCCGAAGCACGAGCTACCGCCGGGGTGATCCAGACGGCAACTGCTGTCAAGCCCTCTTACCAGGACGCATTAAATGACGCAACCAATGCTGATACCCAGGCTGCTCAATGGGATAACAATAGCCAATGTACTTTTCAATCCGATGGTTACCATGACAGGGAAGGTGTGAATCTGGTAAACTTCCATGGATGTCTTGAATCTGGCAAGTCGTATAAGAACGCCACTATTTCGGTAGATATGAAAATCAATAGTGGGCACTCTGGCGGCCTCTTCTTCCGCGTCAACACAGATCTTTTAAATCGCTATGCAGGTTACCTGTTTGAGGTGGACAGCAAGGGGAACTATAAAATATCAACGATGTCCTATACCACTATCAATACTTTGCCAGGGCATAATTGGACTTCGTCAGCCTCATTGAAGCAGGGAAATGCTGTTAAAAACACCTTGCTCGTAATCGTACGTGGCAATACGTTCTTGTTCTATGCCAACGGCGCATTCCTGACGCAGGTAACGGATTCAACGTATAGCGCTGAAGGTGATATTGCCTTTCTTGCCACGACGTCAGATACACCCGCCGATATCGTCTACAGCAATTTGAATGTTTACCCTCAACCATAAACTTCCTGGAAAGGGGTTCTCAATGCGTACGCTCATAACGAATGGCCATATTGTCACTGCTATTGCAGATTACGAGGGCGATATCCTCATTGACGGAGAAAAAGTTGCCGCCGTCAGCGTACCAGGTGCGTTTGCCTCGTTGCAGGTTGATACAGTCCTGGATGCCCAGGGTAAGTATATCTTCCCGGGTGCCATCGATGTGCATACACATATGGAGCTTCCGCTCCCTGCCACGGTTGCCAGCGACGATTTTGAGACAGGAACTATTGCCGCCGCCTGCGGTGGCACTACGACCATCATCGATTTCGCGAACCAGCAGCGCGGCCATAGGCTCGCCGATGCATTGCAAACCTGGCACAACAAAGCGGATGGGAAAGCCGTCATTGACTATGGTTTCCACATCACCATCACGGATCTTGCCGCTGCCCCCGAGACCGCTATGGACGACATGGTCACCGCAGGCGTGACCACGTTCAAGCTCTTGATGGCCTATCCTGGGACCTTCATGGTCGATGATGAGACTATCTACCGCGTACTGCGCCGTTCCGCGAAAATAGGTGGATTGGTAATGGTCCATGCCGAAAATGGTATTGTCATCGATCTTCTGGTGCGCGAAGCTGTGGCCGCGGGTCATACCGCTCCCGGTTTTCACGCCCTGACACGCCCGGCGATATTAGAGGGAGAGGCTGCCCAACGCGCCATTACGCTGGCCGCCTTTGCTGATGCACCGCTTTATATCGTCCATGTCAGCTGTGCCCATGCCCTTCATACCGTAGCTGCCGCCCGTGTCAAAGGCCTACCTGTGTGGGGTGAAACTTGTCCACAATACCTCTATCTCAATGATAGCCATTACGCAGCACCTGGTTTTGAGAGCGCGAAATTTGTCTGCACTCCGCCTATGCGCGGCGTCGCTGACAACGAGGCTCTCTGGCTCGGCTTGCAGCGCCATGAACTTCAGGTCGTTTCCACCGATCATGCCCCATTTCATTTTGCCGGTCAGAAAGAATTGGGGTTGCACGATTTCACGAAGATTCCCAATGGCCTGCCAGGAGTGGAACATCGTGTAGTTTTGCTCTACGAGGGTGTGCGCACAGGCAAACTTGCTCTCCAGCATTTTGTTGACTTGATAGCGACGGCTCCAGCTAAGCTCTTTGGCCTCTATCCTCGCAAGGGAACCATTGCTCCGGGAAGCGACGCCGACCTGGTGATTTTCAATCCAGAGCGAAAGATGACAATCAGCGCTGCCACCCAGCACCAGCATGTCGATTACACGCCCTACGAGGGGATGCAGGTGCAGGGCATTCCCGAAGCAGTCCTTCTACGTGGAGGTGTGATAGTACGCGATGGAGAATACGTTGGTGGAAAAGGAGGAGGGCAGTATTTGCGCCGTGCCACATTCTCAGAAGAATTGAATGAGGGGTAACTCCGTTATCAAAATTCCTCATCTTTGCGCTGTTCTCTTGGTGGCACCAGTTTGTGCTCAACCGCGAATGCTGCCGCCTCGCTGCGGCGTGCCAGCCCAAGTTTCTCCAGGATATGGCTGACATGGTTGCGGGCCGTCTTCTCCGTCACAATAAGGGTGTTGGCTATTTGTTTGTTCGTATAGCCACGCGCTATCAACACTAGCACTTCGCGCTCTCGCTCGGTTAGCTCGCCACCCTGTGTCTGGCCGCCACTGCTGGCTAAAGCGGTTAGCCTTGACGTTGCCTGTTTGACCAGTTCCGGATCAAGTAGCGATTGACCCGAGGCAACCAACCGGATGGAACGCAACAATTCTGCCCGGCTCAAATTTTTCAAGAGATAGCCGCTGGCACCTGCAAGCATCGAGGCAAGGACGGCTTCATTATCGGTATAAGAAGTAATCATCAAGATGGAGACATCAGGGTAGAGACTCTTGATCTCGCGACAGGCCTCGATACCACTCATCCTCTCCATACGGACATCCATCAGGATTAATTGTGGCGCAAGTACACTCATCTTCGCCAGGGCTTCGGCGCCATCACTGGCCTCTCCAACCACGTTAATATCTGGTTCCAGTTCAAAGGCCGCGCGCAAACCCAGGCGTACCACTTCGTGATCATCTACAATGAGCAATCGTATTCTTGCCATAAGCGTAATCACCTCTTCTTATTAATATGGTAGGGTTGCTCGCACGCTGACGCCACCTGTAGGACCCTGTTTCACCTCAAATGTCCCTCCCAGTTCCTCGGCTCGTTCACGCATACCCCTCATACCGTGCCCAGAATAGATGCGCTGTCGATCTTCAGCGGCTCCTGAAGCATAGCTATATTCGGCTACTTTCAAACTTCTCCCGTTGTCGCAAATCTCGACTTCTATAAAACCTTGTAGATAACGCAGGTACACGCGCAGTTGTGTTGCTCCTGCATGTTTATAGGCATTGGTGAGCGCCTCTTGCGTAATGCGGAATAACGCGGTCCCTATCTGCGCCACCCTCCGTGCGCGCCGCTGATCCCCGTTGATTTTCTCTTCATCTTCATCGCCTTCTATTTCAAAATGGACCGGCAGGCCACTAATAGCCTCAAATTCGCGCAGCTGGCCGGTCAACATCTGCGTCAAGGTAATGGTTCCACTGATCAAGGGTTTGAGCGTGAACATATAATGGCGTGTTTCCCACAGCGCCTGTTTCGAAATGGTAACCAATGAATCGAGGCGTTGCGCGAGGGGAAGCAACATCTCTTTATCTTCCCCATCTTCAGGAGCTTCGTTTATACGGTGAGCGAGTGCTGCACTTGTTTCGGCGTTCAGGCTCATCATATACACCAGTTGTGCCACACCATCGTGAATCTCACGAGCAATACGGCCGCGTTCCGCCAGCGCTGCTAATTCTTTGGCCTGTTCTGTCAGGCGGATGTTCTCCAGTACGATTACCAGCTGTGACCCGGTAGCGCTGAGAAATACCTCCTGTTTGTTTTCAAAAGGCGTTTGCCGTGTGCTTTCAGCGCCGATCACCAGATATAGCCGCCCTTCCCTGAGAAATGGCAGGTAGAGACGTGCGATAGCTGGGCGATACTCACTGTTTTCATCAATCTCAGGCTCAAAAGCGGTGTATTTTTCCCCCGATTGAATCACCTGCGCGAAGAGCGTTCGACTCTTATCCGGTATCCTGGATTCTAGAAAACCAGCCTCTATATAATGCTCAATCTCAGGAGTATCATTGCCGCTTTTGCCTTCGCCAGCGTTGCGAAGAAGTGCAATAACCAGGCGCTCAAAATGTCCACCCTTACGTATCTGTTCAGCGCTTTGTTGTAACAGATACATCCTATCGCTGACGCCCTCGATGAGCGTCTGGCCGACGCGTCGCATAGCGGTCTGGAGACGGACGTTATCCTGTTCTCTTCTCTTACTGCGGGTATAACTTTCTAACAGGGTAGCCAGGTACGCTGCCAGAATAGCTATCACCGGCGCGTCTAGCAGCGAGCCGGCCAGGTCTCGCGCATTTAAAACATAATGTGGTAATTGCGTAGGCGGGAAAAACGCTCCAAAGAGTATAAACAGGTCGTAGCCAAGGGCAGCTGCAAGTCCACCACGATAGCGATAAGTGAACGCTGCTACAAAGGCAGTCGAGATACCGTAGCGATAAAAGGGGGAGCCTACACCGAAGGGCGGAGGTCCAAAGTAGCCTCCGTAGTACGTCACCATGCCACAGATTACGACATCTATACCATAAATCGCTATATCCCAGTAAGCATTACGCGTTCTTACCAGGGGAGGCAATAGGTCGGGTTCTTCGTCTGTTGCCAGCGGGCGTGGACGCCAGCTTCTCCCCTTCTTACGTTGTTTTCTGACTGCGAGCTGTTTTGGATGAAGAAGCCTGTTTAATCCTGGAAGATCAGGTAGGAAAATCTGAAAGACGGGAGCGTATAGCGTTATGACTAAGGTCTGTAGAAATGTGATCGCCAAAAGCAATGTGGCGAGCCACGGAAGAGGTTGGCCATGGATCGAAACAAGCGTAATCAAGGCAAGAAGCCAGGTAACCCAGCGCCAGAGCAGGAAAAAATAGCTGGGAGTATTGCGCAGACGGCGAGAAGCCCTCTGTGGGATCGTCTTCACAGTTTTTACCATCTGGCTCATTAATCTTATACTTTCTGAGTTTACCTGCTTGCAGTATGCACACTTTTCTGAGACCTGTCAATAAACTGTTCTTAATGTGAAAATTTTTTCACAACGATATGTCAAATATGTCTATAAAGTTTCAAATCATCCCTTTTTTAGCCATTGAACCCTGGCGAATTGACAAGTTTATGTGATATGTTATTAGTACACTCTATGTTTCCTTTACGGAAAATTTGAAGTAGAATGGCTCTCTGTAGAGGCGTTTAAATGCAAGAACTCCAAAAGGAAACCGGTGTATAGTTGTCCTAGTAAAGAAAGGGACGGTTCTAATCGTGAAAAATGCCGAGCGGAAACGCGCATCCTTGGTGGCTAATCTGGGCGATATCAACCGACCTTTGCGTGTTCGACCTGTACGCGTCATGGGACGCGAGTGGTGGGCGGTGGATGCTGAAGACACCTGGCCTGGCATGGTAATGGACCTGCGCCGTTTAGGCTTTGAGTCGATGGCATGGGAGGATGAGGTACTGGTGCGTGAGAGTGCACCTGCCTACGAACCGCAGATGGAGGGGCCGGCTGCTCCTGGAGGGCTGAAGCCATTTCCACTGATTCATCCAACAATACAGATCCGCAAGGAATCATATTCACCCAATTACGCTGATTTTGGTTATTTGGATGAGTATGACGACAAAGAGGATGAAGAAGATGTGGAGGAAGAAGACGAGTTCGAACCTGAAGATCTGGGCGAGTAGTTTGCCCAGGTCTTTTTGCTAATAATAAAGATGCTCGTACATAGGGTACCCGCGAGGGGCACTCTACCATAGATAATCTGCGCAACAATATGCAGCATTCCATATCTATGATGGATGTCTCAAGTGGGTACCTTTGCTATTATCAACGCACTAAGCTGTCGTTAAAACTTCAACTGATAGGAATGAAAACGATGTCTACAACCGAATCATCCCATTCTCACTCTCATGTATTGAGGCAAACTGCGATAGGTGCGCTCCTGATCCATGGTTTGAATGGTACGCCAGAAGAAATGGCCGAGATGGAGACCTTTCTCCAGGTAAATGGCATCATCACTGAAAATATATTGTTACCAGGGCATGGAGTACCTGTGCGAGAGATGGCATCCCTTGGCTGGGAGGATTGGGCAAATGCTGTGCGCCGCGAATTGCGCTTACTCAAACAGCGTTGTGAATATGTGTTTCTCGTTGGGCATTCGCTTGGAGGTGCCTTAGCCTTGCACGTCGCTGCACACGAGGAAGTGACCGGTATTGTGACGATGTGCGCTCCCCTCCATATGTATCCCGGTTTAAAGCGACTGGTTGGCATCGTCAGTCGAATTACCCCTATGCTTCCCAGGCTGCACGATGACGTGCGAGATCCAGGGGCTCGTCGACGCTATAACAGGAATGTCTATCGTCTGGCTCCTGTTGCGCCGGTTTACAGTATGTTACAATTTTTACCACAACTACGAGGGGAGCTACCTCGCATAACTGTCCCCATACTGATTATGACCGCAATCAATGATCACGTGGTCCCCGCCCGTGATGGGCGTGAAATCTACCGATTGATTGGTTCACACGATAAGCACCTCCTCACGTTACACCGCTCCTATCATATGATAATGATGGATCATGATCGTGAGGAGGTCTTTGCCAAAACCAGCGCTTTTATTTTGCGGCATGCCGGTAAAGTGCAGCCGCATTCACGAAAGTAGGTATCTTCCAGTACGAGATAAGATCAAATTGCTTCCTGAGGTGACTAAGTTGAGGTAGGTTCTACCTCGTTGGCTATCTCCTGGTCGGATACAGGCATTTCCGTGCTGTCCATGGTGCTCTTCTTGCGTGCATTGGTAATTTTGAAAAATACCCACCATATCCCGCCCGATAGCAAGATAACTAGCATCGGCTCAATAGGAGCGCGGAAGCGAGAACTCCCATAGAAGATGAGGCATTCACCAATTGTCAGTCCAATCACTAAGTAAATGAACATGAGTTGGCGCCATTTTCTTCTCCATGTCACTACCAGGCCAAACGCAGCCAAGATAAAAACAGGGATGGACATGGTTTGTATCATCCCTACCACGATCTGCGAGGAATGGCGAGAGGGAAATTGATTCATCGGCAGGTCAGCCTCTGGAGTAGCAGGGGTCCACATCGCCAGGAAATGGAGGCTGAGCAGGTAGGGCATTTCACTCATATGAGACTGTACCCACAGCCATGCGTAATGCTCATAATCCGAATTTTGTCGTACTTCACATTCTCTTTGACAGCCGAGATAGTGCCTCACTATTTCAGGATGAGTCAATGATGGTCTGATCCACATTCCACGAAAGGGTGTGTTGTCAAAGATCATGTCATTATAAGCACCCAGCACTACAAAACCATCTCCTGTTGCTACGGGAACGAATCTATGAGTAGTTTGGTAATTACGTATGGTCCAGGGGGTCACAATCATGAGCGCAATCAGACAAATGATGGCAATACTCGTAGCGACCGCCCTCCAGCAGAGGATTTTTTTCTGCACGAACATTATTCCCCAGAGAAAAACCAGGCCAAGTATGAGCAAGCCATTTGGCCTGGTGAGGGAGAACAGACCGAGTATTATGCCGCTTGCGATCGCCCACCTGTATTTTCCGGTTTGCTGTAAAAGGAGGAGCGTGTAACAAAAAGCTAATAGCAAGAAGGTATAGAGCGATTCGGAGTATAACCAGCCGTCATAAATAAAAAGCCCAGGGTAGATGCTTGCCAGTATTCCTGCCAGGAGCGCAATCTGTTTATTGAATACCTCTCGAGCAAACAGGTAGACCAGTACGCATGTCCCTGAACCAACCAGGCACAAAAAAAGGCGTACATAAAGATTGCTGGGACCTAACAAGATATCGAAGGCGGCAATGATACCAGGCCAGAGAGGAGCGCGGCCGACTGTTGGCATATGGGGATTTAAGCAGAAACAGTGTTCGCGCACGATGTTGAACGCGATTTTCTCGTAGGCCTGTGCGTCATAACCCGCCACATAATTCTTTCCCACTGTCAGGTTATAGAGAACGCGCACTGCCAAAGCCAGGAAGAATATTCCCAGTATGGGTAAATATGGTTGCCAGCGTTTCATGGGTCATCATTCCGGGTAAAGAAAGTAATTCAGTAGAATCCTCATTTTAGGACGTACCGTTTTAAAGAATGTAACAACTCTCTCTATCTTTGAACAAACTTGCTATACCCTGCTATAATGAAATACATAAGAGCGTTATAAGGGTAACCATCGTAGTTACCCGGCTATAAGGGAGTGACTGATGGAGAAGGACACTCAACAGGAAAGCCAGGCTGCAGGTATATCGGACACGAATACCATCGTAACTGACGACACCACCGTTTTACAAAGTAACCTTTTTACTGACGCGGCAACGGTCATAACGGAGCCACCAGATCCTTTAGAAACACCTTATCCACCTCTGGTTCGTACCAATCCGCTTACTGACCAGTCTAGCCTGGCAGCGTGCGCCATACCGTATCAACAAGAACTTCTGCTGCGTGGAAAATCAAACTATACAGTTACCTGTTTCCTCTCAGACCTGAAAATGTTTAGTCGCTTTGTTGGCCAGGAAACTCCTGTAGGGCGTATTACCAAGGAGCAACTTACAGACTGGCTTATGAAGCTGAAATTTGGCAACAAGGGACAGACACCTGCTCCCAAAACCATGGCTCGCCGCGTCACCTTCCTCAAAAATTTCTTCTCGTGGTTAGCTCACGAAGGTATAATTCGAGAAGATCCTTCCGCAAGCCTGGTTTTGGAACGACCTTTACCTCCACTACCAGAGCTATTATTCGAGGATGAGATACAACGCCTGTTAAGTGCGGCAGCAGATGACCCTCGCTGTCACTGTCTGCTCTATCTTGTCCTCTACGCAGGCTTGAAGAAGGAAGAGGTGATGGGTTTAAAACTCAGTCACATCGACCTTTCTGATGAACAGGTTCCTATGATTACCATCCACTTTGCACCATCGACCGGGAAACAGCATCGTGAGAGGCGCCTTGCTCTTCCTGCCGAATTCACCGCTATCTTCAAGGAGTATCAGGCAAAATATCATCCTACCAATGAGCTGTTTGATTGCACTGACCGCAACCTGAATTATATTCTGGGGAGAGCAGTGAAAGCTGCTGGTATACAAAAGCGGGTCACGTTGCAATTGCTCCGCGATACTTTCGCCGTCCGGCAGCTCAAGGCAGGTGTGACACCAGAAACATTGCGCGAAAAACTAGGTCTCTCTGACGAAGCCTGGTTAGAATCGCGCGAAAAATATCGCCGCCTGGCCTTCGCCAGGTAAGTATATTCGTGTTCGTGCGAGATGAGCAATCCTTTTTCCTTATTGGGGCCTGGCTTGCCTGGGCGGCATCTGCTGTTGTGATTGGACTGTAGTATATGAGACGAGCTTTGCTTTACGGTTCAATGTGTTGTTCAAAAGAATGGCATTGAGAACAATACCGCCAATAGCCAATGGGAGATTACAAAAAATGATGCCAAAGCCCAGCGTAAAAATAGCTATCATGATGGCTAGAGGCCAAAAAAGTGCGAAGCTACAAATAAGTAATACGACTCCTATGGTTGTTTCACCTGCTATGAGCCAGCCAACGCCGTAAATGCCAAAGAGAGAGAGAAAGATCTCCGCGAGGAGTGCCCCTCTATTATAATTGCTTGAGGAAGTTGTGAAAGTATTGACAACCGTAACATTTATTGAGCCAGGTTGAGGTTGATACGCAGTCTGTGCATAATATGCTGGCCCAGAGCCAAAATCCTGTTTTGGCGGCGGCGGATAGCTTACTGCCTCTACCGGCTCTGAATTTTGCAGTGGCGTGTAACCCTGTTCATATGTTGGCATCGGTTGAGGATTATCGTACTCTCTAGAAGAATACCGTCCATAGCTGGTTGGCGGTTGGACCACTGTACCGCAGGAAGGGCAAATTGCAGCATTGGCAGATATCTCTTTTCCACAGCGTTCGCAGATCATGTTACATTATTTCCTTTTTCCATCGTAAAGCCCAGGTCTACTCATTATACGTTCATGCTCCATCCCCGGTTACTACAGTTGAACTCTATTGTACCAACCTGTGCCGTTTGTTCAATTTGCCATGGTGCTCCTCTGGAAAGCGCTGAAGGGAGTGGATTGATGACCGATGCCGTGCCATCCTTGCGTTGTTTTGCGCTTAGAGCAGCAGGAGTTATAACGATGACTGAAGGTTTGACTTCCTGC
>Ga0209059_1001606_pt1 | contig 10364 bp, 10 predicted proteins | sample GraSoiAngelo_151_FD_186165 | JGI IMG/M metagenome (GOLD analysis project Ga0209059, IMG submission 186165) | Grasslands soil microbial communities from the Angelo Coastal Reserve, California, USA - 14_1009_12_20cm (SPAdes) (version 2) | ecosystem: Environmental > Terrestrial > Soil > Grasslands ...
CTCGGCCTCGACGGTGGGATTGCCCCGCGAGTCGAGGATCTGCCGCGCGCCGACGTCCGCGATCGCCGTCACTCGAAGATCACCTTCGCACGGTCGAAGTAGCGGTCCTGCTCGCCGAGGTCGAGCTCGGAGAAGACCTTGCCCTCCTCGGCGGCGAAGTGTTCGGCGCGCTCGACCCGCTCGACGAAGCGCCGCGTCATAGCTCGCAGCGCGAGCTCGGGGTCGACGTTCAGGCGCCGGGCGACGTTGACCGCTGCGAAGAGGACGTCGCCGAGCTCCTCGAAGACGTGGGGCGGTGGCTCGGTCTCGGCGCTGATCTCCCCGGCCTCGGCGAGCACCTCCTTCAGCTCGCGCACCTCGTCGTCGAGATCCGCGAGCGCGCCGTCGGTGTCGAGGTACTCGAAGCCGATCGACGCCGCGCGCCGCTGCACCTTGCGCGCGTAGAGGAGCGCGGGAAACGTCTCGGGGACGTGGTGGAAGATCCCTTCACGGCCCTCGTCCTCGCGCTTGATGTCCTCCCAGCGGGCCTTCACCGCGCCCGCCGAGTCGGCGTCCGCGTCGCCGAAGACGTGCGGATGGCGCCGCACGAGCTTGGCGTGGATCCCGCGCGCCACCTCCTCGAGCCCGGGCCCGCCGCGCTCCTCGAGCAGGAGCGAGAGGAAGTAGACCTGGAAGAGCAGGTCGCCGAGCTCGTCGGCCAGCTTCAGGTCGTCGCCGGAGACCGCCGCGTCCGCGACCTCGTACGCCTCCTCGACCGTGTGCGGCACGATCGTGCGCGCCGTCTGGGCACGGTCCCAGGGGCAGTCGCGGCGCAGGCGCTCGGTGAGCTGCTGCAGCTCGACCAGCGCCTCCAGATTCAACTCAGGTCGTGGTCGGCGAGGTCGAGGTGGTCGGAGGCGCGAAGCCGGCCTGGTAGTGGACCTTCTTCGCGTACTCCTTCTTCGTGTCGTTGATCCACTTCGACCACTCGGCGCGCTGGCGCTGCTGGAGGAGCTGCTGCTTGATCGACGACTTAAGCTGCTTGTTGAGCGGCGTCGTCTTCGCCGGCTTGACGTCGGAAAGCGCCTGGATGATGTGCCACCCGTACTGCGTCTTGACCGGCCGCGAGACCTGGCCCTTGTCGAGGAGGAACGCGGTCTGGTCGAACGGGGCAGCGGTCTGGCCCTTCACGATCGTGAGCTTGCCGCCCTGCGCGCGCGAGCCGGGATCCTTCGAGTACTTCTTCGCCAGCGCCGCGAAGCTCGCCCCGCCCTTGATCTTGTCGTAGAGCTTGTTCGCGAGCGCGCGGTCCGAGACGAGGATGTGCCTGACGTCGCGCGACTCGGGCTGCTGGTAGAGCTTCAGGTTCTTCTTGTAGTAGCTCGCGACGTCGCTGTCCGAGACCTTGACGCCGCCCGTGACCTTCTTGTAGATCCCTTCCGAGAGGAGCTGCGGCCGGATGACGACGTCGCGCACGTCCTGGAGGGTCAACCCCTGGGCTTTCGCCTGCGTCTGGAGGTTCTTCGCCCCGCCGAGCTGCTTCTCGAGCTGGGCGTAGCGGTCGGACATCTGCTTGTCGGTGATCGTGACGCCGAGCTGCTTCGCCTTCTGCTCCAGCTCTTGGAGCTGGACGAGGAACGTGAGCGCCGACTGCTGGACCTGCTGGAACTGCGTCGTCCCCGCCTTCGGCCACGCACGGTGCTGCTGCGCGTAGCCGCGCTTCGAGCGGGCCATCGCGAGGTCGAAGGAGGCCCTCGAGATCGTGTCGCCGTTCACGACGGCCACCGCGTTGGGGGGCACCTTCGTGGAGCTGCCGCCTCCGCCGCAGCCTGCGGCCGCGAGCGTGAGGAGAACGAGGAGTGGAACGGCGATGCGGAGGGATCTCATAAAACAAGCGCCGCGCAGCGGGACGATCACGCTGCCTGGCGCGCGCCGAGTATAGCATCGACCAGTCGAAGCGCTTCGCCGAATTCTTCGTTACGAAGGGTAATCTCGCGCGTCGCGCTGGTGTAGATCGCGGTGTCCACCCGGCTCCGCAGCTCACGCAGCTCGGCCGACCCCAGCACGAGCGGACCCACGCTGGCGCGGCCGGCGCGGAAGACGAGGTAGTCGGCGCCGAGCCGCGCGAGCTTCAGCTTCGCCTCCTGGATCGCGAAGAGGTTCTCGACCGGCTCGGGGAGCGGACCGAAGCGGTCCTCGGTCGCGGCCTCGAGCTCGCGCAGCTCGTCCTCGTCCTCGGTCAGCGCGAGGCGACGGTGGAGGTCGATCTTGAGCGCCTCCGAGGCGATGTACGTGGCCGGGACGTACGCGTCGACCCGTGCGTCGACGCGCACGGGGCGCGCGACGGCGCGCCGCCGGCCCGAGAGCTCCGCTACCGCCTCGTTCAGGAGCTCGACGTAGAGCTCGAAGCCGACCGCCGCGACGTGGCCCGACTGCTCCGCGCCGAGGAGGTCGCCGGCGCCCCGGATCTCGAGGTCGCGCATCGCGATCGCGAACCCGGCCCCGAGCTCGGTGTGGTCGGCGAGGGTGGCGAGCCGCGCCCGCGCCTCCGGCGAGAGCTCGCTCGCCGCCGGGTAGAAGAGGTACGCGTGCGCGGTCACGTCGGAGCGGCCCACGCGGCCGCGGATCTGGTACAGCTGCGCGAGGCCCAGCGTGTCCGACCGCTCGACGACGAGCGTGTTGGCCTGCGGGATGTCGAGGCCGGACTCGATGATCGTCGTCGAGACGAGCACGTCGGCGTCGCCGCGCAGGAAGGCGTGCATCTTCTCCTCGAGCTCCTTCTCCCGCGTCTGGCCGTGCGCGACGAGAAACCGCAGGCCCGGGCAGAGCTGTTGGAGCTTGAGGGTCGCCTCCTCGATCGTCTCGACACGGTTGTGGAGGTAGAACGACTGGCCGTCGCGCGCGTGCTCGCGCTCGAGCGCGAGCTTCACGACCTCCTCGTCGTACTCGGAGACCGTCGTCCGGATCGGCCGGCGCCCCTCGGGCGGCGTCTCGATGATCGAGATGTCGCGCAGGCCCGAGAGCGACATGTGCAGCGTGCGCGGGATGGGAGTGGCCGAGAGAGCCAGCACGTCGACCTCCAGCCGGAGCGAGCGCAACAGCTCCTTCTGGGCGACGCCGAAGCGCTGCTCCTCGTCGAGGATCACGAGCCCGAGCTCCTTCGGGATCACGTCGCGGCTCAGGACCCGGTGCGTGCCGACGAGGACGTCGACCTTGCCGGCGGCGAAGTCGGCGAGGATCCGCTTCGCCTCGGCGGGCCTGCGGAACCGCGAGACCATCTCGACGACGACGGGGAAGTCGCGGTAGCGCTCACGGAAGGTGTTCCAGTGCTGCTCGGCGAGGATCGTCGTCGGCGCGAGCAGGAGCGTCTGCTTGCCGTTGACGGCCACGGCGAACGCGGCGCGCACGGCGACCTCGGTCTTGCCGAAGCCGACGTCGCCGCAGACGAGCCGGTCCATCGGCCGCGGCGCCTCGAGGTCCTCCTTGACCGCCTCGATCGCGACCTGCTGGTCGGGCGTCTCGCGGTACGGGAACTCGGCCTCGAGCCGCTCCAGCATGTCGTCCGAGAGGTCGTACGGCACCCCGGGCGCGCGCTGCCGCTGCGCGTAGAGCGCGAGCAGCTCGCCCGCCAGCTCGCGCACGCTCGCCCGCGCGCGGTTCTTGAGCAGCTGCCACGCCTTGCCGCCGAGCTTCGAGAGCGCCGGCGCCTTGGCGTCGGCGCCGATGTAGCGCGACACCTTGCCGAGCTGCTCGTGCGGGACGTAGAGCCGGTCCTCGCCGCGGAAGGCGAGGAAGAGGTAGTCCCGCGTCACGCCTGCGACCGTCTTCGTCTCGAAGCCGAGCAGCTTCCCGACGCCGTGGTCCTCGTGGACGACGTGGTCGCCGGTGCGCAGGTCGGCGAAGGACTGGAGCGCGCGGCCGACGCGCGCGTCGGCCCGCGGCGCGCGGCGGCGGAAGACCTGCGTGTCCGGGAGCAGGACGAGCCCGAGCTCCCGCCAGACGAAGCCCCGGCGCGCGGGAGCGACCGCGAACTGCACGCCCGGCTGGCGCGGCAGGACCGGCTCGTCGAGCGTGCCCGCCTCGACCTTGCGGAGCAGGTTCTGGGTCCGGAGCGCCTCCCCGCGGTGCGGGAAGGCGACGACGACGCGCTGACCCGCGCGCACGAAGCCCGCCAGCTCGTTCTCGGCCTCCGCGAGCCCGCGAGCGGCGAGCGCCGGCCGTTGCGCCTCGAACGCGAACGGCTGCCCCGCCGGGAGCGGGTCGAGCTCGGCGGCTCCCTTGAGCGACTGCGGCTCGTAGCCTTCCTCCTCCCAGACGTGGCGCACCTCGTCCGCCTCCCAGACGAGATCGGGCGGTCGATCGAGCGGCGCGACGAGGTCGTTCGGGACGAAGGGCTCTTCCAAGAGAGTCGGCTCGGAGAGATCGACACGCCGCTCGGCAGCCGGGTAGATCGTCGCGTCCTGGACGCTGTGCAGCGTCCGCTGCGTGAAGGGCGAGAACGCCCGCACGCTCTCGATCTCGTCGCCGAAGAACGCGACGCGCAGCGGCTCGCGGCCGGTCGTCGGGAAGACGTCGATCAGGTCGCCGCGAACCGCGAACTGGCCGCGCTCCTCGACGCGGTCGACGCGCTCGTACCCGACGAGCGCCAGCTCCTCGGCCAGGTCGGCGTGGCCGGCCGTCTCGGCGATTCGGACCGGAGCCGGTCGGGCGCGGGCCGGCGGCATCCCCTCGGCGAGCGACACAGCCGACGCGCAGACGAGCCCGCCCGCCGCGAGCACGTCGAGCGCGCGCGCCCGCTCGCCGACGAGGTGCGGCGGCGGCTGGAGCCCCGATTCCCAGCGGACGCCACGGCTCGGCAGCAGGGCGACCCGCTCGTCGCCGAGGAACCACGCCGCCGCCTCGGCGAGGTCGCGCGCGTCCGCGTCCTCGGGAACCAAGACGGCGAGCGGTCGCGCGAGCCGCTCGTGGAGCGCCGCCACGAGGAGCGGCAGCGCAGGCTCCGAGACGCGCGCGCGGGCCGGCAGCGCCTCGACGAAAGCCGCGAGGCGCTCGTGCTCGACGAGCTCGCGGACGAAGGCGTGGAGGATCGGACGGTCCATGACGAAAGGCGGAACCGGCGGTTCCGCGGCCGCGAAGTCTAGTCGCGGCGGCTCGCTTGACAGCTCCTCTACCGTAAGCTTATGCTTACGGTAAGTGGGTACTAACGGAGATGGATTCGCGGCGCTGGCCGACCCCACCCGAAGGGCGGTCTTCGAGCACCTGCGCCGGGGACCCAGACCCGTCGGCGACATCGCCCGCGCCCTGCCGGTCAGCCGTCCGGCGGTGTCGCAGCACCTGCGCGTGCTGAAGGAAGCCGGGCTCGTGACCGAGCGAAAGGAAGGCACGCGGCGGCTCTACCGGATCGACCCGGACGGCCTAGCGGCCATCCGCGACTACTTCGACGACTTCTGGAACGAGGCGCTCGCGGCCTTCAAGGCCGCCGCCGAGAGCGAAGGGAGAGAGCAGTGAACGAGACGCGAACGAAGATCGAACCCGTTCGCCGCGCGATCACCGTCGAGCGGCCGGTCGAGGACGCCTTCCGCGTCTTCACGGAGGAGCTCGGCAACTGGTGGCCGGTCGAGACGCACTCGATCGCCAAGGACGCCGTCGAGACCGTCGTCCTCGAGGGCCGTGTCGGCGGGAGGCTCTACGAGCGCACAGCCGACGGTGCCGAGAACGGTTGGGGCCGGATGCTCGTCTGGGAGCCGCCGCGCCGGGTCGCCTTCGAGTGGCACATCACCGGCGTGCCGACCGAGGTCGAGGTCCGGTTCACGCCTGAGGGAGACGGCACGCGCGTCGACCTCGAGCACCGCGGCTTCGAGCGGGTCGCGAACGGCACTGAGCGCCGGGAGTCCTACAACACCGGCTGGGTCAAGGTGCTCGGACGCTACGCAGCGGCGGCTTAATTCACCGCACGCTGCGTCGTCTCGAGCCCTTCGGCGGCGAGCTGCTCGACGGCGTCCGCGGCGCGGGCGACGAGCGCGTCGACGTCGAAGGCCGGGTCGAACGGCGAGAGCACGTAGTCGGCGACGGGCCGGGGATCGCCCCGCCCCGGCCTCCCCACGCCGATCCGCAGCCGCAGGAAGTCGTTCGTCCCGAGGTGCTGGGCGATCGAGCGCAGGCCGTTGTGTCCCGCGAGACCGCCGCCGAGGCGCGCCTGGAGCCGACCCTCCTCGAGGTCGACGTCGTCGTGCACGAGCAGCGTCCGCTCGGGCGGAGCCTTGTAGAAGCGCGCCGCCGCGCCCACCGAGCGGCCCGACTCGTTCATGTACGTCTCCGGCTTCAGGAGCGCGAGCCGCCGGCCGTCGACGCGCACGTCCGCCACGCGCCCCGAGAACTTCGAGCGGAACGAGCCGCCGTGCCGCCGCGCGAGCTCGTCCGCGACGAGCCAGCCGACGTTGTGGCGCGTCTGCTCGTACTCGCGGCCGGGATTGCCGAGACCGGCGACGAGCAGGTCGAGCGTCGAGGCGGGCTCGCCCCGGCGCAGCAAGCGCACCGAAGGCACCGCTTGCGGTGCCGTCCTTCAGGAAGGGCGGGCTTTGCCCGCGCTTCCGTCTGAAATGACCGGTCGACCCGCCCGAGGTTCGCCAGCCACGCTGGGACTACCCCTCGACGGTTCCGGGCTCGCCGGCGGCGTCCCCGCCCGGCTCGGCCGGTGCCTCGGCCGCACCCTCGGGAGCCTCCTCGCCCTCCGGCACCTCGACGCCCTCCTCGAGCTCCTCCTCCTCGGGCTCGGGCTCGACGATCTGCGTCGGAAGCGTGACGTTTGCGAGGACGATCTCCTCGGGATCGTCGAGGTACGTGATGCCCTCACGGGGCGGCAGATCGGCGAGGCGCATCGTGTCGCCGATCCCGAGCCCGCTGACGTCGAGCTCGAGGTGCTCGGGGATGTCCATCGGCAGGCCCTCGACGCGCACGTCGCGCGACACCTGCGAGAGGACGCCGCCCTCGGTGACGCCGCGCGGCTCGCCGACCAGATGGACCGACACCTGCGCCTGGATCGGCTGGTCGAGCCGCACCTCGTGGAGGTCGACGTGCGTGACGCCGCCGCGGAGCGGATCCTGCTGGTACGACTTGAGGATCGCGTGGTGCGGGGTCTTCTGGCCGTCGAGGACGACGTCGAGGATCGCGTGCAGCCCGCTCGGGCCGCTGAGCGCGCGCCGAAGGTCGCGCTGCTCGACGCAGAAGGCGTGCGGCGTCTTCCCGCCTCCGTAGAGGACACCGGGGACGAGCCCTTGCCGTCGCAACCGCCGCGCCTCCGCCGAGCCGCGGCTTTCGCGATCCTTGACCTCCAGCCTGATCCGTTCGCCGGCCATTCGGCGCGGAAGTCTAGCCAGAGCTAGAAGAGCTGGGTATCGCCCCCGAAGATCGCGGAGACCGAGTCGTCGGCGAAGACGTTCGTGATCGTCTCGGCGAGGAGCCCGGCGACGGGAAGCACGGTCATGTTCTGCGGCCGCGCGATCGGGTCGACGGGCAGCGTGTCCGTGACGACGATCCCCGCCAGATCGGCGTCCGCGAACCTTTCGAGTGATCCTTTGGCGAAGATCGCGTGCGTCGCGAAGACCCACACGGCGGTGGCGCCGTGCTCTCTGAGAGCCTGCGCGCCGGCGAGCAGCGTCCCGCCGGTCATGATCACGTCGTCGCCGACCAGCGCCACCTTGTCGCGGACGCGACCGGTGACCTCCGTCACGGCCGCGACGTCGTGCGCGGGGCGCGTCTTGTTCATGATCGCGAAGTCGGCCTCGAGCATCTCGCCGAAACGGACGGCCACCTTTGCCCGCCCTGCATCCGGCGCGACCGAGACGATCCCGTCACCGTGGAGACCCAGGTCGCGGAAGTGCCGCGCAAAGAGCGGCAGCGCGGTCATGTGGTCGACGGGGACGGTGAAGAACCCCTGGATCTGACCCGCGTGGAGGTCCATGGTCAGCACCCGGTCGGCACCTGCGAGCTGGAGCATGTCGGCGACCAGGCGACTGGAGATCGGCTCACGCGGCTTCGCCTTCCGGTCCTGGCGCGAGTAGGGGAACCACGGGATGACGGCGGTGATCCGCTTGGCCGAGGCCAGCTTCGCCGCCTGGATCATCAGCAGCAGCTCCATCACGTTCCGGTCGACGGGATCGCAGCCGGTCTGGACGAGGAAGACGTCCGCGCCGCGGATCGACTCGCCGTAGCGGCAGTACGTCTCGCCGTTCGCGAACGTGCCGACCTCGATCTCGCCGAGCTCGACTCCGAGGTGGTCCGCGATCCGCGTGGCGAGCTCCGGATGCGAGCGGCCCGAGAACACCATGAGTCGTTTCGGGTTGCCCCGCTCGAGCCAGTGGTTGTGCGGCTTCACCTGCGGCTGGAGCGCCTCCACCTCGAGGCCCGGCAGCCGCGCCTCAGTCGGAGTCGTCGTCGCGCTTGTCATAGACCCAGTGCTCTTTGGTGACTTGGCGTGGCGCGAACCCTGCGAGGGATCCGGGAGGGACATCCTCTGTGATGACGGACCCCGGCGCAACCCAAGCATCGTCCCCAATCTCGACAGGCGCAATGAAGGCATTGTCGACGCCGGTCCTGACGTTGCGGCCGATGACGGTGCGGCCCTTCTCCCGGTCAGGATAATGAGAGAAGTTCGCCGTGATGTTCCCCGCGCCGACGTTGGTGCCCTCGCCGATGTCCGCGTCGCCGACGTAGGACGAGTGCGGCACCTTCGCGCCGCGACCGAGTCGCGAGTTCTTGATCTCGACGAACGCGCCCGCCCGCGCGCCCTCCTCGAGCACGGTTCCCGGGCGGAGGTAGCAGAAGGGGCCGACGAAAGCGTCCTTGCCCACGACCGCGTCGGTGACGACGCAGTGCGGCCCGACCTCGGCGCCGGCGGCGACCCGGCTTCGGCCTCGAAGGACGGTGAACGGATGGACGGTCGCGTCGGCCTCGAGCTCGACGTCGGCCTCGATCCACGTCGACGTGGGATCGACGATCGTGACGCCCGCCAGCATGTGCGCTTCGTTCACGCGAGCACGCAGGACGCCGGCGGCGGCGGCGAGGTCGGCGCGCGTGTTCACGCCGACGGGCGCTAGGTGGTCGTCGGAGCGGTGCGCGGCTACCGAGCCGCCGTCGTCGACCACATGGCCGATCGCGTCGGTGAGCTGGAGCTCGCCCTGCGCGTTCCGCGCGTCGAGCCGGTCGAGCGCGCGCCACAGCGCCGGGGTGCGGAAGACGTACGTGGACGAGTTCAGCTCGCGGATGGCGCGCTCCTCGTCTGTCGTGTCGCGCTCCTCGACCACGCGCAGCACGCTGCCCGACTCGTCGCGGATGACACGGCCGTACGGGAACGGCGCGTCGGGCTCGAACGAGAGGAGCGTGGCGTCGGCGTCCTCCCGCCGGTGCTCGTCGAGAAGCGCGGTGAGGAGCTCGGACGTGAGGAGCGGCGTGTCGCCCGAGAGGACGAAGACGTCGCCGTCGAACCCGTCGAGCACGGCCCGCGCGGAGGCGACGGCGTCGCCCGTCCCGCGCGGCTCGTCCTGGACGGCGACGGTGACGCCGTCGAACTCCTCGACGCCCTGCGGGGTGGTGACGACGACGAGCGGATCGGCGCCGAGCTCGCGGCCGACCTCGACCACCCAGTCCACCATCCGCCGGCCGAGCAGCGGGTGGAAGTGCTTCGGCGTCGCGGAGCGCATCCGCGTGCCGAGGCCGGCGGCCATGATCACGGCTGCGACGGGCGCGCCTTCGCGTCGAGTGGTCACGCGGCGAACGATAGAACGCCCGGCGAGGTGAGCTGGGGCGCCAGGATTCGAACCTGGGATCGCGGGACCAAAACCCGCTGCCTTACCACTTGGCTACGCCCCACCGATGGGCCATGAGAGTGTGCCAGCCGCTCAGCGGCGATCTTGCAGCAGCACGAAGAGCGCCACGACCGCGAGCGCGACGAGCGCGATGATCGCGAGCCCGCCGATCAGCGCGGCCAGGACCGGCACGAGGATCATCAGCGTCTGCGAGGCGGCGGCGATCCAGCTCACCTGCCGCAGGGAATCCACTCGCACGTGGCGCCCGAACGCGAAGTAGACGAGGACGATCGCCGCGGCGAGGATCATCGCCGGAATGCGCGGCACGGCATGGATCAGCACGAGCACGCCCTCGCCGAGCGCGATCCACGCCGCGATGCGGAGTCGCCGGGCCCGGAGCCACCGGCTGAGCGGCGTCGAGCGGTGCTCGACGAGCTGGCCCGATTCGACGCCCTGCGTGCGGAAGACCATGAATCAAACGTACCACGCAGGCAACGTGACCCACGTCCCCCCGTCGGGTGCAAGCTCGCGCCTCGCCGCCTCGGCCGCGGCGCGATGGTGGAAGAGCCCGTAGACCGCCGG
>Ga0209059_1001608_pt1 | contig 10353 bp, 7 predicted proteins | sample GraSoiAngelo_151_FD_186165 | JGI IMG/M metagenome (GOLD analysis project Ga0209059, IMG submission 186165) | Grasslands soil microbial communities from the Angelo Coastal Reserve, California, USA - 14_1009_12_20cm (SPAdes) (version 2) | ecosystem: Environmental > Terrestrial > Soil > Grasslands ...
TTCCGATGGCGAAGCAGAGACCCTGGGCGGGCAGAATAGTCGCGATGTTCACGCCTACTACACAGCCATCGGAGGCTACGAGCGGGCCTCCGGAGTTGCCGGGATTGAGCGACGCATCGGTCTGCACGACGTCGTCAATGAGGCGACCGGAGTAGGAACGGAGGGAGCGTCCCAACGCGCTGACTACTCCTGCGGTTACCGTGGACTGAAAGCCGTACGGGTTGCCAATAGCTATGACTACCTGACCCACACGAAGTTGCTGCGAGTCGCCCAGGGTCACGGCCGAAAGATTAGGGGCGTCCACGCGGATGACGGCCAGATCGGTCGCAGGATCGTCGCCGATCGTGGTGGCAGGGAAGCGGCTGGCGTCCGCCAGGGTGACCTCAATGCGCGTGGCTGCGTGGACAACGTGGCTGTTCGTAAGCACCAGCCCGTCCGGGGTGAAGATGAAACCGGAACCGCCTCCGCGGCGCTCGCTCGGTTCGCCAGAGCGGCGGGAAGGGACAGATTGATGGACCTCTATATTAACCACCGCAGGGCTCACCTTTTCGACTGCGCCGACCACGGCTTGCGAGTAGGCATCGAGCAGCGGGGCGTCGTCGAGGGTGGTGGCGCCTCCGGGTTGGATGGGGCCTCCTGCGAAGTCGCCGAGGGGAGAAACGAGGTGCAAATTTCGTTCAGGAACCATGCAAGGTAGATGAAGCAGGCGAGAAGGAGGATTCAGGCACCAAGGTGGCGCCGGGCGAGGCATGGCGTCATTGTGCCGCCCTGAGGGACTCGGTCTTTGGGCGGTTTCCCAGCGCTGACGCGCCGGGCTAATGAATTCCGCCCTGCGGGCTGTTGCCGGAATATTGCACAGTTCCCGAACGCTCGTGAATCACTTTGGAGCCGTTACGCCTTTGCCGGTCTTCACGCTGGGGCCAGTCTTCGCGCTGGGGCCGGTGTTGGCGCTGCTTCCGGCGGCTCCACGCTTCGGCGTGCCTCCCTGTTCGGCTGCATTGGCTACGCGGGCCGATTCTGGAATCACCGGCAACCCGCGCTGGGCCACGAGATCCATGGCTTGCTCGATCGGGATGCGCACGATGCCGGCGTTCTGGTCAACCCAGTCGTAGCTTTCCAGAGCCTTGTCCTCGTTTTCGAGTTCCTGGATGAATTGCGTCCTTTCGCTGTATTCGAGGACGGGTTTGGGGAACGTCTTGTCGATTTGCTGCTGAATCTCGCGCGGCGTCATGACATTCGGATTCACGCCGGTCTTGAACGCCATGGGATTTGCCGCAGGCTGATGGCGCCGATCATAGCTGTCAAGGAAGCGATACATTCCCATCAGGATGAAATAGATGGTGATCCCGACGATAGCGAGCCCGCCGAGGAAGTAGAACACGCCGAGTGGGCTGAGATCCTCGTGTTCGAAGCTCTCGGCCGGGCGTTGCGCGTGATTGAGGTTCTCTTCACTCATGCTTGGGCTCCAGAACTTGCTTCGCGAAGACGTCGTAGGCGGGCAGGAGCGGCATCGAACTCAGGTTGCGGCAGAAGTAGGCGAGCCAGAGACCTCCCATCGCGAACGGGATCAGCAGATCGGCCCAGGTGACGTGGAAGCTGGTGGAGAAGTTCGGCTCAATCAGCCAGAACAGATCGATGTAGCGCACGCAGATGAGCCAGACTGCCAGCCAAACCAGGCGCGTGATGTCGCGTTTGAGCGGGCGCGAGAGCAGCAGGAAAAACGGCACGAAGAATTGGAAGACCACCAGAAAAAGTCCTACTCCGCCCCAACCTCCATGCAGTCGGCGGAGGTACCAGGTAATTTCCTCGGGCAGGTTTCCGGACCAGATGATCAGCCACTGCGAGAAGGAGAAGTAGGCCCAGACCATCACAAAAGTCAGCATGAACTTGCCGTGGTCATGGACGAAGTCAGGGCGCAGCAACTCCGACATCGGCTTGTACCTGAACAAAATGCGCTCGATGACCACGGCGAAGCAGAGGGCGGAGATCAACTCTCCAGCCAGGAACAGCAGGCCGTAGATAGTCGAGATCCAGCTGGGATCGAGCGACATGATCCAGTCAATGGCGGCAAAAGAAATCGTGAACGCGTAGAGGATGATGCCAGGGCCGCTGACTGCTTTGAAACGGAGGCTGTTGTCGCGCACCGGTGGCGTGTCCTGCTCTTTCGACCAGCGCGTCAGCAGGTACGAGAGAAGATTCCAGATTGCGAAGTAAATAATCGCTCGCCAGATGAAGCCAGACCAGTGCAGGTAACCGCTCATCACGAAGCGGTTGTGCTCCAGGTGCTCGCGGACGGTCGGATTCTGAACAGATTCGAGAGGCATCGCCCAGGGGTAGAGTCTGGGCACACCGAGTACTGCAATCGGAATGAAGAAGGCAGCCATCAGCGGAACCGTGCGCATGGCTGCGCCGAGGATGCGGCGGATCACCATCCCCCATCCGCCACCGGTCAGATGACGAACCATGAGGATCACCATGGAGCCGAGGCAGATGCCCAGCCAATCCATGTACGAAACGAGATAGCCGCGGAAGAAGACCTGCGGATTGGTGAAGCCAAGGGCAATCGCAATGACGGAGGCCACGACACCGATATAAAGCGAGCGGCGTCCGATCAGCTGGATGACCGGAGGCGCGGAGAGGTCCAGATTGGTCGTGCGGGCCGCGCTCATTTGGACTCCTCGGGGCCTGCGGTTGGAGGCTTTAGGCGCGGAAGAGTCGCGCCCGTGCCGGGCGTAAGGAACTCGGGCGCGGGAGACGGGATGGGATGTCCGGCGGCGTCGGCGACCGTCGCATGCTGGCTCAACTGCAACGCGCGGATGTAGGCGACGATGCACCAACGGTCGCGCGGCGGAATTTGCGACGCGTAGTCGGGCATGATGCCGAAGCCCTCGGTCATGACGTTGAAGATGTAGCCCACCGGCGCCTTCTCCAGGCGCTCGATGTGGAAGGAGGGAGGTTTACGCGAGAATCCGCGGGTGGGAATGTAGCCGTTGCCGTCCCCCAGTCGCGAATGGCACGGCGAGCAATAAATATTGAACCCGCTACGGCCGCGCTCGAGATCATCTTTGGTAACCGCAAATGGCATGTAGTCGCCGGGATTGTTGCCCAGCTTCCCGGTATAGAAGTAGGTGTCGTCGTGCAGTTCCCCTCGTGCGACGGTGCCTTCCACCAGCGGCCGCGCGGAACGCTGGTCGGCGAAGAAATCGCTCTTCGCCAGCGGGTTGTAGCGGGGCTGCACGTGCATATCGAGGCGGCAACCGGCGCACAAAATCAGCAACGCGAGTGGGGCGAGCTTGCGGAGGCGAGGCATTAGCTCGGCACCTCCGAAATCGAACGCGGCTTCAATCCCTCGAGAAAGCGGCGCGTGTCGGTTGGGTTGTATTTCGGGTCAGACGAAAACACGATCAGGAAGAAACGATCCTTGGTCGCCATCGCGAAACGGGGCACGTTGAAGACCGGGTGATAGGGCATGGGCAGGCCGTTGAGTGCCAGCATGCCGAACACAGCGGCGATGCCGCCGAAGAGGATCGTCATCTCAAACGTGACCACAATGAACGCCGGCCAGGAATGAAATGGGCGTCCGCCGACATTAATCGGGTAACTGATGGCGGCCATCCAGTATTGCATCAGATAGCCGGAGATGCCGCCGATCAATGCGCCGATCAGGGTCACAAGCGGAACGCCATTCTTGTGGAAGCCGATGGCCTCGGCCAGTTCCTCCACCGGGAAGGGACTGTAGGCATCGATCTTGCGATAGCCGGCTTCGTGCGTCTTGCGGGCGGCTGCGACCAGGTCGCTGGCAGAATCAAACTCCGCCATGATTCCGTAGGTGGGCGTGGTCTTCATTCGGCTTTCACCTCCGCCTCCGGCAACAAGGTGCGCATTTCAAAAATCGAGATCATGGGCAGGATGCGCACGAACAGGAACATGGCCGCCAGGAACATGCCGATGGTGCCGATGTAGGTCATCCAGTCCCAGCGGGTGGGGTAGTACATGCCCCAGGAGGAATTCAAGAAGTCGCGGTGCAGGCTCATCACCACGATGACAAACCGCTCCAGCCACATGCCCACGAGGATGACGAACGAAACCATGAACAGGCCGAAGCTGTTGGTGCGCAGCTTGCGAATCCAGAGCAGTTGCGGCGATCCGATGTTGCAGATCAGCAGCAGGTAATAGAAGAACTGGTAGGGGCCGTGCAGACGATTCCACAGCAGGAACGAATCGTAGCGATTCCCGCTGTACCAGCCCATGAAAGCCTCCATGCCATAGCCGTAAGCCACGATCCAGCCAGTGGCGAGCATGACCTTGGCGGAATTCTGCAAATGCCGGTCGGTGATGAAGTCTTCCAGCCCATAGATCTTGCGAATCGGAATGGCCAGCATCAGCACCATGGCGAAGCCGGAATAAATCGCGCCCGCCACGAAGTAGGGCGGGAAGATGGTAGTGTGCCAGCCGGGCACGATGGCGATGGCGAAATCGAAGCTGACCACGGTGTGCACGGAGAGCACCAGGGGCGTCGCGAGACCGGCGAGCAGGAGATACATGGTCTCGTAGCGGTGCCAGTGGCGAGCCGAACCGCGCCAGCCCATCGCGAGCATGCCGTAAATCATCTGCGCCCAGCGGTTCTCGGAGCGGTCACGCAAGGTGGCGAGGTCGGGAATCAGTCCCACAAACCAGAACAGCAGCGAAATTGTGAAATAGGTTGAGACCGCAAACACGTCCCACAGCAGCGGGCTGCGGAACTGCGGCCAATAATTCATGGTGTTGGGATACGGGAACAGCCAGTACGCGAGCCACGGGCGTCCGGTGTGGATCAGCGGGAAAATGCCGGCGGCGGCCACGGCGAACAGCGTCATGGCTTCCGCGAAACGATTGATGGAGTTGCGCCACGATTGCCGCAACAGCAGCAGAATGGCTGAAATCAGCGTGCCGGCATGGCCGATACCGATCCACCACACGAAGTTGACGATCGCGAAGCCCCAGCCGATCGGTATGTTGATGCCCCAAATGCCCGTGCCTTTGACCACCAGGTACCCGATGGCAAAAAGCATCATCATCGTCAGCATGAACGCGATGCCGAAGCCAATGAACCAACCGGTCGAGGTAGGCCGCTTCAGCACGATGGCGCTGATCTTGTCGGTCACGGTCCCGAAGGTGTAACCGGGTTCGATCACCGGGGCTCTTCGGTTCGCGACTTCGACGTCGTCCACTCGGTCTGCCATGACTTAGCTGCGCTCCGCTTCCAGTTCGGGATTGGGGTTACGAACTTCGGCCAGGTAGGTAGTACGGGGACGCGTGTTCAGATCCGCCAGCAACCCGTAATTGCGATTCTGCGCTTTCCATTTCGAGACCTGGCTGTTCGGGTCATTGATGTTGCCAAACGTGATGGCGCCCGCCGGGCAGGACTGCTGGCAGGCGGTCTGCAACTCGCCAGCGTGCTCGCCCTCATTGATCTTGCGATTTTCGCGCTCGGCATCAATGCGGCGCTCGTTGATGCGCTGTACGCAGTAGGTACATTTCTCCATGACGCCGCGGCTGCGCACGCTGACATCGGGATTCCGCATCATCTTGTACTGCTGGGTATCCCAGTCCTGGAAGAGCAGGAAGTTGAAGCGGCGCACCTTGTAAGGACAGTTGTTCGAGCAATACCGCGTGCCCACGCAGCGGTTGTAGACCATGTCGTTCAGGCCTTCGGTGCTGTGCAGGGTTGCGCCCACGGGGCACACCAACTCGCAGGGCGCGTTCTCACATTGCATGCATGGGACGGGCTGGAAGTAAGCTTTGGGATGGTCGCGATCGCCCTGGTAGTAAGCGTCGACGCGCAGCCAGTGCATGTGGCGCCCCTTCACAACTTGTTCCTTGCCGACGACGGCGATGTTGTTCTCCGACTGGCATGCGATCATGCAATTGTTGCAGCCCACACAGGAGTTCAGATCGATGGCCATGCCCCAGGCATATTCCTGCTTGGTGTAGTCGACGTTCGGGTAGAGCGTCAGCTCGCGCGGCGGCTGCTCTTCCTGCGCGAACTTCGGCTCCTTGCGATATTCCTCGAGGCTCGTTTCCCGAACCAGCGGCCGATGTGCGCCGTTGGGCGTGTCCATGGTCTGATAGCCCTGGGTGGAAGCGAGTTTGTAGGTCGCGCCAGATTTCGTGAGTTTGCCTCCGGTCGCGATCCACAGCGTCGACGTCGTGCGCAGCGGGTAGACATCGAAGCCGGCGCCCGTTCCGGCGCGACCGGCGCGCGTGCGTCCGTAGCCAAGGTGGATGGTGACGGAATTGTCGGGATGTCCGGCCTGCACCCAGACCGGCCCGGAAACTTTGCGCCCCGCGAGTTCGATCGTGACCACGTCCTCCGTCTGGAGCTGTTCGCGCTCGGCCATCTTGGGGCCGACCAGGACGGCGTTGTCCCAGGTCAGTTTCGTCATCGGCTTGGGAAGTTCCTGCAGCCAGCCGTTGTTGGAGAATTGGCCGTCGTAAATGGAAGGGTCTCGGCGGAAATTGATCTCAAGAGACTTCTGATCGGCGGCGGCGGATTCCGCTGGAATGTTGGCCTTGGCGGAAACGGATTTCGGAGCATAGGCCGTTCCCTCGATCCACCCATCGTGCAGCGACTTGCGCCAGAAGGCTTCGAAGTCGCCGCCGGGATGTTGCTTCTGCCAGTAGGCTCGAACTAGATCGTAGCCGGTTGCGTCGGAGACTCCGGAGAGCGCCGAGACGAGTTCATGAGCGCTTTTGCCGGAGTAAAGCGGCGCAATGAGCGGCTGAATGATGCTGACGGTTCCGTCGTAGGCGCGCGCGTCGCCCCACGCTTCGAGCGAGTGCGCTTCGTTCACGTGCCAGTGGCAGAATTCGGATGTCTCATTCTGATAGAGACCGTGATGGATGCGCAGGGAGATGTTGGAAGTCTTGAGCGCATCGGCGAAGCCTAGATCGGCAGGCGCATCGTAGACCGGATTGCCGCCCATGATGACCAGCATGTCCACCTTGCCCGCGCGCATGTCGGCGACCAAGTCGCGCAAGGACTCGGTCTGATTGATGGGATTGGCGTCGACCGGATCGGTATAGGCGACCGTCTTACCAACGTTTCCGAGCGCGTCGTTTATCGCATGTGCCAGCGCGTGGACCAAAGGAGGCTGGTGCTCGCCGGGAATCACCACACAAGAACCATGGTGCCTTCCAAGATCACCCATCAGGGCCTTGAAAAGTCCGCTCTCGTTTCCATCTAAACGGATGTCCACGTCAGGGACGATGCCGTAGCCCGACGCGACCGCCCGCACAAAACCTTCAATGTCCACGGCCCTCACCGGCAGCCGATGATCCGCCTTCGCCCCCGTCGAGGTCGGCGTGCACTCGATTGCGTAGAACCGGCTCATCTGCCCGTCGGGATTGCGCCGCTTTGCGAAGTCGCGGATGTAGCGAGTGTTGCCGGGAAATCCCGCATAGAGAAAATCCGCATCGAGCGAAACGATGACGTCCGCCTTCGAGAAGTCGTAGCGCGTCTCGACCGGCTGGCCGAACGCGAGCTTCGCGCCTTCGAGCACGTTGTCGCGGTTCACCGGTTCATACACGTGCCACTTCGCCTGCGGATAGATCTTCAGGAAAGCGCGCAGTTGATCCGCGAGCGTGGGCGAGGAAATCGTCTGCGTCAAAATGCGGATGCCGGCGCCACCCAGACCCTTCTGCACAGTGAGGGGGCCTTTGGTTTCCTTCAGGAACGCCGACCAGGAATCCACATCGCCGCGATTCGTAATAGTCTGCGAGCGGTCCGGGTCGTACATGCCGAGAATCGCGGCCTGCGTGAAGATGTCGGTGCCGCCGAGGCTGGCAGGATGCTTGTCGTTGCCTTCGATTTTGGTGGGACGTCCGAGATGGCTTTCAACCAGCACCGGGCTGGCGTATCCACTCAACGTCACAGCGGTCGCGTAAAACCGCGGGCGGCCGGGAATGACTTCTTCCGGTTGCCTGACGTAGGGGACGATCGGCTCCAGCGGCAGCTTGGTGCAACCGGTCATGCCGGCGAGCGCCAGGGAAGCGCCCATCAACTGCAGAAATCCGCGGCGGGAGACGGAGTCGACCCATTCCGATGCGCCCTTGGGGAATTCGCGGTGCAACATTTCCTGGAACTCGGGCGTGCCGGCGAGTTCCTCCAGGCTGCGCCAGTACTCCGGGCCACTGGTGTGGCGAATCTGGGCTTCGAATGCGGCTCGCGAAAGGCCGACGGGCGAGGACCCTTCGGCACGCTCAGGGCGGGCTGCCCGTCGCTCCATGTCCAATTTCTTGCTGGGGCAAACAGCTTGCCCTGAGCTTGCCGAAAGGTCTTCGCGCTTCGTGTTGTGTGCGTCGTCCATCATGATCTCTGGCGGCTCGTCATGTCCGCCGGTGTTTCTCCAATGTCTAGCGATGACACGTGCTGCAGCTGGTGATGTCGCTTACGCTGCGCAATTTGTACTTGGCGACCAGCGCAGTGCCGAGCGCGATCTGGTCGGTATAACTGTGGCCGTCGAGTTCCAAGGGAAGATCGGGCGAGGGCTGCTCGTAGCGCATGTTGAATACCTGGTCGCGCGGACGCAGGTATTTTTCCGGAGCGCGATGGCAGTCAAGACACCACTCCATCTGCAGAGAAGCGTACTGGTACATCATGGGCATCTGGTCCACCGGACCATGACAGGTGTTGCAGCCCACGCCCTTGTTGATATGAATGCTGTGGTTGAAATACACGAAGTCGGGTAGCTGGTTGACGCGCGTCCACTGCAGCGACTCGCCCGAACGATAACTGGCGCGCACCGGCTCAAGCAGCTTGGCGTTGGTCCAGATCTGGGAATGGCAGTTCATGCAAGTGCGGGTGGGCGGGATGCCGGCGAAACTCGATTGCTCCACCGAAGTGTGACAGTAGCGGCAGTCGATGCCCAGCCCGGTCACATGGTGCTGGTGACTGAAGGCTACCGGTTGCGGCTTCACGACGCCGGCATCGGTGATGTAGGGCGACCGCTGAAGTTGCATCAACGCATAGCCCAGGCCGGCAACGATGAAGACCGCGCCGTAGATCGATGCCCGGGAGAGTGTGTTGGTGCTGCGATGAAAGATCTGCATCGAACGATTGTTTTCAATTAAGCGGGAGGTCGCGCGACGTCCCGGAGAATGGTTTGCCCGGTTTGTGGATTACAGGGTGATGTGATACGGCTCACGAAAACCTGTGATTATAACAGCTGTACAGGATTTGTTGTCGGGCGTGCCGCTCGCGCAAGAAAAAATTTCGCGGGCAGTGGATTGCCGGGCAAAAACATGTTTCTTTCCTGAATGCCAAAGAAAGCGGGGACTGATCCGACGGTGGCCGGGTTTTAGCCAACGACCACTAGCGCAGATTCATGACCATCAACTTCGGCTCCGTCATTTCCTCGATGGCATAGCGCAGGCCTTCGCGGCCGATGCCGGAGTCCTTCACGCCACCGTAAGGCATGTGATCGATGCGGAACGTTGGCACATCGCCCGCGAGCAGGCCGCCAACTTCGAGCTCTTCGAACGCCTGAAACATGAGCTTGGCATCGCGCGTGAAAAGGCCCGCCTGCAAGCCGAATGCGGAGCTATTGATTTGCCGGAGAGCCTCGTGAAACTCGGCATATGGCTCGACGGTCACCACCGGGCCGAAGACTTCCTGGCAGTTGACCTTCATCTCGGGCTTGGTGCCGGTGAGAACGGTCGGCTCGACGATCGAGCCCTTGCGGTTGCCACCGCACAGAACACGCGCGCCCCCGCGCGCCGCTTCCTGGACCCAGTCGACCGCGCGTTGGGCGTCACTTTCACGGATCAGCGGGCCAACGTCGGTGGATTCATCAAGCGGATCGCCAATTTGCAGATTCTTCACCCCGGCGAGAAACATGTCAGTGAATTTTCCGTAGACGGACTGCTGCACCAGGATGCGTTGCACGGAGATACAGGTTTGACCGGCGTATCCGAAGCCGCCCGCGACGCACCGTTCGGCGGCGTACTCGATATCGGCATCGTTGTGGATGATGACGCCGGCGTTTCCTCCGAGTTCGAGAATAACCTTTTTCTTGCCGGAATTTTTCTTGATCTGCCACCCCACGGCAGCGCTGCCGGTGAAGCTGATCATCTTGAGGCGATCGTCGGTGACCAGAAGGGCGGCATCGTCGTTCGAGAGCGGGATCACGTTGAGAGCGCCATCGGGCCAACCGGCTTGCTGCACGACTTCCGCCATGAGCAGCGAGGAGAGTGGCGTCTGCGGCGCAGGTTTGAGAACCATGGGGCAGCCCGCCGCGATCGCGGGCGCAACTTTGTGTGCGACCAGGTTCAGGGGAAAATTGAAGGGAGTGATTCCGGCGATCGGGCCGATAG
>Ga0209059_1001611_pt1 | contig 10349 bp, 5 predicted proteins | sample GraSoiAngelo_151_FD_186165 | JGI IMG/M metagenome (GOLD analysis project Ga0209059, IMG submission 186165) | Grasslands soil microbial communities from the Angelo Coastal Reserve, California, USA - 14_1009_12_20cm (SPAdes) (version 2) | ecosystem: Environmental > Terrestrial > Soil > Grasslands ...
TGGGCCCACTGGTGATGACTGAACAACTGATCCTGCATCTCGACGTATCGGCCCTGGGCGCCTGCACATTGCGCGGCATGCGCGGCGAAGCGCGAATACTTGTGGATCGGCAAGGGATAATCGCGGAACCGCCAGCGCACCTTGCCCGTGTTGATCAGCTGATCCTTGATGGTCGGCATCTGGATAGTGGCGAATGTCGCGCACACAGGGCATTCGAAGTCCAAATACTCGACGATCTCCACCGGAGCGCTCCCCTGACCCAGTGTATAGCCCCGAAAGCTGTCGTCGACGACCGTGGGTGGCGCGCCCAACGCGGCGGCGGGCGCACTACCGCCGCCGGTCCGCAGCAGCGCAAACACGCCGATTCCCAGTACGACCGCGAGTACACCCACCATCACATAGAATCGATTCATGCCTGCGTATCCCCTCGCCAAGGCTCGTCGTCGTCCGGGTCGTCGAGCGACAGATCGCCACCGTCCATGGCGTCTTCCACGATGCGGCGGCCATCCGGCAGGCCGAGGGTCACGTGATCGAAAGTGACGTCCGGCTTCGGCGAGGGCCCGATTTCGATCCGCGGCGGCTGGTGCCCGAGGACTTGCGCACGCGAAATGGCTTTCTCGAACAACGTCAAACGATCGAGCACGGATTTAAAGCCGGCGAGCGAAGTATAGTAGGTGATGAAGAAAGTCAGCGCCGCCTCGACTCTGCCAAACGCGCTCGCGGTCTGCGTCATGATGCCGAGCGGAATACGTCCGGCAAAGTAGAACGGAGCCGCGAATATGAAAGGAATGATCGGTGAAATCTGGCCGTAAAGCTGCGTGAACGCGATCAGCTTTTTGCGCGTGTTGATAAGATCGAAATAATTCACCACGATTGCCGCAAACCGCCGGCCGAGCGAGATTTTCTCTGCGGGCTCGCCCTTTAACAGCGCCACCTGCTCGCCGTACTCGCGCTCGGCTTCTGCGGGGTCGGCGAGCGGGTCATGGACGAGCACCGTCGCACCGAACGATTGCAATTCGCGGATTATGTCGACGACGCGGGAGTTGCGGATGTCGGGGCAATCTTCCTTGAAGGTGAGACCGAGCACGATTACGGGCTCGCGGTTCACCTTGAAACCCCTCAGGATCATGCGCTTGATGGTCTGCTCGGCGACGTACTTTCCCATCCCGTCGTTGATCTTGCGGCCCGACAGAATCACCTGCGGATGGTAGCCGAGGGTTTCCGCCTTGTAAGTCAGGTAGTAGGGGTCGACGCCGATGCAGTGCCCGCCGACCAGGCCGGGCCTGAACGGCAGGAAATTCCATTTGGTGCCGGCGGCCTCGAGCACTTCCAGCGTGTCGATGCCGATCTGGTGAAAGATGATCGAGAGCTCGTTGATGAGCGCGATGTTCAAGTCGCGCTGCGTGTTCTCGATCACCTTGGCGGCTTCGGCGACCCTGATCGAGCTCGCGCGGTGCACGCCGGCGGCGACGATGCTCGCGTAGACCTGCGCCACGCGCTCGAGGGTCTGCGCCGTGTCGCCGGCGACCACCTTGACGATCTTGGCGATGGTGTGCTGCTTGTCTCCTGGATTGATCCGCTCGGGCGAGTAGCCGACGAAAAAGTCCTTTTTCCAGCGCATGCCCGAATGCTGCTCGATCACCGGAACGCAGACTTCCTCGGTGGCGCCCGGATAGACCGTCGATTCGAACACCACGGTCGCGCCGCGCTTGAGATTTTTCCCGACTGAGGTGCTCGCGCTCAGCAAGGGTCGGAAATCGGGCTTGTGGGCCTCGTCGATCGGCGTCGGCACCGCGACGATGATGAAGTCGGCTTCCCGCAGGGCGAGCGGGTTGGTCGTGACCTCGAGCTTCGCGGCCGCCTTGAACTGCTCGGGGCTGACTTCTCCGGTCCGATCGAGGTGCCTGCGGTAGGCGCCGACCTTGTCTTCGGAAAGGTCGAAGCCGATCGTGCGGGTGTGCTTCGCGAACTCGACTGCCAGCGGCAGGCCGACATAACCCAGCCCGACCACCGCAATGGTCGTCACGTCACAGGCTCGCCAGAAGCGCCGCTGCCTCCTGCTGGATGGGGAGCAGGCGATCGAGCTTCGCGAGCACCTCGAGCTCCTTGCGCGCCGCGTCCTTGCGCCCCGCCTTGATCAGAGCCTTGGCGAAATTGAGCCGGATCCGGTAGGCGTCGGGCGCAAGTTCCGCAGCGCGCCCCATCAGTTCGAGTCCGCGCTCGCTTTGCCCGTTGTCCGAGAGGATCGAGCCCAGCGTGTCCATGATCGAGGGATTGTCCGGCGCGAGCTCGTGGGCGCGTTCGGCATATTCGAGCGCCTTGGGTTGCTTGAGCTCCTTCATCGCCCAGGCGAGGTTGTTCAGCAGCATCGCATTGTTCGGTTGCCGCTCGAGCGCGCTTTGATAGCGCTGCGCGGCCGATGCGTAGCGCTTCGCCGCGATATCGCCCTCCGCAAGATAGGCGAGTACGGTTGCATCGCTCGGGTGGCGCTTGATCCAGTCTTGCGCGAGCGCATCCGCCTCCGAGCGCTTCCCGGCGGCCTCCATCACCGCGTGCGTGCGAGCGACCAGCTCCGCAAGATCGAACTTCTTCAGGGCTTCGCGATAAACGCGTTCGGCGCTGTCCCACTTCTTTTGCGCCACGTAGACTTCCGCCTCGAGCGCGTAGCCGAAAGGCTGTTTCGGATTCTCGGCCTGGACCGCGCGCGCTTCGCGCAGCGCGTCCTCGTGGCGGCCGGTCGTGACGTAAATCGCGGCGATGTCGCGCTGCGCGCTCGCCAGGTCAGGCCGCAGCGCAAGCACAGCGCGCAGCGCCTTGATCGCCTCGTCGGGCTGCTTCGCCGCCATCTGGGCGCGCGCGAGCAGCACTTCGGGCTCGGGCGCCTTCGGCGCCAGCTCCGCAAGCCGGGTGAAGGTCGCGACGGCCTGCCGCGTCTCGCCGGCGGCGAGTTGCGCCACGCCGAGCGCCTGCACCATTGCCGCATTATTGGGCAAGGCCACCTGGGCGTCCTGCGCGGCGGCGAGCGCTCCCTTGTAGTCGCGGCTCCTCAGATAGTAGTTGATGAGGCTTGCGCGGGCGCTCGGCGAAGCGGGATTGCTTGCCACTGACTGCTTGAGGAGTTTTTCGATTTCCTGCGGATTGGCGCCGGTCACGCGCAAGAGCACCGCGAGCCCGAGAAGCGCCTGCTCGTTGCCGGGCTCAGTCTTTAGCACCGCTTCGTAGCGCTTTCTCGCGGCATCGGGTTTCTTTTCACGCAGATCGAGCTGCGCCAGATTGGAAATCGCCGCCATGTCATTCGGGCGCAGCTGCACGGCGCGCTCGAAACTGGCGCGCGCGAGCGCGAAGTCGCCCTTCAGGACGAGCGCAAGGCCGCGCAGATTGTGCGTGAGCGCATTGTCGGGCTGCTTTTTCTCGAGCGCCTGCAGCGCCTCGAGCGCCTTGTCGGGCTGGCGCTGGCGCAGGTAATTCGCCACCAGCGCGAGGTCCGCTTGGTAGTCCTGCGGATGGCTCGCCGATGCGGCTTCGAGCTCGGCGATGCCGCGCGCCGGATCTCCGGCGGCGAACCGGATGCCTGCCAGGCGCGTTTGTACGCCCGCACTGTCGGGCGCGAGCGCTTTCGCCTGCTCGTACTGACGCGCCGCGCTCGCGACGTCGCCGCTGGCGAGATACGCCTCGCCGGCGAGGGCGAGAATCTTCGGATCGTTTGCGTCCTGCGTCAGGAGCTCGCGCACCTCGGTCAGGGCAAGCTCGGTCTGCCCCATGCGAAGGTGAGTGGCCGCCAAAAGCCGCTTCGGCGCCACTGCGTTCGGCGCATCGAAGACCGCCTTGCGCAAATGGCTTTCGGCTTCCGCATACGCGCCCGATTGGAACGCCGCCATCCCGGCGAGCGTGAGGCTCGGCACGTGATCGGGTGCAACCTTCAGCACCTGGAGTATCGCCTCGCGCGCGAGCGCGAATTTGCGCTGCTCGGTGAGCAGCAGGGCTTTGGCGTAGGAGCTGCGCGGATCTTTGGGCGCTGTCTTTTCGAGAGCCTCGACTTCAGCGGACGCTTTGTCCAGGGACCGGTTCCTCAGCAGGTGGGTGACGAGGCTCAGTCGCGGCGCGACCTCGCGGGGAGCGGCCCGGATCGTGTCGCGGTAGGCGAGTTCGGCCGCTTCGCTCTCGCCCTGGAGCGCAAGCAGGTCGGCCTTGAGAAGAAGCGCCTCGAAGTGGCCGGGCGATGCGATGAGAGCCGCATCGACCCGCGCGAGGGCCTTGCCAAAATCCCGCTCCGAGGCCGCGAGCCTCGCCAGGCCGAGATTTGCCGTCACGTTGCCCGGATCGAGCGCGAGCGCCTCGGCCAGGGCGGCTTGCCCTTCTGCGCCGCGACCCTGCGCGAATTGCGCCATGCCGACCAGGGCACGCAGCTCGGCCTGCAGCTTCGGCGAGGACAGAGTTTTCGAGCCGAGCTCTGCGAGCACTTTGTCGTTCGCGCCCCGCGCGAGCTCGGCGCGCGCGAGCGCGAGCTCGAGCTCGTCGCTGCGCAGGCCGAGATCGGAGGCTTTCTTGAGCTCGATCTGCGCCGAGCCGACGTCGCCGCTTTCCAGGAACGACAGCCCGAGGAGATATCTCGCCTCGGCGTTCTCAGGCTCCTTCTGCAGCGCGTTTTTCAGCTGGATGATGGAGACACTGAAATCGCGCTTGCCGATGGCTTGCTTGGCCGAGGCGAGGAGCGAGGCGGGATCGTCGCGGCTGCAGCCGACGAGCGCAATTGACAGTGTGACGAGCACTAGCGCGCGGATCGATTTCATCGCTGTAGTTCCTTGAGGCCAAACCGGTTGAGCAGATCGTAAAGCGTCGGCCGGCTGATGCCGAGCAGCTCGGCAGCCCGGCTCATGTTGCCGTTCACGCGCGAGAGCACCCGCACCAGCGCATCGCGCTCGGCATCGTCGCGCACCTGTCTGAGTGTCGGCACGTCGTCGTGCGACTTGGCCGGCTCGAGACCGAAATCGGCTGCGCGCAGCAGTGTTCCGTCGGCCATGATCACCGCGCGCTTGGTGTAGTTTTGCAGCTCGCGCACGTTGCCGTTCCACGCATGGGCTTCGATGGCGGCGAGCGCCTCGGGAAGCAGAGTCAGAGTGCCGCGCCTTTGCTCCTCGGCGTACTGGCGCACGAACGCATGCGCGAGCAGGGCGGCGTCGCCCTTGCGCTCGCGCAGCGGCGGAATGGCGACGACGATTTCGGCAAGCCGGTAGTAAAGGTCCTCGCGGAAACGGCCTTCCGCGATCATGGCGCCCAGATCCTGGTGGGTCGCGCACACGACGCGCACGTCGACGGCAATCTCTTGCCTGCCGCCGAGGCGCTCGATCGTGCGGCCCTGGAGGAAGCGCAGGATCTTCGCCTGCAGCGCGGCGGGCAGGTCGCCGATCTCGTCGAGGAACAGCGTGCCGCGATGCGCGGTCTCGATTTTCCCGAGCGTCTGCTTGGTGGCGCCGGTGAACGCGCCCTTCTCGTAGCCGAAGAGCTCGCTCTCGAGCAGGTTCTCGGGGATGGCGGCGCAGTTGATGGCAACGAAGCGGCCTTCCCTGCGGGCAGACAGCGCGTGAACCGCGCGCGCGAGCAGCTCCTTGCCGGTGCCCGATTCGCCCAGCAGCATCACGGTGGCATTCGTGGTGGCCACCTTCTCCACGGTGGCGCAGGCTTTGAGCATCTGCGGATCGCGCGTGAGGAGCTCGCCCAGAGGGCCCGCGCGCTGCGCCGACTGCAGGCGCTTGTTCTCCGCCTGCAGCTCGTGCAGCCGGAAGGCGCGCTCGATGATCAGCGCGAGGATTTCGGGCTGGAAAGGCTTGGCGTAGAAATCGTAGGCCCCCAGGGCGATCGCCTGCAGGGCGTTTTGATGGTCGTTCTGCCCGGTGAGGACGATGATTTTCGTGTCCGGGGCCGCCGTGAGGATTTCCTGCAGCAGCCTGAAACCCTCGGAGGGATCGTCGGGGCGCGGCGGCAGTCCCAGGTCCATGGTCACCACGGCCGGCCGGTGGCGCCTCACCTGGGCAAGAGCGCTTTCCCGATCCGCCGCCGGCACCGGCTCGTACTGCTCGAACGCCCAGCTCATCTGCGTCTGCAGCGCCGGGTCGTCCTCGATGATCAGCAACGGTCCTCTGCTCTGGCTCATGGTTTGCGCTTCACGCGACTTCGCGTTGTTGCCGGTCCTGCCACGCAGGATCCCGGTGCAGCGGAAGGATAACCCTTATCTTCGACCCGGCGCCGGGCTTGCTTTGCGCCTCGAGGGCCCCGCCGATCTCCTTCACGTACTGCGCAGCCTCGTAGGCGCCGATGCCCATGCCGGCGCCCTTGGTGGTCTGGAAGGGCCGGAACAGCCTCTCGCGCAGGAATTCCTCGCTCATGCCGCAGCCGGTATCGCTGACCTCGACGCACGCGCGTGACCCGTCGGCGAATACGCGAATCGCCACCACGCCCCCGAGCTCGGTCGCATCGAGCGCATTCTGCAGGAGATGCCCGATGACGCGCTCCAGGCGCTGCTCGTGCGCGAGCGCGAGCACCTCGGGCGCGGCTTCGATGGCGATCGGGCGCGCATCCTTCGCCTTGGCCTGGAGGACGCGCCCGGCGACGAGGGCGAGGTCGACGGGCAGCAGGTTCTCCGCGCCGCGGCTGCCGGTGCTCAATTGCAGCAGCAGCTTATTCATCCGCTCGGCCACGTGCCTCACGGTGGCGAGCATGTCCTCCTGGAAACGCGGATTGTGGCGGTGACGTTCGGCATTCTTGAGGAGCAGCGCGAGCTGGGCGACGAGGTTCTTCAAGTCGTGGACCACGAAGGCGGTCATCTTGTTGAAGGCGTCGAACTTTTTCGCCTCGAGCAGAGCTTCGGAGGACTGCATCTGCGCGAGAAAGCTGCCGATCTGGCGCGCCGCGGTCTTGAGCAGGTCGCGCACTTCCCAGTTGACGTCGATCGCCGCGCGCGGCGCGGCGAGAACCATGAAGCCGATCAAGTCCTCCTGCGCGATGACCGGAACGACGAGCCACGCTTGAGCGAGGTTCTCCAGCCACGCGGGCAGCTTGAGGTCCGGGTAGCGTGACGCATCCTCGCGGTATTCGTCCAGATTCACCACCCAGCCGGTGCTGCGCATGAAACTCGCCAGCGGATGCGCCGGGTGCTCGCGCGCCTGGCTCTCGGGGAGGTTCCACCTCGCCGCCTGCGCGAAGCTGCCCTGCTCGCCGCGCAGCCAGAGCGCGCCGCCCGGGCTCTCGACCAGGTTGGCGAGCGCCTGGATGCAGCGCTGCGGCGCGCTGATATTGTTTTCACGCGTCGCAAGCAGGCTGGTAAAGCGCAGCCATTCCTCGCGGTAGTCGTAGCGGTAGGAGAAGAAATTCTTGTTGATGAAGACCTTGAGCCTCGAGCGCAGCGCGCCCGAGGAAAACAGCCAGCCGAGCAGCAGCACTGCGGCGAAGATGAATCCCACTTGGAAGGTCTTTCCCCAGCTGCCTCCGAAATAGCGCACGTAATAGCCCGCCGCCGACACCGCGAGCAGGTACATTCCCGAGGCGAGGAAAGCGGTGGAGTGAAACAGCACGCCGCGCGAGAGCGCGATGTCGATGGTCCAGTCCTTGTTGCGTGCGGTCGCAAGCGCGATGAAGGGGATCACCAGGGCTTGCGCGAAGCCGCGCGCCGCCCAGATGTCGGCGTCCAGGCGCCCGAGGAGCAGCGCGTCGGCATACATGTACAGATCGAAAACGAAGCCGCCGCCCAGTCCGAGGCAGAGCGGTTTGATCGCCCAGCGCGCCTGCTCCAGGGCGCGACGGAAAACCTGTTCGGTGAGGACCAGGCCGGCGATAGAAACGCCGAGCAGCACGCCAAAGGCGAGGCGCGAGACGCCGGCGTCTGCGACCGGCGCGCCGGGGGGCAGGAACCACGCCGCCGCGGGAAGCAGCAGCAGTGCCGGTCCCCATTGCGAGCCGCGGCGCACCCCGCCGAGCAAAGCGATGACGAACGCGAGCCAGCCGGCGCTGCGCAGCGCGTCGAGCATGGCCTGTGCTTTCCACCACGCGCCTCCCTCGGTGAGCGCGAAGCCGAGATTCAGAGCGGCCCACAGCGCACTCGCGGCGATGGTTGCGAGCAGCACCGCCGCACGCGCGCCGCCGCGCGAGCCCGTTGCGAGATGAATCCCGAAAGCGACGAAAGCGAGCGTCCCGAATGCGTAGCTGAAGATCGCGGGATTGCGCAGAGACAGATCGAGCACGCGGCTACGCCGCCGCCGCGGTGGCGCGCGATGGGCTAGCGCGAACCGATGCGGAAGAGAACAATTTCAACGGTCTGCAGTAGCACCATGAGATCGAAGGCAAGGCTATGGTGCTTCACGTAGTACAAATCGTACTCCAGCTTTCCCTGGGCGTCCCTCTGCGAGGATCCGTAACTGTAGCGCACCTGCGCCCATCCGGTGATGCCGGGCTTCACGAAATGGCGCTCCGGGTAATACGGAATGGCCTGGGCCAGTTCGCGCACGAACGCCGGCCGCTCCGGCCGCGGACCCACTAAGCTCATGTGCCCGATGAGGACATTGAACACTTGAGGCAGCTCATCGATCCTGAGCCGGCGGATCCAGGCGCCGACTCGCGTCAGTCGAGCATCGTTGCGGCGCGCCCAGATGGCTTGTCCGTCAGGCTCCGCGTCGACCCTCATGCTCCTGAACTTCAGCATCGGAAACTCCCGCCCGTTCTGCCCCATGCGAATCTGGCGATACAGGATCGGTCCGCGGTCCTCCAGGAATATGGCGATCGCAGTGAGGAAGGCGATCGGCGAGGCGACGAACAGGACAGCGATGCTGATGACGACATCGAACGCCCGCTTGCTCGCCAGCCTGACGATGTCACAACGAAAACCGTTCGAGAAAATCAGCCAGCTCGGCCGCATCAGCTCGACGCTCATGCGCCCGGTTTCGCGTTCGAGGAAAGCGAGAATGTCGTACACCGCAATGCCGCGCAGCCGGCATTCGAGCAGTTCTTCGGCCGGAAAACCGCCTCGCCGATCATCCATTGCGACCACGATCTCCTCCACTTTATGAAGCATCGCCAAGCGAAGGAGATTTCCGTCATGCGGCAGAAGCTTGCCCTGCGCAAGGTCGGCAGCGTCGCCGGGGGCTCTGACATAGCCTACGATCCTGAAGCCGCGTCGGTCGCTGCGTCGGCGCAGCCGCTCGGCGATCGTTGCGGCGCGCTCCCCGGCGCCCCACACCAGCACCCGGCGCTTGAAAACCTCCTCGTCGACGACTTGCAGAAATACGTATCGGGTCAGGGCCAACCCGAAAAACGCAAACCCCCCGGCTAGACCGACAACGCCGCGACCCACGAAGAGCGCCGGGGCCAGATAGAAGATCACGCCCAAAACGGCTTCGGCGGCCAGCGCAGCGATCAGCAAGCGCGCCACGATTCCGGTGAATCGTGCGCGCTGCCGCAGCTGGTACAAGCCCATCGCCGCGAGTGCGAGCACGAACACGCAGGCGATCAGCAATGCCCTTGGCCATACAGGATCCGCCGTCGTCTGAAAGGCGCTGAACGTGCCTGAAAAGCCGGAAAAACGCGCGAGGACCGCGCCATAGACGCACGCCATGACGACGCCCAGCTCGGCGATCACCAGCAGCGCAAGGCGATGGACATGCCCCTCGAACAGACGAACCGGCAGCGCACGCGCCGGGGTCGCATCGAATATCCGATGCGCCCTGACGGCCAACGAGTCCCTCGCCATTGCCCCCCCCCCGGGGAAATCCCTCACTGCGTTCGCTGACCGGTTGAGGCTGAGCGTGGCGCCGGGCTGTTGGCTTGCGTGCCCGTCGTTTTTTGTCGAAAAACCTTCCACTCGGGGGCTGCAAAACCAGCCACCCGTTTATCAGCTTATCCGGAAACGGGAAGAACTGTATCCTCTAGGCGACAGGTTGGCAACACTAGTTACTTGGAGCTAACGCAGGACGAACGACCCATGCAAGCTCTCCACATCTGGATCGGGCGCGTTGCTGGGATCATCGGCGTCGCGGTCATCGGCGTCGCAATGCCACACGCCTCAGCGACACGCACTGGCTTGGCGGCTTTCAGGTCGGTACGCTGCTTCTGGCCGGCATGGCGGCGGCCCTGCTTGCTTGCCTGAGCTATCTCGCCGCGCTTGCCGAGCGGCCGCGAAGCTAAGCGTTTTAGCTGAGACACTGCGACGCGCAGCAATCGCGATGGCGCAGATTCCAATACCGCAACGGTATGTTGAGGGATGAGTCCTAACCTGCCGCTCATGCGCGACGCAGTTGAGCGTCGGGCTCGATTACGTACGGTGCGCGGCGCACCTTATCTTCATGTGAGCGCGCGCATATCCG
>Ga0209059_1001614_pt1 | contig 10337 bp, 9 predicted proteins | sample GraSoiAngelo_151_FD_186165 | JGI IMG/M metagenome (GOLD analysis project Ga0209059, IMG submission 186165) | Grasslands soil microbial communities from the Angelo Coastal Reserve, California, USA - 14_1009_12_20cm (SPAdes) (version 2) | ecosystem: Environmental > Terrestrial > Soil > Grasslands ...
GCCTGCCATATTTTTACTTCCTTGGTTTCATCAGCGGCTTTCTCAGCCTCATGCCGTATCTGGGCGTTCTGCTGGCGCTGGTGCCGCCGCTGGCAGCCGGGATCGGCACCCTGAGCAGCACCGGAGCCATCATTGTGGGAGCGACTGTGCTGGGGCTGCACGTTTTTGCCATGAATGTTCTCTATCCCAAAGTTCTGGGCCGGCGCCTGCAATTGAATCCACTGGTAGTGACCATCGCGCTGCTGATCTGGGGCTTTATCTGGGGCGCCATGGGACTGATTCTGGCCGTGCCAATCATGGCCGCCGTCAAGATCATCTGCGATCACGTGAATTCGCTCAGGCCGATTGGGGAATGGCTGGGAGAGTAGAAGACAGCAGTTGTCAGATTCAGCCAAAACAATTAATCGCAAAGGACACCAAGGAGTGTTGGAGCGATCAATTCGCGTTTTTTCTTGCAAAATGCCAGTAAAATTGTGGCAAAATGTCTACATTATTATGGCTAAACTGAAAAAAGCGGGCGGGAGATGGAATTGAGCGGCCGCGGCGTGATGTTGAGCTGGGTCATGCGTAAGCTGGGTCTGCATGGTACGTTAAAGTCGGAAGCCGATTTGGTAGCCTTGGTTGAAGAACGAATTCCTGTCTCCGCGGTCTTTTCGTTGATAAAGCATGGGATTTTAGAGAATGAAATTTACTCCGTTATTGTCCCTCGCCGCACCTTGCAGCATCGTCGCGCGCGCAAAGAAAAGCTGAGCCGCGAGGAATCAGACCGGGCCGTCCGCTTGGCCAGGCTGGTCACGCTTACAGAAAGCATTTTTGGGAATCAATCGTCAGGCATGCATTGGCTCCGTTTACCTAAAAAGCGTTTTCGTGGGCGTACACCCATGGAGATGATGAAGACGGAAACCGGCAGCCGTCTGGTCGAGGAGACGCTCTATCAGATAGATGAAGGCATGGCCGCCTAAAGTGTTTTTGTGGAGGATCAGCAACTATGTAGATTTGAATGGATATGGCGGCCTTAAAGCTTCGGCGCGATGGCATATGCGAGGCCGCAGAATTGTTTATCTCTCTTCCTCACCCGCCTCAGCCCTGCTCGAAATCCTAGTTCATTTGGAAATAGAAGAAGAACATTTGCCGCGTTCTTACAAACTTATGGAGGTCGAGGTCCCTGATGACGTCAGAATTGAAAAACTGGAAGACTGGGCAGAGCTTCCCAAAAACTGGCGCAAACAATTAATGCTAACAAGAATGCTAGGCAATCAATGGTTGGACCGGAACTCGTGCGCGCTGCTGGAGGTCCCATCTGCACTTGTGCCGCACACGCGCAACTTTCTTTTGAATCCGCAGCATAAGGATGCGGCGCGAATCACTATTATCTCTGTTTCTAAGCACCGTCTTGACCGCCGTCTGCTTCAGTAAGTAAAACTCGAGACCAGCAGTCCCGTTCCGCTGATCGTCTGCTCGACAGATCACCCGACTTGGTTTTGTCTGAATACTGCTTCCGCTCTCAGCCGGCATCGCTCCAGCGTCTCCTGCATCTGCTGGTGCAGCGCCGACATTTGTTCCTCCGTGGCGTTGGGCGGAACATGGATCGGACTGCTGCCATAGAACATGGCCCGCGAGAACGGTTTGGGAATGATCATCAAATCCCAGGAATTCAGGATCCAGGCGCGCTCCACGGCAACATAAAAGCAAGAGATTGGGACGCCCGTATTTTTTGCCAGTAAAACCGGTCCGGGCTTGGCAACATAACGCGGGCCGCGGGGGCCATCGATGGTAAATACAGCCGGATGGCCCTGTTCCAGCTGCTCCCGCATTCCCAGCAGCGCTGCCATCCCGCCGCGCGAACTCGATCCGCGCACGGGAATGAAGCCGAGCTTCTGGATGATGCGGGCGATGTATTCGCCATCAAAGCTGCGGCTCGCCATGACAGCGATTTTTTGCTTGCGGAAACGATATGCGGCAGGAATCACGCAGCGATGCCAGAAACACCAGATGGAAGTCGGGGCGGCGCCCAGCTCGTGGGTGAGGCAGCCGGTCTCGGTGATGAGTTGGTAGCGCAGCGTCGCGCCGATCACGCGGATGAGCAGGAATCCGGCCCAGGAGATCAGCCAGAGCTTGATGCGTTCGCTGAACGTAAAAGTGCGAATGGACTCGCGATCGATTTTTGTTCCGGTTTGCGCAGGCGATCCCACGCCTCCAATTTTACCTGCCGGCAACTCGGTTTTACGCGTACCTGATCCACTTCAGGATTTCCGGCAGGTTCGGTTTTTTGCCATACATCAGGATGCCGACGCGGTAGATCCGGCCGCAGAGCCACACCATGCCGTAGATTGTGGCCAGCATCAGGGCAATAGAGAGGCCAATCTGCCAGACCGGCGTGTCGCCCTGCATCGCGATGCGGCTGAACATCACCAGCGGCGCGGTGAAGGGAAACAGCGAGCCGAAGATTGCAATCGACGAATTGGGATGCGTAAAAATGTTGGTGATGAAGATGACCGCAAGGATCATCGGCATCATTACCAGGAATTGCATCTGCTGCGCTTCCTGCTCGGAGTTAACCATGGAGCCGACCGCGGCGCAGAGCGCGCTATAGAGCACGTAGCCGAGCAGGAAGAACACCACAAAATAAATGAGCAGCACGGGATTTATCGCTGCCCTGACCGCCTTCATCATGCCTGACGCCACCACGGCATAGGTGGCAAAACCTGCGGCCGCCGCTGCCCAGATTCCGACTTGCGTGAGTCCGACCGCGCCCACGCCGAGAATTTTGCCCGCCATCATTTCTTTGGCGCTGGCAGTAGAGAGCATGACCTCCATGATGCGCGAGGTTTTTTCCTCCAAAATGGACCGCATCACGTTGATGCCGTACAGCAGCACGGTCATATACATCACCATGACCATAACCAGCGTTGCGATGAACATTTTTTGCGGATCCGGCGCGTTCTTCCCATTGGGGCTGACCGGCTCGACTTCTACCGGCTGCAGCGCTGCTTCGATCTCATTTGGCTGCAGCCCTTTGACTTTCAGCGCGTGCCGCCGCAGCGCGTCAGCCACGGTCTGGCCCAGAATTCCGTTTTCGATGAAGCTGGAGGTATCGCTGGTGACAAAATCCAGCTTTCGCGCCGCGATGGCGTCCGGCGTTGCCCAGAGAAAGCCGTCCAGCTGCTTCTGGTTGACCTTCTGGGTGAGCGCTTCGCGCTCGGCCGGCGTGGCGTTCGTGCTCACGTCCACGCGGAAGTGCGTGGGCGGCAGGCCGCGCTTGTTCGATGGCTGAGCGTCCGGACTCTTGGCTTGCTCGTCCTGCCGCTGCTCGATGCGGCTGCGGATCATCTCCGCCGTATCGCGGTCGGCCGCAACCACCACCATGCGCTTGGTTTCAGTGCTGCCGCGCGTCATCAGCATGTTTGGCACAACGATCACGCCCAGCATGAGCGCAGGAATGAAAAACGTCATGATCACGAAGGCGCGCGTGCGCACGCGCTCCAGGTATTCACGCTTGGCGATAATGAAAATGTTATGCATTGGTCTTTCCCACCGTGTTGATAAAGATTTCTTCCAGTGACGGCTCCATGAGCTCGAACTTGTTGACGCGCGAGCGGTCGACCACCATGCGTAGCAATTGCTGGGCATCGGCGCCGGGCGCCAAGCGGACTTCCACGTAGTTGCCGTAGTTGTTGTAAGTGCTCACCAGCGGGTTCTTCTCCAGAAAGTCGCCGTTGCCTTCGTATTCGATCTGCACGTTGTTCTTGCCGTAGCCGGCCTTGATGGTCTTGAGATCGCCCTGAAGGACGGCCGTGCCTTTGTTGATGAGGCAGATGCTGTCACACAGCTTTTCCACCTGGTCCATGCGATGGGTGGAGAACAGGATGGTTTTACCTTTCTTCTTCAGGTCGAGCATGACATCTTTGAGTAGGGTGGCGTTCACCGGATCAAGGCCGAAGAAAGGCTCGTCCATGATGATGAAATCCGGGTCGTGCAGCAGCGCGGCGATGAATTGGATCTTCTGCTGCATGCCCTTGGAGAGCTCTTCCACTTTTTTCTGCAGCCAGGCATCAATCTCCAGCCGCTTGCACCACTCCATTGCCCCCTGCCGCGCCGCCCCGGCCGGCATGCCATGCAACTCTCCCAGAAACACGAGATGATCCAGAATCTTCATCTTCTTATAGAGCCCGCGCTCTTCCGGCAGGTAGCCGACCCTCCGCAGGCTCTTGCGCTCAAATGGCTTCCCGAACAGATTGATTTGGCCGGAATCGGGCGCGGTGATCCCGATCATCATGCGGATGGTGCTGGTCTTACCCGCCCCGTTCGGGCCCAGGAGCCCGAAAACGCCCCCCTGCTCAATGCTAAAAGAAAGATCATTGACGGCCACAAACTGGTCATAACACTTACGAACTTTATTGAGTTCTATGGTCTGCATGGAGAAGAGGGTCCTGTCTCAGATGTTAATAAATGAGGGAAAGTGCTCTAAGGTTACACGATTTCCAGATATTGGTCGATCCAGCCGCGGACTTTCAGGCGGCGCTCATCGGTGGAGTCAAAGCGCAGGCCGTACATTTTGTCACTGTCGCGATACCAGCAGATAAAGGCGCGGACGCTCAGCTTGTCTATGCCGGGAAGGCTGAGGGCCAGGCGTACAGCCTCAGAGGTGGGAAGCGGCGTAGTGGATCGCGCAGAGAGGCCGCCGGAGCTGATCTCGACGGTGGTGATCGTGACGTTGGTTCTACCGCCGGTATCGATTTCCGCCTCAGAAACCACGGGGATACGCACGTAGCGCCGGAGCTCATGAATCACCAGCAAATGGGTGGCGCGGACGATTTTGAGCACGCTTTGCCGGTCCAGGGGCTCGTCCAGCACCGCGTTGATGCCATAACCGGAGTAGCGCAACGCTTCCTGCGTATTTCTGGCGATCCCATAGATCACCATGCGGCGGTTGGAGGAAGAGCCGCGCGCAGCCTTCAGTATCCTGTCTGCATCGGGGTCATAGAGCCGGAGCACGCAGGCCTCAAATTTCTGCCGGTTGAGCACGGCCACGGGATCGCCTTCCACCGGAACAATGCTGATGCCGAACTGGCGGAAGCAGTCACTCAGAAAGGCATTGCACGCCGGATCGATATGGATGCTGGCGGTTCTGGCCGCGATCTTCCCGGGAATGGCTGCGACTGAGGTGCTGCTCATGGCTCCAATGGATTTGATCTTACGTTGACGCGGAAAATTCCTTTTTCATGCTGGCTGAAGCCACCCGGTTTCGTCCTGCCTGCTTGGCCAGATACAAAGCCGCGTCCGCAGCAGCCACAACTTCATCCCGGGTCACGCCGTGCGCTGGGTAATCGGCTACTCCGCAGCTGATGGTGACCGTGCGCGGAACGCCGGGGAAAAAATGCGTTTCCACCTGACGGCGTAGTTTTTCCGCCACGCGCATCGCGCTTTCTCCCGTGGTCTCCGGCACCACAATGGCAAATTCGTCGCCTCCATAGCGGCACACCATGTCCATTTTGCGGAGCTGCTGCTTGAGAATGGAAGAGACGGCGCGCAGCATCTCATCGCCCAAAAGATGCCCGAATTCGTCGTTCATCTTCTTGAAATGGTCGATATCGATCATGATCAGCGACATGCGTCCCTGGAAGCGGCCGGCGCGCTCCAGCTCTTCTATGATGCGCATCTCAAAATAACGGCGGTTATGGATACCGGTGAGGCCGTCCACGTAGGCCAGCTGCTTCATGCGGTCAAAGTTGTGCGCGTTCTGGATGGCGGCGGCGCAAATGTCGGCCACCGATTCCAGGGGCTGGATATCTTCGGTGTCAAAGGCGTTTTTGCGGGCGCTATCCAGCGCCAGCACGCCCAGCTTTTCCCCAAAGATGATGAGCGGCACGCACATTTCCGATTGCGTCTCAGCAAAGCCGGCAATATAGCCTTCCACACTGTTCACGTCGTTTTCAATCACGCTTCTCCCCATGCTTAGCGCGCGCGAACCCAGCCCGGCGCCGGGAGAAAGAATGGAGCCCATGGCCAGATTGGGAGTAAGCCTTCCCTCGTAGGCGCGGATGCGCAGGGTATCGCCTTCCGCCAGCAGCACGGCCACATGATCAATGCGGAACCAGTCCAGCAGCAGGCGGCACACAATGGTAAGCAGTTCGTCCAGATCAAGGACGCGGGTGGTCTTCTTGGCCACAGCGTTGATGGCCTCAAGTTGCTCGGCGCGGCGGCGCTCCATGGAGTACAGGCGCGCGTTTTCCAGAGCCAGAGAAGCCTGGGTGGAAAAGAGCGTCAGCAGATCGATCATCTCGGCGTTGAAGTAATCCCGTTGCTCGCTCTGGAAATCCAGCACGCCGACGACCTCATCACGCACCAACAGCGGGATGGCAACTTCTGACCTGGTCTCAGCCACTTTTTGCAGATAACGGGGGTCTTTGCTGACATCGGGCGCATAAACCGGCCGCTTCGCCGTGGCCGCGGCCCAGGTAAGCCCTGTGCCTTTGGGAATGCGGTATCCAATATTCAGATTGCTTTGCCCCAGATGGGCCCGGACCTGGAGCTCCTCTCGGTTTTTATCCAGCAACAAGACGGCGCCGTTCTGCAATTGGAAGAAGTCGCGGATGATGGTAAGGATGCGGTTCAGCACCTCATCCAGGTCAAACGTGGAGAGGATCGCCTGGCTGGCGTCATACAAAATGGCGATCTTTTGCATCGACTCGAGCAAACGAATCAATCTCCGTTGAAAAATGGACCACGGCTCCCGGCGGGATGAACCGTAACTTTTGCCGGAGGGGAGGAGCGCGTACCTGGTTACCTAGCTCTAGACGAATTTTACAGCGGAAACCCTCTACGGCGGAAGTGCTTTTTGGTCATCCGTTTACAAATCTTTAGTCATTTGCATGAAAATACGCAGTTGCGTCATTTATCCGGTCAAATTTACTGAAATTTTACGTGCGTTTCTGCGAGAAATTACCTAGTCCAACTGAGGCTGCTCCGGCAAGTGGTCAGCGCTTCAGCAGGTCGACTGGCTCTTTGCTATCAGCCATGCGGAAGTAACGGGCCAGCGCAGGGTGCTTCTTGGCCACCTCCTCATACATGGCGTAAGCCACATCGCGGTAAGAAAAGTGTCCGGCGGCGCCGCTGCGCAGCTCAGCAATGTAAAGCGCTTCAGCAAAATCCATTTTGAACAGCGTGCGCTTGCGGAAGGCCATCGGCAACAGATACAGGCTGGCGTGCGGAGCGGCCCTCAGCTTTTCACATGCCTGCACAACCTTCTGCATGGCAGCTTTGTAGCGCGGCTCCAGGCCGGCAGTCTTGACGTCGGGCGGCGTGTCATAGCCATGATGGCGGGTGAATCCCTGCTCAATCTGGGTGCAGCGGCGGTGGCGATGCATGTCGCGAAAGCCGCCGATGTCCATGAGGATGTCAAACTTGAACTGCTGGCCGGCATGGAAGCCACGCAACAGCTCGTCATGCGGGCCGCGATGGCGCATGCCCAGATCGATGATCTCATTGCGCTGCGCCGCCGTGAGCGCCTGCACGCGGTCTTTGATCTGACGATAAGAATAGTAGCTGGCCGAATAGAGCAGCGTGGCCGCCACTTCTATTTCAAGAGGACCGTTTTCAACCAGATCGACCAGCGGTGCCGGCTCCAGCGGCACGCCCTCCATCAGCTCAGCGGCGGCATGCTCCAGCTCCTTGCGCGTCTGGATCTCATATTCATTGGCGTTGGCGTATTTCACCAGCGTAGGCGCGACGCGCGTGGGGCGCAGAAGCTGCCGCGCGGCCTTTGCGCCCAGCTCAGGATTGGCGGCCGCGATCTCCTCCACCAGCGCCCGTACAGATTCCGTCTGGACGTTGTAAGCCGCGTCGCGGGCCGCTTCTTTGAGCAGCGCGCCCAGATGGCGGACTTCATCATAGGGGCTAGCCAGCAGGCGAGCGATCTGCGTCTCCAGGGTCCGTGCGTTAACGATCTGGCCGAGAGAAGTGTTCGTTGCCAGCGGCAGCAGGTAGCGCGAGTTGTCAAAGGCCCGCGCTCGCAACGTGCGCGTGTACTGGTCTTCAGCCATGCCGTCAGGGCGGGGCACCTGCGCGATGTAATAGCGCAGCATCTCCTGGGTGAAAGCGTCGTATTCGGAGAAAAGAAAATCAACTGCCGAGCAATATTGCGCTTTTTGGGCTTCGTCACCGCCGAAGTCGGGAATAAAATATCCGCTCTTTTTGAAGTTCTGGTAGCGGGTGGAGCGCTCCTGGCCGTCCCAGCGCTGTTCGTCTACAAGCACGATCGCGGCCAGAATCGACAGCTTCTCAATGGCGAATGCCAGATGCGCCAGGTCGGCGATGGAACGATGCCCGTACTGGAAATAAAAAGTATTGAGAAACTGCTCGGCTTTCTGCTCGCTGATCTCCTTGAGCGACTCCTTCATCGAAAGCGCCGAGCGCGAATACTTGGCCATCGCATAGGCCTGGACTTCAGGATCGACGCCATGCACGGCAAAGACGTTCACCTGCGGGCCGGAGCTGGCCCCATTCTTGTCGGTGATAGTCGGCTTGGCTGTGGTGGGATCGGACATGAGAGGTTGATTTTATTCCATTCAGTGCCGCGGAGCAGCGGCATTGTTTGCGGAAATAATCCGATTCCAGTCCGCTTATCCACAGCCGCTCAGTTTCTTCAGTTGGCCAGGAGGTGATAAAATTCATAAAATCCACTCTCCGGAGTTCTGATGCAAGCTATTCTTGCGCTGGAAGATGGAAGAATTTTCAGCGGCAGAGGCCACGGCGCCAAAGGCGAATGCTACGGTGAGGTCGTTTTTAATACCTCCATCACCGGTTACCAGGAAATTTTCACCGATCCTTCTTACGCCGGGCAGATTGTTATTCTGACCAATCCGCAGATTGGCAATTACGGCACCAATCCTGAAGACAATGAATCCACCCATCCTTATATAGAAGGGCTCGCGGTGCGCGAGTTTTCGCCCATCAGTTCCAACTGGCGCTCCCAGCAGGTGACGGACGAGTACCTGGAAAAATTCAGGATCCCAGTGATTTCCGATATCGATACGCGCGCGTTGGTGCGCCACCTGCGCACGCACGGCGTCATGCGCGGCGTAATCTCTTCCATAGAGAGCGATCCGGAAAAGCTGGTGATGAAGGCGCGCTCCATTCCCAAGATGGACGGCACCGACCTGGCCAAAGTAGTGACCACCAAACAGCGCTACCAGTGGCAGACCGGCACGCGCTCGCATGAGCCAACGGAGATTGTTGGCGTGAAAGACCAGCTGCCCAGCAAGCACGTGGTGGCTTACGATTTTGGCATCAAGCAGAACATCCTGCGCATGCTGGTGGACCAGGGCTGCCGCGTGACCGTAGTCCCAGCCATGACCAGCGCGGAAGACGTGATGTCACTCAGTCCTGACGGCGTGTTTCTCTCCAATGGTCCGGGCGATCCGGAGCCGTGCACTTACGCTGCCGAGAATATCCGGCGGCTCATGGGCAAGACGCCGATCTTTGGAATTTGTCTTGGTCATCAGCTGGTCGGGCTGGCGCTGGGCGGCCGGACTTACAAGCTCAAATTCGGGCACCATGGCGGCAATCATCCGGTGAAGCAGATGGAGACGGGCAAGATCGAGATTACGGCACATAATCACAACTTCGCCGTCGATCCAGATTCGCTGAAGGAATCGGAGATCATTAAGACCCACATCGATCTGAATGACAACACGCTGGAGGGGCTGCGGCATCGATCGCTGCCGCTGTTCAGCGTGCAGTACCACCCGGAAGCTTCGCCGGGGCCGCACGACTCGCATTACCTGTTCAAGGATTTTCTGGGGCTAATGGAGGAATGGAAGGGATAATGCCGCGCCGTAACGACATCGCGAAGATCCTGATCATCGGCTCTGGGCCCATCGTGATCGGGCAATCGGCCGAATTCGACTACTCCGGCACGCAGGCCTGCAAGGCACTCAAGGCCGAAGGCTACGAGGTGGTATTGGCCAATTCCAACCCTGCCACCATTATGACCGATCCCGAGATGGCGGACCGCACCTACATCGAGCCGCTGACGAAGATCTATCTTGAAGAGATCATCCGCCAGGAAGCAGAAATGATCAGCCCATCGCGCGCAACATCGGCGCGCGCTGGGGGCCCGGGCAAGTTTGCGCTGCTGCCTACGGTCGGCGGTCAAACGGCACTCAACTTGGCAGTGGAGCTGGCAGATACGGGAATTCTCGAAAAATACAACGTCGAGCTGATTGGCGCGCAGCTTCGCGCCATCAAGATGGCGGAAGACCGGCTGCTGTTCAAAGACGCCATGACGCGCATTGGGCTTGACGTGCCCAAATCAGCGCTGGTCAACAATCTGAAAG
>Ga0209059_1001615_pt1 | contig 10329 bp, 8 predicted proteins | sample GraSoiAngelo_151_FD_186165 | JGI IMG/M metagenome (GOLD analysis project Ga0209059, IMG submission 186165) | Grasslands soil microbial communities from the Angelo Coastal Reserve, California, USA - 14_1009_12_20cm (SPAdes) (version 2) | ecosystem: Environmental > Terrestrial > Soil > Grasslands ...
CTGGCCTGGCGACAGGCCAGCAGCTTCCAGGTCTTCCCCGGGCCGCGCCGCGTCTACGGCGTGGGCACGGTGCTGGCGCCGGGCCAGTCCGTCACCGGCATCGACGCGACCAAGAAGCTCGACGGCACGCCCAGCGGGGTGCCGGCGGGTGCCACCGCCGCCTACTGCGCGATCAGCTCCTACCAGACGGGCGTGATCAGCCTCTACCCGGACGGCACCATCGACAACGGCATCGGTGCCTGGGCCTCCCAGGGCACCGCCGGCAACGGCGTCAACCAGGGATACAACTTCGTGCCCCTCAGCGCCGCCGGCAAGTTCTCCTTCACTAACTACTTCACCTCGAAGGCGATGTACTTCGACGTCTGGGGGTTCCTGTTCAACTAGCCGGCAAGCAGGCAGGCTGCTAGGGCGCGAAGATCCGGCAGAGGCCTTCGGCGAGGCGCTCCGGGTCCGCGCCCGGCTGATGCAGGAAGTGCCCGGTCGCCTCGTTGACGGCGCCGACCACCGCCCGCCCGAAGACGATCGGGTCGACGGCCGCGTAGAAGTCGTCGCGGTCCTCGGCCGCCCGCCGGACCTCCTCTTCGACCACCGCCGCGAAGCGCCCCTGGAGGTCGTGGCGGACGGCCTCGATCCGCTCCGAGACGCCGACCGACTCGATCAGCAGCACCCGCGCCAGCTCCCGCTGGCCGGCGCAGGCGTGGACGAAGGCCCGGATCCCGCGCCGCATCCGGTCCCGGTGGTCGGTCCCCTGGGCGGCCGCGGAGGTCACGGTGTGGATCAGGGAGCCGCCCTCGCGCGCCAGCAGGTCGCGGACGCAGTCCTCCTTGGACTCGAAGAACTCGTAGAAGCTGGTCTTGGAGGTCCGCGCCTGGGCGACGATCTGGTCGACGGAGGTGTCGTTGTAGCCGCGTTCGGCCAGGATGGTGAGGGTGGCCTCGAGCACCCGCCGGCGCCGGGACTCCCGCCGTTGCTCGCGCGCGCCGCTGGCGGTGCCGATCATCTCCGTCGAGGTCAGCCGGCCGCGATCGCCCGCGAGATGACCAGCCGCTGGATCTCGGAGGTCCCCTCGAAGAGGGTGTAGATCTTGGCGTCCCGGTGCCACTTTTCGACCGGGAAGTCCCGGATGTAGCCGTAGCCACCGAGGATCTGGATCGCGTCCTCGGTCACCTTGACGGCGACCTCGCCGCACTTGAGCTTCGCCATCGAGCCCTCGGCCAGCTTGAACTCGCCGCCGTGGCGGCCCATCCAGAGGGCGCGCCAGACCAGCATCCGGGCCGCCTCGATCTCGGTCGCCATGTCGGCCAGCTTGAAGGCGATGGCCTGGTTCTCGATGATCGGCTTCCCGAAGGCGATCCGCTCCTTGGCGTAGTCGCGGGCGAACTCGAAGGCGGCCCGGGCGATGCCGAGCGCCTGGGCGCCGACCACGGGGCGGGTCGTCTCGAAGGTCTTCAGCGCCACCGACGAACGCCCGTGCTCGCCGGTGCGCGCCCGGGCCAGCTTGGCCTCCAGCTTCTCCTCGCCGCCCAGCAGCTGGTCGGCGGGGACCACCACGTCGTCCAGGAGGATCTCTGCGGTGTGGGAGGCCCGGATGCCCATCTTCTTCTCCTTCTTGCCCTGGGTCAGGCCCTTGGCGCCCTTCCCGATCACGAAGGAGGCCTGGCCGCGGGTCCCCAGCTCCGGGTCCACCGCCGCCACCACGACGTGGACGTCGGCGATGCCGCCGTTGGTGATGAACACCTTCTGGCCGCTGAGGTGCCAGTCGCCGTTCTTCTTGACGGCTCGCGTCTTCATCGAGGAGACGTCGGAGCCGGCATTGGCCTCGGTCACCGCGAAGGCGCCCAGGACCGGGTTGTCGGGGGTGCCGTAGCAGGCCGGGATCCAGGTCGCGATCTGCTCGGGGGTGCCCTGGCCGAAGATCGCGGCGACCGGGAGCTGGGTCCCGGTGATGGCGAGGGCGATGCCGGCGCAGCCCCAGGTCAGCTCCTCGGCGACCAGGGCCGGCATCAGGCCGGTCTCGTCGGCATAGGTCTGCTGGATGAAGTCGACCGAGTAAAGGCCGACCTTGGCGGCTTTCTTGACGACGTCCCAGGGAAACTCCTCGGACTCGTCGTACTGGTGCGCGACGGGCCGGATCTCGCGCTCGGCGAAATCGTGGACCCAGTCACGGATCTCTCGCTGCTCGTCGGTGAGATCAAACGAAAGCATCTCGGCTCCTAGGTTCGCTTTTTGACGGGTGGCGCAAGACAGTACGCGTACGTACCGTTCTGCTCTTCTGACCTTACGCCCCGGCTCCTGGCGGCGTCAAGCGGACAGCTTCAGCCAGCGCCTCAGGGAGCGAGCGACCACCCCCGGCGGGCTGGCGCTCTTGGTCATCCAGCCCAGGATGCCGAGCCGCCGGGCCCGGTCATGCATGGACTGGCCGAGCTCGGAGTTGGAGAGGACCGCCACCGGCAGGTGGCGCACGGCGGGCAGCGCCCGGATCCGCTCCAGCACCTCGATCCCATCCATCCCGGGCAGCATCACGTCCAGGAGGACCAGGTCGAAGTCACGCTCGCGGAGGAGCTGGAGCGCGCGCAGGCCCGTCGGGGCGATCGTCACCTCGTAGCCGGAACGGTCAAGCCCGAGCCGGTACATGTCGGCGATCGCCTCGTCGTCCTCGACGTACAGGATCCGCGGCCGGTACCCCACCGAACCGGCAACCTACAAAAGGGGGGCGACGATCCAACGACAACATTCGAGGCGGATCTTCAGCTTCGGCTGCGATTCACCTCGTCGAGGAGCTTGGTCAACCCGTACACGGTCTTGAGAGAAGGCACCGCGACGCCCTCTCCCTCCGCCAGCTCGATCACCGCTCCCAGCAGCGCGTCGATCTCCAGCGGTCGCTTCAGCTCCAGATCCTGGAGCATGGAGGTGCGGTGGTCGCCGGTGGCAGCGGCGCCCTCCAGGCGCTTCTCGACGCTCAGGGGCAGCTCGACGCCGAGCGCCCGGGTGACGGCCTCCACCTCCTCCATCAGGGTCCGGACCAGGTCCCGCGTGGCCGGCGAGGTCGTGATCTGGCGTAGGCTCGCCCGGGTCAGCGCGCTGACCGGGTTCAGGGTCGCGTTGCCGAGCAGCTTGAGCCAGATCTCGGCCCGGATCCGGGTCTGCACCGGAGCCTTCAGGCCCGCCTTGACGAGCGCCGAGGAGATGGCCTGGACGCGCTCGCTGCGGCTTCCGTCGGGCTCCCCGAGGCTGAAGCGGCTGCCCTCCAGGTGCTCGATCACGCCCGGCTCGACGACGTTCGTCGCCGGGTAGACCACGCAGCCGACGACCGCCCGGTAGGGGATGCTCCGCGCGATCACGCCACCCGGGTCGACCGATTCCAGGTGGCGGTCCTCGAAGTACCACCAGGGGATGCCGTTCTGCGCGCTGACCACCACCGCCCCCGCTCCCAGGGCCGCACCCAGGGCCGGCGCCAGGGCGGGGAGCGCGTGGGCCTTGAGGGTCAGGAAGACGACCTCCGCGGCGCGGATGGCCCCCAGGTCGTCGGTGCACTCCGGGTGAGCCGTGAACTCCCCCTCCCCACTCCGCACCGTGACGCCGCGCTCGCGCATCGCTGCCAGGTGCGGCCCACGGGCGACCAGCAGCACCGCCTCGCCCGCCCGAGCGAGGTGCGCGCCCAAGAACCCGCCGGTCGCGCCGGCGCCGACGACGGCAAACCTCACTTCTCGGTGAGCGCCTCCGCCACCGAGCGCCGCTGGATCTTGCCCGTTGCGGTCCGCGGGATGGCTTCCACGATGTAGAGCTTGCGGGGCACCTTGTAGTCCGCCAGCCGCTCCCGGGCGAAGGCCAGCAGCTCCTTCTCGGCGATCGGCTCCTTCAGGACCACGGCCGCCGCCACCTCCTCGCCCCAGGCCGGGTGCGGGGAGCCGAAGGCGACCGCCTCGCCGACCGCGGGATGCTGAAGGAGGACCTCGTCGATCTCCCGGGGCGCGATCTTCTCGCCGCCGCGGTTGATCATCTCCTTCAGGCGGCCGACCAGGGCCAGGTAGCCGTCGGCGTCGAGCACCCCCTGGTCGCCGGTCCGGAACCAGCCCTCGGTGAAGGCCGCCGCGTCGGCCTGCGGGTTGTCCGCGTAGCCGTCGATGACGCTCGGACCGCGGATCACCACCTCGCCTACCAGGTTCTCTGCCAGGAGCTCGCCGGCTTCGCCGAGGATGCCGATCTCGACGCCGGTTTCCTTCCCGACCGTCCCCGGCCGCCGGTCCTCCGGCGGAAGTGGGTTGGAGGCCATCTGGTGCGAGGCCTCGGTCATCCCGTAGGCCTCCAGGACGGGGGCGCCGAAGCGGTCCTCCAGCTGGCGCATGGTCTCCGGCGAGAGTGCCGAGGAGCTGGAGCGGATGAAGCGCAGCCTGTCGGCCCCCGGCGGCCGCTCGCCCCGGTTTCGCAGCAGCAGGAGCTGGTGGATGGTCGGCACCGCCGAATACCAGGTGGCCCTGTGCTCGGTGGCGGTCGGCCAGAAGGTCATCGGGTCGAAGCGGGGCGGGACCACGACCGTTCCGCCCGACCTCAGTGTGGCCATGACCGAAGCCATCAGCCCGTGGATGTGGAAGAGCGGCATGACGCAGAGCGCGACATCCTCCGCGCCCAGCCGGTAGGTCGCCGCGATGTTGTCGGTCGAGGCGGCCAGGTTGCGCTGCCGGAGCGGAACCAGCTTGGGCCGGCTGGTGGTGCCGCTGGTGTGGAGGACGAGGGCGACGTCGTCACCGTGGGGCGCCGCCGTGGTCCGGCGGGGGTCGCTGGGGTGCTCGCTCTCCAGGACCAGCTGGCCGTGGTGGTCGATGCGCGCCTCGATCAAGGCGACGTCCTCGGGCAGAGCGCGGCGGGCGGCCTCGCCCTCGCCGCGCGGCACCACCAGGGCACGTGCGGCCGTGTCCTGCAGGTAGAAGCGGAACTCCTCCTCCTTGTAGGCGGGGTTGAGCGGCGCCGCCGTGCCGACCACCGCCGCGGCCAGGAAGAGAACCACCGACTCGGCGCTGTTGGGCAGCACCAGGGCGACCCGGTCCCCTCGGCCGAGCCCGTGCTGGGCGAGGCGGTCGGCGGCCATCGAGACCTGCTCCCGGAGCTTCGCCCAGGTCATGGCCACTGCGGAGCGCATCGGCGGGACCCTGGACGCTGAGATCGTGATGACCGCGCGTCTGGGTACGAATGGTGCCGACGTCATCGGCGCCAACTCGCTCCCGTTCATCCCCGCCGCGGGGGTCCAGCCCGGGATGGTGATGTTCGACGAGGAGGGTGGGTACGACATCGTCGACACCGTCGAGCGGGTCAGGCTCGAGCCGGCGGTCCACGACATCGACGTCGAGCCGACCCACAACTTCGTGGCCGGGGGCATCGTCACCCACAACTCCATCTACGGGTGGCGAGGCGCCGACGTGCGCAACATCCTCGACTTCGAGCGCGACCATCCCGACGCGACCGTGGTCACCCTCGACCAGAACTATCGCTCCACCCAGGGAATCCTCGACGCCGCCCACGCGGTGATCCGCAACAACCGCGACCGGGCGCCGAAGCAGCTCTGGACGGAGGCGGGAGCGGGGGAGAGGGTGCAGCTGATCTCCGTCTACGACGAGCAGGAGGAGGCGCTCACCATCTCCGCGGAGATCGAGCGGCTCGTCGCCCGGGAGGGGATGTCGCTCTCCGACTGCGCGGTGCTCTATCGCACCAACGCGCAGTCCCGCGCGCTCGAGGACGTGATGCTCCGCCGGGGGATGCCCTACCGCCTCGTCGGCGGCCAGCGCTTCTACGAGCGGCGCGAGATCAAGGACGTGCTCGCCTACCTGCGGCTGATCGCCAACCCCCGCGACGCCGTGTCCTTCGGACGCATCGTCAACGTGCCCCGGCGCAAGATCGGCGACAAGACGGTCGCCGAGGTCGAGCGGCTGGCGCGACGGCGCGGGGTCACGCCCTTCGAGGCGGTGGCCTCGCTGCTGCCGGACGCCGAGGGGATCAACGCCGGGGCGGCGGCGGCGCTCGAGGCCTTCCACCGGCTCATCGAGGGGCTGCGCGCGGCGTCGACCGCGCTGCCGCTCCCCCAGCTCGTCGAGCGCGTCCTCACCGACACCGGCTATCGCGACCACCTCCGCGACGGCACCCCCGAGGGCGAGGAGCGCTGGGCGAACGTCACCGAGCTCACCGGCCTCGCCGCCGAGCACGCCGAGCTCGAGCCGCCCACCGGGCTCACCCGCTTCCTCGAGCAGGTGGCGCTGGTGAGCGACGTCGACAGCCTCGACGGCGGCGGTGCCGGGGTCACCCTGATCACCCTCCACCAGGTCAAGGGGCTGGAGTTCCCGGTGGTGTTCATCGCCGGGCTCGAGGAGGGGCTGCTCCCCCACATCCGCGCCCTCGAGGCGGGGGAGAGCGGCATCGCCGAGGAGCGCCGCCTCACCTACGTGGGGATCACCCGCGCGCAGCGGCGGCTCTACCTCCTCCACGCCTTCCGCCGCCACCTCTACGGCGCCCCGCAGCTCGCCGCCGCCTCCCGCTTCCTCGACGAGCTGCCCAAGGAGCTGCTCGACATCCCCGGGCGCCCCGGCGCGGGAGTGCCGGTCAACCCGCGGGTCCCGGGGGCGGTGCGCGCCGCCGTGCACGCCCACGCGGTGCGCCCCAATCCTGTCGAGGTCGCCCCGCAGCGCTTCCGCGACGGGATGCGGGTCGGCCACGCCCGGTACGGACAGGGCACCATCCTGAAGAGCACCATGACCCGCGGCGGGGAGGAGGTGGTGATCCGCTTCGATACCAGTGGTGTCAAGATCTTCGCCGTCGCCGACGCCGCGTTGGAGATGCTGGGCTGATGGCCGCGTCGATCACCTGGTCCGAGGGCGGGGCCCCACAGGCCATCGAGGCCGGCGAGGTGCTGATCGCGCAACTCTTCGCCGTCCTCGCCGTGGCCGCGACCCGTCGCGCCCGGACCAAGCCGCAGCGCGCGGTCGCCGCGTGGCTCGCCTGGCATGACGTCTGCGTCTACGGCCGCGACGTCGAGCGCATCGCCCTCGACGAGATCCCCTGGGATGGGGACCCGGAGGAGAAGCGCGCGTTCCTCATCGGCGTCGTCGACAGCCTCGAGGGACGCGCCTGGGTGGGTCTCTTCCCGGTGCGTCCCAAGGTGGAGAAGCTCGAGGAGCTCATCCGCCGGCTCCGCTCCGCGCTCGACGTCCACGACCCCGCACCCTCGGTCGAGAACCAGGACGAGGTCGCGCCCCCGGCGCGCCTGTATGGCCGCTGCCTGCTCCACGTCGTGCCGCTCCACCGCTACGGCTGCATCGTCTGCAACCACGACGAGCTCTACGGCGCGCTGAGCACGCCGCAGTGCGTGCTCGCGGGGAAGCTGCTCTCCGCGACCGACCCCACGGAGCGCTCGGAGGCGGCCCGCCTCCTCGCCGCCGAGGCGACCCGGGAGCCCTCGCGGATCACCCTGTGCGCGCTCGCCCACGTGCACTCCCTCGCCGTCGAGCGGGAGCCACCGGGGCTGCTCCGCACCTACATGCTCTCGACCGTCGGGGTGTGTGCCCGGCAGGCGGGTGACGCCCTCGACCTGCGCCACGTCGCGCCGCTCGCCGGCGTGCTCTCGGTGCTCGACGGCTGGGACGCCGCCCAGGCCCACAGCATCCTCGATGCGGTGGAGCGGGAGGAACCGGCGGCCACGCTCGGCGACGCCTAGTGGCGCCCGAGGAGGCCCGCGCCCGCCACGCCGAGCTGGTGCGCACCATCGAGCACCACGCCCACCGCTACTACGTGCTCGACTCGCCGGAGATCGAGGACTCCGAGTACGACGCGCTCTTCCGTGACCTGGCGAACCTCGAGGAGCTGCATCCGGAGCTGCAGACTCCGGACTCGCCGACCCAGCGGGTGGGGGCGGCGCCGGTCGAGGCCTTCGCCAAGGCGCCGCACCGCACCCCGATGCTCTCGCTCGCGAACGCCTTCGGCGTCGAGGAGGTCGAGGAGTTCGTCCGCCGGGTGGAGCGCGCCGTCGGCGCCGTCGACGCCTACGTCTGCGAGCTGAAGATCGACGGGCTGGCGGTCTCGCTCAGCTACAAGGACGGCCAGCTCCTGCGCGGCGCCACCCGCGGCAACGGTCTCGAGGGCGAGGACGTCACCGCCCAGCTGCGCACCGTGCGCACCATCCCGACCCGGCTCCTCGCCGGGGTCGGCGGGGTGCCTGCGGAGATCGAGGTCCGCGGCGAGGTGTTCCTGCCGAAGGGCGCCTTCGCCCGCCTCAACGAGGACCTCGACGAGCGGGGGAAGCCGCGCTACGCCAATCCGCGCAACGCCGCCGCGGGGTCGGTCCGCCAGCTCGACCCGCGGATCACCGCGCGGCGCGGCCTGCGCGCGTTCATGTACGCGATCGATCCTCCCGGCGAGGCCGGCACCCAGGCGGGGGTGCTCGACGCCCTCGACCGCCTCGGCCTGCCCACCAACCCGCACCGCCGCGTCGTCTCGAACGTCGAGGGCATCGCGGGCTACGTCGAGGAGTGGCGCGACCGGCGCCACGACCTCGACTACGACACCGACGGGGTGGTGATCAAGGTCGCTCCGCTCGCGCTCCAGGAGGAGCTCGGCGCGGTGGCGCGCTCGCCCCGCTGGGCGATCGCCTACAAGTTCCCCCCCGAGGAGGTCGAGACCGTCGTGCTCGACATCATCGTCTCGGTGGGACGCACCGGCGCGGCGACGCCGGTGGCGGTGCTCGAGCCTGCGCTGGTGGCGGGGACGACGGTGCGCCGTGCCACCCTCCACAACGAGGACGAGGTGGCGCGCAAGGACATCCGCATCGGCGACACCGTCCTGCTCCACAAGGCTGGGGACGTCATCCCCGAGGTGGAGCGTCCGCTGTTGGAGAAGCGGCCGGAGGGAGCGGCGCCGTGGCGGATGCCCGACCGCTGCCCCTCCTGCGACACCGAGCTCGTCCGCGAGGAGGGCGAGGTGGTGCGCCGCTGCGTCAACCCGCTCTGCCCCGCGCAGCGCCGCGAGAGGTTGCGCCACTTCGCGTCGCGCGCCTCGCTGAACATCGAGGGGCTCGGCGAGGCGATCATCGACCAGCTCGTCGACGGTGGGCACGTCGCCGGCGCCGCCGACATCTTCCGGCTCGACAAGGCGACCCTGCTCACCCTCGACGGCTTCGCCGACAAGTCCGCCGACAACCTGCTCCGCGCCATCGACGAGCGGCGGCACGTGTCGCTCGGCAGGCTGATCAACGCGCTCGGCATCCGCCACGTCGGCGAGCACACCGCCTTCACCCTGGCGGCGCACTTCGGCACCCTCGACGCGCTCACCGCCGCCGGCGAGGAGGAGCTGCTCGCGGTCGAGGGCGTCGGCCCGGTGGTGGCGCGCAGCGTCGCCGGATGGTTCGCCTCCGAGCCCGGCCGCGAGCTGCTGCGCCGGCTGGCCGAGGTGGGGGTCGAGGCGGAGCAGACCGAGGCGTCGACCGGTCCCTGGACGGGACAGACCTGGGTGCTCACCGGCGGCCTCGACGGGCTCACCCGCCCCGAGGCGGAGGCGCGGATCCGCGCCCTCGGCGGGACCCCGGGATCGAGCGTCAGCCGCAAGACCCACGCCGTCGTCGCCGGCGCCGCGCCGGGGAGCAAGCTGGAGAAGGCGCAGCGGCTGGGGGTCCGGGTGCTCGACGAGGCCCAGTTCCTGGCGGAGCTGGAAGCCGCCGGCGGCTGAGGCCACGGCACAGTACAGTGGATCCATGGCCACCACCACGGCGCGTGCCGCCCGGCTGCTCGACAACCCCGAGCTGCTCCGCCAGCGGCTGAAGGAGGCGCCGGACGGTCCCGGGGTCTACCTGATGCGCGACCTCGAGGCGCGGGTCGTCTATGTGGGCAAGGCGGCGAGCCTGCGCAACCGGCTCCGCTCCTACTTCAGCGGGGTCGAGTCCCACCCGCTGCGCACCCGCCAGCTGGTGGAGCGGATCTTCGACTTCGCGGTGGTCCTCTGCAGCAGCGAGCGCGAGGCCCTGCTCCTCGAGAACGAGTTCATCAAGCGCTACCGCCCGCGCTTCAACGTTCGCCTCAAGGATGACAAGAACTACCTCTACCTGAAGATCCCCGCTCCCGGCGCTCCCGACGCCCTGGCCCCCGGGACGGCGAGGGAGGGGGCGAGGACCCCGCGCGGCGGCGCCGAGGCGGTGCGGCGGGCGGCGATGTTCCCCCGTCCCTACTACACCCGGCGGATGGCCCGCGACGGAGCGCGCTACTTCGGCCCCTACACCAGCGCCCAGTCGCTGCGGACGACGGTGAAGTCGCTGCGCACCATCTTCCCCTTCCGCACCTGCGGCGACGAGGTGTTCCG
>Ga0209059_1001618_pt1 | contig 10323 bp, 9 predicted proteins | sample GraSoiAngelo_151_FD_186165 | JGI IMG/M metagenome (GOLD analysis project Ga0209059, IMG submission 186165) | Grasslands soil microbial communities from the Angelo Coastal Reserve, California, USA - 14_1009_12_20cm (SPAdes) (version 2) | ecosystem: Environmental > Terrestrial > Soil > Grasslands ...
CGGTGATTATGGCCTCTGCCAATGACGGCAGCAAGCCGGTTGCCGGCAAGTCGGCCAAGAAGAAGAAAAAGTTCCTGGTCTTCTAGAGCCAATTGATAGGAATTTCCCAGGCTGTCTGTTCGATCCACAACGTAACAGGGTATGACCCAGCCCATGCCTTTACGCATGAGCGAGCGAAGCGAAAAGTACCGTTCTGGATTTTTTACGCGGGCTTTGGAGCGTGCGGGAACCGATCCAAAACTGCTTGCAGCGCCGCAGAAAAGCCGCAAAATCCACGTTCGCTTCGCAACCTGTCTCTGCTCTGAATGCGTCATACAAGTGTTATGGACGCAAAAGCCTGGATCGCTATCGTTGCCAATTTCGTCGTCATTGCCGGCCTGATCTCTTACGGGTTCAGGCTCTTTGCTGAATATCATGCCACCGGACGCTGGGCCAAGAACGTGACCTACCTGCTTGCGGGCATCGGCATGCTGGCGCTGGCCACCTCCATGCTGCTTACGCCGCGCAACGCGCTGGTGATTCTGCAGGTGGCGCAAACCGGAGCAGCGCGCGTATTCCTCGTCATCAGCAGCCTCTTGCTCATGGCCGCCATCGCGGCCTTTGGGATCATCAACTACTCACGGCCGCTTCGCCTCTGGCATGAACGCCGCATTGAAAGGGATCTGCGCCGCGAGCTGCCCAAAATCCCGTAAAGAAACATGTAATCATCAGTAGTAGATCAAGTTAGGATAAATACTGCTTCCCTCTGTCATGCTGAGCAAGCGCGAACGACCCTGAGCCTGTCGAAGGGAGCGAGGGCGCGTCGAAGCATCCCGAGAATGTCTCCTTTACTATGCGGACTCAGGGAGTTTCGACCCAGACTGCTATTTCTGAAGACAACGACGCTGAGTTCTTCAAGAGAATTTTTATTTAAGCAGCCTCAATATGGCAGCAGGCCAACATGCTTCGCCAAGCATGAGGAGCGACATAATCGTGCCATTTCTGCCTTTGCATTCCGCATAGCCGCGTCTAGAATGTCTTGCTATGCGAAAACTCTTTCCTCTGATTCTGGTTTTGGTGTTGACTGCTTTCGCCCAGCAGGCGCAAGCTCCGGTTGAGATTGCCGCAGAACCGCATCACCATCTGGTTCTTGATAACATGTTCGTCCGCGTTTTTGCTGTATTAGTCGAACCCGGCGAATCCAGCCTGATGCATCATCACGGCCATGACTACCTTTCCGTCTCCGTAGGCGATGCCCAGATCCTGAACGCCAAACAGAGCGCGCAGCCGGTGACCGCCAATTTCAAAGACGGCGATACGCGCTTCACTCCCGCCGGATTGGTCCATGCCGTGACCAACACGGGCAAAACTCCTTTTCGCAACGCCACCATTGAATTGCTTGGCCCAACCACCAACCAGAAGGCCTGCACCGAATCATGTTCAATTCCGGCGCCCTGCGACTCAGCCGACAAGTCCTCCTGCGCCACAGTGACCAAGATCATGACCGCGGACCAGTGGTCAGTGACCCTCATCAATTTGCCGCCGGGAGCAAAGTATCCGCAGCACACGCATCTGGCCAATTTTCTGGTGGTGCCGCTCAGCGATAGCGATGCGTCCATCAAGAACCAGGACCAGCCGGAAACGCCCGCGCACTTCAAGACCGGCGAGGTTACGTGGAACAATCCCGTCGTCCACACGGTTACTAATACGGGCAAAACCACGGCCAGGACCGTGGTGCTTGAATTCCGCGGCCGGCCCTCGGGTGAAGGATCGGAATCCATGGGCTCCAAAGACGCATCCAAGCCGCATGACCACCACTAGCAAGGATCTTTGGCGGTTCGGAGCGAAGCGACAGAATGATGGGCTTGCGGCCTGCAAAGGATGTTTTACAATTGTTAAATGCGAAAGTCCCGTGTCGCAGGGCTTGTATTTCTGGCTACAGCCATTCTGGCCCAGCAACAGCAGACCGTGGAGATCACCTCCGAACCTAGTCATCATCAGGTCTTCCAAAATGAGTACGTGCGCGTATTCGACGTCACGGTTGCGCCCAAGGCATCAACGCTGGTTCATCGCCACAACTACGATTACATTTTCGTGACTCTGGGCGATAGCGACGTGGTCAGTGTCAGACTTGGCGAGAAACCGGTATCGCTCCTGCTCAAGGACGGCGAGGTCCGTTATACCCCGGGCCATTTCGCCCATGCCGCCATTAATGAGAGCGACCGGCCGTTCCACAACATCACCATCGAGCTGCTCAAGCCGTCGAGCAACGTCAAGACCTGCACGGAGTCATGCCTCGATTCCTCATATATTTGCGGTGGCATCTGCCCTGAGAGGACTAAGCTCATCTCCTCTGACCAGTGGAGCGTATGGATGATCACCGTCCCGCCCACGGCGCAGGTCGATAAGCAACTACACGCCGTTCCCCAGCTGATCGTGCCGGTCTCCGGTCTTGAGTTCGGGGTCCAACCCGGCTCCGCCGATAGCCCGATCCGCCGCGCTCCCGGTCAAATCGACTGGTTGCCCAGCGGTCCCATGCACCCGCTCATCAACAATGAAAAGCACGCGGCCCGCTTCGTTGCGCTCGAATTCAACCCGGAGCAGCCCAAGCCATGACCCTTGCCGGCGCCAACACGCTGCCCGACAGCCCCGAGGTACGCGAATACAATCGCACCCGCCGCTGGCTGGAGATCGGCGATCTGGCCCTGAGCTTCGGTTTTCTCATCGCGCTGCTGCTCACCGGCTGGACCAACACGCTCAGCGCTCTTGCCCGGCGCATCGGCGGCGACCATTACGCGATTAATCTTTTCCTGTATGTTTTGTTCCTCAGCGTGGCCAGCAAGGTCCTGGGCTTTGCCCTGGATTTTTATGGTTTCCGCCTGGAGCACCGCTTCAATCTTTCCAACCAGCGGTTCGGCTCGTGGATCAAAGACGAATTCAAAGGCTGGGCGCTGGGGCTGGTGCTGGGCGCTTTCCTTGCCGAAATCGTCTACGTTCTGATCCGCATCTCGCCACAGTATTGGTGGCTGATTGCCTGGGTAATCTTCATCGGCCTGTTCGTCTTTTTCGCCCAGATTGCGCCCGTCGTGCTCTTTCCGCTGTTTTATAAATTCGTTCCTCTGCAAAATGAAGAGCTCAAGGCCCGGCTCATGCGCCTGGGCGAGCGTGCCGGCACGCGCGTGCGCGGCGTTTACGAGTGGAAGCTCTCAGAGAAGAGTAAAAAAGCCAATGCCGCCTTAACCGGCTTGGGCAATACCCGCCGCATCATTCTGGCGGACACGCTCCTGCAGAACTACAGCAATGATGAAATCGAGGCCGTGCTCGCCCATGAGCTTGGCCACCACGTCCACGGCCATATGATCAAGATGATCGCAGTGCAGGCACTGGTCACGCTCGCCGGCTTCTGGGCCGCCAATGAAGTCCTTCGCTATGCCATCTTCGACCAGAAGATGTTCCAACATCTCTCTGACTTCGCCAACCTGCCTTTGCTGGCCCTTGTCGCCAGCGGCCTGTCGCTGCTGCTCATGCCGGCGTTGAACGCCTATTCGCGCTTTACTGAGCGCCAAGCCGATCTCTACTGCTGGAAGTCGGTCACCGATATCACGCCTTATATCACGGCCATGGAAAAACTGGCCCGCCAGAACCTGAGTGAGAGCCACCCCTCGCGCCTGGTGGAGCTTCTCTTCCACTCACATCCGCCCATCTCCAAGCGCATTGCTGCGGCCCAAGCCTGGGCCAAGAGCCACCGGCCGAGTTTGGCGACCTGACTTAGATTCGTTTTAAGCCTTATTATTTTTTCGACTCGTTATCCCGAGGGCCGTTTTCGCGAGCGCGCGTTCTCATCAGCGCGCGAGTAGGCCCGAGGGACCTTGTGTTTCTGGCTTAAAGCTGAGTGGATTCGCCACTGTTGAAAGATTTGCAGTTGGGATTTCGGGCTTTTTAAGACATGAACCTCACCGCTGCCCGCTCCTGAAGATCTCTTCCACCCTCCGCAGATCCTCTTCCGTATCGACCTCCACCGTATTGAACGGAGTTTCTTCAACGTAGATATCGATCCCGTTTTCCAGCAGCCGCAGCTGCTCCAGACGCTCTGCGGCTTCCAGCTTCGACTCTGGCAGGCGGCAAAACTGGTCAAGGGCCGCGCGCCGGTAAGCATAGAGTCCCAGGTGCTTGAAATACTCGATCTTGCCACTCCTATCGCGATCAAAAGGGACGGTAGAGCGCGAGAAGTACAAGGCGCGGCCATTCTTGTCCGTCACCACCTTCACCGCGTTCGGATTGGCAATCTCCTCCGGTTTGCAGCGCGTCTTGATGGTTGAGACCATCACTTCAGGCCGATGCATGGGTCGAAGCAGCGCATCGATGTGCTCCGGCTTGATCATAGGCAAGTCACCCTGAATATTGACGTAGACATCGGCGGCGACGCGCTGCGCCACTTCATGCATCCGGTCGGTGCCGCTGCGATGCTGCGGCGAGGTCATCTGCGCGCTCCAGCCGCGGGCCTGCGCCAATTGCATTACTGCGTCAGAATCCGTGGCGATAATCACCTCACGCAGCAGCGGAGACTTTTTTGCCGACTCATATACATGCCCGACCATCGGTTTGCCCGCAATCTCCCGCAGCACCTTGCGGGAAAGCCGCGTTGAGCCCAGCCGCGCAGGAATTATCGCAATCGCCGTGAAGGAAACGCTCAACCTCTCTTCCTCAACTGTTGCAGCTTCTGCGATTTCTCCTCCACGCTCTTCACCAGCTTCTCTTTCATCTCTTTCATCTTGCCCGCCACAGTAGCATTGCTCAGCCCAATGATCTGCGCTGCCAGGATTCCGGCGTTTGTCGCGCCCGCCTTGCCAATTGCCGTTGTTGCCACCGGTATTCCCGCTGGCATCTGCACGATGGCCAGCAGTGAATCCATGCCGTTCAGCGGAGTGGAGGGAATCGGCACGCCGATTACCGGGATCGTTGTTTCGGCGGCGATTACGCCGGCCAGATGCGCCGCTCCGCCCGCGCCCGCGATGATCACCTTGATGCCGCGCCCGGCAGCGTTGCGCGCATACTCTGATGTCCGTACCGGCGAGCGATGCGCCGAGGTTACGTCGATTTCATAAGCGATGCCGAAGTCGTCCAGCGCCTTGGCGGCTTCATTCATGATCTCCAGATCGGAATCCGATCCCATCACAATGGAAACAAGTGGACTCTCTGCCATAGGTTCCTTTTTCTCGTGAATTATTGCTGCGCCCGCAGAGCGCGCGCGCCAATGTCCTTGCGATAATACATGTCTTCAAAGCTGATCAGGCGCACGGCCTCATAGGCGCGGTCAATGGCCTCATTCAGCTGTGGCGCACGGGCGGTCACGCCAAATACGCGTCCCGCGCTGGTATACAAAACGCCATCGCGCTTGCTGGTTCCCGCGTGAAAGATCTTTACACTCGCAAGCTGCGCTGCCCGGTCGAGCCCGGAAATTTGTTTCCCGCTAACGAAGCTTCCCGGATATCCGCCGGAAGCCACCACCACACAGCAAGAAGCGTCGCTCGACCATTTAAAATCTCCGTCGCTCACGCGCCCTTCCACGGAGGCCTCAATGGCATCAAGCAGATCGCTATCCAGCCGCATCAGCACGGCCTGCGTTTCCGGATCGCCAAAGCGGCAGTTAAATTCCAGCACCATCGGCCCACGCGCGGTCATCATCAGGCCGCAATACAGAATGCCGCGATATTCCGCTCCCTCTGACTTCATGCCCTCAACCACCGGCCGCGCAATATGGTTCACCAGCCACTCCGCCATGCCTTTCTCAAGCAGGGAATCAGTGGAGTAAGCGCCCATGCCTCCGGTATTGGCGCCCTTGTCGCCTTCACCCACGCGCTTATGGTCCTGTGAGGGCACCAGCGGCGCCACGCGCTCACCATCGCTCAAGACCAGGAAAGAGACCTCTTCGCCTTGAAGAAATTCTTCCAGCACCACATGCGCCACGGGCGCGCCCAGCAGCTTGCCGCTGAACATCTCCATTCCCGCGGTGGCGGCCTCTTCTTTGGTCGCGGCGATCACCACGCCCTTGCCTGCGGCCAGCCCATCAGCCTTGACCACCACCGGCGTTGAAAAAAGCCCCAATGACTTGCGCAACTCGTCTTCTGACGAGCACACGGCATAATGCGCCGTGGGAATTTTGTGACGCTGCATGAACTCCTTGGCAAAGCTCTTGCTGGTCTCAAGCTGGGCCGCTTTTTGTGTAGGCCCAAAAATCTTCAAGCCCCGCCGGGTGAATTCGTCCACCACGCCCAATGAGAGCGGCAGTTCCGGGCCCACTACGGTAATATCGGGCTGGATCTGATGAGCTGCTGAAAGCAGGCTACCCAGGTTCTTAGGATCGCCGGGCAGACACGTGGCCTCGTCGCAGATGCCGCCATTTCCCGGCAGGCAATAGACCTGCTGCACACGGGACGACTGGCGCAGCTTCCACACCAGCGCGTGCTCTCTGCCTCCCCCGCCAATCACCAGTACTTTCATATAGAAAAATGCGCAACTACCGTGACTTGTGAGGATATAGCATTCAGCGCTCAGCCGTCACTGCCTATTCCCGGCTCGAAACAGTGATGGCAATTCCCACGAAAATTTTCCCCTGGTAGCTCCTCGATTTCAGTCAGTATGCGTGCTGCGCGCGTAGCGATATGCCTTGATGCGGCTACTTTTTTGGTCTGCACTCGGACTTTTTAGAAAGAGCTGCTCGGTCGGCTGTCGTATGCTAACTGAGAGGGGACCCAGGCGAAATGCCCGAGCTGCCGGACATTATTGTTTATATTGAGGCGCTGGAACGCCGGATTCTCGGCCACGTCCTTGAGCAAATCCATGCCCCTGGGCCGTCTCTGCTGCGCACCGCCAACCCAACGCTGGAAGCAGTCTTCAACCATCGCGTCGCCAGCCTGCGCCGCATCGGGAAACGAATCGCCATCGGGTTTGACAATGATCTCTGGCTGGTCCTGCATCTGATGATTGCCGGGCGGCTGCACTGGAACAAAGACCGCGTTGTCCCGGACGGCCGGCGGACGCTCGCAGCTTTCGATTTCGATAACGGCACGCTCACCATTACTGAGGCTGGTACAAGAAAACGAGCATCGCTCCATCTCCTGGCGGGAGAATCTGAGCTGGAAAAACACGATCCCGGAGGTATTGACGTGTTGTCAGCCAGTCCGGAGCAGTTCAGCGCCGCTCTGACCTCCGCCAATCACACGCTGAAGCGTGCGCTTACCGATCCGCGATTATTCAGCGGAATCGGCAATGCTTACTCGGATGAGATTCTTTTTCATGCACGATTGTCGCCGATTGCATTGACTCAGCGCTTGAAAGCGGAGGAGATCAGCCGTCTTTATGAAGCAACACGCGCCACGCTGGAGCAGTGGACCCAAGATCTGCGAGCTGAAGTGGGGGACAAATTTCCCAAGAAAGTCACCGCTTTCCATGACCGCATGGCCGTGCATGGCCGGTATGGAAAGCCCTGCCCGCACTGCGGTGCGAAGATACAGCGGATTCGCTATGCGTCCAATGAAACCAATTATTGTGCTAATTGCCAGACCGTAGGAAAACTGCTGGCAGACCGAGCCCTCAGCCGCCTCTTGCGCGAAGATTGGCCGCGCTCCTTGGAGGAGATGGAAGAGCGGCTGGGACATTGAGCTGGACTCCTCACACTCCACCAAATCTCTATCCGCCCCATTAAAAATGGCTCATTTCCCTCGGTCATTCACAACTCGTAGTGGCCGGTGTCGGCTCACGCCAAAAGTGGAGGGTTTATGTAAATGTATTAACAAAAGAGGAAAGCCGCTCCTAATTTCCTAAATAGTTGGTAAGCTGTTGGTTGCAAAGCGTCTTGAGTGGCTACAGAAGGGTGACCCAGGGCGAGATTTCAGGGAATACCTCATGCGGCCTGCGGGGGCGAAAAGAGTAAGGTTTGCGTACGACCAAAAAACAGGGATGCAAGAAGAAGAAACCCCAATTCGGGAGTTGCTCTCTCTATGCTTAAGCTCGGAAGATCAAGGGCTATGGCAGAAGTTCGTGCGACGGACCCAGCCTCTCATCGCGAATGTCATCATCAATACGTTGCGCCGCTGGCGCGAGCCGGCCCCCAGTCTGGTGGACGATCTGGTCCAAGAGACGTTTCTTAAGCTTTTTGCCAATGAGCGCAAGGCCCTGCGTGGCATCAAGAACGCCTATGAGAACACAATATTCGGCTATCTCAAGGTAGTGGCTTCAAATGTAGCCTGCGACCATTTTCGCCAGCCCAAAAATAAAGTACAGGAAATAGAGCTTACTGATCCGGTCGTTCCTCCCTCTCCTGATGGCTTTGACAGGATCGAGTTCGTGCGACTTAAGGACCAGATACAGGCGTGCCTTGACGGCCTTTCTTCATCAGGGACTTATAAAAGAGACCAGGCGATTTTTTGGCTTTATTACGAACAGGGATATACGGCCAAAGAGATTTCTCTGCTTCCCGATATCGGGCTGACGGTAAAGGGCGTGGAAAGCACGTTGCTGCGCCTCACTCGATTTGTAAAAGAAGGTGGAATAAAGGCTCCCAAAGAAGAAGATGATGGCTGAAATTCAACCGTTTATGGATTGGGAAAAGGTTTTGCTTCAAGTTTTACGTCTTTGGGTGCAGGAGAGGCAGTAAGGTGAATCAGCAAGACAGTTATTTTGATGGGATTGGCAGCGTAGGAGGGACGCCGCTATTCCCTGCTCACTCTGGGTGGAGAGGATTCTGGCGTCTAGCTGCGGCTCTGGGGCGCAGATCGCCATTGGCTTGCAAACACTGGAAGGTGACCCAATGAACGCGCCGTATCATCCTTGTCCTGACGATGAGGTGCTGCAGGAATTGGCTGCCGGCCTAAGCTCTCCGGAGCTGGCTGAGCAGACTATGCAGCACGCATCGCGCTGCAATATCTGCGGCCCCGCATTGAAGCGGTATGTGCGGGAATTTTCGGCGGAAGAAATGCCGGAGAATGCCCGGATTTTGCAGCAGCTACAAAGTTCCAAACCGGAATGGCAGCGCCGGCTGTTGCGGGAGGCATTTCCGCGCAAACGCGCCTGGTGGCCCAAGCTTGTACCTGTTTTGGCTGCGGCATTGCTGCTGGCCGTTGTTCAAGGTCCATCTTGGTTGAGAGAGTTCAACGTCCACCGCGCGCAAAAACAGGTGGCGGCGGCGTTTTCTGAGCGGCGCACCACTGAAATGCGCCTTCCCTCCACCGACTATGCTCCTTACAAAGCTTTTCCCACGGTCTTGGGCGGTGAGAGCGGTCGCAGCCTGGATGAGCTTCCCCCGTCCCTGCACAATGCCAGCAGCGCGGCCATTGAGAACCTGAAAACAGCCCACGCCGATCCACGTTGGCTGCAAATTCAAGGCCGAGCCTTTTTGTGGGAGGCAACTCCCAGCAGTCTTGAAAAAGCAGAAAAGAATTTTGAAAAAGCCAAGGCAGAAGGACTCAACAGCGCGAGCCTGGAAATCGACCTGGCAGCCAGCTACTTTGAGCGCGACAACAAGAGCGAACATCCTAACCTGCAACGGACGCTCAACCTACTGAACGAGGTTTTGAGCTTCCCAAAGCTGAGCGATCAGGAACGCGCCAGCGCGCTCTACAATCTTGCTATCGCATATGAAAAAATCCAGGTATGGGACTTGGCTGTTTCCACCTGGGAGAAATATCTCCAGGTTGATTCTTCCAGCCCCTGGGCCGAGGACGCCCGGCAGCATCTTAAAGACGCCAAGGCCAGACTGCCGGCGAGGAGTAGCAAGGACTACGATTCCCCCGCCTCCTTTCTCGATCATGCCGCCCGCCAAGATTTCCAACCTGAAGACCTGGAACAATATCAGCAAAAAGCATTGGGAAGATGGCTTCCGGTTGCGCTTCATGACCGGAAAAGCGACTCCTATCGTGCCCTTGCCGCCCTGGCCGACGCCCTGACCGAAAGAAATTCTGATCCCTGGCTGAAAGACTTCATTGCTGAAATCAATGGTAAAGAGAATTCCGGCGCTGAGGTCCTGAGCGCCTCCGTCCTGGCCAATGAAAAAGGCCTTCATGATCCCGCCATTGAACAGGCTGAAGCTGCGGCCAATCTGTTCGCTAAGCAGAAAAATAAACCCGGCAAGCTGTTCGCGCAATTTCAGGAAATCTATGGGAGACGCAGCCTATTGCAGGGAGAGACATGCCTGGCAGACGCAGACCGGCTTTGGGACGAACTTGCGCGCACGAATTACCGCTGGCTTCAAGGCCAAGTAGCCCTGGAGCGGGCCCAGTGCAGAAATTTTCGTGGCGATCTGGCGGATTCTGACAGCGATTCCAAGGTAAGCCTTAGCGTGGCTGA
>Ga0209059_1001622_pt1 | contig 10312 bp, 5 predicted proteins | sample GraSoiAngelo_151_FD_186165 | JGI IMG/M metagenome (GOLD analysis project Ga0209059, IMG submission 186165) | Grasslands soil microbial communities from the Angelo Coastal Reserve, California, USA - 14_1009_12_20cm (SPAdes) (version 2) | ecosystem: Environmental > Terrestrial > Soil > Grasslands ...
CACGCGTCCACCCATGCCGCCGGCATCGTGATCACCCCCGAGCCGCTGCAGCAGTACGTGCCGTTGCAGCTGAGCATCACGCGCGGCGAAAAGAACGGCCAGGAGCAGCGCGCGGTCATGACCCAGTACGAGATGAACGCCGTGCAAAAGATCGGCCTCTTGAAGATGGACTTCCTCGGCCTGCGTAACCTGTCGATCATCGAGGACGCGCTGAAGAACCTCGCTGAAACGCGCGGGCTGAAACTGGACCTGGCGACCATCCCCTGGGACGATCCGGCGACGTTCCGTTTGCTCCAGGCCGCCGATACGAACGGCGTGTTCCAGCTGGAATCGGCCGGCCTGCGCCGGCTGGTGCAGGACATGCGCCCCACCAGCTTCGACGACATCACCGCGGCGATCGCCCTGTTCCGCCCGGGGCCGCTCGAGGGCGGCCTGCTGGACCAGTACATGAAGTGCAAGCACGGCGAGCAGGAGATCGTCTACCCGCTGCCCCAGCTCGAGCCGATTCTGAAAGAGACCTACGGCGTCATCGTGTACCAGGAGCAGGTGATGAACATCGCCCGCCAGCTGGCCGGCTTCAGCCTGGGCGAAGCCGACGTTCTCCGTGGCGCGATGGGCAAGAAGAAGAAGGACGAGATGGCGAAGATGCGCACCAAGTTCATCGATGGGGCGGTCAGTCGCGGGGTGGGCGAGGCGAAGGCGACCGAGATCTTCGACCTGATGGCCTACTTCGCCGGCTACGGATTCGCGAAGGCGCACAGCGCCGCCTACGCGGTGATTTCTTACCAAACCGCCTACCTGAAGGCGAACTTCCCGCTCGAGTATCTCGCGGCGCTGCTGAACAACGATGCGGGCAACTACGACAGGGTCGCGGCCGCCGTCCTCGACTGCCACGCGCGCGACATCGAGGTCCTGCCCCCCGACGTGAATTGCTCCGACGCCGGCTTCACCGTGCAGGAGGGCAAGATCCGCTACGGACTGGCGGTGATCAAGAACGTCGGGGCTCGGGCCATCGAGCTGCTGCTCACCGAGCGCCGGGCGAAGGGGCCGTTCAAGTCGCTGCTCGATCTCTGCGTCCGGGTCGATCCACGCGAGCTGAACAAGCGCGTGCTGGAGAGCTTGGTCCGTTCGGGCGCGACGGACAGTCTCGGCGAGCGCGGCCGGCTGCTGGCCAGCATCGATCGGGTGAGCGACCGGGCAGCCCAGATCATCAGCGAGCGGGAGAGCGGGCAGACATCGTTGTTCGGCATGCTGCCCGAGGCCGACGAGCTGGACGATCCGTCGGCCGGGCTGATCTCGGCGATGCCGCCGATGCCTCAGGACGAGCGCCTGAAAGGCGAAAAAGAACTGCTCGGGTTGTACCTGTCTGATCACCCACTGCGGCGGATCGAGCAAGAGCTGCACCTGAAGGTCGACACCTACGCCAACCAGGTGACGCCCGAAATGGAGAATTACGAGGTGCGCATCGGCGGTGTGATCAAGGCGGTGCGTCCCATCGTGACCAAGACCGGGAAGCCGATGGCGTTCGTCCAGCTCGAGGACCTGACCGCCACGATCGAGGTGATCGTCTTTAGCCGAGTCTTCGAAGAGCGCCGCCAGCTCCTGCTCTCGGACAATGTGGTGATCGTGCGCGGCAAGGTGGACGCTCGGACCTCAGCCGATGACGAGGAGCGCGGCGAGGTGGCCAAGGTGATCGCCGACGAGATCCTGGCGTTCGACGACGCCGGCCACGAGAGCTGGGTGCGCAACCAGGTGGTCCACCTCGATGTCCCCGGCGACGCGACCCCCGAACAGATGGCAGGGCTACAGGAGATCCTCGGCCGCTGCGCCGGGCCGGACCGGGTCGTGCTCCACTTGCAGCGTTCTGACCAGGTGGTCGACATGGATCTGGGGGAGAAGTTCCGGGTCCAGGGTGGCGGGTTGGCCGGTGACCGGGCTCAGCGGGAGATCGATGGGCTGTTCTCCCGGCCCGTCTGGCGGCTGGAGGTGATCCGGCGGCGAGCCCCCGAGCGCCAGCTGAACGGTGGCCGGCAGCCGCGGACCCTGGTCGCCTCGCCCGCCGGCTGAGCCCGCTTCCGCCAGCCGGAAGCCCTCCAGGACGTTGTACCGGGGTGGCCACCGACCCACCCCTGACGCCCCAGTTCGGGGACCTGCTGGCGCGCGGCCAGGAGCTCCTTGCCCAACTCGCCGCCCAGCACCAGGCCGTGACGCGGGATTTTGCCAGCCAGCAGGCGGCGCTCCGCCAGGCACACGGCGAGCTGACCCAGGCACGCGGCGAGCTGACCCAGGCCCAGGGCGAGCTGAGCCAGCTGCGGGCCCAGCAGCGCCAGCTACAGGGGCAACTCGACGCCCTGCGCGGTGCGGAGCAGGCCTGGACGGCGGAGCGCCAGCGCCTGGTCACTGACGGTGAACGGCTCCACCAGGCCCACGACGTGGCGAGTGCCGAGAACCAGGCATTGCTGGCAGCCCGGGAGAAGCAGGACACGATGCTGGCGGGCCTCCACGCCGAGCGCGAGCAGCTCAAGGAGCTCCACGGTCATGTCACCACCCAGACCGGCAAGCTGGTCGCGGACTGGACCGCCCGCCGGGACGCCCTGCTGGCGGACAAGCAGCGGCTGGCCGCGGAGATGGAGGAGGCTCGCAAGACGCTGACCCTCGGCCAGGAGCGGGAGCGGCAGTGGAAAGCCCAGGTGTGGAAGCTCCAGGACGACGTCAAAACGCTGCGAAGCGCGACCGGGCGGGTCACGCTCACGCCGGAGCAGAGCCATCATGTTTTCTCGCAGCTCAGCGCGATCATCGGCTTTGCCGAGGTCCTGCTCGACGAAGCCGGCAACCGGGCCACCGCCAGCGAGCGCCAGGAGTTTCTGCAACATATCAAGAGCAGCGGTGCGCAGCTGGTCGAATACATGAACCGCCTGATGGGGCCGGCGAGTACGGACAGCGCGGCCGCGGAAATCACCGAGAGCGCGACCCAGCTGCCGGTCCCGCCACCCGGCGCGCCGGCCGTGCTGGTCGCGGCGGACGACCCGACCGTGCGGGAGCGCCTCGAACCGTTCCTCCTTCGGGCCGGCTACCGGGTGGAGTTCGTGAGCGACAGCGGGCAAGCTCTGAAGACGGCGGTCGAGCTGCAGCCGCTCGCCATCGTGATCGACGCGGATCTGCCGCCGAAAGGCGCCCAGAGCCTGGTCGACGACCTCTTTGGTGAACCGCGGGTCAGAGACATCCCGGTGGTATTGACGGTGAAGAACGACGGTGAGCAACTGGGGCTGAGCATGGGTCAGGTTGATTTCCTGCGAAAGCCCATTAACCGGCAGCAGGTGCTGCAGGTCATGGCGAAATACGACCTGCTCGCCGATCGGCGGCGGGCGAACAAGATGCCGACCAGCGTGCTCGTGATCGACGACGACCCGAAAAATACCCGGCTGGTGCAGGCGATGCTCAAGCCGTTCAGCATCGAGGTGCTGTCGGCGAACGATGGCACCGGCGGGATCAAGCTGGCGCGCACGCGCCGGCCCGACCTGGTCATCCTCGACCTGATGATGCCCGAGGTCGATGGGTTCGCCGTGGTCTCGGAGTTACGCGGGGATGCCGCGACCGCCCAGACGCCGATCCTGATCTACACCGCGAAAAACTTGACGGCGGCCGATCGCGAGCGCCTGCAGGGCAGCATCCAGGCGATCATCCGCAAGGGCGAGCTCAGCAAGGAGCAATTTCTCGAGCTCGTTTACCGGCGCGGCGAACGGCGCCGGCGTCCCCCGGCGGAGGAAGCCGCCGCCTAACCCACGCCCAATCGAGGCAGATTCGAGACCAGGATGTAGGCCGCCAGCAACACCGCGAAGGCGGCCACCGGCGCCCAGTCGAATTGCCCCTGGCCTCGCGGACGCGGAAACCATCCGCGAAACGGACGGGCGAAGGGCTCGCTCGCCTGCATCACCATCTGCGTGATCGGATGCCAGGGATCCATCTTGAAGAAGCCGAAGAAGACCCGGACCAGGACCAGGATGATGCAGAAGATGAGCGCGTAGCTGACGATGGCGATCAGCGCGCCGACGATATTGCCTGACCCGATGAAGATGGTGAGGGCGTAGAGCAGGACGATGCCGACGAGGAACGAGATGTCCAGGCCGCCCGCCGGAGGGATCACCCGCCGGATGGGCGCGAGGTACCACTCGGTCGCCATCACGATGATGCGGCCGGCTTCGCTATAGAGCATGCCGGGGAACCAGGAGAAGATCGCCCGCACGATCAACACCAGGATGAAGATGTTGATCAGCGTCAGCGCCAGGCTGGTCAAGGGGCCAAGCATCGGCAGCTAGTTTACGGTCTTGTCGATGAGTCCCGGCTAAGAATCAGCGACGGCGCCGTCGCGCCAGCAGGTCGCCAGTAGGATCATCAGGCGGTTTCTTCGGCGCCCGCGGTTGCGCGGCTCGCGCGGCGCGCACGCCGTCCACGCGCTCGCGCAGCCGGGTCACCATCGCCTCGGCGGGCATCGCGGGCGCCGGTGCGCGCTGCACGGCGGCTCGCCAGGCGGGCACGTCCTCGAGGCGGAAGACCAACCGGCGCAGGGCGACGTCGATCGGGAAGAGCAGGATGGCGAGCACCAGCAGCATCTCGCTGATCGGCAGCGCCGCCGTCACCCGCGGCACCGGCAGGCGGAACGCCTGGGAAAGGTCCGAGAGCACCACGCCCCCGCCCGCCTGGGCGATCGCCTTCAGGCTCGCCAGGTCGGTGCCCAGATCTCGATACTCGGGTGAGTAGGGGACGACCAGGCCGGCGGTGGTCGTGTGCCGGACGACGCCGCCCGCCGACTCCGTGACATGCAGCAAGTAGCCGCCGACCTGGTCGCTCGGCAGGTCGCCCTCGAAGCGGCCCGCGCCCGTCGGCGACAGGGTCAGGTTGGCGTCGGCCAGGTCGGGCGTGACCGCGCTCACCGTGACGGTGGCGCCCGACGTCGCCGGGGCGGTCACCAGCAGGTGGGTGTGATCCCCCTGCACCCGCGTCTCGACCTGGAGCGCGGGGTCACCGGGCTGGGGCAGGCTCGCATGCACGATATCGCCGAAGAACCGGTTCGCCGGCGGCCATTGCAGCAGGCCCGCCGTCCACCGGCCCTGGGCGTCGCTGGTCCAGGCCATCACCCGACCCAGCCCGTACTGCCAGGTGGCCAGCAGTGGATCGCCCTGCGGGCTTCGCAGCACGACATCGGCGGCCGCCCTCGGGGTGGTGGCGACGTAGCCGCTCAGGGCGGGGAAGCTGTCGAGCGGAACCCCGGGGATCACGTCGGCCAGCGAGGCGAGCTGCGGCGCGATCCGGCCTTCGACGATCCAGGGTTTGAGTGCCTCACGGCTTTCCTTGAGGAAGATCTGCGGCACGTCGGCGACGCTGTTGCTCTGATAGAAGCGGCCATGACCCCAGCCGGCGATCGCCTGCATGGTCGCCGCGTCCGAGAAGGCGGAGGCGATGGCGACCGTCGAGACGGTGATCCCGTGGGCGTGCATCGCCGTGATCACGGGCTCGTAGTTGTCCTGCGCGTCGCCGTCGCCCAGCAGGATGACGTGCTTCAGCGAGGCGGCCGTTTTGGTGAGCGCCTGATCCGCGGCGTTCAGGTCGGGCGTGTAGGTCGGCGGGTCGCCCAGCCCCATGCCGTCGATCTTTCGCTTGACGGCCGCCTTGTCGGTGAGCGGTGCGAGCGGGACGACGACGGCTCCCATCGTGCCGTTCGTAACCCCAACCATGTCGCGCGGGGTGAGCTGATCGACCACCGCCTCCGCGGCGCCGCGCAGCACCTGGTCGCCCTGGCCACTTTCAGTTGATTCAAGAACCAGCATCACGGCGACCGGCGGTTTCTGCATGTCCTGCGGCAGCTGGATCTGGACGGGCAGGGCGGTCTCGAGCGCGGTGCCGGCATAGCCCCCTGGACCGTAGCTGTCCGCACCCCCGATCACGACCAGCCCGGTGCCAAGGTCTCGCACCGAGGCCTGCAACAACGTCATGGCGCCGGCCCCGATGCTGGCCGCCGGAATGTTGACCAGGACGACGGCCTGGTAGGCGGCGAGGTCCGCCGCGGAGCGGGGCAGCTGGTCGGGCGTGATCGTGCTGCTGCCGATCCCGGTCGAGTGAAGGGCCGACTCCAGGCTGGCCGCCTCGCCAATCGAGTTCTCGACGAGCAGCACGCGGGGCGGTCCGACCACCTGGATGAGCACCTCACCCAGGTTGTTTTCGGCGTACGTGTCGCGCACCGGGTCGACCACGATGCGGACGGAGTGAAAGCCTGGCTGGGTCGGGGTGACCAGCTGCGTGACCGCGGTCTCGCCGACAGCAAGCTGGAGTTGCGTGGTGTTGACGAGCGTGCGATCGAGGTACCAGCGAGCCGTGGCGGGCGTCGTCGTGTTGCTGACGATCAGGGCCCGGGCATTCGCCTGCTGTCCCTGCGTCAGCGTCTGCGGGGCATCGAGCCGGTCGACGTAGACCTCCGCGCCAACCGGGACCGGCAGGGCCACCGTATCGACGCGAATCCCCTCCGCCCGCAGGAGACGCGCCTCGGCCACCGCGTCACCCAGGTTGGCTCGGCCATCGCTGACGACCACGATGTGCCGCCGGCTGTCCTGCGGCAGGATCGAACCGCCCAGCTGCAGGGCGGCGGCAAGGTCGGTGAACTGGGGGTTCGGCTGGCTCTGGAATTCGCCGAACTGTGGGTTTTTGCTGATGCTGACCTCGATCTGAGGATCACGGCCGAAGCTCAGGACGCCGGCCTGATCCTCACCCTGGCGTTGCTGGAGAAGGCGACGCACGGCGCTGGCCTCGCTGTCCCGCGCGCTCTGCACGCTGGCCGAGAGGTCGGCCGCCACCAGGAGCGACTGGCTGCGGGGCGTGGTCTGCACCTGGAAGCCGGCCAGCGACGCGGTCAACAAGACCACGATCAGCGCCCGCAGGCCGAGCGAGAGCCGGGCCCGTCCACGCGACAGCGGCGGCGGAAACACCCGCCAGGTTAGGACGATGATCGCCAGCGCCAGGGCGCCCGCCCCCACAAACAGGGGGCGGGTTACTTCAAAACCCACGGTGGAAGGCCAGCCACTCGGCGGCGATCACCCCGAGCGCCGCGAGGGCGATCCAGGGCCAGATCTCGAGCTGACCCTGATGCGTGGTCTGGACCGCGGTCGAGTGCGTGGGTGGAAGGGTCAGCCGATCGAGCGGCTTCAATTGCGAAATTGGATCCGAGAAGAGATTGACGCTGAACCACGACCGCTGGGTGGATCCGGCGACGGTCTGCTCCACGCTGTAGAGGCCCACCGGATCCGTGTCGCCGAAGGTCGCGATGGCGGCGCCGGCGAGTGCCCGGTGGCTCCCGTCCGGACGAATCACGGTGACGGACGTGGCGCCTGACTCCGGCACGATCGTGACCGCCTCATCGGGATGAAAGCTGTGGCTGGGCACGCTGGGCGGCAGCATCCACTCACTCAGGTTCTGGACCAGGATCGGAAACGCGATCCGCAGCGGAAGGTCGGACTCGTGCAGGTCGAAGCCGAAGAGCGCCTGCCGGAATGGCTCGTCACGGACCAGCACCAGGGGCGTCTGCAGGCTGGTGATCAGCGGCCGGCCGAAGGTGGAGACGCGCAGGTCCTGGCTGCGGCCGACGTGGACGTCCTGCAGGTCGACGTTGGCCAGCAAGGGATCGCCGGCATCCGCGGCTCGGACCCGCCCGATGCCCAGCGCCGTGCCTCCGGCGAGCGTGGATCCGGCGGGCGGATCGATCACCAGGAGCGGCCCGTCGGGGATTGTCGCTGGGAGGAACCGGTCGAAGACGGTCATGGCATACGCGGCGCTCGGCTTGTAGGCGGCCGGCGCCACGACGTCAACCTGGAGGTCGCTGCGCAGCCGGAGCGCCTGCTCGAGGAACACATTGCCGGGGGTGACGAGCAAGACGCGGAAGGCCCGCGGCGTCTTCGCGACGGCGGTGGCGGAATCGTCGAGGGCGAAGACGTCGCCACCACTCAGGTGCGCATTGACAGAGGTAGCGTCGTTGGGGACCGGGAGGACCAGATCCTGCGACTGGCCAGCGGCGAGCGTCAGCGGGCGCACGTCCAGCAGCCGGCTGTCGGCGCGCCACTCCAGGCTGACCGAGCGCGGCTGCTGCCCGAAGTTCTGGACGTGCAGGTAGGCGGCCCGGGTCTGCGCGCTGCTCCGCACCGTCAACGAGGTGAGCCCGACATTCTCGCCGGACACCCCCAGGCGGTGGTAGTCGACCGGAAAGGGCAAGCCGCTGGCAAACGACGCCCGCAGCGGCTGGACGATCCCGTCGCTGAACAGGTAGGCGCGCGCATCGTCGCCGGGCCGGACGAGGCCAGCCGCGAGGCTGAGCGACGCCGACAGGTCGGCCGGGCCATTGCTCGCGCTGACCTCGTTCAGCGACCGGTGCAGGCCGTCGCGATCCGCGCTGACGGCGGCGACGATCCGCGGGGTGGGCCCCACCGTGATGATGGTCATCCGGTCCTGCGGCCCGAGCTGATCGATCAGGCCGTTGACCTGGCGTTTCGCCTCGGCGAGCCGCGACGGCGTGACATCCGTCGCCTGCATCGACGCCGAGGTATCGATCAGCACGATGCTGTGTCTTGCCAGCGCCGCGCCGGCCGGGAGGACCGGTTGCACCGCCGCCGCCACCAGCACCGCGGCCGCGAGCAGCTGAAGGAACAACAGCCAGCTGGGGCGCAACCGCTGCCACGGGACGTTGGCCTGCCGGTCGCGAATCTGGTTGGGCCAGAGGTGCAGGGCCGGCACGATCCGGGTGGGCCGGCGAATTTTCAGGAAGTACAGGGCGACGATCGCCGGCAGCGTCAACCCGAGGAGGGCGGCGGCCGGCGCCAGCAGCGTCATGCCAGCAGGCCGATGCGGCGCAGGGTCAGCTGGACCATCTCGTCGATCGGCTCCGCCGTTGACATTCGGGCGAAGCGCAAGCCGCGCCGGTGAGCGGCGCGCTCGATGTCGTCGGTCCGCTGCTGGAGGGCACGCCGATAGGCGTCCTGGGTCAGCGGCGTCGCGGTGAATTCGCGCTCCAGGCCGGTCTCGGCGTCGCGCAAGCGCGCGTCACCCGACCACTCCGGGGTCAGCTCCTGCGGCGCCAGCAGCTGGAGGACCGCGCCTTCTTGCCGGGCGCGCTGCAACGCGCTCAGGGCCACGTCCACCCCAGGCTCACCCAGGCCATCGCTGATCAGGACGCTCATCCCGGGGCGTTGCCGCCCGATCGGCCAGACGAGCTTCTGGTAATTCGTCACGCCGCCGGCGGGAAACGACTGGAGCCGTCTGAAGAGCTCCGCCGCCGCCCGGCGCCCCCGATATGGTGTCCCGCCCGAGGTCGGTCCGTCCGCGAACACGGTGATCCGGACCCGGTCCAGCGCGGCGAGGGCGACATAAGCGATCGCGCCGGCCAGCTGGCGCGCCGTCTCCGCCTTGTTCGGCTTGCCCCAGTCCATCGAGCCGCTCAGGTCGACGAATACGCTCAACGGCAGCTCTTCCTCGGCCACGAAGAGCCGCAGCATGAAGCGATCGAGGCGGGCGTAGGCGTTCCAGTCGATCAGCCGAAAGTCGTCGCCCGGGGTGTAGTTGCGAAAGTCAGCGAATTCGACGGATTGGCCGCGACGGCGCGACCGGCGCTCGCCGCCCATCTGGCCGCTGACCGCGCGGCGGACCTGCAGGGCCAGCGCCTCGAGGCGGCGCAGCAACGACGGCTCCAGCAAGGGGGCCACGGCCACGACCCCTAGGCCCGTGCGGGTTCCTTGACGGTGTGCTCCAGCAGCTCGCCGACGAGGCGGTCGCTGGTGATGCCATCGGCCTCAGCCTCGAACTGCAAGAAGATGCGATGTCGCAGCGCCGGCCGGGCGACGGCGTTCAGGTCGTCGAAGGCCACGTTGTAGCGGCCTTCGAGCAAGGCCCGGACCTTGCCGGCGAGCACGAGCGTCTGCATCCCGCGCGGGCTGGCGCCCCAACGGACATAGCGACGCACGCTGTCGAGCTCGGTGTGGTCGGGATGGGTGGCGGCGATCAGGCGGGCGGCATAGGCGAGGACGTGTTCCGCGATCGGCACCTCGCGGGCGATCCGCTGCGCGGCGAGCACCGCGCCGGCATCGGCGACCGGCTTGAGCTGTGGCGTCGATTCGCCGGTGGTGCGGCGCGCGATCTCGAGCAAGTCGTGCTCGCTGGGAAAGGGGACGAGGACTTTGAAAAAGAACCGATCCAGCTGCGCCTCCGGCAGGGGATAGGTGCCTTCGAGCTCGATCGGGTTCTGGGTGGCCAGCACGAAAAACGGCGCCGGCAACGGCCG
>Ga0209059_1001625_pt1 | contig 10305 bp, 8 predicted proteins | sample GraSoiAngelo_151_FD_186165 | JGI IMG/M metagenome (GOLD analysis project Ga0209059, IMG submission 186165) | Grasslands soil microbial communities from the Angelo Coastal Reserve, California, USA - 14_1009_12_20cm (SPAdes) (version 2) | ecosystem: Environmental > Terrestrial > Soil > Grasslands ...
TGCGCATTTCCTGGACACGCGAGGAGGTAGATGCGCGGCTTTACAAAATCATGAAAAATATCCACGCGGTTTGCCATCGCACCGCTGAAAAGTACGGGACGCCGGGCAATTATGTAAACGGTGCCAACATCGCGAGTTTCCTAAAGGTTGCGAATGCGATGATGGATCAGGGGCTGGTCTAGCTCGAAGTCGTGCGAGCAAGGTGGATCGGCCGCTCCGTCGGGCGATGCCAATAAATAATGCGGCTTTCGCCGCCTCGCTTTAGCATCGAGCAGGGACTGCTCGATCCACCTGATCGTGTTACGACGGGCAGAACGAAGCAGAGTTTCGAAAGCTAGAATCAGCTCCGAATCATCCGGCTAATTCTCGTTAATCCCCGGCATCTTCCTCGACGGGCTCGGCCCGGCGAACGGTTGGCGATTCCTCCGCTTGAGGTCGGCGATGGCGGCGGCCGTTGGCCTGGTCGCCTTTGTAGAGTTCCTTCAGAACCTGAGCAATCATTGGCGCGGCCACCGTACCACCATGCGCCTTCACTCCCACGTCGCCCTCGTAAAGAGCAGCAAACGCGTACTGCGGCTTTTCCGCCGGGACATAACCGGCAAACCAGGCTGCGGTTCGCTCCTTGTTTTTCGGCCCCCACTGGGCGGTGCCGGTTTTGCCCGCCACTGTTACGGTCTCCAGGCTGGCGGCATGCGCTGTTCCGGCGGGAGCATTGACCGCATCAACCATTCCCGTGCGAAGCTGCGCCATCGTTTCGCTGGAAAAATTGAGCGTCTTTTTCTCGCGCACATTATAAGCCGTAACGATCCCGCCATCGATTGATTGCACCTGCTGGACGAGTCGCGTCTGGTAAAAGGTGCCGCCGTTGGCCACGATCGACATCGCCTGCGCCATCTGCAGAGGCGTAACCTGGGTATCGCCCTGCCCGATAGAAAGATTGGCGATGTCGCCATTCAGCAACTTCCGGCCATGTGTTGTTTTCATATAGGAGTCGTTAGGAACGCGGCCTTCCACCTCGCCGCGAATCGGTATTCCGCATTTGGCGCCGAAGCCGAGTCTTTGTGCCCAATCGATGATCGGCTCAGCGCCGGTCTTTATACCCACCTGGTAGAACCAGGTATCGCACGATTCGGTCAGGGCCTGAACGAAATTGAGGAAGCCACGATCGCTTTTCTTCCAATTGTGAAACGTCAAGTTACCGATTTGGATCGATGGGACGCATTGATATTGCTCGCTGGGTGTAACCGCGCCGCTTTCTAAGGCAGCGATGCCCACAGCAACCTTGAAGGTCGAGCCTGGCGGGTAGGAGGAACGAAATGCGCGTGGCAGCAGCGGAATCCCCGGGTCATCTTGCAACGCCTTGAATTTTTCCGGCGAGATCGACGGGACGAAAAGATTTGGATTGTAATTTGGCCACGACGCGAGCGCGAGAATGTCGCCGTTGTTCGGATCCATGATCACGATCGCACCGCGCTTTGCTTTGGCCTCAAGCGCTTTCTCAGCCAGTTCCTGCAAACGTAGATCGAGTGTGGTCACAACCGTATGACCGGGAATAGGAGGAGAGGCGATTTTCTCCGATGTTTTGCGGCCATCCTTATCGAAGGTAATTTTATACTCGCCATGCTTGCCCGTGAGCATGGCGTTGAAGGTTTGTTCGATTCCTTCACGTCCTTCCGTCTCCGGCCAAATTGTTTCGTGATTGTCAATGATCCCGTCGGGATTACGTCCGGTGCGTCCGGTGTAGCCAACAATTTGCCCTGCAATTTTGCCCTGTGGATAAACGCGAAGGTAAACGCCGCGTAACGTCATTTCTGGCGGCAAATGCGCTTTGGCTGCGTCGTATTCTTCCGTCGAAAGATTGGTGGCGATCTCGAAAGGGAGAATTCCGCGATTGTGATAGTGCCGCAGGATTGCTTCGTCGGGTACGCGGATTTGGCGACCAATCAATTTTGTTGCCGCCGCGATTTGCCGATGCGCGAAGTCGAGCGTCTGGGCATCGCTAAACTCCAGCGGAGTAGGAAAATTGATCGCGAGATTATAGCTCAGCTGATTTTGCGCGAGGGGTGCGCCGTTGCGATCGGTGATCTGGCCGCGCGGAGCGGGGATATCGAGAATGTAAGTGCGCGCCAGTTTTTGTGTCTCGAACGTAGGAACGATCTCCTCATCAAGCGCCGGCGGCGATGGCTCCGCCGAGGGCGTGGCGCTGGGAACTACAGAAGAGGATGCAGGTGCCAACTGCTGTCCCGTTGCGCTGGAGAACGTGAAAAGGAGCAGTGCCAGCTTAAGCATCATCGCGAAACGTCTCATCCGGTCAGAGGTTCTGCGTCTGGTCGAGAATGACAAGCCCTAGTGCGTTTGCAAAAATCGGTGTACGTCCGCCGCCAACTTTGCCCCAATTCCGTCCGTTGCAGCAATTTCTTCGGCACTGGCCCGCCGCAATCGTTTTACCGAGCCGAACTTTCGCAGCAATAGGTTTTTGCGATGCTGACTGACGCCCGGGCAATCGTCCAGAATGCTTTCGCCGATTCGTTTCTTCATCAGTAATTGATGATAGGCGTTGGCGAAACGATGCGCTTCATCACGGATGCGCTGAAGCAGACGCAAGGCGCCTGAATCTTCCGGCAAGTGCAACGGCAGCGCTCGCCCCGGTCGATATATCTCCTCGTGCTCCTTCGCCAGCCCGATAATTGGCAAATCGTGTAGCCCAAGCCGCTGAAGTTCCTTGCAGGCGGATGAGAGCTGGCCCTTACCGCCATCGACAATAATTAGATCGGGAAGTCTGACAGCGACGAAATGCTCGTCATCGCGACCGGAGCGCCCCGCCTTTTCGTCAGCCGGACCGGAGCGCCCCTCATTTTTGTCATCCCGACCGGAGCGAAGCGAAGTGGAGGGATCCTGTGGCGTTATCGGTAAGTTATCCAAAGGAACCTGATCTCCATGACGGAGTCGATGGAGCGCTTCCGCCGGGTTTTCCTGGGAAAATTCGGCCGCTTCGGGATTTGCTTCACGCGCTTCGAGCAGAATTCGGGAATATCTTCGCCGTACCACTTCCGCCATGCTGGCGAAATCATCCTGGCCGGCGACGGTGCGAATCCGATAACGACGATAACAATTTTTGTCCGGCATGCCGTCACGGAAACAGACCATCGATGCGACGACATGGGTGGTGCTGATATTGGAGATGTCGAAGCATTCCATCACCCGCGGAATCTTCGGCAGTTGCAGAGCGTCGGCCAAGGCGCGGAGGTCGGCCTCAGGCTCGATCGTTGTCGGGAGGGAGCCGCGGGTGAAGCGGCGCGTCGGACGCGTAGTGCGTCGCAAGTCATCAAGCATGTTGCGCAATTCGGCCGCCTTTTCGAAATCGAGCTTTTCCGCTTGTGCGCGCATTTGTTTTTCCAACTCCGCCATCATTTCGCGGGAATGTCCTTCGAGAAATTCGCAGGCCTGTGCGACACGTTCGCGATAAATCTCCGGCGTGATTTCACTTAATTTCATCGGCACCTGGTAGGTCGACGATTTCAATTCCCGTTCCGTCGGCGAGCCGCGACCGAAGGTGAGCACCCCAAATTTCTTGCGCATAAAATTCAACGTTTGCCGGAGCGCGCCGGCATGTGCATAGGGCCCAAAATAACGAGCGTTGTCATCTTTCTTGAAACGAGCGAGACGAAAACGCGGCCACTCCTCAGACTGGTCCACTTTTACCAGCAGGAAACGTTTATCGTCGCGGAAAGAAACATTATAACGCGGGCGATATTCCTTGATCAGTTTGCCTTCGAGCAAAATTGATTCCGCTTCGCTCTGCACGGTGTGGGTTTCAAAATCCCAAACCGCATCGAGCATGGCGCGGGTCTTCAAATCGGCCACCGCCACTTTCGATGGCATAAAATAAGAACCAACTCGCTTGCGCAGGTCGCGCGCTTTGCCGACGTAAATGACGCGGTTGAAACGGTCGCGCATCAGATACACCCCCGGCTTATGGGGCACCTCATGAACTTTTTTCGTTAGATCTGGTTTCGCTTTTTTCACGCCGGCCATCAATGACGTGGCTCCTGTTCCCAATCTTACTCTTAATTGTAATCCAATTCTTCCGCTCGCTGGGAAAATCGACAACCCAACGACGATTTCGAAAAGCCCGTCTGGTCAATTAGCGGCGCCCTGAAAGTGCCGCTGGCCGACTTTACGCCGCGCTTCGCTGCGGCATGGCCGAATGAACCATCATCAGTTCGGTTACATTTTCCGGGGTCAGCAAACCGACTAATCGCTTCATCCCATCCAGCACCGGCACCATCGGACAATTGCACTCCTGCATGATGCGAAACGCTTCCTCAAAACGTGTACCGGTCGTCACCGTCGGAATATCGCGCCGCATCACGTCGGCGACTCGAATCTGTGGGTCGTGTTTACGTAACGCCGCAATGAGATCGTGCCGGGTCAAAACACCAGCAACGTTGCCACTTTCGTCGATCACTGGAAAATCGTGTTGCGAAGTAGCAAGCAATGCGTCGACCGCCTCCTGCAGGGTAGCGTTTTGCGGAAGCGAATGGAATTCGCGCACCATTGCGCTCGAAACCGGAAAACTGCGCGAAATATCTTTGAGTTGAGCGAGGGCCGCTTCTTGCGACGCACCCATATAAACAAAAAAGGCAATGAAAAGAAGAAGGGGATTTCCAAAAAGGCCGATGAAACCGAAGATAAATGCGCAGCCCTGGCCGATGCTGGCGGCGATTTGCGTGGCCCGCGCATAACTCAGTCGCGTGGCGAGAAGCGCGCGCAAGACACGGCCACCGTCCATTGGAAATGCCGGCAGCAAATTGAAAAGGACCAGGACAACGTTGATTACGAGCAGTTGGGCAAGGAGATCGGATCCTCCCATCATCGCTTCCGCCGCCAATCCACGCCAACCAACAACGGCGAACAAAGCGAGTGCGATCACCACGTTCACCAGCGGACCGGCCAGCGCGATGATTAACTCTTGCCGTGGTTCATCGGGCATTCGTTCCAGTCGTGCTACCCCGCCGATTGGCAGAAGAGTAATGTCGGGCGTGTTGATCCCGAAATTTTTCGCGGCAATAGCATGACCGAATTCATGCAGAACGACACAGAGAAAAAGCAAGAGGACAAAGAGAATGCGCCCCAACGCCATAGCCGAGCCGCCTTGTGCGTAGTAGCCGACTGCGAGCCAGCCGATCAGCAGCAAAAACGTGATATGAATTCGCAACTGGATTCCAGCGATCCGAAAAATAGGAAGTGACCAGCTCATGATCTAATGAGCTTACGCCGAAACCTGACGGGCGAAATCGCTTTAACGATGCGCTTGTTCCTGGACACTGAAACGAAATGGAGATTTTCGATGTCGCGGTCATCGGCGGCGGACCAGCGGGGTCGGCTTGCGCTGCCTTTTGTGCGGCCAGCGGACTGAGCGTTGTGTTGATTGAGCGCGAAAGATTTCCGCGTGAGAAGGTGTGCGGCGATTGTTTGAATCCCGAGTGTTGGCCAATTTTGCGGCGACTTGGAATCGATCAACGCGTTCGAGTCTTGTCGCATGGTGCGCTCGATTGGGTGGAATTTATCAATGTGCGTGACGTTCATCTCCGGGTCGACTTGCCGCGTGGGGAAAACGCGGAGATCGCGATCAAACGCAGCGCGTTCGATTCCATCCTCCTGCAGCTGGCGCGTGAGTTCGGTACCGAAGTTCGTGAAGCGATCACGCTGACTTCGATTGAGAAATCGGATGGCGCCTGGAAGTTAAGGACAAGCGAAGCGACGGCGGCGTTTGGCGCGCGGGTGTTGGTGGGAGCTGACGGTCGCAATTCGACAGTGGCACGATTGCTCGGTCTGCTGCCACGTATCGCGAAGGAACGCGTGGCGTTGCAGGCGCATATTTCATTGCCGCGGGACTTTGGAAATCGCGTCGTCCTGCAATTATTGCCGGGAGGTTATTCCGGGCAGGCCCCAGTGAATGATACTGAGCTGAATCTTTGTCTCGTTGGACGGCCGAAATCGATCCGCGCGCTTCAACATTGGGCCACGCAGTATTTCAATCTCGGGTCGACGCAAACCTGGCGCACGATCACTCCGCTTACGCGTTCCGCCCTCCCGCCTGCCCGCGAAAACGTGCTTTTCGTGGGCGATGCCGCCCGCGTGGTCGAGCCGTTCACCGGCGAAGGGATTTTTTATGCGTTGCGCTGCGGTGAACTGGCGGCCGCCGCCGCCAAAGAGATGATTCGCGGGGATGCAGCGGAAGCGGTGCGCAATTATGCCGCGCAACACGCCGCGATGTATGGTGGCCGCCTCTGGATTAACGCGCTGGCGCGCAGCGCGGTTGTTTCGCCAAAGCTGGGATCAATTCTTTTTGAATTCGCACGTTTTCAACCGGCGCTGCTCGGGCTCTTAACGCGCAAAATCGTTCGTCATCCCAAAGCGAAGTCGAAGCATCTCGTTGCGAAATTTTGAAGGTAGTTTTTGCTGGATCCCTCGACTGCGCTCGGGATGACGGTGAAGTTGTGCCTGCCGCCGTCACCGGCGGCAGAGACCTGGATCTCCGCCGCTGAGGACAGCGGCAGCTACAACTCACAGATTTGCCGGCACGCTTTGATCGTGTTTGACATCAGCATCGCGATCGTCATCGGGCCGACCCCGCCGGGAACGGGAGTAATCGCACCGGCTACTTTCGAAACGCTTTCGAAATCGACGTCGCCGACGAGTTTGTAAGCTCGCTCGCTAGCGGCGTCCTCCACCCGATTGATTCCGACATCAACCACGGTCGCTCCTTCACGAACAAATTCCGTTCTAACGAAATGTGGACGACCGATGGCGGCGATGATCACGTCGGCCCGTCGGCAAATTTCAACAATATTCCTGGTGCGGGAATGGATCACCGTGACGGTTGCGTCGATGCCCTTTCGCATGAGCAAAAGCGCCATTGGCTTTCCGACGATCATGCTGCGACCGAGCACGGCGACATTGGCGCCGGAGAGGGCAACGCCGGTTTCGCTGAGCAGACGCAAACAACCGAGGGGGGTGCACGGGACAAAACCGGTGTCGTCGTCGAGCGCAAGCTTCGCGACATTGAGCGGATGAAATCCATCCACATCTTTGCGCGGATCGAGCGCGCGAAGGATCGCCACTTCGTCGATTTGCGGAGGCGGCGGCGATTGAACGAGAATACCATGAATTTTCTCATCGCGATTTAACTCATCAACCTGCGCGAGCAGTTCCTCCTGCGTGGTCGTGGCCGGCAGTTCCAGCTTCACCGAATGCAGGGCAAGCTGGCGGCACATTTTGTCTTTGGCGCGCACGTAGGCGCGAGAGGCGGGATCATCGCCGACGAGGACCACGGCCAGGCCCGGCGTTGCTCCCCGCGATTTGAGGCTGGCAATTTCGTCGCGCAATTCCGCGTAGACTCTCTCGGCGATTGCACGTCCATCGATTAACTTTGCCATGGTCACATCCGCGGAAGCTATCAGCGCATTTCCACCAGCGCCATCATCGCCGACTTCAGGCGCTCACGCTCGGCCTCGAATTCCTCTTCGTTCGATGTTTTCAGAACTTCGTGGGGCTGGCCCAGAATAAAGCGCACTCGCGTAAACGGACGCGGAAGGATGAATTTGTCCCAACTGGGCAGTCTCCAGCAGCGCGCGTATTCGAGGTTCAACGGCACTGCGCGCGCCCCGGTTTTCTGCGCGAGCAGAATGATCCCGCCGCCGGGGCGATATGCGGGACCACGCGGACCATCCGGGGTGATGACGACATCGTGACCTGATGCGATGACGTCGGCCAACTGCAACATGGCGGCCGCGCCTTTGCGCGAGCTGGACCCCCGAACGACCGAGAAACCAAACCGGCGCACCAGGCTGGCCAACCAGGCGCCATCACGGCTGGCGCTGATGAGGGCCGCGCCCTGTCGCTGCGGAATAAAGCGACGAATGGCGAAGGGAAGCAGGAGAAGGCGATTATGCCAGGCCGCGCCAATGAACCGTTCCGAAACCGGGGTCTGTAGAATTTTTCCACGGTCCTCGATTTCAAAACGAATGGTATGCGACCACACTTGAAGCAGGCGAAAGCCGATGGCGACAAGAATGCGCGCACGGAGACTTTCCGGATCGAGCTTCAAATTGGCCGCCGACCAGCTTGTTGACTTTGCCAGCGGAACGCTTGCGGACTGGGCAACCCAAGTTGATCGAGAATGCGCCACACTACCGTATCGGCGATTTGGTTGGCATTTTTGGGACCACTGTAAAAGGATGGAATGGCGGGTAGCACGATCGCGCCGGCTTCTATCAAAGTGACGACATTGCGTGCCTGAATGAGGCTCCAGGGCGTTTCGCGTGGGACGACAATGAGTTTGCGGCGTTCCTTCAAAAAGACGTCAGCGGCCCGCAGGAGTGCGCCCTGACCCGAACCAGTGGCGATTCGACCGAGCGTGGACATCGAGCAGGGCACAATTACCATCGCGTCGAAACGGGCAGAACCGCTGACAAATGGTACGTTCATGTCGTTGTCGGGATGCTGGAGGACTTTTGGAGGAAGGCGAAAAGTCATCAGTTCGTGATCAGCGACCTGCCGGGCGTGCACGGTCATAACCAGATGGACTTCATGTTCGCTCGCGTTGATCTGTTCGAGCAAACGCTGCAAATAAATGCTGCCACTGGCGCCGGTCGCGCCGATCACAATCTTCATAGGTACCCGCTGCTTGCCAGTTTCTGCGTGAGATCGGCATGCCGTCCACGCAATTCCGCATAAATGGTTTCGTTTTCTTTCCGCGGTTCGGCCCGTGTTTTGCGATCGGTCTTGACCGCGGACTTCACAATCTTCTCCAGCGGCATTGGATCTCCCCCCGTTTGACCATAAGTCCATGCCGCTTGAATTGCTGCCCCCAGAGCCGCCCCCTCCCCGGTTTTGAATCCCACCACTGGTAGCCCGAAGAGGTCGGACACGATTTGGCGCACAGTCGCACTTTTGGCCCCGCCACCGGTGATACCCAATTCATCGGCGCGAATTCCCAGCTCGACGAGACGTTTCATTCCCTGAGCAAGTCCAACAACGATCCCCTCAATCAAGGCGCGGGCAATGTCTTGGCGATTCGTGTTGGTCGAATTCAGACCGTGAATCACACCGCAGCCATTCGGTAAATTCGGCAGCCGTTCCCCGTCGAAATAGGGCAGGAACATCAGACCATTGGCGCCGGGCTGAGAGCGCGCCACATTTTTTTCCAGAGCGTTCATCTCCCATCCAAACAAATCGCGAACGCGGTCGACTGCGCTAGCCACGTTCATCGTACAAGCCAGTGCCAGCCAGTGATCTGTGCTATCACAAAATGCGGAAATTTCTCCTCTTGGATCGATCATTGGGGTTTCCGTAAATGCGTAAAGCGTGCCGGAAGTGCCCAGGCTCATGCTGAGTCGGCCAGTGGCGATGTTTCCGGTGCCGATCGCACCGAGCATGTTGTCACCGCCGCCTGCGCTGACAAGGACGTCACTTAGGTGAAACTTTTCGCGCAAGGTTGAGCGCAGCAAACCGGCCGGCCGAGTAGAGGAACGAAGTGGCGGAAACTTGGCCAGCAGATCTTTGTCGATAAATTCGGCGAGCGGCGCGCACCAGGTCCGCGACTGGACATCGAGTAATCCAGTGCCCGAGGCGTCGCCATATTCCATCTGCCGTTCGCCGGTGAGCCAGAAGTTCAGAAAATCATGGGGCAGAAGAATGGTGCGCGTATGCGTGAAATTTTTCGGTTCATTTTCTTTTAACCACAAAATTTTCGGCGCAGTGTAACCCGGGACCATGGCATTACCGGTGCGGCGAATGAGTTCGTTCACATTCCCCAAGGCGCGATTTAGTTTCTCTGTCTCCGGCGCGGTCGAGGTATCGCACCACAGCTTGGCCGGGCGGACCGGTTGGTTGCGATGGTCGAGGGTAACGAGGCCATGTTGTTGGCCGCTCACGCCAAAGGCCACGACTTCGTTGCGGCGCTCGCCGATTTTTTCCAGACAGCTCTGGATGACGCGCTCGGCTGCATCACACCAGATTTGGGGATCCTGTTCGACATGCCCCCGCGGCAACCCCTCGATAAACGAGTGTGGCGCGCTGGCCTGAGCGAGAACTTTTCCGGAATTAACCTCGAGCACCAGACCCTTGCAGGTAGTTGTCCCACTGTCGAGACCGAGGCATAGCATTGTCGAATTTGAATTCGAGGCGAGGTCGCGGCAATTAGTTTAGCGATGATCAAGAAATTATTGCATACCCGTTATCGTGTGACCGATCTGGAAAGGACGGTCGCCTTTTATCGAGACGTCCTCGGTTTGGAGG
>Ga0209059_1001628_pt1 | contig 10298 bp, 8 predicted proteins | sample GraSoiAngelo_151_FD_186165 | JGI IMG/M metagenome (GOLD analysis project Ga0209059, IMG submission 186165) | Grasslands soil microbial communities from the Angelo Coastal Reserve, California, USA - 14_1009_12_20cm (SPAdes) (version 2) | ecosystem: Environmental > Terrestrial > Soil > Grasslands ...
GGCGAGCAATTTAGACGGATGTTGCCAAGGCAGTCAATCGGATGGCTGCCCTTAACTAGCTGCTCTGACCACTACGCGCATCCCATCTCGCCGAACAACCGTGATGGAAGTGTTTGGCGGGATGAATTCCCCTTGTGTGACCACGTCGATAATCTGGTCGAGAAAACGCGCCTTGCCGCTCGGCCGCAAGATCGACAACGAGATTCCTTCGGTGCCTGGTGAAAGATCGATGGCGGTGGCGAATTCGCGCGGCACGCCTGCTAATGACGGACCGGGTGGATTCGAAGTCATTAGCGCGAACCGGCGGTAAACGCTGGTTCGCGGCAGATATCGCACGAGCAAGGCGATCACAATCGCGGCGCCGATCAGCGCCAGAAAAAGATTCAAGAGCGGCACGGCCAGAGCGCGCCCGGTTGGGAAGAAGGTTTCGCCCGGATAGTGATCGATCATCGCCCAGAACAACGATGCCAGGATCAGGAAAACGCCAACGACACCGAAGACGATGGTGGAGTGCGCGAAGAAAAGAATTTCGATGATGACGAGCACCGTGCCCAAAATAAAGAGCGCGACCACTTCCCATCCCGCAAGGCCGGCCAGATAATGCCCGAGAAAAAAGAGTGCGAAGCAGATTGCTGAAATAATTCCGGGCATGGTTGCGCCGGGAATTTTGAATTCGAGATACGCTCCAATGATTCCGCCCAGTAACAACAAAGGCGCAAGGGTCGTGATCCAAAACGCGAGCTGTTCAAATCCGGTCGGTCCGAGCGAAACGGCCTTTCCCTTGAGACCGGCTTTTTGCATTAAATCGACAACCGAGTCGACGATGCCGTCGGCCAGCAATGGCTTGCCGTTGAATTTTTCTGTGGCTTCCTGCGCATTCAAAGTGAGAAGGGTCCCCTTTGGATGGATCACGCGGTCGCCGATCTTAACTTCTTTCTCTTTGTTCATGAACGCTTCGCCCACGTCCGGATTGTGTCCGTTTTTCATCGCGGAGCTGCGAATCAACGCCGACCAATACGAAATCGTTTTCTCGCGCTGGGTCAGCGGAAGGTCCTCGCCCGTTGGCAACACTGGCGCTGCCGCCCCGATGGCGCTTACGGGAGCCATGTAAATGTGCTGAGTAGCAAGCGCGATGAGCGAACCAGCGGAACCGGCGTTGGAGTTGATGAAGGTGTAGGTTGGAATGGTCGCGTGATTCAGCGCGCTGGTGATCTCCTCCGCGGAATCGAGTCGCCCGCCGTACGTATTCATTTCAAAAACGATTGCGCTGGCGCCGCTGCTTTCGGCAACTTTCTCCGCGCGACGCAGGAACATCAGCAGGGAAGGGGAAATTTCGCCGCGGAGCGGGACGACGACCACATCCCCTTTATGAATGACTTCCCGGGCCTGACCAGTTTCCAGCGTTGCCAAGACCGCGATCAAAACCAAGATCGACAATTTCTTCATTAATTTGGAAAGCGACCCAGCGCTGAGTAGATTTTGACATCGCTTCGGAAAGCAAACGAGCGAAAAATAAAAGTCGCGTGATTCCTTCAGAAACAATAGAGCAAATTGCGGCAGCGAACGACGTGGTCGAAGTGATCAGCTCTTATTTTCCGCTGAAACGGGCCGGCGCAAATTTCAAAGCGCTTTGTCCCTTTCATCAGGAAAAAACTCCGTCATTCCATGTCAGTCCGCAGCGCCAAACGTTTCACTGTTTTGGCTGTGGCGTGGGCGGAAGCGTTTTTCGGTTCGTGATGGAATACGAGCACCTCGATTTTCCATCGGCCGCGCGAAAACTAGCGGCGCGCGTCGGCATTCCGATTGCCGAGGAACGCGTGGCAGCGGACGAAGATCGACAACATGAAGCGCGGCGCACTTTGCTCAAACTACATTCCGAGGCTGCGGAGTGGTTCCAGGAAAATCTGTTGAAAAAACAGCTCGCAGAACCAGCCCGCGAATATTTGAAAAACCGCGGAATCGATCGCCAGGTCGCCAAGAATTGGCAGCTCGGTTTTGCGCCAGACAGTTGGGACGCATTTTTGAAATGGGCGCTTGATCGCGGTTACTCGCGCCAGCAGCTATTGCAAAGCGGACTGGTGAAGCCGCGCGATGAGGAACGGCCCGGCAATGAAGTCTACGATCGGTTCCGTGCCCGCATCATATTTCCAATCTGTAACGACGTCGGCGAAGTCATCGCCTTCAGCGGCCGGCTGCTCGAGTCCGATCCGCAGGTCGCGAAATATTTGAACTCGCCCGAAACGCCCCTTTTCCAAAAAGGGCGCATCCTTTTTGGCCTGCACAAAAGCAAACGGGCGCTGATTGAAGCAAATTGCGCGATCGTGTGCGAAGGCCAGCTCGATTTAATCGCGTTGTTTGAAGCCGGCATCAAAAACGTCGTCGCGCCGCAAGGCACCGCCTTCACCGAACATCAGGCCCGGATTTTGAAACGCTTTGCCGATGAGGTTGTTCTTTGTTTCGATGCCGACCAGGCCGGTCAAAAAGCCGCAGCGCATTCGCTCGATGCGCTTCTTCAAAACGATTTGATCGTCCGGGTGGTAGACATGCCGCCGGGCGAGGATCCTGATTCGCTCATTCGGCGCAACGGGAAAGAAAAATTTGAAAAGCGTGTCGCCTCTGCGCGTGACTTTTTCGATTATTGGATCGATCGCGAAGTCGCGGCTGTCGATCTGAGCTCGCTTGGGGCGAAAATGCAGCTGGCCCGCAAGCTGGCCGAAACAGTTTCGCAGGTTCGTGATCCGGTTATGCGCGGCGAAGTCTCGAACAAGATGAGCGCGCGGCTGGGCGTGCCGGCTTCTGAGTTCGAAAAACTTACGCCGAAAGCAAGGCTTGAGCGCACTAATGAAAATGGTCCAGCTTCATCCCAAGCTGCGATCGCTCCGCGACATGATATTGCCGTGCTTTGTCTTCTCGCGTTGCGCGATGAAGCTGCTCGCAAATTTCTTCTCGAACAAAACTGGCGAGAAGTGTTGCAGCAGATTTCCGGCGCCGAATTGCTCGCTCGTATTCTGGAGAGCGAACTGCGCCCGGACGACCCCGTCTCTCTCAATTCCCTTATGTCTCGACTAACGGCCGAAGAGGAAGGTCTGGTTTCTGCTTGGCTGATGCAAAAGATGCCGGCAAACGCGACAGAAGTTGCGGAGGGGTGGTGGAAAGGACTAATTCAAACAACTTTACGCCGGCAACTTGAGATCGCCGAAACCCGAATGCGGCTTCCACAGCTGACCACTGGCGAGGTCGTTAATTTACAGAAAGAAATTGTTGACCTGCGGGAGCAACTCCACCACATTTCCCGGCTTTCGTCTGTTCCCGAGGCCGGCTGCTGATTGTCGATCTTATGGGGAACGCTGATCGAAGGCCGCAAACCTTAACCCACAGTCTTGGCCAGGCATTCGAAAGCAAAGAAAGGCCTTCGCCGATCATCGGCGAAGCGGCCGAAATTTAAACGGACGAGGCGAGCTTCGGACAGCAACGGCTCGACGCCGCGGCTAGGATTAAAAGGGCGAGCAACTATCGCAGCCTTCAAGTCCAAGCGAATTACTCAACTGGTGCGCGCGCGGAGAGCGACGCCGGGCGCATTACTCAAATCAAAAACTGAAGCTGACACGGCGGCTGAGATTCAGCTCCGTCTCCGCGAACTCATCAAGCTCGCCAAGGAGCAAGGCTATCTCACGTTCGACGACCTTAATGAGGCCCTGCCGGATGGAATAACGGACGCGAACGAGCTGGACGCCATTCTTACGCGACTCCGCCGAATGGAGATCGACGTCATTGAAGCATCCGATGTTGATCGACATAAAGAAGTAAAAAAAGACCTCGATGAAGAGGAGGAAGAAAAACCGGAGACGAAGCTCGACATTCTCGACGACCCCGTCCGGATGTATCTCAAACAAATGGGTCAGGTGCCGCTTCTAACCCGTGAGCAGGAAGTGGAAATCTCGAAACGTATTGAGGAAGCGGAAAACATCGTGCAAAAGCACATTAACCGTTTCGGCTTCACTGCGCGCGCGCATCTCGATCTTGCTCAGAAACTCACCGAAGGCCGGGAACGGTTCGACCGCGTCATTCTCGACAAGAAGATCGAGAGTCGCGAGCGTTACATGAAAATCCTGCCGCGCTTGTGTAAGCAGGTCGAAAAATTGAGCGGTACGATTACTCAGAATTACGCAAAGCTTTCGGGCAATTCTTCGAAGAAAGACACGAAGCGATTGAAAGCGTTTCAGCGAACGCTCAATTCCCTTCAACGGCTTTACCCTAAGTTTTATTTCAAGCAAAAGGTCACCGAAGAGTTCGTCCACCTGGCGGACGAACATTATCGCACCCTTGTGGCTGTTCAGAGCGAGATCGCGAAGCATCGCCGCGGTTTAGGCGAGCGTTCGCCGGCCGGAATCAAGTCTCGTGAGCTGGAAAAGTCGCTTTGGCTTTCGCTGGACGAATACGCAGAGCAATACCAGTCGTTGAAAAGCTGGCTGCGGAAAGCGCTCCAAGCCAAGACCGAGATGGTCGAAGCCAATCTGCGCCTCGTGATCTCGATCGCGAAAAAATACACCAACCGCGGTTTGTCGTTTCTGGATCTGATCCAGGAAGGCAACATGGGGTTAATGAAAGCGGTCGAGAAATTTGAATATCGGCGCGGCTACAAATTTTCGACCTACGCCACCTGGTGGATTCGCCAGGCCATCACTCGGTCCATTGCCGATCAGGCGCGCACCATCCGCATTCCCGTCCATATGATTGAGACGATCAACAAACTGATGCGGGTGCAGAAGCAATTGGTCCAGGAATACGGCCGCGAACCAAGCCCGGAGGAAGTGGCGGAAGAAATCTTGTTGCCGGTCGATCGAGTGCGAGCGGTTTTGAAAATGGCGCAGCAACCGATTTCGCTGCAATCGCCTGTCGGCGAAAGCGAGGAGACAAATTTCGGCGACTTCATCGAAGACAAAGGCGCCGAAAATCCCTGCGACATGACGGCGATTGTGCTGCTTAAGGAGAAAATTAAGGATGTGCTAGAGACGCTGACCGAACGTGAGCGCCAGGTTCTCGAACAACGCTTCGGCTTGGTGGACGGATACAGCCGCACCCTGGAGGAAGTCGGCCGCCAATTTCGCGTTACCCGCGAGCGTATTCGCCAGATCGAGGCGAAAGCGCTGCGCAAAATGCGCCATCCTACGCGCATCCGTCAGTTGGAAGGATTTTTGGAAGCGCCTGAAGTGTAAGACGTTGCCGGACGCACGGCGCGCGCAACTTTCAGGAGCTTGGTTTGTTAAATTCGCGGAGAAAATGAAACGCGAAGAGGACCAACAATTATGGGATCTCCTGGGCCAGACCACGCAAAGGCAGCTTTCGCCTTTTTTCGCACGCAACGTCGTTCGCAGAATTCGGGAGCAGCCGCCAGACCGTTTCGAACGGCTGCGCAGTTGGCTGACTCCGAGGAAGCTGGTTCCGGTGACGGGTTTGGTCGTGGCAGTAATCGCTGTGATCCTGGCCGCGCATCAGCCCGCAACCCGTAATCAGGCCGACAGCGCGCCGGATGTGATTGCAGCGATTGATCCGCAAGATTACGACGTCGTCGCCGATCTGGACGAATTGTTGGTCACAGATGAGAGCAGCTTGTGGGACGAGGATACGCAAACATTGTAGCCGCGATCGCGACGATCGCGGTTTTGATCATCGGCTCCGGATTGGCAAAGGCGCAACCGCAGGGCCCGCAAGGTTCGAATGTCCGCAGGCTGCCTCCGCCACGCCACGCTCCGAGTCTGAACAATCCGCGCGATCGATGGATTGCGATGCCCCCGGAAGATCGACAAATATTTCGAAGGAACGCCGAGCGCTGGATGCAAATGGGACCGGAAGAGCGAAGAATAATGCGTGAGCGGGAAAAGGCGTACCGCGATCGGGTGAAGGTCGAAGTGGACTCTGCCTTGCGCGATTCGGGCTTGCGTCTTGACGGGGAAAAGCGCGCGCAGTTTGAGCAACGTTATTTGCAGGAAAGGCGTCGGATCGAGCACACGCTACGGCAGGAAACAGAAGCGAAGCGTCAGGAGCAATTGCCGGCGCTAAAAGAACGTTTGAAAAAGGAATTTCAAGAGCCGTCGCCGTCAGTCCAACCGACATCAGCGCCGGCTGTGTCCACATCGCCAAAAAAATAAAGCCGGCGGGACTTTTCACCCGCCGGCCTCAAAAATTTCGTTGGGCGTCTTTAGTTTAGTACCAGTGCCGGTAATGATGGTATCGATGGTGGCGCGAATAGTAGACGCGGTGACCATGGTACCAATAAAATGACGGCCCACCGTAGTAGTACGGCCGGTAGTAAGGGTAGTATCCGTAGTACGGATAAGGGTAGCCGTAGCCGTAAGGATACCCATACCCTGGATATCCGAATCCGATGCCAATCGCGACCCCGGCGTTAGAACTTGGCGTTGTAGCGAATGCGAACCCGCCCGCCACGATCGCGATCAAAAGAAGCTTTTTCATGTTTTTATGTCACCTCCTGCAAACTCTACTAATTGAACATTAAGTACGACGAAGAGTTTCTCAAATTATTCGAGAGCTCGCCGCGCGATCGTATTTCGGATAACCTGTCACACAAATGTCGGGTCCGATCTTTTCAAATCTTACCCGCTCGAGGTGCGCGCTGTGGTAAGTGCGAAGCGCGCCCCGCCCGCCAAACGCGACAATTGGTCCGCCGGTCAGGATAGGAGCGACATAAATTTGCACCTTATCGATCAGGCGCTCATCTAAAGCCTGACCGAGAACGCGTCCGCCGCCTTCGATTATCAGGCTCGTTATGTTTCTCGCCCCGAGGTCGGCTAAAATCGCCGGAAGTGTCTCATTCCGGTAAACACGCGTATTCTTCGCGAAGCGGTCTGTGAAAACATGAGCGTCACCCGGGATTTTACCTGAACGGGTCAATACAACGCGGGCCGGCTGTCGATGGTGCGATGCCCTGCGCACTGTCAGACGGGGATTGTCGATCCGAATCGTGTCGGCGCCGACGAGAACAGCATCGCTCTGCGCGCGCAGTGTTTGGGCGTGCCGCCGTGCGGTTACGCTCGTCAGCCAGCGCGATTCCTTTTTAGGTCGGGTCAATCGCCCGTCTAAACTCATTCCGCATTTTGCAATTACGAATGGAATTCCGGTCGCAATCCATTTATTAAATGCTTCGTTCAAAAGGGCGCATTCCTCCGCGAGCACACTCGTTCTGACCTCGATGCCGGCGTCGCGCAAAATCTCGATTCCGCGTCCGCGATGACGCGGGTTCGGATCGGTAGCGCCAATCACAACAGATTTTATGCCAGCCTGTATGATCTGATCGGTGCACGCGCCGGTCCGGCCTTTCGTCGAGCACGGCTCTAAGGTGACATACAGCGTCGCGTCTCTCGGGACCTTTCGCCGAAAATCTCGCAGACACTCAATTTCAGCATGAGGCTTACCGGCCTGGCGATGATGTCCTCGTGCCACGATGCGCTTTCCCACAACTAGAACGGCGCCGACCGCGGGATTCGGGCTCGTTTGCCCGACCGCTTTCCGCGCCTCCGACAGCGCACTGCGCATGAACCGTTCGTTGTTACTCATCTTGAGAGAAAACAAATATTCGGTGCGACAGAACATGAGCAAATCTTTTTGGGGAACACCGGTTCAGCCTCGGCCGGGCTCAAAGCTGATGTGATTCGAGATCGATCCTCAAAACAGCGAGCTTTTCTGCTTGGCGAATCTGTCGTGGCGGACTTACTTAGAGCGAACCCCCAAAAATATGGCCACAAAAACTGAAGAGAAATCCGGCGCCGACAAAGTGGCTGCCGCACGAAACAAAAATTTGGATCTCGCAATTCAGCAGATCGCAAAAGACTACGGTGAAGGCGCGATCATGCGCCTGGGCGCCGAAAAGATCGTTGATATTGAGGTAATCCCGACCGGCAACATCTTGATCGATCGCGCTCTGGGCGTAGGCGGATTCCCACGCGGCCGCGTCGTTGAAGTGTTCGGTCCGGAATCTTCCGGTAAAACGACGCTCACGCTTACTGTGATTGCGCAGGCGCAAAAGCGCGGCGGCTTGGCCGCGTTCATCGATGTCGAGCACGCGCTCGATCCTCAGTACGCCAAGACGCTTGGCGTTAATCTTGACGATTTGCTTGTTTCTCAACCAAGTTCCGGCGAAGAGGCGCTCCGTATTTGCGAAACACTGATCCGCTCCAACTCGCTCGACGTCATCGTTGTCGATTCCGTTGCGGCGCTGGTGACGCGGGCCGAGCTGGAAGGCGAGATCGGCGATACCACCGTGGGCGCGCAGGCGCGCCTGATGAGCGCAGCTTTGCGCAAGCTGACCTCGCTCATTTCCAAAGCGCGCACCACCTGCATTTTTACAAACCAGATCCGTGAAAAAATCGGCGTTATGTTCGGCAATCCGGAAACAACGCCGGGCGGAAAAGCGTTGAAGTTTTATGCCAGTGTGCGGATCGATATTCGCCGGATCGGCGCGATTAAGCAGACCGACGGGGTCGTGATGGGCAATCGCACTCGCGTTAAGGTCGTGAAAAATAAGGTCGCGCCGCCCTTCACCGAAGCGGAGTTCGACATCATGTATAACGAAGGAATTTCCACGACTGGATCGCTGCTCGATCTTGCTCTCGAAAAACAAATCATCGAAAAGCGCGGATCGTGGCTGAATTACAAGGGAACGCAACTGGCGCAGGGACGCGACGCTGCCAAAGAAGTTTTGAAGAACGATCAGGCACTTTACAAAGAAATCGAGGTGGCTGTAAAAGCGAAGCTCGATGAAGATAAAAAATAGACGGGGCACAAGATCGATATGTTTATTCAACGAATTATCCTGACGCTTGCGACTGGCATCGCCATTTCAGTTTCGGCCGCGCCTGCGAAAACCAATCCAGCTTCATCTCCAAAGCTCTTGCCGGGTTTGGGCGAAGTGCATCATCCGGTCGCGACGAAAAATTCCCAAGCGCAGCAGTTTTTCGATCAAGGATTAAAACTTGTCTTCGGATTCAATCACGATGAAGCGAGAAAATCGTTTCAACGCGCGGTCGAGCTCGATCCGAAGCTAGCTATGGCTTGGTGGGGCGTCTCGCTGACCCTCGGCCCGAATTACAATTTACCGGTCGATCCTGAGCGCGAGAAGGCTGGCTACGATGCGGCGCAGCGGGCGGTCGCGCTCAAGCCGAATGCTTCCGAATCCGAGCGCGCGTATATCGACGCGGTCGCGGTCCGCTATTCAAACGATCCGAGAGCGGATTTGCATCAGCTCGATGTCACCTACAAAGACGCGATGTCCAAGCTAGCCGCACGTTATCCAGACGATCTCGATGCGGTCACGCTTTACGCCGAAAGCGCGATGAATTTGAATCCGTGGCATCTCTGGACCGCGGACGGGAAACCCGCCGAAGGCACCGAAGAAATTGTACGGGTTCTCGAGTCGGTTTTAAAACGTGACCCGAATCACCTTGGCGCGAATCATTATTACATTCACGCTGTTGAAGCGTCGCCGCACCCCGAGCGCGCGCTGCCGAGCGCGGCGCGTTTGGAAAAATTAGCTCCGGCCGAAGGTCATCTGGCGCACATGCCCGCCCACATTTACGCGCGTGTCGGCGACCATTTTGCATCGGCGCATTGCAACCGGGCCGCTATTGCGGCGGACAAGAAATTTCTGGGCGAGACCCAGGAGCAGGGCGTTTACCGCATGCTGTATTACAGCCACAACCTTCACTTTCTCGCGTATGCCTCCTCCATGAATGGCAATTTTGCCGAAGCGAAAGACGCGGCCGCGAAACTGGTTGCGAATGTTACGCCCGGTGTGAAAGCGATGCCGATGCTCGAAGGTTTTCTGCCCACGCCAATCGTCGTGCTCTTTGCTTTTGAGCGTTGGAATGATCTTTTAAAATTGCCCGCGCCCGACGTGTCGTTCGTTACTACAAATGCAGTCTGGCATTCGCTCCGCGGCATCGCTTTTGCCAACACTGGAAAAACCGCGGAAGCGGAAAAGGAACAAAAACAGTTTCGTGAGGTGGCCGGCAAAATTCCTCCGGAACAAATGTACGACATGCTCAACAATGTGGGCGCCGTTTTTAAGATTCATGAAAATTTGCTGGCGGCCGAGATAGACCGCAGCCGACATGACGACAAAGCGGCGATTGATCTTCTGAAGCAGTCAGTCGCTGCTGAGGACGCGCTCAATTACAGCGAGCCACCGCCCTGGTATCCGCCGGTGCGGCCGATTTTGGGGCGCGTTTTGCTCGAGGATAAAGACTTTGCTGAAGCAGAAAAAGTGTTCCGTGCCGACCTTG
>Ga0209059_1001629_pt1 | contig 10296 bp, 9 predicted proteins | sample GraSoiAngelo_151_FD_186165 | JGI IMG/M metagenome (GOLD analysis project Ga0209059, IMG submission 186165) | Grasslands soil microbial communities from the Angelo Coastal Reserve, California, USA - 14_1009_12_20cm (SPAdes) (version 2) | ecosystem: Environmental > Terrestrial > Soil > Grasslands ...
ATGGTCATACCTCCATAGCTACATTTTCCGCTTGTGGTTCTGGAGAGAGGCTGGTGAACTCACTTGCAGAACCCGCGAAGCATCTGGTCGGTGTCCGCAATCAATGCCGCGCATCGAGCACGCCCCAGATTTTAGGGTCTCCTGGCCCGATCGGCGGCTCCTCTTCCTCCGCTTCCTGGACTGGTCTTGGCGGTGGCAGGAACACCGTTTCGCGTATTCTCCTGCCCTTCCCTTTGAGCTTTTGTGCCATGGCGTTCCAGCATTCAGGGCAAATGTCGTATTCCCTGCGGTCAATTTCCTTTTGCAGACAATCCTTGGCTTCCCCGCAAAGGTCGCAAGTGATCATGGACTTCCCTCCTCTCGTTATCCCCGTCTCATCTCAGCGCGTAATCTGCAGGATGGCGTTTCCTACCATTCTAACGCCGCACGTGCGTTCGGGAACAAAAATGGAAGAAAGGGGAAATTGGAATCGCACGAATCTCTTGCCGACCGCGGATCGGGAAGGTAGGCTGCTGGCCTTGAAGTGACATACGTTCGACCGACAGCGAGGCCAAACGATGAATTTCCTAAAGCGATTCTCGGAGCAGCTTTACAGCCTGATGCGATTGGTCGCGGGCTTCTTGTTTGCCTGTCATGGCGCACAGAAGCTTTTCGGCGTTCTCGGCAGCCCGCAGCTCGCGCGAGTTCCTCTAATGCTGGCCGCGGGAATTATCGAATTCTTCGGCGGCTTGCTGATCGCGTTGGGTGCGTTGACGGCCATTGCCGCGTTGATTGCCAGCGGCGAGATGGCCACGGCTTATTTCCTGCAACACGCCCCGCATGGCTTGTGGCCGATAAAGAATCACGGCGAACTGGCGGTGCTGTTCTGCTTTGTGTTTCTCTACATTGCTTCACGCGGCGACGGGGCCTGGAGCATTCGCACGTTTTTGATGGGCAACTCGGTAACGTATCCATGACGACGGCGGACTCTAAACGCATCGTGGCGGGGTGTCAAACGGTTTTGTGGGAGCCGTTTTGCGAAAAAGCAAGATGGCTCGACGCCAGAACAAGCCTTTTTGCAAGTCAAGTCTAGAACGGTTGTCCAGGGGAATTTGCGCAAGGACTCGAAGCTCCTGAACAAGCTTAAGGGAGAAAGCGGCCAGGGGCGAAGAGGTTTTGGGGGTCGAAGGCCGATTTGAGACGGCGCAGGAGTGTAAGCTCGGAGCAGTTGGATGCCGCGGCTGAGGAAGGGACCGGAGTTGAGGAAGAAGAACGCCGGGAGGCCTCGTTGCGAGCGGAGTTAGAGGCCCGCGCTGCAAAATCAAAACCCCAAATGTTCACTTCCCGTTTGAGAGCCGCGGGGCACCAGGGAAGAGTGGCAGAAGCGTTTTCCGCAGAGCAGAGAGAGAAGATTGCGGCGGCAGCTTCAGCAAGGCGATAGCGCGAGCCAGAATCATCGGGTGGCGGCAGAAGAGCGAAGTAGACGACACTGCAGGCGCGAGCGAGAAATGCGTGGGGAAGAGAGGCTTGATCGGAGAGCATGCGCAAATGTTCGAGAAGGGAGGCAAGGCGGCTGGGAAGCAGGCTGATTTTGAAGATCGCGGCAAGCGGGGAGGTTTCGAGAAGAAGCGGAATAGACTGACCCAGATCGTGCCAGAGGTCGGCGCCTTCGGCTTCGTTGAGAGTGATGAGCTCGGGGAGTTTTGCGTCAGGGATAGCAGCCATACGAGCAAATTCGCGCGAGGCGCGCTCGCAGACTTCGGGATTGCCTTCCACGCTGACGCAAAGATGGCAAGAATCGGCGGCAAATTTTCCTTGGAGCGGCGCGGCGGGAACTTCGGCAGAATTGTTTTCAGCTTCGAGGAAGAGTTGCATCAGCTGTGGGCTCACGAGATCAACAGAGGCGGGGCGAAGAGGAGAGCGTTCGACGAGGTTGATGAAAGCGAGCGCGTCGTCTGGCGTTCGAAAGGAAAGGACGAAGCCACGGCTCGCGGGCGCAGCAGGAAAAGTGCGGAAGTTGAGGCGCGTGATGACCGCGAGCGTGCCCAGAGAGCCGATAAGGAGCTTGTGAAGGTCGTACCCGGTGACGTTCTTGACGACGCGGCCGCCGCTTTTGCAGAGGCGGCCGGTGCCGTCGATGAATTCTGCGCCAATCAGGAAGTCGCGCGCGGTGCCGTAAGAATGGCGAAGCGACGAGTCCACTCCGGAAGCGATGATGCCGCCCATGGTGGATTCGAAATAAAAAGGTACGGAGAGCGGGAGAAACTGTTTTTGCTTGTAGAGAGGGACGGCAAGGTCATTGAAATTAGCGCCGGCATCGACGCTGACGGTGAGGTCGCCGGGGTCGTAGTGGGCGATTTGGTTGAGGCCGGTCATGTCGAGGGCGATGTCGTAGCGCGAAGGGGGCATGCCGATTTGGAGTTTGGTGCGGTGACCGCAAGGAATTAAAGCGAGCTTTTCGAGAGCGGCGAAGCGGACGATTTCGGCGGCTTGCTCGGCGGACGCTGGCTTGGCAACGGCGGATGGAGTGATTTCGTCAACAGCGTATTCTGAGCAAATTGCTGGATCGACAGAGACGTGAGACGGGCCGAGCGCGGACCGTAGGCGGAGAGAAAAGTTGGAGGGGGCGCTAGCCATGAAATCGCGACCGCGAGAAAACGCCAATCGTTGAAAGTTGATAGTTGAAAGAGAAAAGACAATGCAGAGACGCACAGTAGCGCGCAGAACCGCAGAGGGGATGAGCCAGAATGAACACCGAGGACAAAGAGGCAGAAAGCATAGAGGGCACAGAGAAGAAGGCAAGGTCAAGCGCAGCGGCGCGGCGAAGAATAAAGATAGGAAAAATGGGAAAAGCGTTCATGAAGAGCTCGCATGAGGAGAGGATTGGGCGTGCGAACGGACGCGGATTTCGCCGCAACCTTTGCTGAGCGGGAAGATTTTGCCGGGATTAAGTGAACAGTTGGGATTGAAGGCATCGTGGACGCGGCGCATGAGGTCGAAGTCAGCGTCGGAGAAAAGAAGCGGCATGAGCTCGGATTTCTCCATGCCGATGCCGTGCTCTCCCGTGAGCGCGCCGCCTACTTCGACGCAGTAGCGGATGATTTCTGCGGAGGCTTGCATGGCGCGCTCGAATTGTCCCTTGTCGCGCGGATCATAGAGAACAATGGGATGAAGGTTGCCGTCGCCAGCGTGGAAAATATTGCAAATGTCAAAGCCGTACCGCGCGCCGACTTCCCGGATGTGGCGAAGCGTTTGCGGAAGCTTGGTGCGGGGAATGACGCCGTCAAGGACGTAGTTGCTCGGAGCGAGACGGCCGAGCGCGCCGAAAGCGTTTTTGCGGCCTTTCCACAGGAGTTCGCGCTCTGCATTATCTCGAGCGAGGCGGACTTCCCGGGCGTGATGAATGTTGCAAACTTCGGTGATGGCGGCGGCCTGGGCAGCAACGGCTTCGGCGAGGCCTTCGACTTCGAGGAGAAGGACGGCGGCGCTGTCGCGCGGGAAGCCCGCGTGGACGAAGTCTTCGACGACGCGGAGCGTCCAGCCGTCGAGCATTTCGCAGGCCGCAGGAATGATGGCGCGGGCGGTGACGTCCACGACGGTTTCGGCGGCATCATCCACAGAATCGAAAACAGCTAGAAGCGTTTTGACGGCTTCTGGCCTGGGGGAAAGCTTGACGGTGATTTCGGTGACGAGGGCAAGCGTTCCTTCCGACCCCACCAACAGGCCGGTTAGATCGTAGCCGAGAGCGTCGCCTTGCGCGCTGCCGACGCGAACGATTTCGCCGTCGGGGAGGACGAGTTCGAGAGCCGTGACGTGATTGGTTGTGACGCCGTAGGCTAGCGTGTGCGGGCCGCCGGCGTTTTCCGCGACGTTGCCGCCAATGGTGCAGGATTTTTGGCTGGAAGGATCAGGCGCGAAATAGAGGCCGTAAGGCTCGGCGGCAAGCGTTAGATCGTAATTGACGACGCCAGGCTGGACGACCGCGCGCTGATTTTCGGGGTCGATGGAGAGAATGCGGTTCATGCGTGCAAAAACAATCATCACGCCGCCAGTACGGGCGAGCGCCCCGCCGGAGAGGCCCGTGCCGGCGCCGCGGCCAACGATTGGAACGATGTGCTTAGCGGCAAGTTTGACAATTTGTGAGACCTCTTGCGTGGTGGTGGGAAAGACAACCATGTCGGGGCGGCCTTTTTCGACCGAGCCATCGTATTCGTACAGGAGAACATCTTCTGGCTGAAAAAGGACAGAGGATGAGCCGAGAAGTTTTTCGAGGTCGCGAAGAAGGCCAGAATGCATAAGAAAGCCGCCCTGGAGAGGCTCCTTGCACTATAGTGAGATTTCCGGGGGTCGCGCAACGTCAAGTTACACTTCAGGGAAGCGAGTATGTTAGTGTGAAGGCCCCCAGCCTTGCTGAGGACCAATGGCCAAACCGAGGGTGCTAGCGACACACCGATTGTTTGAAGCGGCAAGGCAAATCCTGCAGGAGAGCTGCGACGTGGAGTACTGGGAGAGGCCCGAGCGGCCGCCGCGAGAGGAAGTGCTGGCGCGCGTGAAGGATAAGGAGGGCTTGATCTGCCTGCTAACGGAAAAAGTGGACGACGAGTTGTTGCGGGCGGGGCCAAAACTACGGATGGCGGCGAACATAGCGGTAGGCTTTGACAATATTGACGTGGCGGCGTGCACAAAACGCGGAGTGGTAGCGGCGAACACTCCGGGCGTGCTGGACGAGACGACGGCGGATTTTGCTTGGACGCTGCTGATGGCCGTGGCGCGCCGGCTGGTGGAGGGTGATGCGCTGGCGCGCTCGGGAAACTGGAAGGGATGGGATCTGGACCAGCTAGTGGGCACGGACGTGTGGGGAAAAACGCTGGGGATCGTGGGATTCGGACGGATTGGGAAAGCGATGGCGCGGCGGGCCAGTGGCTTTCAGCTGAAGGTGATTTACACGGACGCAGTGCGGGCGACGCCGGAAGCCGAGAAAGAGCTACGAGCGGAGTTCCGAGAGATGAATGCATTGCTGGCGGAGTCGGACTTCATCAGCTTGCACACGCCACTGCTGCCGGAGACGCGCGGGCTGTTTAATGCCGAGAAATTCGGGCGGATGAAGCGCACGGCGTTTTTGATCAACACGTCGCGCGGGCCGGTCGTGGACGAAGCTGCGCTGGCGGCGGCGCTGGAAAGCGGGAAGATCGCGGGCGCGGCGCTCGACGTGTTTGAGAAAGAGCCAGCCATTCATCCCGGCCTGAAGCGGCCAAACGTGGTGCTGGCGCCGCACATTGCTTCGGCTTCGCTGGAGACGCGGACGAAGATGGCGTGCATGGCCGCGGAAAACCTGGTTGCGCTGTTGCAAGGGCGGCGTCCTGTAAACGTTTTGAATCCAGAGGTATTGAAAGGGTAGACGGAACCTTGGGGCCATCCCTCCTATGGCGGATTTGAAACAACTCGCCCGCCAAATTTTCCACGAGACCATGGCCGCCATCGATATCCCTCGCACGATGCAGAGGAAACTGCAGCGGCGAGGCACGCGAATCGTGTGTGGAGAGAAGACGTTTGACCTGAAAGATTTCGGGAAAATACGAGTGGTGGGCGTGGGAAAGGCTGCTCATGCAATGGTGGAAGGGCTGGTGCAGACGCTTGCGCCGTTTGTGGGATTTGAGGGAATTGTTTCTGCACCGGCCCGTCCAAAGAGAGCCGTGCCAGGCTTGAAATACTTTGCCGCAGGGCATCCGGTGCCGAATGACGAAAGCTGGAAAGCGGCGGACGCCGTTCTCGGGTTGCTCAAGAAATGCGATGAGAAGACGCTCGTGTTCTTTTTGCTGTCGGGTGGCGGGTCGGCGATGTTGGAACTGCCACTGGATCCGAGGCAAGCCCTGGAGGACGTCCAGCAATTGCACAAGACGCTGGTGACCTGCGGGGCGAGCATCGATGAAATGAATACCATTAGGAAGCATTTGTCTGCGGTGAAGGGCGGGCGGCTGGCGACGGCGGCTCCGGAAGCGACGAAAATCACACTGGCGGTTAGCGACGTCCCCATTGGAAAAGAGTCCGCGCTGGCTTCTGGACCGACGCTGCCCGATCCAACAACCGTTGCCGATGCGAAACGCGTGATCAAGGAATATTCGCTGCGCGAGAAGTTTTCGCTGGCTCTGCAGAAGTGGCTCGACGAAGGCAAGATTCCGGAGACGCCCAAGGCCGGCGATGCGGCGTTCCGGAAAGCCTACTTCTACCTGACCATGGGAATGGACGACCTCTTACATCCGGCCCATCACGCGGCGGAGGCGCTGGGATTCATGACCTGTTGCGACAATTCGACCGATGACTGGCCTGTTGAAAAAGCGGCAGAAGCGCTACTTGGGCAACTGGAAGAGTTGCGTGCGACACATCGAGGTCAACGTGTGGCGCTAATTGCGGATGGAGAGGTGAGTTCGCCCGTGACGGGGAACGGGATTGGGGGACGGAATTCGGCGTTCGTGCTGGCTTGCGTAGAAAAAATCGCCGGAAAGAAAATGGCGGTGCTAAGCGCCGGGACTGACGGAATTGACGGCAACAGCTCCGGAGCCGGAGCGGTTGCGGACGGAGAAACGCTGCAGCGAGCGCGGGAGGCAGGACTTGATTCGAAAGAGTTTTCCCGGCGAAGCGACGCGTTCACGTTTTTTTCAAAGCTGGGGGATGCGATTTTGGCGGGACCGACGGGAAACAATTTGCGGGATTTGCGAATACTGCTGGCAGATCGATAAGAACAAAGAAGTAACGGTAGAGAAGGGAGGGAACACATCTGGAAAGAAAAAGCCTGATGGTCTGAACCCCATCGAGCGCGAGGGACCACCTGTTTTTTGAATGACTCCTTTGCTCAAGGCTTCGAGGAAGGCAACCGCGATTCGATGGTTTTGAGCCGTTCGTTCATTTCCTGAACCAGGTGCTCCAATTTATCGAGGCGCTGCAGAACGGCGTCCGAGTCACCAGAGTTTTCTGAAGCAGAACCGGAACCGCCGACAGATTCGTCACCGCTCGAACTCGCTGAGGGGGACTTCGAGGTGGCGGGCTTTTTCAGGCGGGCGATCTGCCCTTTGATCACGGGAACCATTTCGATGCTGAGATCGTCGCTCTTCAACAGCGCTTCGAGGGCTGGCACGGCAGTGGCGTCTCCCCGGCCACCAAGAGAAAAAATTGCGGCCATTCGAACAGGGAAATGGGATTCGGCGAGGTAGCCGGCGATTTGCTTGGTGATGTCCTGGTTGCTTTTCTGAAGGGCGGCCAGGCTGCGAATTGCGGCGGTGCGGGATTCGATGGGCTTGCCCGGGGCGGACCATTGCTCCAAGAGCGGCGCGGCTTTGTCGTCGCCCAGCGCGCCTAGTGCGCGAAGAGCGGCATTGCGCAAGTAGCCGTCCGGGGAATCGCCAGAGACTGCCGCTTCGAGAACGGCGAGAGCTCCAGGCGATTTTTGCTGGCCGAGCGCTTGCAGAGCGGCCGCGCGCACACGATAGGAAGTATCGTTCTTGGCGATGGTCGTAAGTTTCTCAGCGATTGCGGAGTCGTCCTTAAGATTGCCGAGAGCGTTGACGATGCGGTAATGGAGCCAAGGCTCGTTCGCGGAATTCAGAGCGTCAAGAAGTTGTTTGGACGCGGCAGCGCCGCCCAACTTGGCCAAAGCATCAGCGGCTTCGGCGCGGAGGCCCCAGAATGTGTCGCTGTGAAGCGCGTTACCGAGGGCGCCGATGACTTCTTCGTCATTTTTGATTTTCTCGAGAGCTGCAACTGCGTCAGCGCGATCGGCGAATTCGCTGGCGTTTTTCAATTGATAGAGCCATTCCTTCTTTTCTTTGTGGAATTCGGCGGACTTGAGGATGTGGCCGCCTTTGTCAAAAAGGACCATGAGTGGCGTGGAATCGGAAGGAAAAGTGAAAATCTCCTCAGCCTTCGAAACGGTAATCGAATAGACCCTTTGCCCGGAACCCGTAGTGATCTCGACGTCCATGGGAACGCGGAAGATGCCAACGCGGCCTTCAACTTTTTGGGTTTGCTTGACGGTCAGAGCGACCTGATGCTTTTCATTATCGTGGGAATAGCTCAGGTCGAAGTTCGGCGCGCCGGCACCATAGAGCCACTGGCGGAAGAATTGATCAACGTTAACGTGCGAGGATTCTTCGATGGCTTTGGCCAGGTCGGCGGTGACGACATTTTTGCCGCGATTCACTTCGAGGTAGTGCTTGAGAGCGCGATAGAAAGCGCCTTCGCCAAGCTGATGGCGAAGCATGTTGAGAACCCAGCCCCCTTTCCCGTAAGCATTGCCGTCAAATTCGCTTGAATCATCGAAATCGTGGCGGACGATCGGCTTGCTGAACAGGTTCGCCTGGCCAAACCACTCGCGCCCGGTTTCCCAGCGCTCGTAGTCAGCCTGATTCTTGCCGTAGTGCGCTTCTGTCCAGACACTTTCCATGAATGTAGCGAAGCCTTCGTTGAGCCAGAGATCGCCCCAGTCTTTGCAAGTGACGAGGTCGCCAAACCATTGGTGGCCTAGCTCATGAGAAATGAGGCCGTCCTCGTCGGTGAGCATTTCGGCGGCGATCTTCGGGTGATTGAGAGAGCTGCTGGTGTTGGTTGTGGCGCTGGAATTTTCCATTCCGCCGGCGACGAAGTCATCCACCATGACTTGGGCGTACTTCTCCCAGGGGTAGTCGACGCCGAGCTTCTTGCTGAAGAGATCGATCATCGCGGGCGTGCGACGGTAGTTCACGAAAAGACGATCGCCACGGCCCTTCGGCGCGTAATAAGTGACCGGAATGCCGCGCCAGGAGTCTTTCACTTCATCGAATTCGCCGGCGACGACGGTGATGAGGTAAGTAGAGCTTGGGACGGATTCGCGCCAGGTCCAAGTTTTCAGACCTTTGCCGGCGTCGGTAACACTGATGAGCTTGCCATTCGAAACAGTGAGCCAGGACGCGGGAACAGTAAGAATCGTTTCGGTGGTGAGGCGATCGTTGGGGTAGTCGTAGGTGGGAAGGTAGTAGCGCGTGTCCTCGGATTCGCCCTGGGTCCAAATTTGCTTGGGGCGGTCGGGATAATCCTTGTCGGGAAGAATGAAGTACATGCCTTTGGTGGGTTTGCCTTCGTAGCGGATGGCGACGTCAAATTTGTCACCCGCTTTGGCGGCGGGTAGAGGAACAATGAGTTTGTCGGAGGTAGTTTCGAATCGCGAAGCGGATTTGTTGACGGTAACGCTGTGGATGGTGAGTCCGACGGAATCGAAGGCCACTTTGGAAGTCCCGTCGCGAAGAATGGAAATCGAATGCGTGACGTCGCCCATGACTTTTTTCTGTTCGACGTCGAAGCGCAGAGCGATGCGGGAATGCTGCAAATCGTAGTCGCGCGCGCGGGCGTACGGCTCATCGGCGCGAAGCAAGGGTGCGGCGATGAAAACAAACAGCAGTGCAGCTAGAGAAAACACGACCATGCGACGGCGGTTTGTGCTTCCCTGGAATGGGATCATCATTAGGCTTCGGCTCCTGTGAAATCTCTTTAGAAGAAAGCAAGTTTAAAACGGCGGGATACGCTGGCATGGAGTTTAGAGGAGACTCCTGACAAGACCACCATCCACCGCGATAGAGACGCCGGTGACGTAACTGGCGCGCTCGGATGCGAGAAACGCGACAACGGCGGCGAATTCGTCGGGGCGGCCGAGACGCCCCGCGGGGATTTCACGTTCCCAATTGGCGAAACCCTCTTCGGGCTTGGCGCCAGTGCGTGCGGAAATGGTGGAAGCGAGGCCGTCGAGACGAGCGGTGCGCGTGTAGCCGGGACAGACGTTGTTCACGGTGATGCCATCGGCAGCGTATTCATTGGCGAGAGTGCGAGCAAGGCCGGTGACGGCAGCCCGCACTGAATTAGAAAGCAGGAGGCCGTCCACTGGTTGCTTTACAGCCGAAGAGGTAATGGTAATCAAACGTCCCCATTTATTTTTCTGCATGCGCGGCAAGCCCTCCCTTGCGAAGAAGATGGTGCTCATCAAAAGCTGGTCAACGGTGGAGCGCCAGTCTTCGGGCTTCGTGTTCCTAAAGGAGTTGGACGGAGGACCGCCGGAATTGGTAACGCAAATATCGAGGCGGCCGAAATGGGTTTCCACGGCGCCAACCAACGAGGCCACGGCTGGGGAATCTGTGACGTCGAGGGCCTGATGGAAGACTTCGCGGCCAATGGCTTTGCGGATGTGCGCGCCCGTTTCCGCAAGAGTAGTCGCGGTGCGCGCGCAAATGGCGACGCGGCCGGTGAGTCCCAGATCCATTCTTTTGCCTCTTGCAAATCCTTAATCCTCTCGCAAAA
>Ga0209059_1001630_pt1 | contig 10293 bp, 12 predicted proteins | sample GraSoiAngelo_151_FD_186165 | JGI IMG/M metagenome (GOLD analysis project Ga0209059, IMG submission 186165) | Grasslands soil microbial communities from the Angelo Coastal Reserve, California, USA - 14_1009_12_20cm (SPAdes) (version 2) | ecosystem: Environmental > Terrestrial > Soil > Grasslands ...
GCGCAAGGTCGACGACCTGATCGAGAAGCTGAATCAGGAGATGCCGAAGGGCAAGCTCGGCATCGGGCACACCCGCTGGGCGACCCACGGCAGGCCGACCATCGTCAACGCCCACCCGCACTCGGACTGCTACGCCCGGATCATGGTCGTCCACAACGGGATCATCGAGAACTTCCAGGAGCTGAAAGAAGAGCTCCAGGCGAAGGGCCACGAGTTCACCTCCGACACCGACAGCGAGGTCATCCCGCACCTGGTCGAGGACCTCTACCAGGGCGACCTGCTGACCGCCGTCCGGCAGGCTCTGCAGAAGATCCGCGGCGCCTACGCCGTCGCCCTCTACTCCCATGACGATCCCGAGCTCCTGATCGGCGCACGGCTCAACGCGCCGCTGGTGGTGGGGATGGGGGAGGGGGAATGGTTCCTGGCCTCCGACATCACCGCGATCATCCCCTACACCAGGCGGGTGCTCGTCCTGGGCGAAGGCGAGATCGTGGCCATCAGTCCCGTCGGACCCGTGGTCAGCACCCTCGACGGCGTCGCGGTCGATCCCAAGATCATCGCGGTCGACTGGGACGTCAGCCAGGCCCAGAAGGGCGGCTTCGACCACTTCATGCTCAAGGAGATCCACGAGACCCCGGAGGCGGCGGCGAACGTCCTTCGGGGCCGGATCCAGGACGACGGCACCGTCACCTTCAACGAGTTCACGGCGACCGAGGAGCAGCTGGCCCGGATCCGGAACGTGAAGCTGCTCGGGATGGGCACCTCGCTCCACGCCGCGATGCTGGGCGAGTACGTGATCGAGGACTGGGCGGGCATCCCCTCCAAGGCCGAGGACGCGTCCGAGTTCCGCTACCGCCGGCCGATGGTCTCCGAGGACACCCTGGCGGTGATCGTCACCCAGTCCGGGGAGACGGCGGACACGATCATGGGGATGCGGCAGGCCCTGGAGCGCGGCGCGCTCACGGTCGCCATCACCAACGTGGTCGGCAGCACGGCCGCCCGCGACGCCCACGGGGTCGTCTACCTGCAGGCCGGGCCGGAGATCGGCGTCGCCTCGACCAAGACCTTCATCAGCCACGTGATCAGCCACTACCTGCTGGCCATCCGGCTGGCGGCTTCCCGCCAGCGGCTCTCGCCGGAGCGGCTGGAGGACCTCGTGGCCAGCCTGCGTTCGGTGCCCGAGGGGATCCGGTCCGTGCTCGCCATGGAGGAGCGGATCAAGCAGCTGGCGATCAAGTACTCGGGCTATCGAAACTTCATGTTCACCGGGCGCGCCATCAACTACCCGGTCGCCCGGGAGGGCGCCCTCAAGCTCAAGGAGATCAGCTACCTGCACGCAGAGGGCATCTCGGGTGGCGAGCTCAAGCACGGCGCCATCGCGCTCCTTGACGAGAACTTCCCGGTGGTGGCGATCTGCACCAGCTCGCCGACGCGGGAGAAGATGATCAGCAACGTCCACGAGATGGCGGCCCGGGACGCGCCGGTGCTGGCGCTGGTCACCGAGGGCGACGACTCCGTCGACGACGTCGCGGCCGATCTGCTGGCCATGCCGGCGGCGGACGAGGCGGCCGGCGTGCTCCTGAACACCGTGGCGCTGCAGCTCTTCGCCTACCACGTCGCGGTGGCGCTGGGAACCGACGTCGACCAGCCCCGAAACCTGGCCAAGAGCGTAACCGTCGAATAGCGCGCCACAATTTCGAGCATGAAGCTCGGGATTGACGCCGTCGGCGTCGACCGGCTGGCGCTGGCAGTGCGCCGTTCCGGCGACGGTTTCCTGCGCAAGGCCTACACCCAGGCCGAGCTCGACTACTGCCAGGGCAGCGCCGAGCGCCTGGCCGGGCGCTGGGCGGCCAAGGAGGCGGTCATCAAGTGCTTCGACGGCACCGGGATCTGCTTTCCGCGGCGCAAGATCGAAGTGCTGCCGGGGCCGAACGGCGCCCCCCGGGTGCGCCTGCTCGGGGACAGCGCCGGCGCCGCGATCGAGCTCAGCATCACCCATCACTCCGGCCTTGCCGTTGCCGCGGCGACCCTGGTCATGCCCGGGCCGGTGACGGCCCTCCCGCTGCTGGAACCGCCGCCGGCCGTGGACCTGCCCGAGCGGCCCAAAGACGGTCACAAGGGAACGTTCGGGACCGTCGTCGTGCTGGCCGGCAGCCTCGGGCTCACCGGAGCGGCCTACCTCTCGGCCACGGCCGCGGCTCGGTCCGGCGCGGGCCTGGTCAAGCTGCTGGTGGCCGACTCCCTCTATCCGATCCTTGCCGCCAAGTGCACCGAGGTGATGGCGACGCCGGTGCCCGAGGTGGCGCCCGGAGCGGTCGGCCACCTGGCCCACGAGGCGGTCGCCCGCCAGTTCCAGGGCGCCAAGGCGGCCCTGATCGGACCCGGGCTGGGCCGGGACCGCTCCACCTGGCGGCTGATCGGCGATCTGGTCCTGGAGGTCGGCTGCCCGCTGGTGATCGACGCCGACGCGCTGAACGCGCTCGCGGAAGGCCGGCGGGCGCTGTCCCGGCTGCCGCAGGGGCGGGTGCTGACGCCGCATCCGGGAGAGATGGCCAGGCTGACCGGCAGCCCGGTGCCTCGCGACCAGCCGGGTCGGGTTGAGGTCGCCCGCCGGGCGGCGGAAGCGTGGAAGGCCGTGGTGGTGCTGAAGGGCGCCCGGACCGTGGTGGCGGCGCCCGACGGCGAGGTCTCGGAGGACCCGCACGAGGTGCCCGCGCTGGCCAGCGGCGGTACGGGGGACGTCCTCGGCGGGCTGATCGCGGGACTGATCGCCCAGGGGCTGCAGCCCTTCACGGCCGCGGTGACCGGTGTCTACATCCACGGCGAGGCCGGGAGACAGGTCGCGGCCCGCCTCGGCGACGCCGGCCTCCTCGCCTCCGACCTCCTGGGCGAGATCCCGTTCCTCCAGAAGCTGCTCCGCGAAGGCCGGCAGAGATGGCAGGTGGAGGCATAGCCTCGGGCTCGCACCGCTGGGCGGAGGTCGACCTGGGCGCCCTCAAAGCGAACGTGGCGCTGCTTCGCGGCCTGCTCCCGGCCGCGACCCGCTTCATCGCCGTGGTCAAGGCGAACGGCTACGGGCACGGCGCCCGCGAGGTCGCGCGCGCGGCACTCGAGGCCGGCGCCTGGGGGTTGGCCGTGGTCACCCTCGCCGAGGCGGCCGAGGTCCGCGACCTGCTGCCCCCAGAGCGGGTCCTGGTGCTGGGCCCGCTGCTGCCCGAGGACGCTCCCGAGGCGGTGGCCGGCCGGCACCTCTTGGGCTGCTCGTCGGTGGTTGTGGCACGGGCGCTGGAAGCGGCCGCCGGCGAGCGCCGGGTGCCCATCCACGCCAAGCTGGACACGGGCATGGGGCGCTACGGCGCGGACCCCGAGGAGTTCGCCGCGCTGCTGTCGCTGATCCGCGCCTCCAACCGGCTGGAGCTGGCGGGGACCTGGACCCACCTGGCCTCCTCCGACTCCGACCCGAGCTACACGGCGGAGCAGCTGGAGCGCTTCCTGGCCGCCACCGAGGGTCTTCCCGGGCTGCGCCACGTCGCCAACTCGGGCGCGGTCCTGCGCCATCCCGAGGCGGCCTTGGACGCGGTCCGGGTCGGGATCGCCCTCTACGGCTGCGGGGACCCGCGCCTGGAGCCGGTCCTGCGGCTGCGGGCCCGCATCGCGCACCTGAAGACGGCGCCGGCCGGCAGCAGCATCGGCTACGGGCGGACATGGACGGCCGGCCGGCGCACCCGGGTCGCGACCGTCACCATCGGCTATGCGGACGGGGTCCAGCGCGGCCGAGCCAACCGCGGCGTGGTCCTGGTCCGGGGGAGGCGGGCGCCGCTGGTGGGCGCCGTCAGCATGGACTCCATCACGCTCGACGTGACCGAGGTCCCGGGCGTCGAGCTGGGGGACGCGGCGACGCTGCTCGGCCAGGATGGCGAGGAGAGGATCCTGGCCGAGGAAGCGGCCGAATGGTCGGGCACCATCAGCTACGAGGTCCTGACCTCGATCGGCACCCGGGTCGAGCGGCATTACTCCCGCCGGTAGACTGGAACACCCGTGGCCGAGCAGACCGTCGAAGAGCAGGATTTCGGGACCGAGGCGATCGGCAACCTCGACGCCCTCTACCGCGGCGCGCTCCGCCTGACGCGCGACCCTGACAAGGCCCAGGACCTGGTCCAGGACACCTACGCCAGGGCCCTGCGCTACCAGCACTCCTACCAGGCCGGAACCAACATGAAGGCCTGGCTCTTCGCGATCATGCGCAACCTCTACTGGGACCGCTTCCAGAAGGCCAACCGGGAAGCCGTGAGCATCGACGACATCGGCGAGTTCGCGCTCTACGACCAGATGCGGGACGACCTGGGAGAAGGCCCGGAGACGGAGGTCCTGGACCGCATCGCGCGGGGCGAGGTGGTGGACGCGATCGAGAAGCTGAGCCCGCTCCATCGGGAGGTGGTGCTGCTGGTCGACGTCGAGGGCTTCTCCTACAAGGACGCGGCGACCGTCCTCGGGGTGCCGATCGGGACCGTCATGTCGCGCCTCCACCGCGCGCGGCAGCAATTGCAGAAAGACCTATTTGAATACGCGGTGGAATCGGGTATCGTGCCCGGTGGTTTGAATAAGCGGTCCTGAAATGTACGACTGCGAAGATTGCATCCGCCGTCTCGACCAGTTGGTCGACAAAGAGCTCAGCCCTCCCGAGGTCGAGGAGATTCACGTCCACCTCGACGAGTGCGGCGACTGCACCAAGCGCTACCGCTTCCAGGAGGGTCTGAAGCGGCTGGTGAAGGTCTCCTACCAGGAGCAGAAGGCCCCCGACGCGCTCCGCGAGCGCCTGCGCCAGCAGCTCGGCGCGTAGGCGGCCGCACCGCGGCCCGCCGCGGGAATGTTCTCGGCTGTATCCCAGTTGTGTATTAGCTGGTACTCAGTCGGAAGGTTTCAGTGGGGGCCGGGCCTTGTACGAGGACGCGAATCGTGCCATCTGGACCGCGTATCGCCGCTCGCGGAGCCGGCGGGCGAGCCAGGGTCATTTCCCAGCGCTGATCCAGGCCATCGACCAGCTGCTCTTCGAGCTCGAGGAGCTGAACCTGACCGGCGTCGACCGGGTGCCGGGCAGGCTGCGCGAACGCTCGTCGAGGGTGCTCGCGTTCGTGCCCGTCGAGGATCCCGAGGAGATCCGGATCCGGCACCGGGTGGTGCCGATGATGGACACGCTCTTCCGGGCCCAGGAGCTGGTCTTCCGCGCCAAGGACCCTGACCGGCCGTCCGAACACGACGACGAGGAGCGCTCGGCCTAGCGGTCCTTTCGTTACCTGTTCGCCTCCTGCGCGTCATTCTGCGCATGAACAGCCGGACCTTCTCACCACTCTTGCAACTCCTGGTCGTCGCCCTGGCCGTGGTGGCCGTCGCAGCCTGCGGAAACCTGGCCTCCTCGACGACGGGTGGCGCCGGCGGCTCTGCCGGAACCAGCGGCGGCGGCGCGGCAGCCGGCGGTACCGCCTCGACCGCGAAGAGCACGGCGGTGCAGCCCGCGCCCAACCCCGGCGACCTGGTGCCCCCGATCGCGGAGGGCCCGCGCGTCATCCGGACCGCCAACGTCTCCGTCGAGGTGGCCAACGGCCGTTTCGACACCACCCTCGACCGCCTCTTCAGCATCTCGACCGGCCTCGGCGGCTACATCTCCGGCTCGACCGCCAGCACCGACACCGGTGCGCTGCGCTCGGGCACGATCACCTTCCAGGTCCCCACCAGCAAGTTCAACCAGGCCCTGGCCGAGGTGCGCGGTCTGGGCAAGATCCAGAACTTCAACATCGGCGGCCAGGACGTCAGCCAGCAGTACATCGACCTCCAGTCGCGGCTCAAGAACGCCGAGGCCCAGCACGAGGCGATGCTCGCCCTGCTCAGCCAGGCGCACACGGTCAGCGAGATCATCGCGGTCCAGAACCAGCTGGGGACCATCACCGGCCAGATCGAGCAGCTCAAGGGCCAGATCGACTACTACGACCACGCCACCTCCTACTCGACCATCTCGGTCGCGGTCCACGAGGCGGCGGTGGTCGCCAGGGCAGCCGACAGCTGGGGCTTCACGACCTCGGTCTCGAACGCCCTCCACGGCTTCGTCAACACCCTCGACTACATCCTGGTCGGGCTCGGCAACGCCGGACCGGTCGTGGTGCTGCTGCTGCTCGGCCTGCTGGCCTGGAGGTTCCGCCGCCGGCTCGCGCTGTAAGTTGGTGGGCGTGCTGGAAGCGGCGCGCCTCTACGCGATCACGCCGGACGCGGAGCCGGCCACGATCCTGAACCTGGTCGGCGCCGTCCTGAGGGGCGGCGCCGATGTCGTCCAGCTGCGTCACAAGCTGCTGGCGCGGGGCGAGCTCCTGGAGCTGGCCAGAGAGGTCGGCAGCCTGGTCCGCGAAGCCGGGCGCGTCTTCATCGTCAACGACCACCTCGACCTGGCCCTGCTGGCCGGCGCCGACGGCGTCCACCTGGGGCGGGACGACCTGCCCGTCGAGGCCGCGCGGAGGGTGGCCGGCCGGGAGTTCCTGATCGGCGCCTCCGCGAACACGCCGGAGCTGGCCCGGGCGGCGGTGGCCGCCGGCGCCGACTACCTGGGCGCCGGCCCCGCCTTCCCGAGCAGCGTCAAGGCGGAAAAGGCGGTGATCGGGCCCGCCGGGGTCGCCGCCGTGGCCAAGGCCGTGCCGGTGCCCGTCTTCGCGATCGGGGGAGTGGAGCCGGGGAACGTCGCCGAGCTGGTGGCGGCCGGCGTCCGCCGGGCTTGCGTGATCCGCGGCCTCGCCGACGCGTCTGACCCGGAGGCGGCCGCCCGCGAGCTCAAAGCGGCCCTGGTGGTGTGAGGCTCGACCAGCTGGGAGAGGCGGAACTGGTCCGCCTTCTGGTCCCGCTCCTACCCGCTCGCGAGCTGGTGATCGGCCCCGGCGAGGACGACGCGGCTGCCTGGGAAGAGCCCGGCGGCGGCTTCACGGTGGCGTCGAGCGATTCCAGCGTCGAGTCGGTGCATTTCGACCTCGGCTGGCAGGCGCCCGAGGACGTGGGCTGGCGCGCGCTCGCGGCCGCCCTGGGGGACCTGGCCGCGAAGGGCGCCCGGCCCAGCCACGGCCTGGTCTCCATCTCCGCGCCGCGCCATTGGCAGGTCGAGGCCTTCCTGGGGATCTTCCGGGGAGTCTCCGAGCTGGCGGCGCAGGTCGGGCTGAGCGTGGTCGGGGGCGACACCACCGAGACGCCGGGGCCGGCCGTGATCGCGATCACGGTGCTCGGCCGGACCAACAGCCGGCCGCTGCCGCGCTCGGCGGCCAAGGCCGGCTGGGCACTGGGCGTGACGGGACCTTTGGGCACAGCTGCGCTGGCCCTGGAGGCGCGCCGGTCGCTTCGCCTGCTCCCGAAGATCGAGGAGGGGGAACGCCTCCATGGGTTGGGCCTGGTCTGCGGCGACATCAGCGACGGCCTCCAGGCCGAGCTCCAGAAGTTCGAGGCGATGTCCGGCTGCGGCTGTGAGGTCGAGGAGGCCCTGGTGCCCGCGGCGGCCGGCGCCAGCCGCGCGCTGGCGTTGGTCAGCGGCGAGGAGGCCGAGCTGCTCTGCGCCGGGCCGCCGGAGGTCGTCGGTGCTGCCGGGTTGACCGCCATCGGCAGCCTGCGGGCCGAAGGCGGCGTCGTCCTGATTGACGCGGAGGGCAAGCGGCACGCAGTCGCGGCCGGCGGCTACCAGCACTTTGACTGAGCGCGTCACGCGCTCGGCGGCGGAGACCGAGGCGCTGGGCGAGGAGCTGGCGGCCAGGCTGGCTCCCGGGGACCTGCTGCTGCTGGCCGGCGGGCTGGGCACGGGGAAGACCACCTTCGTGCGCGGGCTGGCGCGGGGCCTCGGCGCGACGGCGACCGTCCAGAGCCCGACCTTCACGCTGGTCCGCGTCTATCCGGGCCGGGTGCAGCTCGCCCACGTCGACCTCTACCGGCTCGAGAAGAGCGCCGAGCTGACCGACCTCGGCCTCGAGGAGCTGCTCGAGCAGGGTGTCGTGGCGGTGGAGTGGGGCGACCGGCTGGTCGTCGACGGCAATCGTTCCATCCGGGTCGGCTTTGAGCACCGCTCCGAGAACGAACGGGTGGTCTCCCTGCCTTGAGGCTGGCCATCGACACCTCCTCGGCCCGCTCGGCGGTCGCCGTCCTGGAAGGCCCCAAGGTGATCGCGGAGGTCGTCAAGCCCTCGGGCCGAGACTTCGAGGTGGCCGCCGAGGTGGCTCGCCTGCTGCCCGACCCCAAGGCCCTCGACAGCGTGCTGGTCGCGCTCGGCCCCGGCTCCTTCACCGGCCTTCGGCAGGGCATCGCCTTCGGGGTCGGACTGGCGCTCGCGCTGGGGGTCCCACTGCTGGGCATCGGGACGCTCGAGCTGGCGGCGGCGCGGGCGAGGCAAGCCGCGCTGGCCGTCTCCGACGCCGGCCGGGGCCGGGTCTACTGGCTGGCGCCGGATGGGCGCCGGGGTGTCGACGAAGCGGCCTCGCTGCCGACTGAGTGGAAGGCGGTCGGATGGCTGCGGCAGCCGCCGGCGGAAGTCGACTTCCTGCCCGAGCCGGCGCTGCGAACCTTCGGCGAGGCCGTCCTCGCCGTCGAAGGAAAGGCGCAAAAAGTTGACTATGCTACGGTCAGGCCACAGTACATGGAGGACTTCGGGCGGCTCGTCTGATGGTTCAGCTCCGCCAGCAACTGAGCATCGAGCCCATGCGGGAAGGCGATGTTCCCGTGGTCCAGGAGATCGAGCGCGAGATCTTCTCTACGCCCTGGCCGCGCAACGCCTACTACCGGGAGCTGGCCAGCCGCAACACCGCCCACTACATCGTGCTCAGGCGCGACAGCGAGGTCATCGGCTACGGCGGCATGTGGCGGATGTACGACGAGGCGCACGTGACCACCATCGGCGTCCGCCGCGACCAGCAGCACGGCGGCTACGGCCGCATCGTTTTCGCGGCGCTGGTCCAGGCCGCCTACGACCTCGGCGCGAAGTGGATCACGCTCGAGGTCCGGACCAGCAACGACAACGCCCAGCGGATGTACGAGGCGTTCGCCTTCAAGGTCATCGGCCGGCGGCGCGGCTACTACACCGACAACGGTGAGGACGCGATCGTGATGTGGTCCGACTCCATCTACTCGCCGCGCTTTCGCAAGGCCTTCGAGGAGAACCTGGCCCGGATCGACGCCGAGGTCGCCGGCCTTCGCCGCGACCCACCATTAGCCTGACGCTCGGGGTCGAGACCAGCTGCGACGAGACTTCGGTGGCGGTGGTCGAGGACGGCCGCCGGGAGCTCGTCAACCTCATCTATTCGCAGGAGGCGCTGCACCGCGGCTTCGGCGGAGTGGTGCCGGAGGTGGCTGCCCGGGCTCACCTGGAGAAGCTGCCGGCGCTGGTGACCGAGGCGCTGGACCGGGCCGCCCTGGAGGGGATCACCGACCCGCACCAGCTTCAGCAGATCGTGCGCCGTATCGTCGGCCGCTGGGTCAACGACACGTACCGCCGCCGCCCGATGATCGTCCCGAACGTCGTCGAGGTCTGATCAGGCGGCCAGCTGGGCCGGATCGAGCGTCACGTTGACGATGGTGCCGTCGGTATCGACGACGACGGGAAGTTCGGTTTCCGTGCCGGCCGGAGCGATCGTCTGGCGCCATTCGCCGTCCTTGTCCCGTAGCCGGACGACGACTGCCGGACACGGGCCAACCTCGTATGCGAGCGGCCCGCGTCCCGGTGCAGCACGGCGGGTTAGTCGAAGTCGCCGGTGATGGCGCGGGTCAGGTCCCGTACCGCGGCGTCGCGGGTACCCAGCGGCTTCAGGTGGTACAGGTGCTCGATGGTGGCGAGGATTGACGTGGTGTCGTGGGAGGTGCTGTCGACCGCGAACCGCTGCCGCAGCTCCGGCGAGATGATCAGCGCCGGGACGCGGGTACCGGGGCCGAAGCGGTCGGAGATCCCGGGCCGGGTCGGCGGCGAGACGTGGTCCCACTGACCGCCGAACTCGTCGTAGGTGACGATGATCGCGGTGCTCTTCGCCTGCGGCCCGGACTCGATCGCCTTGATCAGGTCGACCAGGTGGTCGCTGCCGTTGTGCTCGCTGGCGTACCCGGGGTGCTCGTTCTCCTCACCGACCGGCTTGACGAAGCTGACCGCCTTGAGGTGCCCGGTCTTCGCCGCGTCGATGAAGTTCACCTCGTCCTGCAGGTGCGCCCGGCCGGGGGTACCCGGTGCGTAGTTGGCGAAGTAGTTGAACGGCTGGTGGTGGAACTGGAACAGCGCGTCCGGGCAGTTCGGGTACA
>Ga0209059_1001637_pt1 | contig 10265 bp, 10 predicted proteins | sample GraSoiAngelo_151_FD_186165 | JGI IMG/M metagenome (GOLD analysis project Ga0209059, IMG submission 186165) | Grasslands soil microbial communities from the Angelo Coastal Reserve, California, USA - 14_1009_12_20cm (SPAdes) (version 2) | ecosystem: Environmental > Terrestrial > Soil > Grasslands ...
CAGATGCTCACCGGCGTTCCGGCGCACGTTGACGGCCGGATGCTGGCCATTGCGGAAGCGGCCGGTGGCAGCGTCATCAATCGTGACCGGATGTGGCACTACGTCGAAGGGGTCCAGAACTGGAATCCGATCTGGCCCAACCACGGCATCCGGATCCTGCCCGGTCCGTCATCGATGTGGTTCGACGCGTTGGGCAACCGCCTGCCGGCCCCGCTGTTTCCGGGCTTCGACACCCTGGGCACGCTCGAGTACCTCAGAAAGACGGGCTGTGACTACTCCTGGTTTGTCCTTAACCAGCGGATCATCAAGCGCGAGTTCGCCCTCTCGGGGTCGGAGCAGAATCCCGATCTGACGAACAAAAACATCCGGCTGCTCCTGCAACGGGCCATATCGAAGGCGGGGCCGGGGCCGGTTGAGGCCTTCAAGCAGCGCGGTGCTGACTTTGTCGTCGCGCCGAATCTCGCCGAGCTGGTCGAGGGGATGAATGCGCTGCAGCCCGAAGCCCGACTCGACCCGCAAAAGCTCGAGGAGGCGATCGCGGCCCGTGATCGCGAGATCGACAATCCCGCCACCGGCGACGCGCAGGTGCACGAGATCCGTGCCGCGCGGCGCTACCTCGGTGATCGCCTGATCCGGGTCGCGCGGCCGCATCGATTGTTGGACCCGGCTGCCGGTCCGCTGATCGCGGTGCGCTTACGGATCCTCACTCGGAAGTCGCTTGGCGGGCTGCAGACCGATCTGTCAGGCCGCGTGCTCCGCTTGGACGGCAGCCCATTGCCTGGGCTCTATGCCGCGGGCGAGGTGGCGGGCTTCGGCGGTGGCGGCATGCACGGCTACCGATCGCTGGAAGGGACCTTCCTGGGTGGCTGCCTGTTCTCCGGCCGGACCGCGGGTCAGTCGGCGGCGGCGGCGGTAGGGTGACCTAGCGGCGGGAAGGTATCAGGTCGAGGGCACGGCGGCCGCGGAAGCGATAGATCGAGAAATCGGAATCGAGCGTGAACACGCGGGCGATTTGGTAATCGAGGCGATTCGCAAGGATGTCATCTGTACGTTCGGCAACGGCATCACGAATGATGCGCGATTCCGGAATGCGCGCCAGGCGAGCGGCCTCGCGGAGGCGTGCTTCAATTCTGGCACCAAGGCGAACGCTTTTCACGAACGCCGGTGTATCACGTTGGGCGACCATTTGTAATCCATCAGGAGGAATCGAACTGGAGGTTCTATCCGCCTTCGGCGCCACGGTCGCCACTTGAGCTGAATGTGTAGACGAGCGCCGAGATCGGGACGAGGGCCGCGAGCACTGTGACCACCGGAATGAACCGGTCGGGGCTATCTCGGAAGATCGCCAGGCTGGCGACCGGCCCGAGGACGCCAATCAGGGTGATGACGCCAAGCCCAATGGCCCAGGCGCTCGACGCGCGTTCGCGGGACGCGTCCGAGAACGCGGCCAGACCGGTGGCCGCCGTGGCCACCAGGATCAGCAGCGGCAACAGCAAAGACAATGAGATAAACCAGTCGCAGCCGGCTCCGGCGCAATTGCTGGCGAGAACCCGCAGCACGTGAAAACTGATCAGCATCGCGAGCGTAACGAGCGCGAGAACCCGGATCGTCAGAGCACGAGCGCCATCGGGCTCTGCAGCAACCGCTTGACCTCCTGGAGGAACTGCGCCGCGGTCACTCCGTAGAAAACCCGATGGTCGACGGATAGCGTGACGCGCATCCGCTTCCCCGGCACCACCTGACCGTCCTTGACCACGGCCTTGTCCTCGATGGAGCCGACCGCGAGGATCCCGGAGTCGGGTGGATTGATGATGGCCGTGAACTGGTCGACGTCATACATCCCGAGGTTGGAGATGCTGAAGGTATTGCCGACATAATCCTGGGCGGCCGCCCGGTTGGTACGGGAACGCTCGATGAGCTGCCTCGACTCGTGCGCGATGTCCTTGAGGGACTTCTGGTCCGCATTGCGCAGCACCGGCACGATCAGCCGGTCGGGGAGCCCGACCGCGATCCCAACATTGATGTCGCGCTTTCGTTCGATCCGGCCGTCCGCCCAGGAGGCATTGACCTCTGGGAATTTCGTCAGGGCCAGCGCCACGGCCTTGATGACCAGGTCATTGATGCTGATCGCTTCGTCTTTGCTCACCGCTTCGTTGAACATCTGCCGGAGACGGACCGCGTCGTCCATGGCGATTTCCGACGTGACGTAGAAATGCGGGGCGGAGAACATGCTCTGGGCCAGGCGCATCGCGATGGTCGCCTGCATCTTCGATAGCTCGACGACTTCCACCTCGTCCTTGGGCCGCGCGACCGTCTGGCGCTCCGCTGGCGCCGGCGCGCTGGGTGCCGCCTTCGAGCGCTGTGCCCCTTGCTGGACGGCGGTCTCGACGTCTTCTTTCGTGATGCGGCCACCCGGGCCGGATCCGGTCACACGGCTCAGATCGACGCCCTGCTCCTCAGCGAGGCGCCGGGCGACGGGGGAGACTCGCTGCCGCTCGCCATCCTGCTGCTCCGCGGGACGGCGGATGGCGCTAAGCGCCGCCTGCGCGGCCGCGCCGACCTCCGTCCGATCGTCCGGTCCGCCCTGGGGGTACTGCTCACCGCCGCCAGGTTCGGGAGCGGCGTCTTGCTTCTTCGCCGCGGTCGCCATCGCCTTTTCGGCCTGCTCCACGTGCGCTTGTGCGTTGGTGGCCTGTGGCTTGGTCGGGGCCGCGCCCGCCGGCTTCGCTTTCTGCTCCGGCTCGGCGGCCTCCGGCTGCTCTTGCGGGGCTGCGGCCTTCTCCGCTTTTGGCGCTGCCTCGCCGGCGCCGCCAATCTCGGCGATGACCGCGCCGATCGGGGCGCTCTCGCCTTCGGGAACGACGATCTTGCTCAGCTTGCCCGATGCGTAGGCCTCCACCTCGATATTGGCCTTGTCGCTCTCGATCTCGACCAGCGGCTCGCCCTTCTTGACCTCTTCGCCTTCTTTCTTCAGCCAGCGGAGGATCTTGCCGGTCTCCATCGAGTCCGACAGGCGGGGCATCTGTACGTTTGCCATGGGGGCCGGCCTCTTAGTTCTTTCCGAGCAGGGCCTTCGCGGTCACCACCACGTCGGCCTTGCCGGGGAAGGCGATCTTCTCCAGCCGCTTGTTGTAGGGCGCCGGGACCTCGGCGGCGCCGATCCGGGCGACCGGGGCGTCGAGGTAGTCGAACGCTTCTTCGTAGACGCGGGAGGCGATCTCAGCGCCGACGCCATAGGAACGCCACCCCTCCTCGACGGTGATCAGCCGGCTGGTCTTCTTTACCGACTCGATCACGGGCATCATGTCGAGCGGTCGCAGCGCTCGCATGTCGACGACCTCGGCGCTGATGCCCTCCTTCTCGAGCTCGGTGGCGGCATCCATCGCCACGATCAGCATCCGCGAATGGGCGCAGATCGTGATGTCGTCTCCCTGGCGCTTGACGTCGTTCTTGTCGAGCGGCACCAGGTGCTCGCCGTCGGGGACCTCGCCCTTGACGGCGTAGGTGCCTTCGTTCTCGATGAACATCACCGGGTTGTCGTCACGGATCGCCGATTTCAGCATGCCCTTGGCGTCCGCGGGCGTGCCCGGGGCAACCACCTTCAGGCCGGGAACATGCGCGAACCAGTTTTCGTGGCTGTGCGAGTGCTGGGCGCCGAGCTGGTGGCCGCCGCCCCCGGGCGTGCGGATGACGAGCGGCACCTTGGTGCCGCCGCCGAACATGTATCGGATGTGGGCCGCGGCGTTGACCACCTGGTCCATTGCCACCATGATGAAGTTGACGGTCATCATCTCGGCCACCGGCCGAAGCCCGGACATGGCGGCGCCAATCGCGGCGCCGACGATGATCTCTTCGGCGATGGGGGTGTCCAGTACGCGCTTCTCGCCGAACTCTTTCATCAAGCCGCGAGTCACCTTGAAGGAACCGTCGTAGAGGCCGATGTCCTCGCCGAGCAGGAACACCGATTCGTCGCGCTTCATCTCTTCGCGTAAGGCCTGGTTGAGGGCGTCGCGCATGGTAAGGACCGGCATCAGGCCGCCCCCGCTTCGGCGTAGACATCGCGGAAGAGCTCCTTCGGATCGGGCTCCGGGCTCTCCTCCGCGAATTTGACGGCGGCCTCCACCTCGGCGGTGACCTCCTCGTCGATCTTCTGGATCTCTTGATCCGTGAGCAGCTTCTGCTGCTTCAGGTGATCGCCCAAAGTCAGGATCGGGTCTCGACCCTGCCACTCCTTGATCTCGTCCTTTCCCCGGTAGGTGTCCGGGTCGGACATCGAGTGCCCGCGATAGCGATAGGTGACGCACTCCAGCAGGCTGGGCTCGTGCTTCGCACGGGCCTGCTCGACCAGCTGGTCGGTGATGCGGCGCACCGCCAGCACATCCATCCCGTCGACCCGTTCGCCGGTCATGTTGTAGGCGCACGCCTTCTTCCAGATCTCGGTGACGGCGGAGGCGCGGTTGACGGCGGTGCCCATCCCATAGAGGTTGTTGACACAGACGAACACGATCGGCAGGTGCCAGAGCTTGGCGACGTTCAGCGACTCGTGGAAGGCGCCGATGTTGGTGGCACCGTCGCCGAAGATGCTCATCACCACCTCGTCTCTCTCCCGGTAGGTGATGGAGTAGCCGGTGCCGCAGGCGATCGGGAGCGCCTGGCCGACGATCGCATAGCCCCCGTAGAAGCGATGCTCCTGGCTGAAGAGGTGCATCGACCCGCCGCGCCCGTGCGACGTGCCCGTTTCCTTGCCGAAGAGCTCCGCCATGACGGCGTTGGGCTCGATCCCTTTGGCGATCGCGTGCCCATGTTCTCGGTAGGTGCTGTAGACATAGTCGTCCGGCCGTAGGGAGGAAATGGTGCCGACGATGGTCGCCTCCTCGCCGATGTTGAGGTGACAGAACCCACCGATCTTGGCCGCCTGGTACATCTCCGCCGTCTTCTCCTCGAAGCGGCGGACCAGGAGCATCTCCCGGTGGAGCTTGAGCAGTGTCGCCTTGTCCGAAAGCGTGGCCGGCGATTTGCTTTCGGCGGGTCGCTGCTCGACTTTCATGATGGCTCCTGGAATGGAGGTGGCTGGAATCGGTGCAAAATCGCTTCTATTGTATCTATCGATGATTTTTATAGATGCCTGCCTGGGCGATAGTTAGAGGCGCAGCCCGCAAGCTGCGAAAACGCCCGGCCCGTCGGCTCAAATAGCCGGCGACACCGGGCGTCAGCATCGGCGCTGAAGAATTTCGGCTCAGCAGTTCCAGGTCAGGTCGCTGTCGAAGCCGCTGCCGGTCCAGGTCAACTTGCCGTCAAAGGTCCCGGCATGGTCCACGTTACGGGCGCCGGTGGCGGTGCGGGTGGTGCAGGCGCCGGTGACCCTGACGTGACCATCCTGGGATTCGAAGGTCGTCGTCATCTTCGCTGTCGGGTCGCCGACCAGGCTCACCGTGTAATGCCGGTAAAAGACGTGGCTGCCATCAGGCGCGACGAAGAAATAGAGGTTGCCGTCATTCGGTGCGTTGTAGGTGTGATTCGGGCACAAGTCGTCCTTGGCCGCGTCACAGCTCGCAAAGGCTTGTTTGACCGCATCAGCCGCGGCCCTGGAGGCCGCCGGCGTCAGGAGATCGTGAAACTCGACCGAGGCCGTGCTGGACGGAACGCTCACGTCGACCGTGTGGGTCTCGCCCGCGACGATGTCGGTGGCGGCCATCGCGGCCCGGTGCTCGCCGCTGATCACCGCGATCGCGGAGCCACTCGAGTCGGGAAGCGTCACCCCATCGATGGTGATGGCGCCACCCTGGTTCGGATAGGTGAAGTTGATGGTTCCGGTCGGCGCAACGACGCGCCACGAGGGGTACAGCAGCCAGTGCATCTGGCTGGTGTCTTTCACCACCCGAAAGTCGATGCTGCGGCGCGAGCCATACCAGCCGAGCGAGGCGCTCACGATGGCGGTGTTCGCGTCGACTTGCCTCGTGCTCGTGACCCTCACCCCGGAGACCCGGGTGTTGCGAGAATCGCTCATCATGGCCGCCAGTGCGTCCCTGCCGAAGAACGCGTGGTAGGAGCCTTCGCCGCCCTGGAAACTGCCGTTCTGCCACATCCCGTTGACGTCGCCGCGTGATTGGGCACGCAGGTAATCGGAAAGCGTCTGTTGCGGGCTATAGGTCCCGGCCAGCAGCAGATTGGCGCCCAGCGCCGCACCGCCGAGCAGAATCGCGGCGATGGCGGCGCCAATCAGATAGGGCCGCTTTCGCCGACGCGCCCGAGGCGGCCCCACGCCATTTGGGGGTACGGGTTCGACCGCAGCCTGCGGGGTCGAGGGGAGATCGGCGATCGCCGTAAGCCCGCCCGTCTCTTCCATCGCTGAACCTCCAGTGAGCCTGAATTCGACCAGCTCACCGTAGGTCCCCGGCGCCGGGCCGTCATCACGGAACGTGATGAAAGTTAGTTGCGGCTTGCTCCGTTTGGCGGGTAGCCCGGCTGGGCGTGCCGTGCGGTCACGACCGTTTTGATGTTGCCCCGCACGTTGAAGTCGCCGACCACCTCCATCGAGCGCGGATCGAGCAGGGCGACGAGGTCGTCGAGGATCCGGTTGACCGCGGTCTCGTGGAACATCTCCTGGTCGCGGAACTTGTTGATGTACAGCTTGAGCGACTTCAGCTCCACCAGCTTCTGGTCCGGGATGTAGCGGATGCGAATCGTGGCGAAGTCAGGAAAGTTCGACTCCGGACAGAGACAGGTGAACTCCGGGATCGTGAAGTCGATCTCGTAATCGCGCTGTGGATTGTCGTTGACGACCGCCTCGAGCGTCGACTCCGCGATCATCTTGGCGCCGTATTTCATAGCCGTAATGCTACTGGCGCGGAGCCCAGTTGGAACCGTCCCAGATCCAGGTGTCGTTCAGGGGTCCGGTCTGCCCCTGGGTGAGGCCCTGGCCGCCGAAGAGCACCATCACGTGATGGTCGGTGTCGTAGACCATGGGCGCGTCGTAGCGGGCCGGCGGGCTCTGATTGGGTGACAGCCTGGACCAGGCGTTGCCGGCATACGCCCACGTATCGGCGGGTGGCGGGGAGACACCGGTGCCGAGGTTGCCGCCGAACAGCACGAGCTGGTGGCGCACGGAATCGCCCGCGAGACTCGGGATGCAGAGCGCGGGCGGCCAGATCCCGGCCGCCGGTCGGGGCGACCACTGGTGCCCGTCGAACCCATACAGGTTGCGGTCGTGGCTCTCGATGCAGTCGCCGAACCGCTCGACCAGGTTGGCGCCACTGAGGTAGGCGAGTCGGGGGCGGACGCCGCCGGGTGGGCCGCTCGCGGTCAGCGGGGCCCAGTCGCCGCCAGTCCACGACCACGTGTCGTGGAGCGGGCTCGGCATCGCGGTGCTGTCGTTCATCCCGCCGTAGAGGATGACCGCGCTGAGCGCGGCGTCGTAGGTCATGGATGCGCCTTCCCGCGGCGGTGGGGCGTGCAGCGGATGCCGCAGCTGCCAGGCGGTGCCGTCCCAGGCCCAGGTGTCATTCTGCTGGCCGGTGGCGGTGACGCCGCCGAAGAGAACGACCTGGCGGCTTACCTCGTCGTAGGCCATCGCGGCGCCCTGTCGCGCATCGGGATTGGCGGTCAGCCCCTGACGGTGCGTCCAGTCGGTCCCGTTCCAGGTCCAGGTATCGCCCAGCCGGGTCTGATCGCCGAGCCCACCGAACAGCACGGCATTGTGATGCAGCTGGTCATAGGCCATCGCGGTCTGGGACCGGCCGAGCGGGATCGTGGTCGAGCTGGCGGACGCGATCGGCGAGGGCGAGGCGCTTGCGGGCTGGCTCGACGGCGTCGGCTTCAAGGCGGCTGGTGATCCGCACGCGGCCGTGACGATGGCGGCCAACAGAATGAGTCGCTTCATCAGGTCGCCAGCCGAAACGGATTGAAGTCTGTGCCAATGTCGAATGGGTCCTGGCGTTCCCGTCGCTTGAGAAACGAGACGACGGCGTAGGTCACTGGCGTGGCTACGATTTCGTAAGCGGTCTTGAATCCCCATTGATAGAGGACGGTCCGCAGCAGCACCCCATTCGGAAGCACCCCGGCGAAGGCGATCGTGATGAAGATCGCCGAGTCGACGCCCTGGCCGATCAGCGTCGAACTGATGGTGCGACTCCAGAGCCAGCGGCCCTCGCTCGCAATCTTGAGCCGGGCCATGATGAAGGAGTTGAGGAACTCGCCGGCAACATAGGCGATGAGGGAGGCCACCAGCAGTCGCGGGGTGAAGCCGAGGATGCGCTCAAACGCCGCCTGGTCGTTGGGACTCCAGGCGCCCGGTGCACCCGGCAGCGCGCCGGCCGCCAGGATGAAGAGAACGAAGACGAGGTTGCTGGCGAAACCAAGCCAGATCACGCGTCGGGCGACGGCGTAGCCGTAGACCTCCGTCAGGACGTCGCCAAAGAGATAGGAGAGGGGAAAGACGACGACGGCGGCCCTTCTGCGGCACATTCTCGAGGCGCAGGGCCGGCGAACCGTCGCCAACCAGGCGGGCGCCAACCTGATCTATGGCGTCACCGCGGCCATGGTGAATCGCGCCACCTGGTCCGGCAGGCTGAACGCGAATGTTGGGCTGTTCGAAATCGATGAGGCGAGCCTGCCGCGGCTCGTCCAGGAAATCGCGCCCGGGACCATCATCGTGACCAACCTGTTCCGCGACCAGCTCGACCGCTACGGTGAGCTGGAGACGACGGCGGCGCACATCCGGCGCGCGCTGGTAAAGGGCCCCGAGGGTGTGACCGCCGTGCTCAACGCCGACGATCCGATGGTGGCGGCGCTGGGCGACGGACTGCCGCGGGTCGTGTATGCGGGGCTGGACGATCCAACATTGCTGCAGCCGGAGCTGAGCCACGGCGCCGACGCGAAATTCTGTCCGCGCTGCGGCAGCCCATTCGTCTTCGACGGTGCCTATTTTGGCCACGTCGGCCACTATCATTGCCCGCGCGGCGACTTTGCCCGGCCGTCGCCTGACGTCAGAGCCACGTCGGTTGCCATCGAGGGCATGGAACGGATGCGTCTGCGGATCAGCGAGGGCGCGCAAGAGGCCGACGTCGTCATCCCTCTCTCAGGCCTGTACAACGCCTATAACGTCGTCCTGGCGATAGCGGCGGCCCGGGCGCTGGGGGTTCCGCTCGCGCGCAGCGCCGCAGCGCTGCGGGACTTCACCCCGGCGTTTGGGCGGATGGAGCGCACCATGATCGACGGTCGACCGGCGGTGCTCCTGCTCGCGAAGAACCCCACCGGGTTCAATGAAGTCCTGCGCACTGCCATCCAGTTCGGCAAAGGCAGCTCCTTCTTGATCGCGTTGAACGACCGGATCGCCGACGGTCGAGACGTTTCCTGGATCTGGGACGTCAACTTCGAACAGCTCAAGGACGCTGCCGTGCATATCGTGGTGAGTGGCGACCGGGCGCTCGACTTGCGGGTGCGGCTGAAATATGCCGAGATCCCCGCCGACCGGATCGAGGTCGTCAGCGATTGGCGAAGCGCCCTGAAGCGAGCGAGCGCGTCGTGTGCGCGTTCGTACTCGACCCGGCGCTGCTGCGCGGCCCGCGCGTGGGCGCACCCATCGTACAATTCTTCTTCGAGAGCTTGCGGGTGCTGCGCGAGCAGCTGCGCGGGCGCGGCTCCGATCTCGCCGTGCTCGAAGGCGATTTCGGCCCCGAGCTGCTTGCGCTGGCGCGCCGTCTCAATGCGACGGCGCTATTCTACAATACCGATTACGATCCGAACGCGATCGCGCGGGACGAGCACGGTCGCGCGCGCGCGTTCCTGCAATTCGTGCCGTCGTACGGACGTGCTGCGGTGTCGTTGTCGTTCATGCGCCGCGAGCGGGAAACGCCGAACGGGTTGATGGAGTACCTCGTCGTCCGCTCGATCGAGGCGCTCCGCGCGCGCGGAGTCGACGAGGTCTCGCTCAATTTCGCCGCGTTCGCGCGGATCATCAAGCAGCCGAGCGGCGTCGCCGAACGCGCGGCTGCGCGAGCCCTCTCGGTCGGCGATCGGTTTTTCCAGATCGAAAGCCTCTACCGGTTCAACGCCAAGTTCTTCCCGCGCTGGGAGCCGCGCTACTTCATGTTCGACGGCCTCGCGGGTTTCCCGCGCGCGGCCGTCGCCGGCCTACGCGCCGAGGGCCAACTGCCGCTGTTCTCGCTCCGTCAACGCTCGACGCGCGAGCCGCCGACGATCGCCTCACGGCCGTCCGCGAACCGCACGAGCGCCTTTCCCTTCCCGTCGTAATCCGGCGACCAGAC
>Ga0209059_1001640_pt1 | contig 10261 bp, 12 predicted proteins | sample GraSoiAngelo_151_FD_186165 | JGI IMG/M metagenome (GOLD analysis project Ga0209059, IMG submission 186165) | Grasslands soil microbial communities from the Angelo Coastal Reserve, California, USA - 14_1009_12_20cm (SPAdes) (version 2) | ecosystem: Environmental > Terrestrial > Soil > Grasslands ...
TCGGCCGGTATGGTTTGCGCCTGTGGGAACTCGCGCGCGGCATCGACGAGAGCCCGGTCGTTCCGGACCGGCCGACACAGTCGATATCGGCCGAGGATACATTCGAGCATGACGTTCCGCTGGCCGAAACGGAGCCAATGATCCGGCGGCTCGCAGAAAAGGTCTGGTCCGCGTCGCGCAAAGAATCGCGGGCTGCGCGGACAGTAGTTCTGAAGCTGAAGACGAGCGAGTTCAAGATTCTCACTCGGAGCCATACACCTGGCTCACCTCCTTCCTCCTGTGAAGAGTTGACGGATATTGCGCTCAGCCTTCGGGAACGAGTGGAACTCAGCCCACAGCAGCGCTATCGGCTGGTTGGGGTGGGTCTGAGCAATTTTGAAGATCAAGAAGGTGACGCTGCGCAGGCGTACCTTTTCCCGGATGCAGAGATAGAGAGTGATAGTGGCTCACGCATGAATTCAGGATGATGGAAGCGCCATCCGCAAAAGGGGTAGCGCCTTCTGCACCGTGAAAAGCAGGCCTTTCACATTGATGTCGAAGGTCCAGTCGTAGAGCTCCTCGGTGATCGCGCCGAGCGCCGCAAACTTCGCGACCCCGGCATTGGCGAACACAATATCGAGTTTGCCCTTTTCTTGCTTGATTTGTGCAAACAGACGCTCAAGGTCGCCAAGATTCGACACGTCTCCTCGGATGGCTGTTACATTTCTGCCGATCTCCTTTACCGCCGCAGCCAACTCCGCCTCCCGTCGGCCCGTTATGAAGACGTACGCGCCTTCGTTGACAAACGCTTTTGCCGTAGCGAGACCAATCCCGCTAGTCCCACCGGTAATGAGTGCTGTTTTTCCTTCAAGCTTGTTCATGTACTTCCCTCCTTAGTTATGAGAGTCCCTATTTATTGCCCTGTGACCAGCACCATGCGGAAGCGCGCCTTGCCTTGCATCATGCGAGCGTACGCATCAGCAGCCTGTTCGAGCGGAAATGTCTCGATCATGGGTCGGATATTCTCCAGAACGCTAAAGGCAAGTGTGTCCTCGCTATCAATCGGCGTACCCGTCAGTGTTCCGTAAATCGAGCGCCCTCCAAAGACAAGCGGGAAGGCATTCAGCCGAATTTCGTCGTTTGGAACCCCGATTATGATCAGCTTGCCTCGTGCTGCAAGACCGGCCACAAGTGGCCCCATGGCATCACCACTGGTTCCTGTTGCCAGAATCGCTCTGGCCCCGCCCATACGCTGCAGCACCGCTGTGGCATCCTCGCTGGTGCTATCGATGTAGACGTGCGCGCCCAAATCTTTCGCAAGCTTCTCCTTCTCGCGTCCGCGTCCGATCGCAACAGTATGGAATCCCATCTGCCGCGCAAACTGGACACCCAGATGCCCAAGGCCGCCAATGCCCTGCACAGCAACCAGGTCGCCACCACGCAAGCCGGCGTTGCGAAGAGCGTTGTAAGTCGTGACACCCGCGCACAGGAGAGGAGCGGCTTCTGCTGATGTGAGCTCATCCGGAACAGAAGAGAGGGCGCGTGCTTCAGCGATCATCACTTCCGCATATCCTCCGTCGGCGGTCACTCCCGACACGACCGGGTTCTGACAATTCACAGGGTCACCACGTCTGCACGGCTCGCACACCCCATCCTCGCCGGCAATAAGGCCGACACCCACGCGTTGACCGATTTTCCATCTGGATACTCCGCTGCCCAGGGCTTCGATGTGGCCCACCACTTCATGCCCAGGAACGCGCGGCAGCTTCAAACCCGGATAAGTGCCAGTGACGGTGGCTGCGTCGGTGTGACAGATTCCGCATGCTTCCACCCGAATCCGAACCTGTCCCGCTCCAGGCTCGGAGACTTGTCGTTCCACTATTCGAAGCGTGCCCGGTGCGGAGACCTCCGCTGCTTTGTATGTGCTTGTCATTTGAATCCTCTATTCGTTTTGAACATTCTGTATTTCTGCGACAAAGATTTGTACTCGTTCCTGTTGCCGCCTCGATCCTGGTCCAGCTGGCAGATTTACGTCATGTGTTTCCCTGCGCTTGCGAAATCGTGTCAGATTGTGACGACGCCCCTACCGAAGGGGCGGCCCTCAACCAGATAACGGAGAGCTTCAGCCGCTACGGCCAGCGGGGAAGGTTTTAGCCACGATCGGTCTCATCAGTAGCCCCGAACTTGAACAAAATCTTCCCGCTGCGATTCGATTGCAAGGATTGTTTGAACGCTTCCTTGAACTGGTCGAGCGGGTACACCTGCTCCACTGCGGCGGAGAGCGATCCATCCGCTACCAGGTCTCCCAGCTTCTGGTAAACCTCTTTGATCTCTATGCGGGGCGCGTTGCGTATCCAATTAATGAGCCAGAATCCGTGGAGGCTAAGACCACGGTAGATGAGGTCTCCGGGCGAGACGGCAGGGAACTGCCCACTTTGAAGGGCGTAGACAACAATCGAGCCGCCAGGTTTAAGCGATTTTGCCAACTCGCCCACGGGAGTTCCACCCACCATATCGAGGACGAGGCTGAGTTTCTTCCCGTCGAGAGCCTCCTCAATGTCCTTGTGTAGGTTCTCGCCTTGGAGGACTACGCGGTCACCTCCCCACTGCCGCACCTGTTCGGCAGCTTCGTCCCGTCGGACGACATTCAGCGTCTTGACTCCCGCAAGCTTCGCGAGCGCCACAATGTACTGCCCCATGGCCGCGTTGGCTGCGGTTTGACCGATCCAGTCGCCGGGCATCAGGGAAACGTACCGGTTAAGCAAGAGATAGGCGGTAGCCGGGTTAATCCCTATCATCGAGAGTTGCAGGGGATCCGCTTCGTCGCTCATCGGCACGAGGTTGCGCACCGGGACGACAACTTCATCTGCCCAGGTGCCCTGCTCGTAGGTAGGAAGAATCAGGACTCGCTTGCCCCGCAGAGCCGCATCAACCTTCGATCCGATCTTGGCGACTCGGCCAACACCCTCCGCCCCTACCGAAGATGGGAAGGCCGGCCGGACGCCGTACATGCCACGGACGAACAAAAAGTCCGACGGATTCATCGGGGCCGCCTCCATCGAAATGAGAACATCCTCCTGACCAAGAGCCGGTTCGGAGACCGTGTTGAGTTCGATCACATCTGAAGGTTCGCCGTGAGCTATGAGCTGCAACTGCCGCATGTGAAAACTCCTTTCGTTCAAAACCTTTTACGGTTTGAGTGCGCCGCCGAAAGGCGGCGGCCGAGATCGCGGATGTCCTATCCGGGGAATGAACTACCGAACATCGGATTCCCGCTCTTGGATTGCACCCGTGTTGCTTCGTCTTGGATGACATCCCAGTGCTCGACCAAAACCCCTTCCTCCATGACGAGGATGTCGGCGGCTATCCAACTAGCTGGAGCGCCGGAACCGGAAAAGCGTCCGTGCACGATCACGAGATTACCTTCAGCCACGATCATGTCGTGCTCGTAGTTCAGCGTGTCCGGCGGACTCTTGACGAGTCCGAAGAGTCCGTCGCGTCCCGGAGCAATGTGGGCACTGTGCTGAATGTAATTCGGTGACCAGAACCTTTCCGCCGCCGCGTAATCGCGCTTATTGAACAGGGTTTCGATCGCTTCTAGAACGATGGCCTTATTGTTTGCGGCTGTTGATTTGCTCGTTTTGCCCTCTCTTCTTTGGTGTATGTCCTCAGCTTCCGCTTTTGGGTCCATCGATCGTTTCCTGATATTCGCGGCCCTTAAGAACAAGAATCCTGGCCTTTGCTAAACCAGCGATCTGGATTATTGTTATAATCCATCTACAGGATTAGATTCGTAATCCTGATTTAGTTGCAGTTTATTTTTCGGGGGAGGGCTACATGGGCCATTCCAAGGCGCAAAAAACGAGGACTCATAAGCGCATCGTTAGCATTGCGTCAAAGAGATTCCGGGAAAAAGGACTCGCAGGATTCGGAATCGCTGAGCTAATGAAGGAAGCCGGTCTTACGGTAGGCGGGTTCTACAAGCACTTCGATTCGCGTGACGATCTGGTTGCCGAAGCGGTTAGCTCGGCCTTCGGCGGCTGGAAACGTCGAGTGGACGCTGCCAAGGCTGGCGGGCCATCGGTATCCCTCGCAAAGTTGATCGACGACTATTTGAACGAAGCGCACCGCGACAATCCCGGCACGGGCTGTGCCTTCAGTGCGCTAGCGGCAGAGATCGGACGCAGCCATGAGCGGACCCGAGCCCTCACAACCGAGCAGGTCCGCAACGATATTCAATTGATTGCGGGTCTGATTCCCGACAACGAGCCGCATGCTGCGAGGGCGCAAGCGATCTTAACCTTTAGTGCGCTCGTCGGGGCTATGTCTTTGGCACGCGCGGTATCGGATGAGGCGCTATCGCGGGAAATACTAAAGACCGTGGCAGAACGCTTGAAGAATTCCGCCTCAAAGCACCCCTTTCCTGACCAGCGTCTGTAGACTCCGATTTACCTCGATAAAAAGAATCCTTATATAAGGATAGTAATCTCATATGCTGTTTGCCCCACGCGGGGCAGCGAAACTTGCGACGGAGGGAGTTCTTATGTTTCGTAAATTGATCGCCACCGACAACGACAGTGCTACGACTATTCTTCGATTGGTGCTCGGAGTGATCTTCTTCGCCCACGGCGCCCAGAAGATGCTCGGATGGTTCGGTGGTTATGGCTTCACCGGCACGATGGGCTTCTTCACGGGAGTCCTGCACATTCCGGCCGTATTCGCATTTCTGGCCATCGCCGCAGAATTCTTCGGCGGATTGGGTCTCATCTTCGGACTGCTCACTCGCCTTGCGTCCTTTGGAGTTTTTTGCAACATGATCGTGGCCGTCGCGATGATTCATGGTCAGTTCGGCTTCTGGATGAACTGGACGGGAGCACAGAAGGGAGAAGGTTATGAATACCACCTCCTCTTGCTGGCGGCGTCGGCCCTTCTGATGATTCGCGGCGCAGGAGCAGCTTCCGTGGATCGCCTACTGTCTTCTTTCACGAACATCACGATCGAGGCCCCGGCCCGGCCCCAAGCTGCCTGATTGGAACTATGGTGAAAAAGAGCGATCGCATTACAGCACCTCGGCTCTGGTTGGTAATTTTTAAGAGTTATCGTGTGCTAAGCCTGCTCGCTGAGCGGAGTATCGCCAACACGGGCCTGTGCCTCACGGATTTCGCTGCGCTCGAAGCTCTCTTACACAAGGGCCCGCTCACGATCTCGGAGATCCAGGACAAGGTGCGCCTAGCCAGTGGCTCGATGACTGCTGCAGTAGATCGCCTCGAAAAACTCGGGTTAGTTGTACGCAAGGCGAGCCCAAGTGATCGACGGGCGCGGGTCGTTCACCTGACCGCAGAGGGTAAGCGGCTGGCGGCATCGAGCTTCGAGCGGCATGCAAAGGACCTTGAGGCGCTCATGTCAGCACTGTCCGAAAAAGAGATGGAACAACTCCACGGATCGCTCAAGAAACTTGGGTTCTTCGCAGCGGAAAAACTTGAGGAACAACAGGCGAAGCCCAAGAGCAGGTGATAGCGCTGGTAGCTAGTCCCTTCTCTAACGAGAAGGGAGGTTTTGTGAACACTATGTCAATTTCTGATGCAGCCAAGTCAGTTGTGCGCCGAAACACAGAGGAAGTTCAAGGCCAGGGGAAGTTCGAAGTCTTCGACCAACTCTTCGCCGATGATTTTGTCGATCACACAACGCAGCCCGGAACAACTCCAGACAAGGCCGGCGTACGCAAGCTGTACACGTACTTGCGGCAGGCGTTTCCAGACTTTCACGCTGAAATCCACTGGCAGCTTGCCGACGGCGACTGCGTGACCACCTTTAAAACGTATCACGGAACCCACGAGGGCCCGTATCTTGGAATTGCTCCGACCCACCGAAAAATCCAGTTTGAGACTGTCGATGTGATGCGCGTACAGAACGGAAAGATTACCGATCATTGGGGGGTCGCCAACCTGCTGTCCCTCATGCGGCAGATTGGTGGCTGGACTCCGCCGCCCGGAATCTAAGCTTGCTGTCTGATTAATCCGACTCGCGTGACAAACAAGGAGTCTCTCGATTTCGCATGATCGGTACTTGGAAACCGCACCAGAAGGGAGAAAGAGGAAATGCTGAAATTGGAATCATCGTCGGTAGTACGCGGCCAGGACGGAAAGCCGCAGCCGTTGCAAAATGGGTGCACGATATCCTGAAAAGCCGCAAGGACGCGCAATTTGAGGTTGTCGACATCGAGGATTACAAGCTACCGCTCCTCGATGAGCCTGTGCCGCCCATAATGCATCAGTATGGCCAGCCGCACACTAAGAGATGGAGCGAGAAAATTGCCTCGCTCGACGCCTATATTTTCGTCACCCCCGAATACAACCATGCCACCTCGGCGGCGTTGAAGAACGCGATCGATTTTCTCTTCCACGAATGGAACAACAAAGCGGCTGGTTTTGTCGGATACGGCGGTGCGGGCGGTGTCCGAGCGGTCGAAAACTTGAGGCTGGTCATGGGTGAAATCAAGATTGCAGATGTTCGAGCCCAGGTGGCGCTCTCGATGTGGACGGACTTCGAGAATTTTACGACCTTTAAGCCGCACGAGCAGCACGACAAAGCTGTGCACTTAATGGCGGACGAGGTTATTGCTTGGGGCGGAGCACTGAAGGGGTTAAGAGCGGCTCACTGAAAAACATTTCAGCACAGTCTGCGGTCCACGACCCAGCGTGCGCGGGCCAAGAACCTCAGGAGTCATAAGATGCAGATCGGTGTCGACAGTTTCGGAGCAGTCATTTCTGACCCGGCTACGGGTCTGACCGTGAGCGCTCTCCAACGCATGGACAATCTGCTGGATGAGATTGTCTTGGCCGACGAGGTTGGCCTCGATGTTTTTGGCATCGGCGAACATCACCGCAGCGAGTTCGTGGATTCGGCTCCGCCTGTGATCCTGGGTGCGGCGGCTGCGCGCACCAAGAACATTCGCCTAACAAGTGCCGTAACCGTACTCAGCGCAGCCGACCCGGTCCGAGTCTTTCAGGAATTCGCGACCCTGGACCTGATTTCCCATGGGCGTACGGAGATCGTTGCGGGACGAGGTTCGTCAATAGAGGCTTTTCCCCTATTCGGTTTCGATCTTGAGGACTATGACTCGCTCTTCTCAGAGAAGCTGAATCTCCTCCTCAAGATTCGCGAGAACACCCATGTTCACTGGACTGGTAAGCACCGTTCTCCTCTCACAGGACAGGCGGTCTATCCCCGTCCACTCCAGAATCCGTTGCCCATTTGGGTTGGCGTCGGCGGCACTCCCGAATCATTCGTTCGCGCCGGCACACTCGGACTTCCGTTGATGGTCGCCATTATCGGCGGAGAACCCAAGCGATTTCGCCCCCTAATCGACCTTTACCGCGAAGCTGGGCGCCGAGCTGGCCACTCCGCCGAGAAACTCATTGTCGGACTTCACGCAATTGGCTTTCTTGGAGACACCACGCAGAGAGCTGCAGACGATTTCTATCCAGGATATGCCCACACGTTCACAGAGATCGGCAAAGAACGTGGCTGGCCCCCAGCGACTCGGGCGCAATTTGACGCTCTGCGAGGCCCCACCGGCGCGCTGCTGATTGGGGATGCTGAAGCGGTCGCGCGGAAGATACTGTACGTGAACGAAGTCCTCGGAGGCCTTTCTCGAATTACCTTCCAAATGGGTGTCTCTGCGCTCCCGCACGAAAAGATGTTACGGTCGATCGAGCTCCTGGGAACCGGCGTTGCTCCGATCGTCCGGAAACAGCTCACAACTGTCTCTTGATTCCACGGGTAAGCCTCTGAAGCCGATCCCCTATAAGGAATTGGACCTCAGGCTTCGGGGGCAGAGTTTTGACACTACGCATGAACTCACAAGCACAGGTATCCAGAGATTTGTGGCTGATTATCGAAGCACCCTCGGACGCTCCGCATAGAGCGCCACAATCATCTGCTAAACAATCTCTGCGCGATCTTGCGCCACATGAACGCGAAGCGCCTCGACGCTCGGTGGGAAAGCAAATTTCGGGACAAGATGACGAAGTGGAGCCTATCCAACGCCCGTGCTCAACCTGGTCCCAACGACCTTATTCGGAGGTACTTACCACTAATCGCGAACCACCGTGGTGGATGGCAAGGCAGTCCACGACCCGTGGTCCGGGCCGGAGTTGAAGTAAAAAATAGCTCTCCTACGTGCTTGCGAGAGTTCACAAGGATTGGTCGAGATGCAGTCATCAGTGTTTCGAACGACCTCTCGCAAGAGGGGTTCTGAATTATCCTGAAGTTCCGCCGATGGAATCGAGGTCGGCAACGAATTCAGCGGGAATCTGTAGCGACGCAGCCTTCAAATTCTCGCGGAGATGTTTGCGGGAAGAGGTCCCCGGAATCAGCAGGATGTTAGGCGAGCGATGGAGAAGCCAGGCAAGCGCGAGCTGCATTGGCGTTACCTTGAGTGATGCTGCGGCTGCGTCGAGTGCCGACGATTGCAATGGATTGAACCCTCCCAACGGGAAAAACGGGACATAAGCGATCCCCTGAGAGCCGAGGTTGTCGATGAAGGCATCATCCTTCCTTTGTGCGACGTTGTAGAAGTTCTGTACGCAGACGATCTCGGTGATTGCCCGCGCCTGAGCCACCTGCTTCGCTGTTACGTTGCTTAGACCGATATGACAGATGAGTCCTTGTCCCTTGAGCTCAGCGAGCACGGTTAGCGGTTCCTCAATCGATCCGTCAGATGGTTCTGTAAATCCGCCGACCCGAAGATTGACCACGTCCAGAGCGTCGACGCCAAGGTTAGTCAGGTTGTCGAGAGCGCCGTCGATGAGCTCCTGTCGCGAGAGAGCAGGAATCCAGGAGGCATCTGCGCCCCGTCGAGCGCCGAGCTTGGTAACGATCACCAGACCCCTCGGATAGGGATGCAGCGCACGCTTGATGATCTGATTCGTGACGCGCGGACCGTAATAGTCGCTGGTATCGATGTGGTTTACACCGGACTCCACCGCCTCGCGCAGAACTGCGACCGCTTCGTCGGTGTCGCGTGGGGGTCCAAAGACCTGCGGACCAGCAAGTTGCATGGCGCCGTAACCCATCCGCTTGACGGTCAGCGAAGTGCCCGGCAGCGTAAAGCTTCCGGCAAGGCTAGCCTGTTCAATCATTTCTTTTCTCCTGTTGTTGCTCATCACTTTTATCGAGAGAGTCAGAATGTTTCTCCCACCATTTCTTCGCTTTTCTTCCAGAGTGCTTCAGCATTCTTTGGGTCGAGTGCATATCCGCGCACCCCTTCGCTGACAGCTGTAATCGGCGCGTCGTCCGGCACAATGTGGCCTACGTGGCAATTCTCGCAGTACTGCCCGCCAATCTCAGTGGCTGGTGCGACCACAGCCGCCCACACCGAAGTCGCGGCTCCCTGGGGAACGGACTTCCATTGAAAAGGCCCTTGACCTTGCCCGGCGAGTTGCCGATTGATTTCTTCGATTACTTTTTCGATCCGGCCGGGCTCCGCGTAACGACCCAACTCGGTACGGATTCCTCCCGGATGAACAGCCGCGGCGCGCACCCCGCGATCCCGGTGACGTTTATCGAATGCAACCGCGAAGAGGATGTTTGCCGTTTTCGATCTGCCGTAGGCGACAAAAGGTTCATAGGGCGTGCGCTCGAAGTTGGGATCGTCCAGGTCTACGTTTGAATAGCGATGACCGGCAGAAGACAGGTTGATGAGCCGCCCTCCATTGCGAATAAGCGACGCAATCCGGTTGATCAGGACAAAGTGGCCGAGGTGATTCGTCCCGAACTGGGTTTCGAAGCCGTCGGCTGTGTGGCCGAACGGTGTAGCCATCACTCCCGCATTGGCGATCACAACGTCGAACGGTTGGCCTTTTGCCAGCAGTGCGTCGGCGCAGGCGCGCACGCTATTCAGGTTGGCAAGATCGAGTTCTATTACTTCGAAGCTTCCACCGTTGGCCGCAGCGTCTGTTTTCACTTGCTCGGTTGCAGCCGTGGCCTTATTCAAATCTCGTGCCGTGCCCACAACCTGAGCGCTGCGGGCGCTGTTCTTGAGTGTAGTTATGTCAACCTCTGTACGACGAGCGAGGTAACCGAATTTGGCACTTGACCCCAACCGCTGGACGCTGAAGACGCAGGAGGCCTTCCAGGCCGCCATCGACAACGCGCGCGCCCGCAGCCACCCCGAGGTCACGCCCGACCACCTGCTGGCGGCGCTCCTCGGCCAGGAGGAGGGCGTCGTGCTGTCGGTGCTTCAGCGGGCGGGAGTTGCGCCCCTGACGGTTCGCAACCG